>Ga0079224_100015032_pt1 | contig 10826 bp, 7 predicted proteins | sample Stecom2015_FD_80414 | JGI IMG/M metagenome (GOLD analysis project Ga0079224, IMG submission 80414) | Agricultural soil microbial communities from Utah to study Nitrogen management - Steer compost 2015 | ecosystem: Environmental > Terrestrial > Soil > Agricultural land | place: USA: Utah...
CAGCGGCACCAGGATGACAAATGCCACGTCGAAGAAAACCGCCACCCCGACGAGTAAGCCGGTGCCGTTCAACGCCCAGCCGGCCTTGTCGGCACCGCTCCGTGCAATAAGGGTTCCGGCGATCGCCCGCACACCACCGGCAAACTCGAGCAACGCACCAAGCATCGTACCGAGTCCGACCACGACCGCGATAAACCCCAGCGTGTTGCCCATTCCTGAGGTAATGGATGCCAGCAGTGCGGACGGAGGCATACCCAGTGTCAACCCGACGCCGGCACTGACGATCAGCAATGCCATGAACGCCGGCAGCCGCAGGCGCAGGATCAGCACTAACAGGACCGCTATCCCGGCCCCGACTGTCAATAACTCCATGCCGGGTCGACCTTGTTTTTATTCCGCCGGTTGTTGTCGGACGGCAGCGGCGCGCTGCACGTAGTCTCTCAGCCATCGCATCGCCGGGCGTTCCGCACCGTTCTGATCGAGCAGGTAAGCCCGCTCCTCCGAGCGCCACAGCCCCGGCAGGTACCCCCACATCGTGATGCCAGTGACACCGCGATGCTCCCAGAATACCGGGAAAATACGCCGGTAATCCGCGAGCTGTAACTCGTCGCTGGGACCGTCGACATCCATTTCCGTCACGTGTATCGGCAATCCCGTGGCAGACAGGCGATCGAGGTTTTGCTTGTGCACGGACATGGGGACATCCGCCCGGGTGGAGAACGCATGCCCCTGCACGCCGATCACGTCGACGAGGTTTTCCTTCTGCAGCAGCCCGATGATATCGAGGTACTGGCCGGTTCTCTCGAGGTTGTTGGTGACGTTGTACTCGTTGATCATCAGTTGCGATTCGGGAAAGCGGCTGCGCGCCATGCGAAATGCGGTGATAACCCAGTCCCAGCCGCTCGCTCCGCTTCCCCCGAGCGCTTCGATGTAATTTCCACCCCCGTCGCCGCGCTTATTCGGCGGATCGTGAAGAGGCTCGTTAACGACCTCGACGAAATCGATCGCGGGATAGCGTCTTGCAACCAGGTCGAACCACTCGGAGATTTCCTCCAGCTGTTCGGCGGGCGCAAGGTCCTCGATCCAGGCCGGCTGCTGGTTACCCCATACGAGCACGTGAAGGTGGAACGGGAGGTCGTTTGCCTTCGCCACTTCCCAGGCCGCATCGAGCGCCTCCCATCGCATCACGTCGCGCTCGGGCTCGGCGCTGCCCCACTTGCCCGCATTCTCCGGCGTCACCTTGTTCCAGTACTTCGTGAAGTTCGCGGACTGGCTGGCGCTGTAGGCACTGCCCAGGAACCTGGTACTGTGAACAGCAATGGGAGAAACCTGGCCCGTCTCGTCTTCCGCCGCCGAAACAAAAGGAATGGTGAGGGATGCTGAAACTGCCGCTGCAAGGAATATCTGGTTTGTCCTGACTTTCACCGCCGATCCTGCATTCCCTGTTACCGGTATCATGATCGCAACGGCGCCCGCCGCGGTCAACGCATATCAGGAATGCGCGAAGCTCGGGGACGATCTAGCCGGAGACGGAGCCGAGGATGGCAGAAGCGGTCGCTTCGTCCGCGGGGAAGAAAGCTTCGATCGCAAGCTCCGACAGCGTGATGTCGATGGGCGTGCCGAACACCGTGGTCGTGCTGAAGAACGCCAGTTCGCGACCTCCGGACCGGAGGCGGAAAGGTATGACGACGCTGCCGTAATCGACCGCCGGCTGGCCTCCAGGCTCCTCCTCGAGGACCGGGTAGCCCTTTAGTTCCTCCAGCAATTCGATCAGCTTCCGGTCCGCCGTCAACTCGATCTGGTGCCGCAGGCGTTCGAAAAGGTGCGCACGCCACTCGCCGATATTCGCGATCCGCGGCGCGAGGCCATCGGGATGCAGGCTCAGGCGCAGTACGTTGACGGGCGGCTCTAGCAGCGAGCTGTCGGTACCTTGAAGCATCGGGGGTACCGCGGCATTGCTGGCCACCAGGGTCCAGTGCCTGTCGACGGCGAGCGCGGGAAATGGCTCGTGCCCCTTGAGCACGAGATCCACCGCCCGTCGGGCAGCTTGCAGGCTCGGGTCGTCGAGCGACCGTTCCGGGAACAGCGGTGCAAACCCGGCAGCAACCAGTAATTCGTTTCGCTCGCGCAGCGGGACGTCGAGCTTCTCTGCCAGGCGCAATACCATTTCGCGGCTTGGGAGCGAGCGGCCGGTTTCGAGAAAACTCAGGTGCCTGGCGGAGATCTCGGTGTCCAGGGCCAGGTCGAGCTGACTGCGGCGCCGGCGCTGCCTCCAGTTGCGGATCTGCATGCCGACGCCGTAACCGCCTGGCTGGGAGTTTATGTGCATCATGCTGCGGATCATAACCTGCGGTCGCGGAGTCGCGATTACCTCCGGGGTAATCGACGCGTCGTTACCCGTCGCTTCTAATTGCTTCGCGATTGGAAATGACCCGAAACCAAGAGGAGAGACCTATGAATTCCACTCCGTTGTCACCTTTCCTGCGGCGTGTTCTCTGGTTCGACGCGGCCACCTGCCTCGTTACCGGCACGGTCATGCTGGTTGCGGGCGGGATGGTGGAGCGACTGCTGGCCATTCCGGAGCAGCTGTCCATTGCCCTCGGCGTCGTTCTGCTGGCGTTTGGAGCAGCTGTCGCCTGGGTCGGTACCCGCCCGAACTTGCTGCGGCCGGCGGTGTGGTCGATCTTTGCGCTGAACGCACTGTGGGCGATCGAGAGCGTGCTCGCGCTCGCGTTCGGCTGGCTGGAGCCGAACGCACTCGGCCAGGCGTTCATCATCGGCCAGGCAATTGCGGTGGCCGTGATCGCAGAACTCCAGTTCGTCGGATTGCGCCGCGCCAGGCCGATTGCCGCCTGACCATGAATAGCAGCCTGCAGGAGCCTGCCTGAAGTGGGCTGAGAGGGTAATTGCGCTGACCTTGTCGCCCGTGGGACGGGCTCCTACAGCGATCTATTCCGGGACAGCGTATCAACCGGGGATTGTTCTGGGATTCCATCCGTAGACTGAGAGGAGAACGGCGAAGCCGATCGCGTACCCAACGCCGACGTGCCATCCGCGCCGCACCCAGTTCGCCACCGACCTCGCCTCGGGAAACATGTTCGATAATGCGACACCCGCAGAGGAGCCGAACCAGACCATGGAGCCGCCAAAGCCGACCGCGTAAGCCAGCATGCCCCAGTCGTAACCATCCTGCTCCAGCGCGAGCTTGGTCAACGGGATGTTGTCGAACACCGCGGAAATCCAGCCGAGTCCAAAGGCCGTCTGCCACGACGCAACCGGCAGTGTCTCTACCGGCATCAGCGAGGCGCAGGTTACGAGAGTCAGGAGGAACAGGGTTCCCTTCAATGATGCGGGTACGACTTTCCAGTCGGTCCGCGTGAAGAGCGCCGCGATAACTATGGCGACCCACACGCCGGCGGCCGGGAAGTCGAGCAGGATATTCGTTGCGATGGCACCCATCAGGATCAAAGCCACCGCGAAGATACGCTTCCATTCGGTCTTGAACTCGCCTGCCGGGTCTTTCTGGATCGGGTGGAATGCGTGCTGCTGACGCGAGGCGACCACGGCGAAAAACAGGAAGGCGGGTACGGCCGCGATATAGGCGTGCAGCACGCCTGAAGCGGGAACGCCTTCGATCCACATCATGGTAGTTGTCGTGTCGCCGACCACCGAACCCGAGCCACCGGCGTTGCTCGCGGCGACGATTGCAGCGAGGTAGCCTATGTCCAGCCGCTTGTGAAACACGTGCAGGGCGATGGTGCCGCCGATCATGGCAGCCGCGATGTTGTCGAGGAAGGCCGACAGGACGAACACCATCGCGAGCAGCACGAACCCGCCCTTCCAGTCGTCGGGCAGGTAGCGCGGCAGGATTTCCGGTACCTGGGATTGCTCGAAGTGCCGGGCGAGAACCGCGAAGCCCAACAACAAGCCGAGCAGGTTCACGAGGATCGGCGCTTCCTCCGCCAGGTGATGGGCGAAGCTGAAGTCGGTGGTCGTCAGGTACTTGAGAAGCACGATTGACGTCAGCCCGGTAAGAGCCACGTCGAGCGTCCGGTCGTGGAACAGCGCCACGCCGAGGAGAGTCAGCGCGAACAACAAGAACTCGATGCGAATCCCGAACAGCAGGGGCGCCGACGCACCGTCGACCAGCGCCCCGGCCGCCACCATCATCGCCATCGCGGCAACGCCTGTTCCCGCGAGCGACCTGCGAGTCAGTAACACGTCTTCCGCAACTCCAGACCAGTACCTGCCCGTTTATCCTCTTTGCTGCTCCCGAAGTCCAGCCCGGAGGATGTCAGGTCGCTGGCCGTTCCTTTACCGCGGTCCGATACAGGAGCCAGGCGATAACCGCTAACAGGATAAGGCCGAACATGCGCCCGAGCTGCATTTCAGCAGGCAGGGCGAGAACGTCCGCTCTCCCGGCTGCGACGATCGGAATCGCGATGAAAATGCCCATCAGCGCCTCGCCCGTGATCAGTCCCGCGGCGAACAGCGTGCCCATGCGTTGCGCCCTGTCCCCGGCTTCCGGGTTGCTGGCGCTCCTGTAGCGGCGCGAAACCACGTGCGACAGCAAGCCGCCAAGGAAGATCGGCACCATCAGTTCCATCGGCAGGTAAATGCCGATTGCGCAGGCGAGCACCGGCACCCGGAAGTTCGACTCCCGCGCTTTTAATGCCGAATCCAGCACGATGATCACGGCGCCGATCGCCGCGCCGATGCCGATCATGGTCCACGGCAATTCGCCACCGAACACGCCCTTCGCCACGGCCGCCATCAGCGTTGCCTGCGGCGCCAGCAGAGGCGAGGGATGGGTCTCCGTCGGCACACCTATGCCATAAGCCTGCGCCAGGAGGTTCAGGACCGGCGCCATGACCAGCGCACTCGAGATACCGCCAATAGCCAGCATGACCTGCTGCTTCCAGGGAGTCGCGCCGACGATATAGCCGCACTTCAGGTCCTGCAGGTTGTCGCCGCCGATGCAGGCGGCGCAACAGACAACCGCGCCGATCATGATTGCGGCGACCGGGCCCATAGTTGCATCCGCACCCATCAGCACGACGAGCACCCCTGCCGAGAACAGGATCGTGGCGATGGTGATTCCTGACACGGGGTTGTTCGAGGAGCCGACGAGGCCGGCCATGTATGCCGACACGGATACGAACAGGAAGCCCGCTACGATCATGATGATGGTCATCGGGATACTGACCAGCCACTGGCCCACGATCGTCTGGTACAGGGCGAGCAACGGCAGGGTGAAAACCACCACCCCGATCAGGATGAATTTCATTGGCAGGTCGCGCTCCGTGTGCGCGACATTGGCGTTGCCGCCGGAGCGAGCCACGGCCAGACCGGTTTTGATACCGGAAAAGAGCGACTTGCGCAGCGAAATCAGCGTCCACACGCCGCCGACCAGCATCGCTCCGACTCCCAGATAACGTATCTGCGCCGACCAGATGGAACCGGCGACGCACTCCGCATTCAGCCCTGCGCCCTCCGCGCAGTTCTGTGCGACCGCGGCGCTCAAAACCGGGTCGCCCTCGAGGAAGAAGCTGCTGTAGATCGGCACGCCGAAGTTCCAGCTGATAATACTTCCTGCCAGCACCACGATGCCGATATTCAGTCCGACGATGTAGCCGACGCCGAGCAGGGCGGGCGACAGGTTCGTGCCGATATAAGCAATGCCCTTACCGACCCAGGTCGCGCTCGCGGCCGTATCCGAGATGACGCGCAGGCCGCTGCCGGCCGCAAGCTTCATGAGGCCACCGAGGATGGCAGCGCCGCCAAGGATCTTCACGCCCTGCGCCGGGTTCTCCCCCGTTTTCAATACTTCGGCGGCGGCTTTGCCCTCCGGGAACGCGAGGCCCTGGTCGACAATGAGCGAGCGCCGGAGCGGCACGGAAAACAGCACTCCGAGCAGTCCTCCCAGCCCGGCGATAGCCAGCACCCAGGCGTACTCGAAGGTTTGCCAGTAACCCAGGATAATGATGGCGGGAATCGTGAAGATGACACCGGAGGCGATGGATGACCCGGCAGAAGCGCCGGTCTGGACGATGTTGTTCTCGAGGATGCCGCCTCCGCCTAATGCCCGCAGCACCGCCATTGATACCACCGCGGCCGGTATTGCCGACGCGATGGTCATGCCGGCGAAGAGGCCGAGGTAGGTATTCGCCGCGGCGAGGATCATGGCCAGGACAATGGCCAGAATAACGGCGCGCGGCGTCAGTTGCGGCAGTACGGCATCTTGCATGGGAGGCTCCCCCTCGTGGCCCTCATCTGTCGAATTTTCTTATGCTGTTGGTGTCAGGCAAACGCCCGAGGCGGTGTCGCCTGGCGTCCCCCGGCGCTGACCGTAGCGCAAAATGCGCTGCTTGTCTCGCTAAGCGCCATGTGCCGGAAACCGGTCGGTTCCTGCCCTGGCCTTCGCCGGCGCTTGGCTGCGGATGCGCCAATCGGTTACCGTGACGCCCCTTCTAAGACAACATAAGAACATGCTTCGTCAAAGCCGTGCACTCTGCCCGAATGCAGCGACAGTCCCGCCAAAGGAATATGAAAATGCGCTTCAACTCTCGTCCATCGTCGCTGGTATGGGCGCTGGCCGTGGCCATAGCCTTGGGCGGCTGTGCTTCCCTGACCCGAACAGGCGACGCCGAACGACATATCGAACTGCAGATCCTCGCGATCAACGATTTTCACGGTAACCTCGAGACGCCGCGGAACGACCTCGGCGGAGCCGCTTACCTCGCGGCGCACCTGAGGCGCGCTGAGGCGGAAGCTGTGCACACTGTAATAGTGTCGGCGGGAGACCTGATCGGTGCGACACCCCTCATATCCAGCCTCTTCCACGACGAACCGACGATCGAATTCGCCAACATGCTGGGCCTCGACTACAACGGCGTCGGCAATCACGAGTTCGACGAAGGCAAGGAAGAACTGCTGCGCATGCAGCACGGGGGCCCGCATCCCGTTGACGGCGAGTCACCCGGTGGACCGTTTCGCGGCGCGGAGTTTCGTTTCCTGGCCGCCAACGTGATCGATGTGCAGACCGGTCGCACGTTGCTGCCGCCGTACGCCATCCGGCGCTTCGACGGCGTTCCGGTGGCGTTCATCGGCCTCACCCTCGAAGACACGCCGGCGGTGGCATCGGCCGCCGCGGTAGCGGGCCTCTCGTTCATGGACGAGGTGGAAACGATTCACTCACTGGTAGGGCAGATTCGCAAGCAGGGTGTGGAAGCGATCGTCGTGATCATTCACCAGGGCGGCTTCCAGAGCGATGGCGGCGAGGACGACTGCAATGACTTTAGAGGGCCTATCGTCGATATCGTGAAGAAGGCGCATCCGGCGGTGGACCTGTTCGTTTCGGGCCATACCCACCGCCATTACCTGTGCCGCGTGAACGGCCGGCCCGTCACCAGCACGGGGACGGCAGGCAGGTTCTATACCGACATCAGCGCAAGGCTCGATCGCACAAGCGGCGACCTGGTGGTGCTGGATTTCGACAACGTGCCGGTGACGCAGGATATATCGCCCGCGGCGGACGTCGAGGCGCTGATCTCCCGCTACCGCTCGTTGGTCGAGACGGTCTCCGGAGAGGTAGTTGGGGCCATCACCGGCGATTTCACGAAGGACCAGGACAGTGCCGGGCAGTCGGCGCTCGGCGGGCTGATCGCGGATGCACAGCTCGCTGCAACGCAATATGAAGGGGAAGGCGGTGCGGACGTTGCGTTCATGAACCCGGGCGGCATCCGCAGCAACCTGCTGTACCCGGCCACCGATAGCGAGCAGGACGGTGAAGTGACATATGCGGAAGTTTTCTCGGTGCATCCATTCGGCAACCACCTGGTGACGATGACACTTAGCGGTGCGCAGGTATTGCGGCTGCTGGAGCAACAATGGGCGAACCCGCCCGCACGCACCATGATGACGCCGTCGGCAGGCTTCAGCTATGCGTGGAGACGGAGCGTGGAGAAAGAGGGGACAGATTTAATTAAATCTGTCCCCAAGCTCTCTTCACGCGTGGATCCTTCTTCAGTTCGGGTGAACGGGCAACCTCTCGAGCCTACTCGCGATTACCGCGTCACGGTTAACAGCTTCCTCGCCGAAGGCGGCGACGGCTTCACCGTCTTCGCCGAAGGAACGGACCGAGTCGACGGCGCGGCGGACGTTGACGCGTTGCAGGATTACCTCGAGCTGAACTCGCCGTTGTCGCCGGCGGAACTCGACCGCATCCGCGTGGTGGGAAGCGACAGTGGAGGGGACAGATTTAATTAAATCTGTCCCCGCTGCTTGTCCTGCTGCTAACCTGCCGGCTGCGCCTGGGCTTTCTGGAGGACGCTACGCTTCGCGCCATAGAAGAGGTAGATGAGAATGCCGATGATGATCCATGCGCTCATCCAGTGCCAATTGTCGGCGAAGGTCTGCACGAAGAGGTAAAGACAGGCGGCGGCCCCCAGCGGACAGATCACGATAGCAATGGGCACGCGGAAGGCGCGCGGCAGCTCCGGCCGTGTATAACGCAGCACCAGTACACCGATGCACACGGTGGCAAAGGCGAGCAGAGTGCCCATTGCAACCAGGTCACCGAGCACGCCGATTGGCAGCAGTCCCGCCAGGATGGTAGCGGCAACGCCGACGAACACCGTGCCGAATGCCGGCGTGCGGTATTTCGGATGCACTTTGCTGAAGGCGGGAGGGATCAATCCATCGCTGGACATCGCGTAGAAGATTCGCGACTGCCCCATGATCATCACCAGTATTACTGAACTCAAACCCGCGACGGCGCCCAGTTCGACAAGGGTCTTGAGCCACAGAAGCGTGGGGTAGAACTCCAGGGCGGTGGCCACTGGCTGCGCCGTGCCGAGTTCGTAGAAAGGCACCATGCCGGTCAGTACCGCGCATACAGCAATATACAAAACCGTGCAGACGACCAGCGATCCCAGTATGCCGATCGGCATGTTGCGCTGCGGGTTGATCGTCTCCTGCGCCGCGGTCGAGACGGCATCGAAGCCGATGTAGGCGAAGAATACGATGGCCGCTGCGCGCGCGACACCCTGGAAGCCGAAGCGCCCGTCCTCTTCGGGCGGGATGAAGGGTTCCCAGTTCGCCGGGTCGACGAACTGCAGGCTGAAGGCGATGAAGAGCAGTATCACGGCGAGCTTGATAGCCACGATGATGGCGTTCGCTGCGGCCGACTGCTTGATGCCGCGATAGCATAGCGCGGCGATCGCAATGACGATCAGGACAGCGGGCAGGTTGATGATGGCGCCTGTCGTCACGATGCGCCCCTGCGATACCGTCAGCGGTGCCGAGGCGAGGGCTTCCGGCAGTGCCAGCGACATACCGGCCCAGGCGCCGATCGATCCAAGCAGGCTGTTCATGTAACCGGACCAACCCACTGCAACGGTAGACGCCGCGAACAGGTATTCGAGGACCAGGTTCCAGCCGATGAACCATGCCACGCCTTCGCCCAAGGTGGCGTAGGAATAGGAATACGCGCTGCCCGACACCGGCATCATCGCCGCAAACTCGGCGTAGCAAAGTCCCGCAAGTGCGCACGCGGAGCCTGCGATGACGAAGCTCAGCATGATCGCCGGCCCGGCATGCTCGGCCGCTGCCTGCCCGGTCAGCACGAAAATACCGGCGCCAATCACCGCCCCGATACCGAGCAGCACGAGATGTCGCGCCGTCAGCACACGCTGCAGACTGGCTTCGCCTTCGAGGCTGCCCTCGACGGGCTCGCCTGCGTCTACGTGTGGGGAAGGTGCTATGGGTTTTGTTATGAACAGGTTCATCTGTCGGATCCGCTCGCCTTTCTCGTTACGTATCGCGGAGGAACGGCCCTCTTCCTGGCTTAAGGGCGCAGTACTTTTTGTTGGCAGTGGACTCTATCGAAGCGATCGAAAAAAAGCGACCGCCGCTGATCGCGGGCGCGATACTCAGCCGGCAGCGCTTCCCGCGGCCTGCGCGACCTGGCCCGCCAACACGTCATGCAGCATCTGGAAGGCCACCGGTTTGACAAAATAGCGGTCGAAGCCCGCAAGCCTGGCCCGCTTCTTGTCGGCGTCCGTGCTGAAGCCGCTTATCCCTATCAACGGAACCTGAGCGAATTCGTCCTGGGCGCGCAGGCGCCGCGCCACTTCGCAGCCGTCGATGTCAGGCAGGCCGATGTCCAGCAGTACGGCATCCGGTTTGAACGACTGCGCCAGCCGGATCCCGCTCTCGCCCGTGTAAGCGAGCTGTACTTCCAGGCCGGTCTTTTGCGTGAAGAATGTGGCGAGGCCTTTAGCCAGGTCGACGTTGTCGTCGATGATCAGGAGCTTGAGCGTCCGCTGCGGCTTCAGTTCCGGTGCGGCCAATGTCCGAGGCTCCGGCATCGCCGCACCCTCCAGCAGCGGAAGCGTGACCACGAATTCGGAGCCTTTCTTGGGGCCGCTGCTCAAGGCATGGACGCTGCCGCCGTGCAGTTCGGCCAGGGCCCGGACCAGTGCCAGCCCGATACCGAGGCCCGACTGCGTGCGGGTGTCTTCACTGTCCGCCTGGGTAAAGAGATCAAAGATGCATTCGAGCATGTTGGCTGGAATTCCGGCTCCGGTGTCCCTTACCCGGACCGTGACCGTCGGTGACGGGCCCCGCTGCGCCTCCGCCGACAGCACGATCGTCCCGCACGAGTTGGTGTATTTCGCGGCGTTCGTCAGCAGGTTGCCGAACACCTGCGTCAGCCGCACCGCATCCCCGTCGATCAGCAGCAGTTCGTCCGGCAATTCCACTTCCAGCGAGTGCTGCCGCTCGTCGATCAGCGGTCGGGCTGCGTCCACGGAATGTTCGATGAC
>Ga0079224_100015033_pt1 | contig 10825 bp, 5 predicted proteins | sample Stecom2015_FD_80414 | JGI IMG/M metagenome (GOLD analysis project Ga0079224, IMG submission 80414) | Agricultural soil microbial communities from Utah to study Nitrogen management - Steer compost 2015 | ecosystem: Environmental > Terrestrial > Soil > Agricultural land | place: USA: Utah...
AGGTGGCGACCGCCGCCATCATGTCGTTCGGGTTCATGGGGCTCATGCGTTCAGATCGTGTGACGGCGCTGGTCCGCAGTCGAGGCGGCGAGGCCGTGACTGCCGCGGCGAGCGCTGTTCGGTTCTGGTGCCTAGAATGCGAAGATACCGGCCGCGACGCCAGTAGCGCGGCGTTCCGGCCTGGCCTTTGAAGCAGAGAGCCCGGCCCCCAGTGGAGGAGCCGGGCTTCTTCATTCGCCGCCGTCCGTGCGCCGTCTGCTCAACTTTCCGCAGCTGCTCGTCCGGCTTCGTGTCGGACGTGGTCCGTAGCCAGCTGATGCCGGCTACTTCCGGAGTTACGCACAGGCTTCAGCCCGTGGCTTCGGCCACCTCCGCCTTCGGTTCCTCCGCTCCGGGCTGGCCGGCGTTTTTCACATGCTCGTCGAGCCACGAGATCCAGCGAGCCCAGAGATCGAGGATCGACTCCCGTGCCCGGAAACCATGGTCCTCGTGCGGATACATGTAGAGGACGACGTTCTTGCCCAGCCCGTTCAAGGCCCGGAACAGAAAGTCGGAGTTCATGGGATTCGTCCCCACGTTCTGGTCATCCAGCCCGTGGTACAGCAATAGCGCGCCCTGCATCCGCTCAGCGTAGAGCAGAGGGGTCATCGTCAGGTAGGTATCGCGCGCCTCCCACAGCGTTCGCGACTCCCTCTGGAAGCCGAAGGGCGTCAACGTACGATTGAAGTTGCCGGCCCCCGCGATCCCGGCCCTGAAGAACGGCGTGTGGATCAGCGCATTGACCGTGCTGAAGGCGCCATAGCTGTGTCCGCCGATGGCGAGGCGGTCGCGGTCGATGATCTCCTGACGATCCAGCTCGTCGATCACAGCCGCCAGGTTGTGCATCAGGTCCGAGAGGTACGTGTCGTTCATGCGCCCCTTGGGCCCGACGATGGGCGCATCCGGCTCGACCACGGCATAGCCCGCGCGGGTGAGGATCGTCACCGAGCGCAGTGGGTGCACCGTACGGAACCGGTTCTTGTTGTACCGGTCGAATCTATTGTCGTAATCCTTCTGGTTCTCGAACTCGCGGGGGTAGAACCAGAAGAGCGCCGGAAGCCGTGTGCCGGGCCGGTAGTCTGCGGGCAACGTCACCCAGGCCCGGAACTTGAACCCGTCGCGCCGGGTGATCACGAGCATCCGGCGCTCCGCCGCCGTGATCTCCGGAGTGTGATCGATGTTGTTGGTGAGACGCTCCTCTCTCCCGTTCTCTCGCTCCACCAGATAGTAGTCCTTGACCGTGGTCGGTGACTCGCGGGACAGGACAAACTTCTCGAAGTCGTCATCCAAAGCTGCCACCAGCTCTTCATGCGCGTCCGCCGCGCTCTCGAAGACGCGCACCCTCTCCCCGGTCCGGATGTCGAGCCGGTCTATGTAACTGCGAGGCGCTTCGTTGAAGGGGTCCTCCGAGTAGCTCGTCCAGGACAGGTAAACCGAGCCGCCATCGCGCGAGATGCGAACCATGCGGGCACCGAAGTAATCCGGATGCCGCATGAGTGTGACTCGATCGCTGTTCGCCGGGTTGCCCTGCTCGCGATCGAGGATCAGGTAGGTGGTGTCAGGTTCGTCCAACCAGAGCGCGGAATAGGTACCAGCATAGTTCAGGATGAGGAGGTTGGGATCCCGGGTGTACTCCACACTGCTGAGCGGCCCATCATGTAGATAGATTTCCCGCATGCTCGTACTATCGAAGGGCGGAAGCCACTGCACCAGCCGGTCCCGGCGAGGCGGGCGGCCCGCCGAGTCCGTCTTCTGCTCCGTCGCCAGCCCCCGCTCCTTCAACTCCCGGTCGGGCACTCGTTCGACGAAGTGGAACCCCTCGCCGTCCGGGCGCCAGGTCAGATTGGTCTTGGGCCGGATCTTGCTCGTTTGCTTCTTGCCACCTTCGTCGAGGAAGGTCTCTTTGAGAGTGACGAGCGTCTTGCCCGACCGGTCCCAGACCTCCTCGACCGTGCCGTAGCGATGGATCGGGACGATGTTCGAGAATGGCTCCCTCACGAGCGTGACCCGGATGTAGCCCCCCCGGGGCGCGGGATCGATCTTGTTGATCAGCGCGGGCCGGCCGATCTTCGTGACCTTGCCGTTCCGGACCTCGATGGCCGCGAGCTGGCCGGTACTGTAATAGGTGAACAGATCGCGCTGGTACTGGTCCTCCAGCAGGCTCGGGAAAGTACGCAGCTTGTTCGTCCCCTCTCGCGCCACCTTGATCCGCGGATGCTGCGGCGTTTGAGGCGGTGTAGGTGCCGCCCCCCTGTTGTCCGGGACCAGCACCGTGATGATGGTCCGGCCGTCCGCCGTCCAGCGGTACGGCGATTCGACGACAGTGGAGAAGCCGTGCTGGGCGGCGAGGAGGTTATAGGTCACGAGTGTGGCGAGTACGGGCGTACGCGTCACCCTGCGCGCTCTACCGGTCCGCACATCTGCGACGTAGATGTGCGTCGCATCCCGGTCATGGACCAGATAGGCCAGGCTCTTGCCGTCGGGTGACCATTGGGGCGTGCTGGCCTTCGTACCGGCAGGCGCGCGGATTTCGACCCGGCGCCCGTCTGCCGGCGAGATCAGGTCGAAGCCGATCCCGGTTCCCACGGTGAAGATTCGCCTGCGATTCCCCCGCGGATCGATGAACATGCCGCCCAGGAGATGATAGGGCTTGGAGTAATCTTCCAGCGTCGGCAGCCCGGTCGTCACGTTGTGCAGCATGAAACGGCCATCGGGGCTCAGGTTCTCCAGGGCAACGTTCTCGTGCCGCGGCGCAGTGATGATCCGTTCGATCTCGGGGGGAGGCGTCAGGTACGACTCCTGGAGGAACGTCGCATCCTGTCGTGCGAGTACGGGCTTGCTTGCCAGGGTGACGAGGGCGGAGACCAGAGCCAGTGCCCGCAGTGAAGTCCTTCGATATCGATCTACCATTAGTGGATCCCTAAACGTGAGCGTTGTCAGATGACGTACACTGGTCCGTCGTGGCAGCCAGACCGGTACGCGCAGCACAGGTCTGCCCTGGTCGCCCGCCGGGCCTGGCGAGCTCGCTGTGCCCCTGCTTTGCGATCGTTCAGTGGGTCGCCGAACGGAAGCCGGTGGCCGGCATTCGTGAGACACCCACCTTCACGGGGCGGTGAGGGGCTGTCTCACGAATGCCGTACCTTGGCCAGGTCTCAGGGAAGCTACGACCGATGGCTCGAACTGCCTCCGATCACCGTACCTTGGCGATCCCGTCGGCGGCCGAGCCGTAATCACCCCCGGTCGTGTACCACGACTGCTGCATCATGAAGAGTTCACGCGCGGGGACAGGGAGGTGGACGGGGGTCCCCTTGGCGAGGGTGCCGAACCCACGACGATCCCACCAGAGGTAGTACATGCTGAGCCCCGTGTTTTCGATCATGCGCTCGTGATGGAGCGCATCCAGGAGAGTCCCGCACTCGGTACCATCGAAGCTCCTGGGCACGCAGTCGTCGATGCCCTCAGCGATCCCGGCCGCGGTCACGGGCGGCAGCTTGCCGTTGCCGACACGCGTGATGTTGATGAGATCGGCTGCTTCCTGGTATCTGCCGAGGCGGTAGTACGCCTCGGCCTTGAAGAGATTCATCTCATCGACCGAGAGGATCGTCTTCCGGCCCTCCCGGTATCGACCTTCGTACCTGTACCAGTAGTAGTGGCCATGTAGGTACGTCGGCCAGGTCGCGGTGTTGCTCGTCGTGTAGCGGAAGTACGTACCGGGCGCCGTCGGCGCCGGAGTCCCATCGTCTTCTGCCCCGGTGATCCGGCGGTCGTGTGTCACGACGACAAAGCGCGCCCGCTCCGGGATCGGCTTTGCCATCCACTCCGCGTACGCACCGGAGATATCGGCTGGCCCGATGAGGCGATTGCTCGCCCTGCTGCTCAGGAAGCTCTGCCGGTTCTGGATGTAGGCCGACTTGATGCCGTTGGGATCCATCATGGGAGCGAAGTCCTCCGTGATCCCCCGGTCGACATGCTCGATGACCCTGGCCCAGTCGACGATTCCGCCCTGGGAGACGTCTCTCCGCTCCTCCGGTGTCCTGGCCAGGAGCACCATCGTACGGGCGATGTAGGAATGCGCGATCTTGCTCAACAGCGCGTTGTCTATGACGACACCGCTCGCCCATTCCGACGGTGTTTGGAAGGGCTCGGCGGTCTCGGCGATCTCGATTGCCTTCTCCAGCAGCTGGATCGCGACGGCGGCGACCTCCGGGTACGGCTTGTAATGCCACCAGTCGGCTTTGCTCCGGTCGGTCGAAGGGAGGCTGATGCTGGCCTGGTCGAAGATCAGGGCGAGCATGGAATAGAGCGTCCCCATGTTCAGGTACGCCCACGCTCTTGCCCTATCGGGCTGCTCCAGCTTCATCCCCTCTTGCTCGATGAGCCGGAGTGCTTGCACGGCGTCGTCGATCCCTTCGTAGATCTTGTACCACGGCTCCTGGGCGAGACGACGATTGTCCTGCTGTTCGTCGTTGGAGTACGCCTCCTTCGGCTCGCCGCCACCCATGTGCAGGTAGGAGGCAGTGCCGTTGTTCGCCTCGAGGCCGTACAGCCCCATCCCCTGGTAGGTATAGATCAGGTCTTCATTGTATTTCCATGCCGTCTGCCAGGTACCGGCAACAAGCATCTCCAACGTTGCCGGATCCGACAGGATGTCTCTCGCCCTCGGCGCGTTCTGGTTCGATACGATATCGAGATCCAGACACGCAGTCAGGGTGCCCAGGCATACGACGAGCGGAATAGCCAATCTGCTTTTCATCGGCATTAGCCCTCAAACGCGGATCCGATGTTGAGTACCAATCATCCCAGTTCCAGCACCGGCCGGGCGCCCGCCACAGTCGGGCAGGGTATGGCCCGTGTACGGTGCGCCGATCAGAAGTTCACCTCGACCGCCATCGTCCAGTGCCGCAGTTGAGGGTACGAGCTGGAGGTGTCCACCCTGTTGTGAGGCGCACCCGCGGCAGGATTCCACCCGTCGTAGTCGCCTGCCCAGGTATACAGGTTACGGCCATTGAGACTCAGCCGGAGATTGCTCGGCGCGGCATTGCCGAAGACACGAGCGAGCTGGCCCTGGGTAAACTGGTATTGAATGCCGAGGGTGTTGAGAGTCAGGTACGTCCCATCGTCGACGAAATGGGACGTGTAGACGCTGGTGCTGCCCTGGATCAGGCCAGCCGCGTCACGGTAGTAGGCGACGGGCTTCTTAGCGTACTCCGGCTTGCCCACCTGGACCAGGTCGCCGTGCATCCGCCCGCTATAGAGGATCTGCTTGCCCCGGGAGTAGACATTGCCTCCGACCTGCCCGCGGAGGTGCATGTGCAGGCTGAGCCCCTTGTAGCGGAAGCTGTTCGTGATCCCGAAGTTGAAGTCGGGCATGCTGGTGCCGATTTTCCTGAAGGCGATGTCGCCGTTCGGCTCACGCTCCACGACCGGCATTCCCCACTGGTACGTAATGCCGTTGATCGTGGTCCGGGTCCCCCACAGCTGCGCTCCGTCCTCGCCGCCGTCCCAGCCGTCCTTCCAGGTCTTTCCTTCGCCGACCCAGACTACGTAGCCGTCGTCATTGACGTCGAACTGGTTGTGGTACTCGACGGGGACACCCGCCTTGGCCAGGAGCTCGTCCGTGCTGCGGAGAAACCTGCGGCCCCAGAAGTCGTACAGCGAGGCGCCCGGCCCGTAGAACTTGTTGACCTGGGGATAGCTCGGCACATCCCAGCGTGAGATCCAGCTGTTCGACCGGTCGACGACCATGCCGAGGGTCCAGCTGAAGCGAGGCTTGTTGATGAGACGGCCGATGTACTCGAGCTCGAAGGTCTTGCCGCTCTGCTCGCCCATGTTCTGCCACTTCTCGAAGTATCCCTCGGCACCGGGACCGACCGCCTTCAGGATGAGGTTGTCCGTAACCTGGCGGACGAAGGTCACGCGGAAATCATGATTGCGGAACAGGGTGAGATCGACTCCGAGCTCCCTCTCTACCGTGTACTCGGGTGCGAGCTCGGGATTGCCCGCCGTCCCACGGGTAAAGACGGGCGAGCCGCCCACCGGAATGGACACCGACCACGTCTCGTACTGCTGGGCGAAGGTCGGACGGCCGCCGGCGGTGCCGAGCGCGATGCGCGGCTTGAATTCGGTGATGACCGACTTGGCCGGCCACCACGGCTCCTCGGCCATCCGGTAGGCGCCGCGCAGCGCGTAGTAGGTGTGCCAGCGGCTCTCAGGACCGAATCGGGAACTGCCATCGCGGTGGAGCACGGCGCTGAGGATGTACTTCGCGTCGTAGTCGACCGCGAGGTCGGCCAGCACGCCGTTGGCGCGCTCCTCGCTGTGCGAATTGCCCATCCGGGACTTGTCGGCCGCGAGGGTGAAGCCCTTCAATCCGCCGACCACGTAATTTCGAGCCTCGGCGTAGAAGCTCTTGTAGACGTTGCTACGGAAAGTGCCGCTCAGAGTCAGGCGCGGATTGAGCTTGCCGAACCGCTGCGCGAAGGTCGCCGCCAGCTGGCCGTTCAGCGCATCCCGCTCGGAAGCGGTGTAGCGGAGGAGACCATCGGTGGGATCGGTGTCATCCGGCCTCTGCGGGATCCCCATCGGCTCGAAGATCTGGGCATTGATGTTGTTGCGGTCATAGCCGAGGCTCCCGTTCAGCGTGAGCCAATGGAATGGGGTGAAGCGCACCGTGGAGCTGAGGAGCGTCCGCTCGGTCTTGGTCCAGTTGTCGCGCGTCCCGGCCCGCCAGACCGGGTTCTCGAATGCATATCCCGGATCTGGGAACTGGAGATAATTCCCCGCAGAGTCCTTCTTCAGCAGGTTGACGATCGGGGAGTAGTTCATCAGACGGGTAAAGACGATGTTATCCCCGTCATCCCTCGTGGAGCGCACGTGCTGTACGCCTACGGACACCTGCAGCCTGTCGCCGAAACGATGGTCGAAGTTGAGCCTGCCGGTGTACCGCTGGAAGCCGTCGCTCTCCCTCAGCGCGCCGGCCTCATGATAGTGCTGGAGCCCGATCCTGTAGTTCGTCTGGCCGAGGTTCTGGCTGATGGTGACGTTGTTCGTCAGGAAGCGGTCGGGTTGGAACAGGGCATCGATATGATCGTACAGCTTCGAGTTGTAGGTGTGCTCCATCACATCACGGAGATCGAACACCCACTGGTTGTAGTTCTTGGCCAGGGTGCCATCCCGCTGAATGAAGTCGCCGGGTCTGACCAGGTCACCGTTGGCGTCGATGTACTCTTCGCCCTTGTTGATGTTGTAGACGTGATGCCTGGCGAGGGTGGGTCTCGTGTTGGCCAGCTGGCTGAAGCCGTACTCCGTGCGCGCCTGGATCCTGGCCGGGCCGATCGGCAGGTCCCTGCCCCTGCGGGTGGTGATGTGGATGACGCCGGCGGCCGCCGTGGAGCCGTAGAGGGCAGCGCCCGCGGCTCCCTTGACGACCTCGATCGACTCGATGTCCAGCGACTCGATATCCTGGGCCGCCTCCACTCCAGTCCCGAGGATCACGCCGTCGACCACGAAGAGCGGGCTCTCGGAGCCGAATATCGTGGTGGGTGTCCGCAGCTCGATGCGGATCTCCGACCCCGGCCGGCCATCGGAGTTCGTGATCATCAGACCGGGGACCCTGCCCTGCAGCGCTGCGATCGCCGAATGCGGGCTCGGAACGGCCTCGAGCTCCTCACCCCCCAGTTTGTTCACAACGAACGGAAGCTGTCTCCCCTCGACCGGGTTGGAAAGCCCGGTCACCACGAGTTCGGAGAGTCTGATGGCGTCGCTGCGCAGCTCGAAGTCGACCGTGGTCACGCTATCCCCGGCGACCCGGACGCCGGCGCGTCGCTCGTCGACATAGCCGATGTGCTTCGCGGTTACCACATAGGTGCCGACGGGGACATCGGCCAGGACATAGGTTCCCGTGGCCGAGGACAGCGCGGATATCGTGGTCCCCTGTAGCTGGATGTGTACTCCTTGCATCGGCTCCCGGGTACTGGCATCCCGCACCACACCCCGGATCGTGCCGACCTGCTGAGACAATGCTTCGGTACCGCTTCCGTCCGAGTCCGCCGCTCCGACGGTCATCATCCCGAGCGACGCGAGTGTGGCAGGCGGGGGTGACAGGACAGGGGGCTCGGCCGCAGGCAGATCCTGAAAGATCAGGACCTCACCCCGGAGCTCACGGTAGCCGAACTTCGTGTCTTGCAGGAGATGGTCGAGCGCTTGGCGGACAGTCATGCTGTCGCAATCGCACCGGACATGCCGGGTCTCGGCGCCGACGAGACTGGGGCTGAAGGCGAGTGGGACGCCGGATGTCTGCGAGAGGCGGTTGAGCGCGGTCGAGAGCGTCCCCTGCTGTAGGTTGAGCCGCGCGGGGCGGTCGAGCATGGGGGTCAATCGGTCCGCGTCCTCGGACTCCAGGGCGACCGTGGCCTGCTGTGCGGCTGCTCCTTTCGTTGTCAGGATCATTGCCAGAAACAGCACCAAACGGACAGAAACCCTCATCGTGTGATCTCCTTTGGCTGTGACATTCACGACAGCGCGTCCCCGCGGTGAACCACCGGTCTGAGGGGAGGTATCCGTGATGGATCCGGGCGTCGGGCGCTCAAGGCATCGGCCTCATCTTCAGGACATCGCCCTCCATGGAGCACACCAGCTTCGCCACCAGACAGATGACTTCCGTGATCTCTTCGAAGCTCCTGCCGGCGAAGAGCGCGGTGACGGTCCGGCTCTCGAGCCCGGGCCCATCCAGCTCGATCCGCACTCCGTGCCGCTTCTCGACCTCACGCACCACCGCTTCGAGTGGCGTGCTCTGGAAGACGATGAAGTTGCCGATCCAGCCGATGAGCGCCTCGGGGTCCGGGACATCGATCGGCGGGATGAGGTTGCCATCGAGGACCTGGGCCATCTGTCCGGCGTCCACGTCGACGGAGCGACCGCGGGCTGTCAGCCGGACCCGGCCTTCGGTCACGATGAGGCGGAGGTCCCTACCGGAAACGCTGAGGTCGAAGCGGGTGCCGAGCACCGTTAGAGTGCCGGCATCGCTGCGGATGGTGAAGGGCACCTCGGGATCGGGCGCGACGGCGAAGTAGCCCCGGCCGTCGAGAGAGACCTCGCGGGTATCTCGCCGCTCGTGGAGCCTGAGCCGCGACTCGGAGGCCAGGCGGATGATGGAGCCATCCGGCAGGCTGACCGTGGCGGGCTCCGCCTCGGTGGAGAATTCGCCGGAGCTGAACCCACCCGAGGCCGGGGAGGCGGGTGTCGGCATGACGAACTGCCGGGCGAGGGGGATGGAGACCGCCAGGATGAGCACCGCGGCAGCGGCGGAGGCGATGACTCGCCAGCTCACCGCACGCCTCTTGCCCCGCCCCGTCAGATCCTCGCCTGTCGGCGGCGGGCCGAAGTCGAGCTCGGCCTCAGCCTCCGCTGTCAGCTCGAGTACGTCGACCAGCTCCGCGAGCGCCTCCTCGTGCTCCGGGGAGGTCGAGAGCCACTCGGCCACACGGGCCTCTTCCTGTGGCGTCGCCTTGCCCGTCGCGAAACGGAACAGCACCTCTTCGTCCATGTATTCTCTCGTTCTATTGAGGGTCGCGCGTAACAACTTCCAGCGATCCCTGGCACCGCCATCTCCCTTCGAGAAGATCATCGGTCACCACGGAAAGGATTCGTACGACTCTGTCGTCTCTCTTCGATCAGGGGACGCAACGCATCTCGGAGCTGCGCCAGCGCCGCGGCCATCTGGTTCTGCACCGTCTTCGGCGCGATGCCCATGACCTCGCCGATCTCCGCGTAGGTGAGTCCGCGGAGGTAGGCCAGTACGAAGACCTCTCGCCTCCGCTCCGGGAGGGCCTGGATCGCGCGGTGCACGCGCCGTGAGACCCTGGCGTCCTCGAACTCCTCCTCGGGTGTGGCCGGGCGCCGTCCGCCGAGCGTGGCCTGGCCGCGCAGCAGACGTTGGCGGGTATTGCTCGTCCTCAGGTGATCGAGGGCGAGGTTGCGGGCGACGCGGTAGAGAAAGGGCGCCAGGGCGGTCGGCAGGGTTTTGCGTCGTCCTTCCCAGAGGCGTATCAACGCCTCCTGCGCGATGTCCAGCGCCAGGTCCCTGTCTTCGACGATCCGGTACGCGTATGCAGCCAACGGCTCCCAGAGCCAGTTGGCGATCTGAGTCATCGCGCCGTGGTCCCCCGCCGCGAGCCGCTGCAAGAGGAGTCGCTCGTCAGGCTTCACCTCGTGCTCCTTCTGGCGCAGCCGGGTGCGGCTCGCTGATCGAGCGGGCTCCTCAGCCCTGAATTCGAGCGCGGGCCTACCCGACCAGAAGAGGCTGAGGTCGTCGTTACCTTTCATGCAGTTGGTCTCTGGTACGGAAATGCCGGCTATTCAATGCAGTGGCGCCCTCGCTCCCAGCTCCGGCCGATGACCCACCGGCCGCGGTGCCGGCGCCTTTGGCGGGCGAGAGAACCCGCATCGGGTGCGGTTCCAGCGGCGCTTCGTTGTGCTACCCTATTTGTATGACGATCGAGAGGCGGTTTCGACCTACTGGGCGTGGCTCGGGAGGGTGGACCCGGGTGGTGCGCCCCGGTTACGGGAGGGCGATGGCGAGAAAAGGGATCCCGTGCGCGGCGATCAGGAGCCTTGCGCCCCCGCCCACGCCGGACGCTCGTAGACCTCGATGCGCTCGACGCCGAGATCGTCCTCGGCCCACACGATCAGCTCTGACGGCCCGACGCGGAGGAGGCGGCGCGGCCAGGACCTCGGTGTCCAGGCCTCCGTACGCCCTCAGCAGTCGCGACACGTCCTGCGCCGCCGC
>Ga0079224_100015034_pt1 | contig 10825 bp, 12 predicted proteins | sample Stecom2015_FD_80414 | JGI IMG/M metagenome (GOLD analysis project Ga0079224, IMG submission 80414) | Agricultural soil microbial communities from Utah to study Nitrogen management - Steer compost 2015 | ecosystem: Environmental > Terrestrial > Soil > Agricultural land | place: USA: Utah...
AATCACAAATTGTTGTTCATGGTAGGCCGTATATGAATATGAAAGCTGGAGAATATCGCGAGGAATTTTTTCAACAAGGGTTACAGGTGATCCGAGAAGCGTATGATAGATTGTCCAAAAGCTATGAGCGAATTGTGATTGAAGGAGCGGGCAGTCCTGCAGAGATTAATTTAAATGATCGGGAGCTTGTAAATATGCGAGTGGCAAGAATCGCGAATGCACCTGTCATCCTAGTTGGGGATATCGACAAAGGTGGAGTTTTTGCTAGTTTAGTAGGAACATTACAGCTGCTTGAGCCAGAGGATCGAAAGCGGGTTATCGGTGTCATCATTAATAAATTTAGAGGGGATGTTGCTCTCTTACAGCCTGGGTTAACTTGGTTCGAGGAATATACGGGAGTACCTGTATTAGGGGTCGTCCCATATATCGAGAACCTCCTCATTGAAGCTGAGGATTCACTTGTGTTACATACGTATACTTCGAAACAGGATGAGTCAAAGGAAATGGATATTGCGGTCATACGACATCCGATGATCTCGAATTTTACGGATCTGGATCCATTTTTTGAAGAAGAGGATTGTCATGTGCGCTTTGTTAATAAGACTGAAGACCTGGGACATCCAGATGTACTGATTTTACCAGGGAGTAAAAATACAATTGCGGATATGATGACCTTACACAGTACAGGTTTAGCCACACAGATATTAAATCTAGTAGAAAAAGGTACGACGGTAGTCGGAATCTGTGGTGGATACCAAATGTTAGGAACGTATATTGAAGATCCACATGAAGTGGAATCAACGCATCGTCGTGTAGAAGGACTCGGTCTTATTCCAATGAAAACCTCGATGACCACACATAAGACAACTATTCAATCAGAAGGAATGGCTCATTTTGGAGAGCGACGCATTCCGGTTTTAGGTTATGAGATTCGTATGGGACAATCATCCTTTGAAAAAGAATGTGCTCATTTTATCCAATTAGCCGACCGAAGGGAAGGGACGATCACGAAGGACAAACATATCATCGGAACGTACTTTCATGGTATTTTTCATAATGACTTATTTCGTGAAGCTTTTCTAAATGAGATCAGAGGGAAGAAAGGGCTTGAGCCCATTACGAATCGAGCCTCTTTTTCCGAAAAAAGAGAAGAAGGGTTTGATATCTTAGCCAACGTGGTGCGAGAACATGTCCAATTAGATCGCCTGAATCAATTACTAGTAGATTATCAAAAGGAATCGAAATGATGGGAGTTGTACATGAACCGACAATCGTATTTTGTTTGATTTTAATGGCAGCAATTGGATTAGATTTCGTAATAGGCGACCCGAGGTGGTTACCTCATCCTGTTGTATTAATAGGAAAATTGATTTCATTTTTAGAAAAGAGATGGAATCGAGGGAAAGGGAAATTATGGAAAGGGATTTGCTTATGTGCAACAGTGGTCCTACTCGTATATTTCCTGAGCTTATCCCTGGTTTTGTTGGCTTATCAATTACATCCAATCGTTGGTATGTTCATACAGGTGTATGTAATATCAATGACGATTGCGATCAAAGGTCTTTCGTCTGCGGCTAAAGAAGTCCTCGTTCCATTAGAGAAGGGGAATCTTACAGAAGCAAGAGAGAAGCTAAGTATGATTGTGGGCCGAGATACGGAGCATTTATCCGAGACTGAAATTGTCAGAGGAACAGTTGAAACGGTGGCTGAAAATACAGTTGATGGGATCACAGCACCCTTATTTTGGGCAATCATTGGCGGGGCACCCCTTGCGCTTGTTTATCGTGCTATTAACACATTAGATTCGATGGTGGGATATAAAAATGAGCGATTTAGGCAATTCGGATGGGCTTCAGCCAGACTGGATGATCTCGTCAATTGGATTCCTGCGAGACTGACCGCTATTTCGATGTGGCTGGCAGCATATTTTATCAAAGGATCTAACATATCAAATGGCTGGAAAACTACATGGAGAGATGCAAAAAAACACCCAAGCCCAAACAGCGGCTGGTCAGAGGCAATGGTAGCGGGATTACTCGGAATTCAGTTAGGCGGGATCAATTATTATCAAGGTAAAAAATCAGTACGTGCCCAAATGGGAGACCCGTTACGAACGATGGTGAGTTGTGATATTGAAAAAACTATTCGATACATGCATGGAGGCTGGATCGTATTCTTTCTAATCGGTGTCAGCATTCTCCTACTAGTTAAATCGTGATAAATGAGGTGGAAAGATGAAATGGCCCAACCATGGGGGACAACCTGAGGCAATTAAAAAACTGTTACATTTGAAGGAAGAGAAACCATTGCTCGATTTTAGCGCCAATCTCAATCCGCTGGGACCTCCTTCCTGGTTAGCGGATGCTTTACAACAACAATTTGAGAGCATCACACGTTATCCAGATCCAACATATTCGAAAGCAAGCGCTGCGGTAGCGGAGCATGAAGGAATAGACAAAGAGATGGTCCTCTTAACAAGTGGAGGAGCAGAGGCGATTTTTTTAGTGGCGAAGTATTTTGAACAAGGGAAAGCACTCATTGTTCATCCGAGCTTTTTGGAATATGAAAGAGCTTGTGCACATTACCATATTGATGTGGAGGACCTAATTGTTGATGAAGAAAATGGATTTGACCTACCCGTTCAATTGATCGAGGAAAAGCTTGCTGACAAAGATGTGATGTTTCTTTGTCGACCGAATAATCCAACCGGAACGGTTATTCCTGAAGAAGATTTGCAGCATTTTTTAGAAATAGGACAAAAAAACGGTACATATGTAGTCGTGGATGAAGCGTTTGTTGACTTTTTACCATCTTCCATTCCAACCCTTACGTCATGGTTATCGACATATCCCAATCTAATCCTATTACGTTCGTTAACAAAAATGTATACCATTCCAGGGCTTCGAATTGGATATATCATGGCTCACCCAACTGTCATCCAAACGTTGAAAAATGAACAAATTCCGTGGAGCATTAACTCCTTAGTAGATGCCGTTGTTCCAAGATTGCTAGAAGACCGAGAGTTTGTAAACAAAACGAAAAGCTGGTTACATGAGGAATTGCGGGATGTATGTAGTCGTTTAACAGAATTAGATTATTCCTTTTCGCCATCACTCGTAAACTTTTATCTATTGCAGGACAGAAAGTCACCAGATCGAACCGATGATCTTTTTTATTTTTTATTGGAGAATGGAATCTTAACAAGACATACTCACAACTTTAAAGGTTTACATGGAAGGTACATACGAATCGCCATCAGGTCACATCTAGAAAATCAACAGCTACTGGCTGCACTTCAAAAATGGAGAAATGAATCATGATTTGTTTTATTTCAGGTGGGGCTCGATCAGGGAAAAGTCAATTTGCCGAACAAACCGCTCTCTCGTATTTTGAGCAAATGAAAAAAGTACATCATAACGCAACTCTTCATTACATGGCTACGGCTAAAAAAAGTGATGAGGAAATGGAAGAAAGGATTCGCATCCATCAACAAGATCGCGGCGAGACGTGGCATACAATTGAAGAGTCCTTTCATCTTGAGCGGATTCTGTCAAACTTTAAAAAAGGTGATGTGATTTTACTAGATTGTTTGACGATCTGGCTAAGCAATGTCATGTTCGAACGTGGATATAGGTTGGAAGAAGTAGAGAAGAGTGTGAATGGCTGGCTATCGATTGCACGCGAAAAGCAATTTCAGCTTCTTATTGTGTCGAATGATGTGAATGAGGGAATCTCCCACCGTGATGAGGTTGTACAACGCTATATGTATACCTTACAACGTCTTCATAACCTAATTGTCCAGCAATCAGATATTGCCGTTCAAGTTCAAGCAGGGATCCCATTGTTTTGGAAGGGAGAAATGTGATGAAGCACATAATGTATGGATTTATATTAGCTGTTCAATTTCTAACACGCATTCCTCTTCCAATCGAATCTCAATGGACGAAACAAACAAGTAGATGGGCAATCCGAAGTTATCCACTTGTTGGTGTTGGATTAGGTGCGATTCTTATGTTGGTATTATGGCTTTTACAGCCTTATCTTCCTGTCCTGTTCATGACATTGCTGATCCTCTCTTTATGGGTCTATTTGACTGGAGGATTACATTTAGATGGGTGGACGGATGTAGCGGATGCAATGGGATCAAATGCGCCTCTTGAGAAAAAATGGGAGATTATGAAAGACCCACATGTAGGAAGCTTTGGTCTGATTTCACTTCTGTTTTTGCTCGCTTGGAAAGCATTTTTTATCTATTCATTAATCGAAACGGATATTCTCTTGTCCTCGTTTCTTTTTATTCTGGCATTTTCACGATTAGGAGCTGTAGGCCTCATGATTTTTCTACCTACAGCCAAACAACATGGCCTAGCATGGGAATGGAAGAAAAACGTCAATCGTTTTGATTTTTTATCTGCGTTGATACCTGTAGGGATACTCTTATATTTCTTTCCTGAATGTTTCATTTTCGTTCCTGCATATATTGTGTTTATGATCGTATTTGGTGCTTGGATCAAGCATACATTTAAAGGGACAAATGGAGATTTACTAGGCACAGCGATAGAGGGGGGCGAATTATGGGGACTTGCGATTACATGGATGTATATCTCGTTCGTCATGGGGTAACCGCTTGGAATAAAGAAAAACGGTATTTAGGTCATACAGATAAAGGTATTATTAGAGGTGAACAATCAGGCCTACTTAAGATTAAAAAAGAATTGACTAATATATACTTTGATCACATTTTTACAAGTGATTTACGACGATGTCAGGAGTCTTTAGAACTATTGGATATTCCAGCCCAGATAACGGTAGATGCCAGATTAAGAGAATTGGACTTTGGGGACTGGGAAGGAAAAACATATGATGAGTTAAAGAATCAGAAAACGTATCAGAACTGGCTTGACAATTGGGAGAACGGCATGATTCCGAATGGGGAGTCAGCTGATACATTTAGTGGTCGAATTGATTCCTTCTTTCATGAACGATTTCAACAAATACGTAACAATGAAACCATTCTAATCATGACTCATGGAGGCGTGATTCGGTATGTTGTTTCCAAATATGTATCCTCTCTATCGTTCTGGGAACTTACAATCCCGAATGGACATTGTCTACGTTTAACATTTAAGAAGAACGAGGGGGGATGGACATGCAGCTCGTTATCGGCGGTGCCTTCGCAGGAAAAAGGAAAATCGTGAGAGAGAAATATGAAAGATGTAGTTGGACTTCTGCTTATATGGGACATTCATTAACGGATTGGAAATCAATTGGGAGCATGATACACCTTTAGTAGTCGAAGGTTGGGAAAAATGGATCGAAAAGGACCTGACCAATGGAAAAAGCATGAACGATATTCGAAGTGATTTTTCACATCTTTTAACGTCTTTTGCTGCAGAGGAGAAAAAGCGAAAGATGCCAATCGTGCTTGTAATGCTAGAGGTGGGAAGAGGCATCGTACCGATTGAAAAGAATGACAGAATGCTACGAGATGTAATGGGGTGGATGGCGCAGGATGCTGGTAGGATGTCAGAAGAAGTGGTGTACGTATGGAATGGATTAAGAAAGAGGTTGAAATAAACGTTTCATCTCGTAAAAAGGAGGGGGCAAGTATGAGGCTCATTTCGATTTGTCCAAGTAATACGGAATTAGTGGAGTATCTTGGATTAACGGATTCATTAATTGGAGTAGATGATTACTCCGATTGGCCTGAGCGGGTGAAAACATTACCGAGATTGGGGCCTGATTTACAGATAGACATAGATAAGGTAGAAGAGCTACAGCCAGACTTAGTCCTAGCATCTCTAAGTGTACCAGGGATGGAACGAAATATTGAAGAACTGAAGAAGCGAAATCTACCGTATGTCATTGTTCCAAACCCCAAAAGTTTACAAGAAGTTGGGGAAAGCTTACTGTTCGTTGGAAAAGCAACAAATGTGTATGAAAAAGCGACCCGATTAGCTGAGAAATATCAACAAATTCTTGAAAGCTATCAACGTTTATCTAAGCAAGTCGAACATCCGAAATCAATTTATTGGGAATGGTGGGCAAAGCCGATTTTCACACCTGGGGCGACAAATTGGTTAACCGAAATGAGTAAGCTTGCAGGTGGAAGAAATATTTTTCAAGATAATGAACAAGCAAGTGTACAAACAGATTGGGAAGAAGTCAGACGACGAAAACCTGATGTGATGTGTATCATTTGGGTGGGAGTTCAAGCAGACAGAGTGAACCCAAAAGTGATTTTAAAACGTCCACAATCAAATTCCATGCAGGCGATCCAAAATAATCACTTGTATATTTTAGAAGAACCATTATTTTGCAGACCTTCACCACGATTATTGGTGGGACTCAATAAAATAGCAAGTATTCTCCATCCAGCGATCTTTCCTCCATTTGTCGAAGGAAAAGATCCGTTGCTAGAATGAAACAGCGGGACGGTTCTGCTGTTTCATTTTTTTGAAATTTTTTGTAACATTTTATGAAGAGATCTGATATATTGTTATTAACAATTAGCAAAATGTTAATTAAAAATCATATTGATTTGAGGTGAGTCAAGGATGAGTGAGGAGCTATTACGATATGATGTGAGTAAGTATCGTACCCCCGACGGTTATACGAGTGATATTGCTGTTTTTACGATTATTTCGACAGAGGTAGCTCCATATAAGCCGCCAGAAAAAACATTGAAAATTATGTTGATTAAGCGAGCGAAGCAAACAAAAGAAGGTGAGCCTAATATAGAGAGAGGAAAATGGGCGTTGCCTGGTGGGTTTATTAAGCCTGAGGAAACGGCTTATGAGGCCGCTGTTCGTGAACTAAAAGAAGAAACGGGAATTGATGGATTAAAGATTAAGCATTTTGGAGTATACGACAAACCTGGTCGAGACAAGCGAGGCTGGATCATTTCTAACGCGCATTATGCCATTGTTCCAGAAAATCAGCTCGTGAAAAGAAGGGCAGCAGAGGACGCATGCGAAGTCGATTTATTCACGATGGATGAAGTTGGAAAGCTTGACCTAGCGTTTGATCACAAGCAAATCATAGATGATGCCTTATGGTTTATAAAGAAGGATATGTCATTAACAACGCTTGCGAAAAACTTTTTACCAAAGGAATTTGTTTTGTCTGAGCTACAAGGCGTCTTGTTAACCGTCATGGATGAGCCGTGGCTAAAACTGGATTCTCAATTTTTCAGAAAGGCACCAACGCTTCCATTTCTTGAGAAAGTTGTGAAGGATGGAGAGCCTCAAAAAACAAATCGTTGGTCGAAAAATAAAGCGCAGCTGTATCGATTTAATGATTTTGATCCATATGTATCCATCTATAATGCAAAGTACTAATTTTTTTTCTGATTTATAATTAACGATTTGTTAATTGATAATCAATAAGGGGTGGGTAAAATGAAAGTTTTAAAAGACTGGACCTTGTTTGAAAAGCTATGGCTTGTGATTTTTACATTTGTAAATGTATATTTGTTTTTTGTTTGGGATGATACATTTCTCGGTTTAATAACCTCCATTTCAGGCATGCTTTGTGTGGTGTTAGTGGCGAAAGGGAAAATCAGCAATTACTATTTTGGCATTATCCAAACTGGAACATATGCCTATATCGCATACGGTTATGGCTTATATGGAGAAGTCATGTTGAATGGCTTGTTTTATTTTCCACTCCAGTTTGTGGGGCTTTATTTATGGAGTAAAAATAAATCAAAGCAAACCATACAAGGGGAAGAGATTCAGGTTAGTGTGTTAACGAAAAGAGGTTGGTTACTTACTTTATCTTCATTTCTAGTAATCTTTGTTCTCTATGCTTACTTGCTTGAAAGAATTGGTGGGAATGTTGTTTGGATTGATTCGGCAACGACAACATTATCGATGATTGCCCAAATTTTAATGCTCAAACGATTCACCGAACAGTGGTTATTTTGGATTGCTGTGAACGTACTTTCCATAGCACTTTGGGTGAAGGCTTTATTGTTACAAGGTGGCAACGATATATCGATGCTTGTCATGTGGTCAGCGTTTTTAATCAATAGTATGTATGGATATTACAACTGGTCGAAAGTATATAAACACCAGAAAGGGGAGAACGTTTCATGAATAAGGTTGGATTTTACGGTGGGAAGTTTTTACCTTTGCATCAAGGACATGTGTTTGCCATCATCAAAGCTTCCACAATTGTGAATGAATTGTATGTCGTGCTGTCTCATAGTGAAAAACGGGATCGGGAGTTATGCGAAGGTAGTAAGCTACCCTACATTCCAAGTCGCATTCGGTTACGCTGGCTCTCCCAACTTACGAAGGACATGGAACATGTGAAGGTCATCGAAGTGGAGGATCATGACGGTGATGAGGATTACGATTGGCATGAAGGATCGTTACAAATACAGGCTGCAATCGGGAAGAATATTAATGTGGTGTTTAGCTCAGAAGTAGAATATGACCCGATTTTTCAGAAACTATATCCTGAGGCAGCCCACATTTTACTTGATGAAAAGAGGGAACAGGTACCGATTTCAGCGACTGACATTCGAAAGAATGGTGTGTTTCATTACTGGGACTACATTCCTGAAGTAGCGAAGCCATTCTTCGTGAAAAAAGTTGTGATTTTGGGTACGGAGAGCTGTGGAAAATCAACACTGACGAAAAATTTAGCTCGCATCTATAACACGACTTATGTAAGTGAATATGGCAGGGAGTTTTGTGAAGAATTGGGAGGCTGTGATGGCATTATGCTAGACGAGGATTATCCTCTTATTGCATACGGTCATAAAATAAAAGAATATGAGGCGATTAAACAAGCAAATAAGATCGTCTTTATTGACACGGAAGCGGCTGTCACACAATTTTATTCGAAGCTTTACAACCAGAAAACGCAGGGAGTGTTAGATGAAGTCGCTAAAATCCAACAATACGACCTGTGCCTCTTTTTAGAGCCTGATGTGAAATGGGTTGATGATGGATTACGGGTGCACGGGGAACAACAGGTACGAGAAGAGAATAATCAGCGTTTAAAAGAGATCTTGAATCAAAATGGTATTCAGTTCGAGTGTATTGGCGGAACTTACCGAGAGAGGCTAGAAAAATCAATGGAATTGATACGGCGAAGAGTAGGGATTTAATGTTTTCAAGAGTTAATGCGAAACGTTAGACCTGAGATAATGGGCTCAGGTCTTTTATATTGTTTCTTATAGGATTAATCCCCGATCGTTATAAGGATAAAATACACAAGTACTACAAGTAATACGGCCAAAATGACATGCCACCATTTCGTCTTTACTTTCGTCAATAAACGGTCCACGATAAAAAAGGAGATGGCAGAAACCAGACTGAGAACCAGAAAAATGGTACCGAAAAAACAATGAAACAGAAAGGACGTACTCTCTCGGGATTTTGTTGCAGTAAACATCTTTTTACTAAGCCAATCACTTAAGATAGATACGATCACCCCATATGAAACAACGATCGAGAGGTTTAGATAATACAAATTCGCAAATCCATTCAAGTTAAATCCACCTGGAACCATAAAAATCAAGCTAACTACAAGGCTGCTGATGATGGCAGTTAATATTTTTCTTTTTATAATTGTTGACATGGGCTTCTCCCTTTTGAAACAATCTATACCAAAAGATGGTGGTCTCTTAGATTTTACAAGAAAAAGGGGCTAGCATAAATAACTATTTTTTAAAATATTTTAATGATAAAAGTACTGCTATTGGATTATGCGGACTAATCACCTCCGTAGAATAATAAGGGATATTCAATACATACATTAATGGATCGTTTTAACCACGTTCTGGGAGTTGAGAAAGGAGCATGTTATTTTTCCAGCGGTGGTGGGGTGGTTGAGAAATGAAGAACGTATAGTAAGATGAAAGTGTATTAAATTCAATTTTAAAGGATGAATCGAAAATGGCTGAAACATCAATAACAACTCTAGTCATGGAACGCTCGTTTGACGTACCTGCTGAAAAGGTTTTTGAAGTGTGGACGAACACTGAATTAATGAAGAAATGGTTTTTTACAATGGAGCATACCAACAAAGTGTCTAAAAATGATCCAAGGATCGGCGGTAGTTGGGAAGTTGTAGACCACCGCGAGGGAAAAGATTATCGAGCAATTGGCGAATATAAAGAATTGGACGCTCCCAATAAAATCGTGTTCACTTTTCAGATGCCACAATTTAGTGATCTACATGATGTCATTACCGTGGAATTCAATTCGACTGAAGATGGAACGGAGATGACGTTTACCCAAGAAATTACAGTCATTCATGAAGAAGGTTGGACAGAAGAAGATATCGAAAAAGCGCATGTGGAATGGGAACGAGAAACGGAACAAGGTTGGCATTACATGTTCTTAGGGCTAAAGCAATTAGTTGAAACTGGAAAAATTGAATATCCAAATTTCTAGTACATATTGAAAACAGGGCAGCTAAGAGGGATGCTCTGTTTTTTTATCCAGCTAATAAGTCAATGTAAGTTTCCCCCCACATATGCACTTCTTGCAGGTTCTAGGCATGGTCGCTGTTCTCGAAATAAGAAAAGAATTTTCTTGCCCCTGATTTACTTTGTTTAGAAATGTAAAAAAATAGGGAAACGCAAGAACCGTCCCCCTGTTTTAATAATCAGCTATATTTGTAACACTAAAAGAGTTGGTTGCAATCGCTTTCTTTTTATTGTTTTTAAAATGAGTTCGAGGTTCTCATCGATATATGCGAGTCTTTCTCTTGCGACTGCGATCCATTCTGTATTTCCTGTCATCACTGAAACAATCTGTTTGTACCCAGAAGAGTATTGGTTATAAATTTGAGAAAGAACATAACC
>Ga0079224_100015035_pt1 | contig 10825 bp, 9 predicted proteins | sample Stecom2015_FD_80414 | JGI IMG/M metagenome (GOLD analysis project Ga0079224, IMG submission 80414) | Agricultural soil microbial communities from Utah to study Nitrogen management - Steer compost 2015 | ecosystem: Environmental > Terrestrial > Soil > Agricultural land | place: USA: Utah...
CGTGAAGGTTATGAAGTACAAATTGGGCAGCCACAAGTTATCATTAAGGAAATTGACGGTGTAGAATGTGAGCCTGTAGAAGAAATGACCATAGATCTTCCGGAAGAGGTGAGCGGTACAGCCATTAATATGGTGACCATAAGAAAAGGGGAGATGATCAGCATGGAAAATAAAGGCGAACGTATGGTTTGTAAATTCATCATACCTTCCCGTGGAATCATCGGCCTTCGAAATCAGATTTTGACTGCTACTGCCGGAGAAGCTATAATGACCCATAGATTCCTGGAATATCAACCAATGAAAGGAGGAATTCCGCAAAGACAGAACGGAAGCTTGGTATCCATGGAAACCGGAACTGCCATTCCGTATTCTATCGATAAACTTCAGGAACGCGGACGTTTTTTTGTAGATCCGGGAGAAGAAATTTATGAAGGACAAGTGATTGGAGAAAACAGCAGGCATGAAGACATGGTGGTGAACGTTACCAAAACAAAAAAGCTGACCAACGTGAGAGCTTCCGGTTCTGATGATAAAGCCCGTATTGTTCCGGCAATAAAATTTTCATTGGAAGAAGCCCTGGAATATATTCAGAAAGACGAATATGTAGAGGTAACTCCGAAAAATCTGCGTCTGAGAAAAATTCTACTAAAAGAAACCGATAGAAAACGAAGCAAATAATTGCTCTTTAAATAAATTATTAAAAGTTGAGGTTCGGTTACCGGACCTCATGCTTTTTTAGTTTCTTTGTAACTTCTTCTTTTTAAGGGAGAAACTAAACCGGATAATTATGTACTTTCTTTATTTTGATCCCGGACTCGGAGCTATGATTGTTCAGGCTGTGGTAGCGGCAGCGGCGGGGGTATTGCTTTTTTCTAAAAACGTGATGTACAAGGTAAAATCGATTTTGGGGCTAACCAAAAAAGAAGATAACTTGTATGATTCGATTGATATAGAAGAAAAAGATACCGAAACTCATGATAAAAACTGATACAGCCCACGAGGCCTCCTTTCGAGATCCTTCGGGTTTTATGTTTTATGACGGGCATGTTTTAAGACGTGCCATTTTACCTGTTTATTTTTCTCAATATCAGAAACTGAAGGAAAGCGGTTTTTTCGATACGCTCATTTCTCAGGGATTACTAATTCCGCACGATGAAACTTCTGTTTCCGAATCACAAATTGTTATCACTCCCGAACCCATTCCTTTTATTACCAATCCTTACGAATGGAGTTTTGAACAATATAAACATGCGGCATTGCATACTTTAAAGATTCATAAATATGCCCTTTCCAAAGGTTTTATTCTAAAGGATGCGTCTGCCTATAATGTTACTTTTCATAAAGGAAAACCTGTATTTATAGACACACTTTCTTTTGATTTCTATGAAGAAGGGACGCCTTGGCGGGCCTATAAACAATTTATAACCCATTTTTTCGGTCCTTTGGTTTTAGCAAAATATCACGGAATCGAAATTTTTAAAATGATGCAAACGCACATAGACGGAATTCCGGTGGGTTTGATTGCTTCTTTGCTTCCGCGAAAAACAAAGTTTAATTCCACGCTGTTTACCAATATCCATTTGCTTGCAAAAATGGAACGAAAGCACAGTGAAGACTATAAAGGTGAAACCAAAGTTGCCCGACTTTCAAAGAAAGCCCAAGAGAATATTGTGGATAGTCTTTTCCAATATATCCGAAATTTATCGCTGAACGAAAAGAGCGAGTGGGGGGATTACTATTCTAAAACCAATTATGAAGAAGCAGCTTTTGAAGCGAAGAAGAAGTTGATTCGGAAATGGATTTTACCCGTTGCACCTCAAAAATTAATTGATGTGGGTGGAAATGATGGAACGTTTGCAAGAACCGTAATCGATGCTGTTCCACATATAATAGTTACCGATATTGATGCAAATGCAGTGGCGCAAAATTATAAACGAGCGTTGGATAACAGAGAAGAGAATATGCTGCCATTTGTTTGCGATGTGCTTCAGCCTGCGCCGGGGATTGGGTTTAATAATACCGAAAGGAGTTCGTTAATGAGCAGATTAACGGACTATGCGCCCGATGTCACCATGGCGCTCGCGCTAATTCATCATATTACGCTTTCGGGAAATGTTCCATTCGCAAAATCGGCAGACTTTTTTGCGTCGTTCTCGAAACATCTGATTATTGAGTTTCCAACACGTGAAGATTCTTGGGTTACTTCTTTATTGGTACGAAAAAGAGAGTTCATTAACCACTTCGATTTCTACAATGAAATTGAATTTGAAAAGGCTTTTTCAGCAGTGTTTACATTAGTTGAAAAAGAGCAGATTTCCGGTACCCAACGCATTCTCTATCACTTCCTGAAAAAATAGAAGAAACTAAACAAATTTCTTATGCTCTTCGGGAAATTCGAAGGAGATAAATATACCTTACAGCCAGTCCTGCAAGAAGCGGAATGATTCCGACAGAGAATTTCTGAACTCCTGTAATCCAATGGATAATCAGTAGGCTCAGAAATATCACTAACATTGAAACATATTTCCGGAATCCGCCTGAAATACCAGGTCTTGAAGCAGCGATCACGGCAAAGACAGATAGCGGAAATGCCCAAAGCATGTTATAATTATACGCTGCGGCGCTATGGTCTGTAGCAACCCACAAGAGGAATAGAAAAATTCCGAATAGTCCGGTAATCAAGAAAATTGAAACATCCAGCCACCGACTGCGTTTCTCTTTTTTGATATCCATCACTGTAATTCCTATGATAAGCAGTCCCAGAATTCCAAAAATAAATAATGGTGAGGTGAAAAAAGAAGATTCTTTTGGTTGCGGATTGTTATCAAACAAAGTTCTTTCTTTTTTGACCAAGGATTCGGGACCATCGTTGTGGTAAATAACTGCATTTTCGGCACTCAAATAAACATATTCCGGAAGGAATTGATATTCCTCCGGCGTTGCATCTTTATCAATCGGTGCGCCGAGAGCCAAGTCTATTCCGAGACTTCCCCATGAATTCTGATCTACGTGATTATGGATATGTTCCCGAAATGTGTAAATACTATCGATATAATCATAATTGTACTCAAGCCGATCACCAAGTGTGACTTTCAAAACATCGCGGATTTTTGTCGCGCAGTTGTCATAGAAATAATCGTACCTATATTGCTTATTCTCCGGTCGTGCGTTGATCCACAGAAAATCGGAAACCGCTTGTTTCTCTTCTTTGGTAAGATTTAGTATCTGCTCTTTTATCCATCGGTTTTCGGCGACATAATTCTGATAAAAATCGTGATAATAGGCTACTCCCAACTCATAGAGCATGGTTCCTTGTGCAAAACGGAGGTAAAAATGTGGCTGATTAAAATCGTAAACGCCGTAATTAAAAACCACATCTACCCCTGAAAGAGAATCTTTTACACGAAACGCACTGTGTCCGAATTTGTCATACAGTTCTTTCCCCGGACCTATGGTAAGAATGCTAACCTCCGCGGCGTCTGAAAGAGCACCAAATTGTGCGTGTGACACAAGACCTACACTGAAAAGTATATAAAGAAGAAATTTTTTCAATTTGAGAAATTAAGCCGCAAAGGTAAGAAATACAAAAATGAGTTGTATGGCACGAAAAGCAGGAGCTCTCAAAACTATTGGAATTAAAACTTAATCCCGATGAAAAGACCAAGAAAAACGGCAGCAATTCCGAAAATTAAACTTCCTAAAATGTAGAGTATGATAGCGGAATATTCGCCCGATTTTAGAAGGGTATAATTTTCATAAGCAAAAGCAGAAAAAGTCGTAAAACCTCCGCAAAATCCCGTTACCAAAAGCAGGTGTAATTTGTTCTGGGAATCACCCTGTTTGAGTAGAACTGCAATTAGAACTCCAATTAAAAAGGATCCTATGATGTTTACAGACAAGGTTCCGAGAGTGTTGAAGTCCGGAAACTTCTTAGCAACAATTTGTCCTACCCCATAACGTAATCCGCTACCAATACCTCCTCCCAATATTACAAGAAGTAGGTTTTGCATTAGATTCCTTCTAGGGTTTCTATTTCTTTTTCTTTGATCGGCAGGTATATTTCAGTTACCCAGGCTGCCGGATTAAGATTGTCATCTTCGCCGACACTGAATATTTCGAAAATTTTTCGATCCGGATTTTCCTTATAGCCGTTTTCTCTCATAAAAGCTCGTGCATCGGAGTAGGCTTCCTCAACATGTTGATAATTGCCTTTTAAGGTGACCTTTACGGCACTCACGGGTTCAAAAAAACCGGCCACAACCGGACTTTCATCGGGAGTTATTACTTGTTCACGAACGGGGATGCCGGCCGAGAAAATAATGTTTTTATTGGCAGGATCAATTTCATTATAAATCAACAAAGGCTGTCCCGATAGCCGTATATTATTGTCTTCCGTAAACTTCTGTACCTGCCGGAACATTGGAATCATCTTTTGATGGACTTCCTTAGATTTTGCTACGGATGAAACAAACATATAGTAACCGCCGCCATAATGTGTAATTCCGTCCACGTTTATACTGTAAAGTTGCATGTCCTCCTTAACCACTCGTTCAAGAGCCGTTAGAGACAGTTCTTTGTTGTTTCTCCAGGAACTTTCAAAATCTTTTTTGACAAGAGCAAAATAGATTTTGTCCATCAAACTGTGTTTCCCACTAAAGATCCAATGTACATTGGTTTGATTTTGTTCTGATTCAAAAAGCCATTTCATGACAGCCTTTCTTTCACCAAAAAACGTATGGTATGTTATTTCCTGCTCAATTTCTGAGTTCGGAATCACGCGTGTGGTAACGAGATCTCCTTTTTCATTACCACTCCAATGGATTGAAGCACCTTCCCCCGTAGATTTTTCGGCCTTACTGAAATGAAGTTCTGATGGATTGGTCCACGGGCCCCAAGTTTCCCAGCTTTCCAAACTATTTACCTTTTCAAAAACAACAGGCAGGGGAGCGTCTATTACTTTAGTGTTTTCAATGGTAAATGACCCTTCTTGTGTTCCAAAATAAATAGCACTTCCTATAAATACCAAAAGGAGAAGAAAAAAGAGGTATTTTACGATTTTCATAATTAGAGTGGGGTTGGGGGTTGTAATTGATGGCTAAGATATATAAAATTCGTGAAGTCTATTAAATTTCTACAATTAACCCCACAATATAAGAAGCTGTCTTAAGAATAAATTTTTTTACATTTGTTCGAATTCAAAAATCAACTAAAAATATGAAAAAAACAGTCTTAATAGGTCTGACTGTCGGCACTTTTGTGTTTTATTCCTGTAAAAACAATAAAATGGCTGAACCTGCTGAAACAGCGGTAGTGGAAACGGAAAACACTTCCGAATTTCATTATACAGTAGATCAATTTGCAGATTTGCGCGTGTTGCGCTATGACATTCCCGGGTGGGACAAGTTAACGCTTAAAGAGCAAACCCTTGTTTATTATCTGGTTCAGGCAGGACTTGAAGGAAGAGATATCATGTGGGATCAAAACTATCGTCATAATCTCACGATTAGAAAAGCATTGGAAAATATTTATCAAAACTATAAAGGAGATAAAAATACAGATGACTGGAAAAGCTTTGAGATTTATTTGAAGCGCGTTTGGTTCAGTAACGGAATCCATCATCATTATTCTTCAGATAAAATAAAACCGGATTTCTCGGCAGAATTTTTGAAACAATTATTGGCCGATACCGGAACAATCTTGGAAGGAGAAGCTTTCGAAGTAATCTTTAATGACAAGGATACGAAAAAAGTGAATCTTTCTCCAAAGGCGGATAATGCGAAGCAGAGTGCCGTAAACTTCTATGGACCTGATATCACAAACAAAGATGTGCAAACGTTCTATGCCAAGATGAAATCCCCAAATCCGGAAAAACCTTTATCTTTTGGATTGAACTCTCAGTTGGTAAAAGAGAATGGAGTAGTAAAGGAAAGAGTATATAAATCCGGTGGTCTTTATGGTTCTGCCATTGATAAAATCATCGGCTGGCTTGAAAAAGCTCAAGGAGTAGCGGAAAATCAAAAGCAAGCCGACGCTCTTGGACTTCTTATAGAATATTACCGAAGCGGAGACCTTCAAAAATGGGATGATTACAATGTAGCATGGACAGCAGCCACAGAGGGAAATATTGATTATATAAACGGATTTATTGAGGTGTATAATGATCCTCTCGGATATAAGGGATCTTATGAGACTATAGTGCAAATTAAAGATTTTGATATGTCTCAGCGTATGGCGGTACTCTCAGAAAACGCACAATGGTTTGAAGATAATTCCCCATTGATGAATGAACATAAGAGAGAAAACGTGGTAGGAGTTTCTTATAAAGTGGTTAACGTTGCCGGGGAAGCCGGAGATGCGTCACCTACTACACCAATTGGAGTGAATTTACCAAATGCCGATTGGATCCGCGCAGCAGTAGGGAGTAAATCTGTTTCTTTAGGAAATATTATCGACGCATATAATAATGCAGGATCGGAAGGTAGATTAAGAGAATTTTCTCACAGCGATGAAGTTTATGAACGTGCTAAAAAGTATGGAGAAATTGCAGATAAATTGCATACAGCTTTACACGAAGTCATTGGCCACGCATCAGGAAGATTGAATCCCGGTGTGGGAGAACCCAAAGAAACTCTTAGAAATTATGCTTCCACTTTAGAAGAAGGCCGGGCAGATCTTCTAGGATTATACTATTTGTATTCTCCTAAACTTCAGGAGCTTGGATTGGTGGATAATTGGAAAGAAGTAGGAATGGCTGCTTATGACAATTACATCAAAAACGGGCAGATGACCCAACTTATCAGGCTCAATTTAGGAGATGATATTGAGCAGGCACATATGAGAAACCGCCAATGGGTTTCCGGCTGGGTCTATGATAAAGGGAAAGCAGATAACGTAATTGAGAAAGTGAAAATAAATGGGAAAACTTTCTTTAAAATCAATGATTATGAAAAGTTGCATGAGTTATTTGGGCAGTTGTTGAGAGAGACTCAACGCATAAAGTCTGAAGGAGATTATAAAGCCGCTCATGACTTAGTTGAAACCTACGGAGTGAAAGTAGATCAGGAAGTTCACAAAGAAGTTCTTGAACGAAATAAACAATTTGAAGCTGCGCCGTATAGCGGTTTTGTCAATCCTGTAATTGTTCCGAAGATGAATGATAAAGGAGAAATTGAAAGTTTCACCATTGAACAGCCTAAGACTTTTGAAGAGCAAATGCTTTTTTATTCCAAAAATTACAGCAACCTGCCAGAAAAAAATTAACCCCACGGCAGAGACTGCTTTCAAAAAATTAACGGTTAAGTCTTATAGAAAACCGGCAGAAAATCCCGTCCTTTCGGGATTTTCTGCTTTTTATCCTTCCTAACGAATGAACAACAAAATCACGTATGCCGGCCGGTGATACCGTGCAAAAATGAGTTCTGACAAAGATGATTGAATCTGTCGCTGTTTGCTAAAGAATTTGTCGTACAAACTGCTCCCATTTCCTAAATTTTTCTTCTGACATTACTTTTTCCATTTTCACCTGCCCACCTTTCTTTTTTTGGTGACCGTTCCATTCGTGGAATACTTGTGGAGGGACAGTGGTAACTAAAACATCTTTAAGGGCTTTGGATCGTGCCACTTTATAGTTCTTGTTTGCTTCCATCAGCGCTTTATCCAAAGACTGCGAAAGATGATCTGAATCAACTTCGCCTTCTACTCCCAGATACCAATGATGTATATAGTCTCCGTCTTTTTTAACGGCTGCCAGTGTAAATTCAGGAATTTTAATATCGAATTTTTCTTCCATTTCCATAAGTGCAACTTCCATTTTATTTACTGAAAGCTGAGATCCTACCACGTTTAAGAAAAATTTGGTTCGTCCTGTTATTATGATTTCTGCCCGTTCTTTATCGGTAAATTTTATGGTGTCTCCAATTAAGTATCTCCAGGCACCTGAGACGGTACTGATAATTAATACATAATCTTTTCCTTCCTCTACTTCCTCCAGAGTAAGTGCCGGTGCATCTTGTGATAACGATCCATCATCCAGTATGTATTCAGGCTTAAAAGGAACGAACTCAAAATAAATACCATTATCCGTGATCAGCTGCATTGATGTTGTTTCAGGTCTGTTTTGCAATGCCAGGAATCCTTCTGAGGCTAAATAGGTATCTAAAATGGTTATGGGGTGTGCAAGAAGCTCTTCAAAGCTCTTTTTATATGGTGCAAAGGCAACACCGCCTGTGGCATATGCTTGTAAATTGGGCCAAATTTGGTGAATATTTTCTACCTCGTGATAGGCTATCACCCGTTTCAGCATTAACTCAATCCACGAGGGGATGCCGCTTAGAGCGCCAATGTCCCAGTTTTTTGCATGTTTAGCTATGGATTCTACACGTTCATCCCAATCATCGATGAGGGCAATTTCTTCTCCCGGTTTATAAAATCCGCGAAACCAAAAAGGAATGCGACTGGCGCTTATGCCACTTATTTCCCCTTCCAAAAACTGTCCGTTTTCGTCAAGTTTGGTGCTACTCCCGAGCATCATGATTTCTTTTTCAAAAAAATCGGAAGGCATATCAAAATTGGCCATGGCAGCAACCTGCTTGATCCCGGCGTTTTGTATAGCATCAATCATTTCCTCGGTCACCGGGATTTTTTTTGAGGTTTTGCCGGTGGTGCCGCTGCTTCTGGCAAAATAATGAGGCACCCCGGGCCAAGTCACATCTTTTATGCCTTTTTGTGTTTGACACCACCATTGAGTTTCCATCTTATGATAATCAAAATAGGGTATGCGCTCTGCAAAGGCTCTTTGAATGTCAGCGGCCTCAAGTATGTCATAAAATCCATAGTATTTTCCGAAAGCCGTGTCCTTCGCTTTGTCAAGAAGTTCTTTTAAAACATTTTTCTGTGCCTCTAATGGATTGATTTCTGAAGAAAGCGCTTCTTTTACGTCGATTGCTGCTTTGATGATTGATCCAAGGATTGCCATAAGTTTTGATTTATTTGTTGAATCTACATTTTTTGAGTTTTTTCCGAAAGGCGTTTAAATGAAGTTTAACAATTGCAGTTTTATGTCTGTCCGTATCTTTACGAAAAAAAAGAAGATGGATCAGAAAGAATCGGTTCGGCTAAATAAAGCAATCAGCGATAGTGGATATTGCTCCAGACGTGAGGCTGATGTTTTGATAGAAAAAGGTCGTGTCACTTTAAATGGAAAACAGGCTGTTTTAGGAGATCGTGTCTATCCTGAAGATGAAGTAAAAATTGACGGAAAGCCCATAAAGGAAAATACAAACGAGGTTTATATTATCCTTAATAAGCCGGTGGGCATCACCTGTACTACCGATACGCGTTTTGAAGGGAATGTTATTGATTTTATAAATCATCCGGAACGGATTTTTCCTGTAGGAAGACTGGATAAGCCAAGTGAAGGTTTATTGTTGCTCACAAACGACGGAAATATCGTCAACAAAATTCTTCGTGCGGGAAATGCTCATGAGAAGGAATATATCGTTAAGGTCAATAGACCCATAACTGATGATTTTATAAAAAGGATGGGAGCCGGTGTTCCTATTCTCAATACAGTAACAAAACGTTGCAAAGTTGAACAAATCAGCCGTTTCGAATTCCGAATCATTCTTATTCAAGGCTTGAACCGACAGATTAGACGAATGTGTGAGTATCTGGATTATGAAGTTGTTGAGTTGAAGCGAATTAGATTGATGAACCTGACTTTAGATAATCTTGCAGTAGGAGAGTGGCGAAATCTAACAGTGAAAGAGTTACAGATTTTAAAGGATTCCGTAAAAGACAGTGACGGTCGCCCAACGGCTCCAAAAGCATTGAAACAAACTATAAATAAGAAAACACTTCCTATAGAAAGAAGTGGAGACAAGAGAGATTACTCTTCAGGAAAGATGCGCAGACGCCGTGGGAAATAAAAAAACCACACGCCGATTGAGTAGCGTGCGGTCATTTTCAACTAACTAACCAAATTAAATTTCAATTATGAAATCTCAACCATTCTTTTAAGTACTTTTTCTTCTACTTTTGGAAGTGTAAGCTTAAGTACTCCGTTCTCATAATTTGCCTGAATTTCATCTGTATTGATGTTTTCAGGAAGTTTGAAAGAACGTATAAATTTTGAAAAGTTAAATTCTTTTCTTCTAATTTTCACTTCTACTTGCTCTTCTGATTCTGTGTTAGCATCCACTTCTGTATTTGCTTCGTTTTTCTCAGAATCAATTACTTCTGTTTTACCGGCACTAATTTTTAAAAGATCTTTTTCAACTTCAACGGAAAAGTCTTCTTTCTTTAAACCCGGTGCCGCAATTTCGAGTACAAAGCTATCAGAATTTTCCAAAATATTCACCGCAGGAACATTAAAAGTTTCCCAATTGCGAGGAAGATCAATTTTGCTGTCAAAGAACAAGCTGTCTAAAAGTTTAGGCAACCATACGTCATTTCTATTAACTGTTTTCATATCGTTTTATTGTTTTAGTTTCAAATTATTTTTACTACTAAATAACAAAAACAATTCCACCTCAATTACAACGACTTTTTGGCAGCAAAATCCTTTTTCTGCCTGACTTTTTGACAAAGAACTTCTAAATGACTGTGCAATTAGAAATAATTTTTGAAAAAAGAAAGCTTCGGAATTTCTTCCGAAGCTGGATTCTTTCTATGAGTTTATCTATGCAAGAACTTCTTTCACCTTGTCGGCAGCTTCCTGGAACTCAACGGCACTGTGTACATCCAAACCGCTTTCATCAATCATTTTCTTTGCAATATCTGCATTCGTTCCTTGAAGTCTGACAATAATAGGAACATTGATGTTCCC
>Ga0079224_100015037_pt1 | contig 10825 bp, 11 predicted proteins | sample Stecom2015_FD_80414 | JGI IMG/M metagenome (GOLD analysis project Ga0079224, IMG submission 80414) | Agricultural soil microbial communities from Utah to study Nitrogen management - Steer compost 2015 | ecosystem: Environmental > Terrestrial > Soil > Agricultural land | place: USA: Utah...
CCACGGGGGCGGAGAGCTCCGGCGGAACGGCGGCCTCGAGCGGCGACGCGTCGTCTGGCGCGAGCTCCGGGGAGCTCGAGGGGTCCTCGGGGGCGTCCTCCGGCTCGAGCGGCGACCTCGGAGACTCGGCGGGTTCGTCCAGCGAAGGCTGACGCCCCACGCACCGCGTCGTCGCGACGCCGCATCAGCTCCGCCATCACGACGCTGCGCCGCGCCGTCTCAGCGCAGCGACCACGCGAGGTGTTCACAGCCGCTGCGCGAGGCGTTGCCCTGCCCCGCCGGCGGCTCCGTCTCGTCGGCGACGGACACCGGACCCGAGAATCGCCCTTCCCGGGCTTTGAGGCCATCGGAGGGCTCGCTCGCCTGCCCGGTGGCGAACCGCTCCACGGCGAACAACGCGAGCTCCCCCTGGCAGTCGAACGGCGCGAGCGCGTGCGCAGGGCCGAGCGGCGTGTGATCGCTCCACACGATCTCTTCTTCGCCCGCCCAGAGATCGACGAACGCGACCTCGCCCTTCCACGGCACACCGAGCCAGGCCCCGCCGGGCATCTCGCTCTCGGCGGACGGCACATACAACACGACGAGGGGCCCCCAGGGGCTCGTGCGCGCGTCGGCCTCGCAGGCGAGCCGAACGCACGGCTCCGGCAGAGCACCGCGAAACTCGGTCCCCACGCGAGGATCGGTGTGCTTCCACGCGAGCGTTCCGGCCTCGACGCGCTCGGCCACCCAGGCACACGGTGCGTCTTGGAGCACGACGATGGCCGAGGTGGAGGGCGCCTCGCACTGCACGGCGGACGCGGACGGATCCACGCCGCCGCGCTCGACCGACGACGGCTGCGCGCACCCGCACAGCAGCAGCGTGGTGATCCACGGCCGCCGCGGGACCGACGATCGCATGACTACTCCACGCGTGCCGCGGAGATCCGCATCTCACGGCCTTGGCCGGGCGCGGCGACGCTCGGATTGATCGACTCGCTGCGCCAGATCTGCGTTCCTCCGGCGTTGTTGCCGGTGATGGGAGATGCGGGGATCTGAGCGATGCGCGGGGGACATCCGGCGAGCTCCTCCTTCGGGATCGGACCGAACGGCAGCTCGCGGTTCTCCATGTTGTCGTCGAGGATCTCGTAGCGGACGGTCAACGCCCGCTCCGTCTGGGTGAACGACTGAATGAGACACGGGATGTCGTTCGAACCGGATTCGCACAAGCGCTCCTTCCAGCCCTCGCCGCCCGCGTCGTGATTGTCGAACACCGATGCACCGTCCACGCCGTCCTGCATCCAGTTTGGATTGGTCGCGTAGAAGTTGCGCAGACATTCGTTGTACTCGAAGATCGCGAGCACGACCTGCGTGCCGGCGTACGGGCTCGAACTCTGGGACAGCGATCGGACGAACTCCAACTTGACGACGTCGTGTTGGAGAATCTGATCGTCCGCACATCCACCGAGCAAACCGGCGACGGCCACCAACAGACCCCTCGTGACATTCCCCGGCTGCCCGAGAGACACGCGCTGGAACAACTTCATGCAAGGGGGATTTTCCATGAAGCCCCCGTCCTCGTCCAGATCTGCTGCACCTCGCGAACCACTGCGATGCGGTCGCGCTGCCGGGGTGACCCGGATCACACTCGAGACGTCGCCACTGCGGCGAGCGTTCCCGAGAGCGTGTTAGTTTAGGTGCCGCGGGGGATGCGCGCTATCGCCGCCTCGAACACGACCATGCTCGGGATCCACTCCATCGCGTCCTCGACCACCGCTCCGTCGCTGCCGACCGTGCCTCGTTCCAGCTTGGCGTCTGCCCTCGCGCAAGCCGAGCGTGCAGCCGCGACCTGGCGCACGCGCGCATTGCCCCTGCGCTCCGACGACGGCAGCTCCACTTCACCGTGGCTGCTGCATTGCCCCGACGTCGGGCCGAGCTGCGAAATGCTGCTCGCCGATCGCCTGTTCCACGACCTGACCGCCGAAGAGCGCGAAGGCCTGCTCACTTTCGTGCGCCGTAGCCAGGACGAGGACGGCTGCTGGAAAGACGCCCAAGGTCGTCCCGACCTGTCCCTCACCGCGCTCGGATGGTGGGCCCGGCGTCAAGCCGGCGACGATCCGCAGAGCGACTCGATGGTCCGTGCTCAGCGGATCGTCCATGCGCTGGGCGGTGCACAGCGGGGCAACTTCACGCTCCGCCTCTGGCTCGCGATGGCCGGGCACGTGCCGTGGTCGTATCTGCCCGCGATCCCGGGCGAGCTGTTCCTCCTCCCCGACCACGTGTGGCTGTCGCCGTCACGAACGTCCCCGTGGGCGCGTGGCATGTTGACGCCCTACTACATCCTGGCGAGCGCGCCGGCGCGCCTCCATCTCTCCGATGCGTCGCCGCTCCTGCTCGAGCGCCGCCCGGAAACGCTCGTCGCCCCGCGGCTGACGCGGCCCGGTCTGGCGGGCGATCTCCTCCAGGCGTTCGACCGCTCCGTGCGATTGGCCCGCAAACTCCCCCGCGGTGCCGTCCCGCGCTGGGCGGGGCAGCGCGCCGAGCAGCGGCTCCACGCGATGCAGCAACACCACGGGGGCTGGTTCGGCGTGCAACCGACCCTGCTCTCCCTGCTTGCCCTGCGCGTGCTCGGAGCCACCTCGAACGACCCCCGGGTCCGACGCGGCCTCGACTACCTGCGACGCGCCCGCGGCTGGGTGCTCGATCCGCAGAATCCCGCCGCGCCGCCGATGCTCGCCCAGGGGCTCACGACACCGCCGCTCGCCGCGTTGGCGCGGCTCATCGACGCGGGTCCGCAGGACGAAGCCGCCCTGCGCTGGCTCTTGGCGCAGGAGCTGACCGAACCGGGGCCCTGGCAAGATCGCGCGGACGCGAGCGTCGGTGGCTGGCCCAGTGAAGCCGCCGCGGGGCAGCACCTCGACGTGCTCGCCACCTGCGAAGCCCTCCAAGCGCTGCATCGCATCGCGCCCGCGTCTCCGCTCGCCGGCGCGGCGTGGGCGAGCACGCGCCGGGCCCTCGACGTGATCGTCGCCATGCAAGAAGGCCACGGCGGATTCGCGCGGTTCGAACGCGGCGAAGCCCAAGTGTTCATGCAGCGGTTCCCCTGGACGGACGCCGACCTCCTCGCGTTCGGATCGCCCGGCGATGCCGAGCACGTCCGACTGAGCGCGGCCGCGTTGGCGCAGCTCGGGTACACGGGCTTCCGCACCGACGACGATCGCGTCGAACGAGGCGTCCGTTGGCTGCAATCCCAGTCGCTCGATGCGCCGGCGCTGAACGACACGCAGCTGTTGGCGAGCCTGGCCGAGACCTATGCGGCGACGTGCTCCCGCGAACACCCGGCCCTCCGCGACGTCGAACGCCGCCTGCGCGGGCGTCAGCGCGAAGACGGTTCGTTCGGTTCCCTCGTCGACACGGCCGCGGCGATTCGCGGTCTGCTCGCTGCCGGAGAGCTCTGCGTGCAGACGATCCGTGCCGCACGCAACCTCGTCGACACCCTCGCGAAACAACCCGACGTGTTGGAGCACGCCACCGGTGCCGAGCCGGCCGCGGCGGCGTGCGCAACGAGCCAAGCCTTGCGCGCCTTCTTGGCCGCGGGCGGCACCCTCGCGTCCTGACGGTCCCCATGCAACACGAGCACTACGACGTCATCATCATCGGGGCTGGCCTTGCCGGCTGCGCCACCGCGGCGGCCCTCGCCGCGGCCGACCCGGAGCGGCGACGCAAGGTCCTCGTCGTCGACCGCTACAAAGAGGTCCATCCGCGCTTCTCGGGCGAATTCATCCACCCGCGCGGCACCCAAGTGCTCGAAGACCTCGGCTTCTACGCGCCGCTCGTCGAGGCGGGAGCGATCGACGTCGATGGCTTCGTCGTGTTCGAGAACGCCGACGGCACGCGCGTCGACCTGCCGTACGCCAGCGTGCCCGAGGAGCGCCCACGCGGGCTCGCGGTGCACCACAAGGTCCTCGTCCGCACCCTGCGTCGCGTGCTGCGTGAACGCGGCGAAGTCGAGCTCGTCGAAGGTTGGAGCCTCGAAGAGCTGCAGTGGCAAGGTGATCGGGTCTGCGGCGTGGTCCTGCAAGATCGCAAACGCAACGTGGCCACGCTCACCTGCGATCTCCTCGTCGGGGCCGACGGGAAGTCGAGCGCGGTCCGCAAGCTCGCCAACATCCCCGAGGACGGACGCGAGACGATCGGCTTCACGGCGGGGCTCGAGATCCGCAACGCCTCGCTGCCCCACCCCCGAGCCGCGCACGTGTTCCTCGGCGCGTGGGGACCGGTCCTCGCCTATCCGATCCACCGCGAACCCGACGGCACGATCGTCACGCGCATGACCTTCGACCTTCCCCGCGAGCTCCCGGCCAAGGGCTCGAAGCTGAAGGAGCACGTCCTGCGCTCGTACGTTCCGTTCCTCCCCTCGCCGCTCGCCGAAGAGGCCGCCGCCGCGATGGCGAGTCTCCCGGGCGCGCTCGAGATGGCGCCGACCGTCAACCTCCCGGCTCCGCACGCGATCATGCCGGGCATCGTCCTCGTGGGAGATGCCGGCGGCTGCTCGCACCCGATCACGGCGAGCGGCATGACGATGGGGCTGCGCGACGCCGAGACGCTCGGCATCGAAGCCCGCAAGCGCGCGCGCGTGCCCGCCCCGGAGCCGTGGATCGACTTCGCTTCGCTCCGTCGCTATCGCGCCGAGCACGACCGCTACGTACCCACCCGCCAGGCGTTGGCCGATGCCATCTACGAGGCGTTTCGTGGCGAGCGCGAGGGCTCCCGCGCGATTCGTCGCGCGCTGTTCCAGTACTGGAACAGCGGAGAGCTCGCGCGCTCGCGGTCGATGGCGCTCCTGTCGTGCAGCGAGCGACGACCCACCGTGTTCTTGAAGGAGTATCTCAAGACCGCGCGCTGGGCCTTCGCGTCGTCGATCCTGCCCCGGCACGCCCGCAAGTTCCCGGTGGAGGATCGCGTCCGCCAAGCACGTGGGGCAGCTTCCCTTGCGCGCGACAAACTGGGCTTGGTCGCCGCGGTGATGTGGGCCCAAGTGCGGCCCAGCTGGCTGCCGCGCAGCGACGAACGCCCGAGACATTGACGCCGGCCCGCCCCGCGGTGCTACGGTCGGAGGCGATGGTCGGAGCACGCGGGTTCGTTGGGTTCACGGTGTTGGTCGCGAGTCTGGTCGGGTGCTCGAACGAGCCCAGCATGGCCGAGGCGCTGCAGAAGGCAGCGGCCGAAGACCAAGCGAAGAAGGCCGCCGAGCAAGCCGCGGTCGCGGCTCGTCCCGCGCCGACCAAGGATCCCGCGGCGCTCGAGCTGCCCTGGAGCTTCACGCAAGTCCGCGACACCTTCGTCATCGGCACCAAGCTCGCGTACGCCATGACCGGGACGAATGCCAAAGGCAAGAAGGTCGACGATGCCTTCCTCGCCGAGGTCAAAGGCGCCGACGACAAGGAAGTCCGATTCGTCGCCTATCGTCGCAGTCAGGAGAGCAACGCCGCGGTGAAACAAATCCAGAGCCTCCGCTGGACGACGTGGTCCCCGCTGTTCTCGGTCGAGCAAGCCGAACACACGCTCCTGCGCCGCGAGACGATCGAGGTCCCGGCGGGCTCGTTCGACACCGTCGTCGTGGAGCTCAAGGGGTTCTTCGGACAGCACTTCACGGTGTGGATGGTGCAAGACCGACCGGGCGTGTACGCCAAAGTGATCGAGCACGCCAACGCTGCCGAAGAAGGCGACAAGACGGAGATCGAGTACGCACTCACCGAGTTGCACATCCCCTCCTGACGGTGCGGCTGCATCGCGCTTCGATCCGCGTGCAAGCATCGTTCGGAGCGCTTGTCGGCACCGCCCCTTCATTGACACCCCCAAACCCGCAGCCTACGCTGAACGCGAGATGGTGGCGCGTATTCTCGTGGTCGACGACGATCCGTGGATCGTTCGCATGGTCACCGCTTCGTTGGAGAAACAGCGCTATCTCGTCGATTCGGCGCAAGATGGCCACGAGGCGCTCGCACACGCCGAAGTCGTTCCGCCGCACGTCCTCGTGTCGGACATCCTCATGCCGGGCATGGACGGTTGGACCTTGCTGGGCCACCTCCGTCAGCGCCCGCAGTTCTCCCAGATCCAGGTGCTGTTCCTGACCGCGCTCCCGCGCGACGAGGCTCGGTTCGCGGCGCACGGGCTCGGGCCCGAGCATTACATCGGCAAACCCTTCCGCTTCGAGGACCTGGCGCGCGCGGTCGCACGCGCGGTGGCCAAGTCGGGTGCCTCCGCCTCGGTTCCCCCGCCGCCCCCGCCGTCGAGACGGCCGGCGCGAGGAGCGTCTGGTTCGGGCGCCACGCCACTCCCGGCCACCCCTCCGCCGCCCCCCACCGCGCTGCAAGGGCGTCTGGAACAGCTCCAGCTCTCCAGTCTGCTCATCATGCTGGAGCTCGAGCGCAAAGCCGGGGTCCTCACCCTGCGTGCGCACGACACCGGAAGAATCTTCTTGAACGCCGGCCGGGTCGTCGGCGCGAAGCTCGAAGGCCAGCCGGCGCTCGATGGACGGGAATGTGTCTATGCCATGTTGCCATGGCGCGAGGGCGCGTTCAGCTTCACCCCGAAGGAAGTCGACATGCCCGATACCGTTCAATCGTCCACCACCCATCTGCTGATGGAAGGCGCGCGCCGCCTCGACGAACGCAATCGGGAGCTGGCGAACCGATGACGACCGAAGAGCAGGCGTCCCCCGCCCCGCAACGGCCGTTCCCCACCGAAGGAAGCACCGACGAGCTCCTGCACGATCCGCCCGACCTCGGCGTCGGCGGAACGCTGGAGGGCTATCGTCGCGGGGCGCGAATGCGCTTCGTGCTCATCGGCTTCGGTGCCGTGCTGGTCGGGGTCTTGGCCGTCCTCGGCTGGTGGATCACGCGTCCTCGTCCCGTCGTCCCCGAGTACACCGTCGCGCCCGATCACGCGACCGACCCCGCCGATCGCGTGCTGCACTGGGAGAGCGAGGGCACGGCTCGGCTCGGGATGACGCGCGAGCCGCCCGGGGTCGAGCAGATCGTCCTGCCCGACCGCGTGCTGCGGTTGGAGGACGGCATCGACCACGCCCAAGTCTCGGTCGAGATCCGCGCGGGCCGAACCGTGTCCGTTCGTACCCTCACCGGGCGCGTCCACATGGAGCCTCGCTCAGAGGCCTTGGAGCCAACACCGTAGGACTTCGGAGGCGCTGCGCGGGGCAGGCCGCATCGCTCGCAGCGCGTGCCGACGCCACGCGAACGCGACCCCGGCGAGCAACACTCCCGCCGAGACGATGGCAACCGGCGCGGGATTGCGGCGCATGCCCGTCGCCACGGTCGCCCCGAGTCGATAGGTCCGTTCACCGGTCGCGCGCAAGGCCTCGCCCACGGCATCGCCCATCCGGCGTTTCACACCGGCGACCGCCTTGGTCCTCAGCGCTTGCGGGGACGCGGCTTCCTTGAGCTGGTCGATCGTCGAATCGATCTCGGCCAGCGTCAGCTCGATCTCCTTGCGGATTTCACCCGGCTCCATCTCCGTGAGCTGGCTGCGGCTGGGGTAGACGGACACTTGCGGGGTCGAATCGTTGGTTTCCATGCTCAGAACTGCTCCTTGATGAATTCCTTGTTGCTTTGCAGCATGGCGCGCGTCTCCACGGGATTGAGGCGCTCCGGATCGAGCTTGCGCTTTCCGGCGAAGGCGAGCCCCGCACCGATCGCCACGACGCTGCATCCGACGATGAGAAACGCCGCCCACAGCGGAAGCACTTCACCGAGACCGTAACCGGCGGCGAGCAGCAACACGAACAGGCCCGAGAGGGCCAGCACCGTGCTCGTCGCCAGCGCGATCGCGCCCTGTTTGGCTTCGGCGAGCTTCGCCTCGAGTTCGACGCGGGCGAGCGCGGTTTGCTGCATGATGAGCTGCGTCGTGTCTTTGCTCAGCTTCGACAACAACGACGCGACGCTCTGGTCTTCCCCTGGAACGACCAAATCGTGAGGACGGGATTGTACGGGCATCATCGGTTGGCTTTCCTGCGAGGGTGGCTACCGCCTGCGGAGCAAGCCGCGTGCCACCCCGAACCCGCGATTCCGCCGACGCCCGCGACACCTGGCCGTGCGCACCCGCTCGGTGAGCGCCGACGAACACGACCACGACGGTTCGCGCGGCGTCGCACGAAACGGACGAGCGCGCGCTCCTCAAACGGGCAGGGTCGTGGGCGGCCCGGGGACGATCGCCGCGAGCTCGGGAGGCCACGCGGCTTCGAACGTTCGTTCTTCGCCCGTCTCCGGGTGCGGGAGCGCGATGCGATGAGCGTGCAGCGCATGCCGCCAGAAGCCCGCCAAGGCCTCGAGCTCGGCGACGGGACGACCGTTCTCCATCACGTCGAGGAAGGCCCGCTCTTCGACACCGTAAATCTTGTCGCCGAGCACCGGGGTGCCGAGCGCAGCGAGATGCACCCGGATCTGATGTTGGCGCCCCGTCCACGGCCGACATGCCACCAGCGTCACCGCCTCGCCGCGGAACTCGGCGGAACGTAGCGGCACGAACTCCGTCTTCGCCGGCGCTCCTCCGCACGCGACGGAACGGACCGCCATCTTCACCTGGATCTCGGACTCGAGCGCGCGACCGAGCGGAAAGTCCACCGTCACTGCACTCGCCAACGTGCCGCGGACGATGGCGAGATACGCCTTGTGGACCTCGCGACGTTGGAACGAACGCTTGAGGACCCCGCCGCTCGTCACCCCCGCGCGGCCCGGTGCGGTGCGACGACGACCGAACACCATGATCCCCGAGGTCTCGCGATCGAGGCGATGGGCCATCTCCCAGCCATGCCCCGGACCCAGCCGCGTGCGCATCAAGGCCGTCAAGGTGTTCCGGTGGTAACGCGCGCTCGGGTGCACCGGTAGCCCCGCGGGTTTGTCGATGACGAGCAGACTCGCGTCGCAGTGGATGACGCCATAGTCCATCACCACATCCGGCTCGCTCGGGGCGGGCCGCAGCAGGATCCAGCGTTGCCCCAGGTGCACGCGGGTCGCCGCCCGCGTCACCGTTTCTCCCCGCGGGGACCGGACCTGCCCGCGGTCGATGATCCGCTGGATCCGCGCACGCGACAACCGCACGACCTTCGCCTTGAGAAATCGATCCAAGCGATACCCGTCGAGGTTCGGCTCGACCTCGAGCGGGACTTCGATCCATTCCGGATGGGCCGAGTCGGACAAGGGCTTGCTGTATACTCGGATGGACGTGGACGACAAGGCCCTCGACGCCCCCCAGCGCGACGGCGACCGCCCTCGGATGCCCTGGATGCCCGCGGTCGTGATCGCGTCGTCGGCTGCCGCCATGCTCGGGCTGCTCGTGTGGCCCAGCAAGGCGCCCCGGCCCGGCCGCGCCGCACCGCAAAGCGACCGCGTCCTGGCCGCGGCCCCTCGTCTCGCCGTCCGTGGCCTCGCACCGCGCGACATCGACGACGCTCGACCCGACGCCGCCATCGAGGACCTCCGGGCAGTCCCTGGTCGTGTCGCGTCGGACGGCCACCTCGGCAACGCCCCGGATCGCGACACGGCGCCCGAGGGCGCCGCCGAGCCTGCCGACGTCGACCCCGACGAAGGGGTCTCGTCCCCCATCGCCCGCGCCTTCGTCCTCGAAGCCGCCCTGAGCCTCGCCCTCGATGCTGCGCCGAGTTCGCAACCGCCGGCGTTCGCGGACGTCGAGGAGGAAATCGCATGGACGCGCCGCGCCTGGGCACGGGCGCGAGCGGAGCGCGACGCTCGGGCGGAGTTCGTCGCTCGCGCGCAACGTCGACGCGACGCGATGGCCTCGGCCGACCCCGACCCAGGCCGACGCGCGGCCTTCGAGCGTCGCTACGAACGCGTCGTGGCCAACCATGACCGCGCCCAGGCTCGCGTCGCCGAACTCGAAGCGCACCTCGCTCGCCTGTCACCCGCGGAGTGAAGCCACGCACGAGATACGCGACGGTCGGATCGTGATCGCGATCCGACCACCGACGTAGGGCGTTCGACCTCGCCGGTCGCGGTCTCGTCTCCCCAAGCTCGACCGACGCGCGGTGTTACCCTCGCGACCATGCCTTACGGAAGCGCTCGGATCTCGCCCCCGTCGACCGCGGGGCCGCCACGTGGTTTGCACCACCCTCCGCGGACATGGTTGGCCGCCGCTTGGCTCGCGTGCGCCAGCTGTGCCGGCGAGGACGACGATCCCGGCACGGTGCGCCGCGACGACATGTTGGACGACGGCAGCACCTCGCTCGGCACGGTCGGCTCGTCGACGACGTCGACGACCGTCGATGCGCCCTCCGAAGCATCGAGCTCCGATGGCGACGACACCCCGCCGAGCGACGCGAGCACCTCCACCGGCACCGGGTTCGCGTCCTCCGAGGACGACACCGTGGGAAGCTCCGACGACGCGAGTCACTCCGGGACGAGTTCCGACGCGAGCACCACGACGGAAGACGCCGCCGAAGAAAGCGAGGGCGCACTCCCCTCGGAGAGCGCGCAATACCAGGTCGCGCGCCCCATCGGCTCTACCGACGCCAACGCCGGGTATTGGGAGTACCTCCCGCCCGCCTACGGCAGCGAACCCCTCCCGCTCCTCATCGCCCTGCACGGGGTCGACGAGAACGGCGAAGGGACGGCGTCCACGCTCCCCGACGTGTTGGTCACCGGCATTCCCATGCTGATCGCGCGCGACCAGTGGCCGATGGAGCGTCCGTTCGTCGTCCTCTCGCCGCAGTTCTCCGGTCAGTACTGTCCGGACCCGCGCTGGGTCGCCACGTTCATCGAGTACGCGATCGGCCAATACGACATCGACCCGGCGCGCGTGTACCTCACCGGGCTCA
>Ga0079224_100015038_pt1 | contig 10825 bp, 10 predicted proteins | sample Stecom2015_FD_80414 | JGI IMG/M metagenome (GOLD analysis project Ga0079224, IMG submission 80414) | Agricultural soil microbial communities from Utah to study Nitrogen management - Steer compost 2015 | ecosystem: Environmental > Terrestrial > Soil > Agricultural land | place: USA: Utah...
GAGAACATGTTAACGTCGTGTTTTCCGTAACGTTCAAAGGATTACGGTTGACGCAAGGTGATATTTCCTGCGCCGGAAATTATGGTATCGTACGCACAATTTGTTTTCCCAAACAGAACGATTGTTTAGTGGTTCCGTATCTTTCGGAAAGCGTTTCGAACCCTTCATACGTCAAAGTGGTCGTCAGGAAAACATCAAGTCATGTCCGCCGGAGACCGATCCGCTCACTAACTTGACGGATATGCACATCACCTTCCTCGGCGCCGCCGGCACCGTCACCGGCTCCCGGTTCCTTCTTGCGCATGGCGCCTCCCGCTTGCTGGTGGACTGCGGGCTGTTCCAGGGCTTCAAAAACTTGCGTCTCAGGAACCGCGCGCCTTTTCCGTACCCTCCCGGCAAGATCACCGCCGCCCTGCTGACGCACGCGCACCTCGATCACACGGGCTACCTCCCCAAGCTGGTGAAGGAAGGCTTCACCGGCCCGGTGTATGCGACCTCCGCCACGCTCGACCTCCTGCGGATCCTGCTGCCCGACTCGGCCAAGCTGATGGAACAGGAGGCCGAATACGCCCGGCGGCGCGGTTATTCCAGACACAAAAATCCCTTGCCACTTTACACGGCGCGCGATGTCGACGCGTGTTACCGGCACTTCGCGCCGCTCGCCTGGGACACGCCGTTCCGGATCCCCGGCGGCTTCGAGGTCTCATTGCGGCGCGCCGGTCACATCCTGGGTGCGGCGTCGGCCCGCGTGAGCGTCAAAGGGGGGCCATCCATCCTGTTCTCCGGCGACCTCGGGCGCCAGGGAGATCCCCTGCTGGACGATCCGGCGCCCCCGATGGCTGCCGATTACGTGGTGATCGAATCCACGTACGGCAACCGCGAGCATCCTCCCGAGGACGTCCTCGACACGCTCGCCCGCCACATCAATGCCGTGGTGGCGCGGGGCGGCACCATCGTCGTCCCGTCCTTCGCCGTGGGGCGCATGCAGTCCCTGCTGTGGTTGCTGTACGAACTCAGACGGACGAAGCGGATCCCGGCGATTCCCGTGTACGTCGACAGCCCCATGGCGGTCAGCGCCACCAGTCTGTACCGCGCTTACGCGGAGGACCATTGCCTCCCGGAGGGCTCGTGCGAAGAAGTGTTTTCGATCGCACGCTACGTGGCGGACCGCGACGAGTCCGAAAAGCTGCAGCGGCGCACGGCGGAAGACGGGCCAGCCATCATCCTCAGCGCCTCCGGGATGGCGACCGGCGGTAGGGTCCTGCACCACATCCGCAATATCGCCGGCGACCCGCGCCACCTCATCCTCTTCGCCGGTTACCAGGCGGGCGGTACGCGCGGCGCCGACCTGGTCGCCGGCAGCCGCAGGCTCAAGATGCATGGCGAGTACGTCGACATCCTGTGCGAAGTGGCCCAGCTCGACAATGCCTCCGCACACGCCGATGCCAGCGGCCTCATCGCCTGGCTCAAGGCGATCCCCACTCCGCCGAAAAAGGTCTTCGTCGTGCACGGAGAGCCTTCGGCCTCCGATACCCTCCGGCGGCGCATCGGGGATGAACTCGGCTTCGAAGCCGAGGTTCCGGAGCACACCCAGAAGGTTGAACTATGAGGCCTCGCGGATCCGGCTGACGGGCCGGGCCGGGCCGGACCGGACTCAACAGTACCGTGCGGCACCCGGTCGCCGCCCGCCCTCAGGCCGCCCGGGCCGCCTCCACGTGCGTGCGGAAGTTGTCCAGAATGGCCTGCCACCCCGCACGCTGCATGTCGGCGGAATTCTCCTCTTCGGCATCGAAGGTCACGCTCACGGTCACGCCCGCGGGCCCTTCCTCGAAGGACACCTGCGCCGTGCGGTCGCCGAAGGCATATTCGATGCGGCTGTGCGGCTCGAGCTTCGTGTAGGTCCCCGCGAAGTCGAACCCGAAGCTGCCATCCTTCGCCTCCATGCGCCACGAGAAGGCGCCTCCCACCCGCAGATCCGCCGTGGCGGCGGGACAATGCCATTCGGGGGACGCAAAGTTCCAGCGCTTGACGTCTTCCGGATTCGTGTAGGCTTCCCAGACGCGCTCCGGAGTGGCGGCAACCTGTGTGGTGATGGTGATTTTCATGGAAGCTCCTCGCCGCCTGACCGTCTGGCCGACTGGCTGTTTGATGGTGTCCCGCCGGGCGCGTCCCGGGGCGGGAGCGTGAACCGGACCGGATTCAAGGTGTATCGTGACGGACTTGATGTCAACATCCCGATGTCAGATCCGAACCCTTGCGCGGATATCCCGGAAGGTTGTCACGAGGACCGGAATCCCGGACGACAGGCACGTGGAAGGGCCACGGGTGGGGAAGGGGTGGGGTGAGGGTGGGGCCCGCAGGGCGGTCCCTCCCCGGCGGTGTGAGGGCGGGGCCGCGGGCATCAGGACGCGGACGCGACGGCCCCTTGCGGTCCGGCTTCCGCAGGACGAGGTCCACGACCTACTATTTCCCCATGATCTACCTCGACCACAATGCGACGACCCCGCCGCTGCCGGAAGCGGTCGCGGCCCTGACGCGCGTCGCGTCCACGGCCTGGGGCAATGCGTCGAGTCTGCACGGGCCCGGGCGCGCGGCCCGGGTCGAAATCGAAAACGCGCGGGAAGAACTCGCGGCCCTCACCGGCGCGCAACCGCAGGCAATCATCTTCACCGCCGGCGGCACCGAGGCCTGCAACTTCGCCCTGCTCGGAGCCGCCCGCCACGCGGCGCGCGCCTTGCCCGCGCGCCACATCGTGGTCTCGGCCATGGAGCACCCGGCCGTCAAGGCGGCCGCCAGACTGCTGGAAGAGGAAGGCTGGGAGGTCACCTGGGTGAACCCGGACGCCGACGGGATCGTGACGCCCTCCGCCGTCGAGGCGGCCCTTCGCCCCCAGACCGTCCTCTGCGCGGTCATGCACGCCAACAACGAAGTCGGGACGGTGCAGCGCATCGAAGAGATCGGCACGTTGCTGCGCGGTCGCGGCGTTCTCTTCTTCTGCGACATGATCCAGTCGCTGGGCAAGCTCGACATCGACCTGTCGCGTCTTCCGGTCGACTGCGCGGCCTTTGCGGCGCACAAGATCGGAGGCCCCAAGGGTGCGGGGGCGGTGTACGCGCGCCGCGGCCTCAGGCTCGAGCCGCTCGTGCGCGGCGGCGGGCAGGAGCGCGGCCTGCGCGGCGGCACCGAAAACGTGCCCGGGATCGCGGGGTTCGGGGCCGCCGCCGCGTGGTGGCGGCGCGAGGGCGTCGCCGAGCGCGCGCGCGTCGCGCGGCTGCGCGACGCCCTGGAGGGGGCCCTCGTCGACGCCCTGGGCGACGCGCCGCCCCCGTCCTTCCGGGCCGCGCCGGGCGCCGGCGGCGACGTCCTCCCGGTCCGCGTCACCGCCGCCGGCGTGCCGCGCCTGCCGGGGACGCTCCACGTCGTGTTCGACGGCGTGCGCGGCGACACGCTGGTGATGGCCCTCGACTTGCGCGGCATCGCCGTGTCGGCCGGGTCGGCCTGCGCGTCCGGGTCCGTCAAACCCTCCGAGGTTTTGCTCGCCATGGGGCGCACGCCGGAGGAGGCCGTCTCGGCCCTGCGCTTCTCGCTCGGCTTCGGCAACACCGCGGAGGAGATCCCGGTGGTGGCGGAGGCGGTGGCGCGGGCGTACACCGCCGCGCGTACGGCGTGAACGCACGGTTCCGCGCCGCCGGCCAGGTTCCCTGACAACCGATTAGGTAGATTGCAGGTGTGTGCGGTTCAGGTCGGACCGCCGCACGATCCGCCGGAACTTCACGGCGATCTTCCACCATCCGGGATGCCGATGCCGCGCCCTCTCCCCTTTCCGTGGACTTCCGGACCTGCGCTGTGCCGGGCGCTTCGTCGCGGGGGCGTCGCGGGCGCGGCGTGCCTCCTGGCCGTGACGGCGCTCGCCTTGCCCGGCCACGCCCGCCCGCCCGACCTCACCGCCACGTATGCGCGCGTCGATACGCTGGACCTGAAGGTGGACCTTCATCTTCCTCCGCCGCGCCTCGACTCCTCCGGACAGCTGCTGGCCGGTCCGGCGACCCGACCCATCCTGCTGTGGATTCATGGCGGCGGCTGGCGCGGCGGTCATCGCAGCGATGAGTGTCCGGCGCTTCCCTTCGTGGATTCGGGCTATGTGGTTGCGAGCATCGATTACCGCCTCAGCGGGCAGGCCATCTGGCCTGCGCAGATCCACGATGCGAAAGCCGCCGTGCGCTGGCTGCGCGCGCACGCCGCCACGCTGCGGCTGGACACCGCGCGCATCGTGGCCTGGGGCACGTCGGCGGGCGGGCATCTGGCCGCGTTGCTGGGAGTGACCACGCCGGCAGACAGCCTGGAAGGCGACGTGCCCATTGTGAAGGCGCCCGGGGATACGGCCGCGCACGGTTCCCACGTGCGCGCAGTGGTCAACTACTACGCTCCCACCAACTTTCTGGAATACCTCCCCCGCCGGTGGAGCCGGCAATCCTCCGTAGGTCAGCTGCTCGGCTGCGCGGTGAAGGATTGCCTGGATCGGGCCCGCGCGGCCAGCCCGCTGACCTACATCACCCCCCATGACCCTCCCTTCTTCATTACGCATGGCACCCGCGACCCCACGGTTCCGTTTTCCCAGGCGGTGACGCTGGATTCCGCGCTGCGTGCGGCCGGAGTCCCGGTGTTGTTTGTGCCTGTGCCCGGGGCCGACCATGGAGGCCCACCCTTCCGGACGCCTGAAATGCAGGGGCTGGTGGCCGCGTACTTGCGCCGGGTTTTCACCGGAGATTTTCCGGTCGCCGACTACGGGCCGCTGTCGCCGGTGCTCGGGCCGTCTTTTCCGTCGGATCGCCCTTCGCCTTGACCTATATTTGCAAACGGAGGATTTATGACCGTTTCTGCCGTTGAAACCCCCGTTTCGAGCCTGAAAACCGCCCAATCCGCTCAATTTGCCCATGATCTGGCGGAAAAGAGCATCGCGGGTGACGAACTCAGCCGTGAGGAGGCGCTCGCCGTCCTCAACTGGCCCGCCGAAGACATCCTGACCCTCATGCAGGGAGCCTTCCGGGTGCGCCAGGAGTATTTCGGCAAGCGCGTGAAGCTGAACTTCCTTTTGAACGTGCAAAGCGGCATTTGCCCTGAGGATTGCGGCTACTGCTCGCAGTCGCGGGTTTCCGACGCCCCGGTGGACAAATACAAGCTGATGGGTCCCGACGACATCCTCGAAGCCGCGGAAAAGGCGATCGCCAACAAGGCCACGCGCCTGTGCATGGTGGCCTCCATGCGCGGCCCCACCGACAAGGACGTCAACTCGGTGGCCACCGCAATCCGGCAGGTGCGTGAGACGTATCCGCAGCTGGAGCTGTGCGCGTGCCTCGGTTTGCTCAAGGACGGCCAGGCGGAAAGGCTCGAGGAAGCCGGCGTCACCGCCTACAACCACAACCTGAACACGTCCGAGCGTCATTATGACGACGTGTGCTCGACGCACACCTTCGCGGACCGTCTCGACACGGTGAGCAAGGTGCAGAAGGCCGGGATTTCCGCGTGCAGCGGCGCGCTGTTCGGCATGAGCGAAACGGCCGACGACATCATTGAAGTGGGCACGCGCCTGCGCGAGATGCAGGTGGAGTCCATCCCCGTGAACTTCCTGGTTCCCGTGCCCGGCACGCCGTTCGTGGGCAAGCAGGAGCTGACGCCGGTGCAGTGCCTGCGCATCCTCGCCCTGTTCCGCTTCCTCAACCCGCGTGCCACGCTGCGCATCGCGGGCGGGCGTGAGCTGCACCTCCGCAGCCTGCAGCCGCTGGGGCTGTTCGCCGCCAACTCGATTTTCGTGGGCGACTACCTCACCACCGAAGGACAGGCGGCGAACCTCGACGTGGAGATGATCCGCGACCTGGGTTTCGAACTGGACGGCGAGATCCCCGGCGTCGAGTCGGGGTCCGTGGTCGCGGGAGATTTGTCCGAACGGGTGCGGTTCACCCACCGGTGATGATGTCGCCGGATCACGGCATGCCGTGATCCGGCGCGCGCACCGTTCCCCGTGAGACCATCATGACCGTCATCATCGATTACAATGCGGGCAACCTCACGTCCGTGCAGCTGGCCCTCCGCGCCGTGGGCGGGGAGGCCGTCATCACGCGTGACCCGGCGGTGATCGCCGGGGCCGACCGGGTGATCTTCCCCGGCGTGGGCGCCGCGGGTTCGGCCATGCGGAACCTGACGGAGCTCGGGCTGCGTCAGGCCGTGATCGACTTCACCCAGACGGGCAGGCCTTTTCTGGGCATCTGCATCGGTTGCCAGATCGTGCTGGGTGGGAGCGATGAGGATGGCGGCACGGAGTGCCTGTCCATCCTCCCGGGCCGCGTGAAGGCATTTGTCCCGGCCCCCGGCGTCAAGGTGCCGCACATGGGCTGGAACAGCGTGCGGTTCACGCGCCCGCATCGCGTGCTCGAAGGCATCCCCTCGGGTTCGCACTTTTATTTCGTGCACGGTTATTATCCCGAGCTGGACGATCCGTCGTCGCCGCTGGGCGTCACCGAGTACGCAGGCGTCACCTTCCCGGCGATCTACGCGCGCAGCAACGTGGTGGCGTGCCAGTTTCACGCGGAGAAAAGCGGTGAGGCGGGGTTGCGCCTGCTCCGGAACTTCTGTGAATGGGACGGGACGTGAAGGGGATCAGGAATGATGAATGCGGGATGAGGGGTGAGGAGTTTGAAAAGACGAAGGATGGGGAAGGCCTGTTTTTGAGCGTTTTCATTGTGCGCTTTCCTCCCCGCCCTCCCGTCCCTGGTCCACATGACGGTCATCCGGAGGACAAGCTGTGCTTACAAAGCGTCTGATCATCTGCCTCGACGTCCGCAACCGCAAGGTGACGAAGGGCGTCAAGTTCCAGGGGAACGTCGACCTCGGCGATCCGGTGGAAATGGCCGCGCAGTATTACCGCGACGGCGTGGATGAACTCGTGTTCTACGACATCATGGCGTCGGCCGAGAACCGCCCCATCGACATCGGGATGGTGCGCGACGTGGCGCGCGAGGTGTTCATCCCCTTCAGCGTGGGCGGCGGCATCCGCAACCTCGACGACATGCGCGAGGTACTTTTGGCGGGGGCGGAGAAGGTTTCGGTCAACTCGTTGGCGGTGAAGAATCCCGCGATCATCCGCGACGGGGCAAAGGCGTTCGGCAACCAGTGCGTTGTGCTGGGCATGGACGCGCGTCGTTCGGCCGACCCGAAGTTTCCGTCCGGATACGAAGTCGTGATCCAGGGCGGACGTACCCCGATGGGCAAGGATGCGGTCGCCTGGGCCGTGGAGGCCGAAAAGCTCGGAGCGGGGGAGATCTGCCTCAACAGCATCGACGCCGACGGGACGAAGGAAGGTTACGATCTGGAGTTGACGCGCAAGGTCTCGGAGGCGGTGGGGATTCCCGTGATCGCCTCGGGAGGTGCGGGGGTTCCGTCGCACCTGGTGGATGTCCTCACAGAGGGAAAGGCCGACGCGGCGCTGGTGGCGAGCATGGTGCACTACGGGACGTACACCGTGGGGGCGATCAAGGCGGAGATGGCCGCGGCGGGCGTGGCGGTTCGATCATAGCCGGGCTGCGGCCGGCGCGCCCGACCCCGCCGCCTCGTCTTCCTACTTCTCGCTCCAAACCCCCAACTCGTACCCGTCCGGGTCGGTGAAGTGAAACCGCCGGCCGCCGGGGAATGAGAAGATCTCGCGGCGGATCAGGCCTCCCGCCCGGAGCACCCGTTCCTGCGTCGCCTCGAGGTTCTCCGCGTGCAATACGATCAGCGGGCCGCCCGAAATGCGTGACCCCTGTGTGGTGAGACCGCCGCGCAGGCGGCCGTCGAAAAATTCCACGTAATCCGGTCCGTATTCCGTGAAGGTCCAGCCGAACGCTTCGCCATAAAATTTCCGTGACGCGGCGATGTCGGCGACGTTGAACTCGAAGTAATCAATGCGGGGATTCTGGGGGGTGGACATGTCGGCCTCCGGGTGATCTGCCGAGGCAGGTTTGGGTGAAGGCGCGGACCGGGCGGAAGTGCCGGGGCGCGCCGGTGAAAGCGGCTTGTGCAGAACAAGCTACACGGTACGATCCCTTGGCATCACGCTTTTCTCCACCCTTTCGTAATCCGCTGATGATTTCGAAAAAAATCACGTATTTATACATTTCGATCATGATCGGAATTTACCCCATCCTTTCGACCATTTTGGTTATGCTGCTCGGTGCAACTCTGCAGGCAGAAACCGGATGGCACTATCAAGCCAGCGGTACCAATAAGGACCTTTCTGACTTGCAATTTATTGACCACAACCGCGGCTGGGCGGTCGGCGACACAGGGACGTTGCTCACAACCGTTGATGGTGGAATGTCTTGGGTGAATCGATCGCTCAGCACGGATAAAGGGCTTCGGGCGATTCATTTTAAAAACGTGGACACCGGCTGGACGGTGGGTGATTCCGGCTCCATTTTTGGAACGTCCGATGGTGGTGTATCCTGGACCGCGGTGGCCAGTAATACCCATCATCATTTGAGGCGCATACAATTTCTTTCCCCGGACACGGGCTGGATTCTGGGAGATAGCGGGGTTGTGTTGCGGACCGTTGACGGAGGGAATACCTGGGGTCGACAAGCGCAAGTTCATCTAGATTCGCTTCACCCCTACTCAATGAGGAAGTACGTCCTGATATGCGGTGATTTCGCAGACCACGCACTCGGTTTGGCCTGTTACGATAATGGAGATGCAAGCGGCAACAATCCATACATCTACCGCACTCAGGATGGTGGCGGCTCGTGGCAGCGGTGGAGGTCAGGACGCTTCCAGGGGGGGTGGGGGTTCACCGGATTTAGTTTCGTGTCGGATAGCGTTGGCTTTTTCTTCCACAGCAAGGAAATTCCATGCGCATTTCCTCAACGTTGCAACCCCACATATCGCCCTGCGCTTTTTAAAACATGGGGCCCGGCAGATAGTATCCGGACTGTAAATATCCCCGAACTTCCGGAGCTTTCGAGGCTGAATCGTGCCGCATTCGGGAATTCCAGAACGGGCTGGATTGTGGGAAATGAATTTAGAGGGGGAGGGTATATCCTGAAAACCGTGGACGGTGGGGAGAATTGGACCAAAGAAGATGGTGTGACCACCCATCCGCTTACTGGGCTGCATGCATTAGACTCCAAGCGGGTATGGGTCTTCGGAGCAAATGGAACCATCCTGGCGACAACGCAAGGAGGTGGAAGTGTTTCAACCCTGCCCCCGAGCTTCAGCGAAGCGTCGAACTTTTTAGGATGCCTTGCGGACATCTGCAGTTATGAAGTTTTTCGAACCCAACGGATTCGAATATCGTTGTTCGACGGCAGGGGAGTATTGCTCAGGACGCTAGTAAATGAAACCATGGGCCGGGGGCGGTATACCTTGAGTCTTTCGGCGACGGGGCTTACTTCAGGGATGTATTTTTTTGCTTATTCCAGGGGAAACGGGACTCAACAGGTACGAAAGGTTTTCATCCCCTAGGCCAAAGCCTCTCCCCGTTCTGGCCGAGCTCGCCGGGTAGCATTTCCCAAGTTCTCATTGTCATACCCAAGCCAGCGTCTGGTTGAAATCAAACTTGTGAACGGGCACGGTCGGAGCAAGTGGCGCGTGATTTGCTGCTGAGACCAGCATGCTTTCCCTTACAATTAGTCGAAGGCGTTCCTACCTTTCCCCTCCATGGAAAGCATCAAGCAACTGCAGGACCGTGTCCTCAAGCTCCGGGGGTATCTTTGACATCCCGGGCAAACAAGAACAGATAGCGCTGCGCGAGCGGCAGGCCTCGAATCCGGAATTCTGGAACGATGCCGTGAAGGCGCAGCAGGTTCAGAAGGAAATCAAGACCCTCAAGACGTGGGTGGAAGGCTGGGAATCCGTTCACCGGGAGGTGGAGGAGGCCTCCGGGCTTGCCGAGATGGCGGCCGAGGAAAACGATGAGGCCATGCTCGCCGACATCGAAGCGTCGCTGGCCGCCCTCGATCAACGCCTCACGGATCTTGAGTTGAAGAAAATGCTGAGCGGCGAGGATGATGCGCGCCCGGCCATTTTGTCCATCACGTCGGGCGCGGGCGGTACGGAAAGCCAGGACTGGACCGGCATGCTGTACGAGATGTACACGCGCTGGCTCGACAAGCGCGGGTTCAAGTACGACGTGCTCGACCTTCAGGAAGGCGACGAAGCCGGCATCAAGGGCGTGACGCTCGAGGTGCACGGCGACTACGCCTACGGTTACCTGAAGGCCGAGAACGGCGTGCATCGTCTGGTGCGCATTTCGCCGTTCGACGCGAACGCGCGCCGCCACACGTCGTTTTCGTCCGTCCACGTGTATCCGCAGCTTGACGACATCGAGTTCGAACTCGACGAGAAGGACATCAAGGTGGACACGTTCCGCGCGGGCGGCGCGGGCGGACAGCACATCAACAAAACCGATTCGGCGGTGCGCATGACGCACATTCCGACCGGGATCGTGGTGTCGTGCCAGAGCGAGCGCAGCCAGCACAAGAACCGCGCGAGCGCGATGAAGATGCTGCAGTCCCGCGTGTACCAGCACATCAAGGAAGAGGAAGAGGCGAAGCGCGATTCGAAGAAGGCGTCGAAGCTGAAGATTGAATGGGGCAGCCAGATCCGCTCCTATGTGCTGCAGCCGTACAAGCTGGTGAAGGACGTGCGGACGGATTATGAAACGTCGGATGCCGAGGGCGTGCTGAACGGCGAGATCGACGGGTTCATCAACGCCTATCTGCTGGCGCTGGACGAGGAGTCGAGACAGGGGGGGTGACGTGAAAATCAGAAATCAGAAATCTGAAATCTGAAAGAA
>Ga0079224_100015039_pt1 | contig 10824 bp, 7 predicted proteins | sample Stecom2015_FD_80414 | JGI IMG/M metagenome (GOLD analysis project Ga0079224, IMG submission 80414) | Agricultural soil microbial communities from Utah to study Nitrogen management - Steer compost 2015 | ecosystem: Environmental > Terrestrial > Soil > Agricultural land | place: USA: Utah...
ATGATGTTGAGCTCGCCGCCCTCCTCGTCCGGTGCGAGCTCCTTGGGCTGGCTGAGCCGCCGGACTTTGCTGCGCTGAGCGGCGCTGAGGGGCATGCGTGATTCAGCTCCGGACTAGTCCACCGAAAGGCCGCGAACCGCCCCCATTCACCGAGCGCAACGACCTCGCGCTGCGCGAAGCGGGCCACGTCGAGACGCGTGAGGAACGGAGACTCCCTCGAAAGCGGGGAGGGGGGCGACGGGTGCGCGGACCATCAATAGCTCGCGGCGCGCTGAGCCTGCGTCAGCGTGAGCAGGTTGAAGGTGCGCTCCATCGTCGACTCGAGGTCGTGCTGAATCGCCTTCGCGCGCGTGTGGAGCACGATATGCGTGATCATGCAGAACACGGCGATGCCGAGCCCGAGCGCCGTGTTGTACATGGCTTCCGCGATACCGTTCGAGAGCAGCCGCTGCTTGTCGGCCTGGCTCAACCCCGGATCTGCGATCGACGTGAAGGTGAGGATGAGGCCGCTCACGGTTCCGAGCAGCCCGATCAGCGTCGCGATGTTGGCGAGCGACCAGAGGGCGCCCACGCGCTTCTCCGCCTGGGGCTTCAGCTCCGAGAGCTTCTCGCTCAGCGCCGCGTCGATCTCGTCGGGGCCCTTGTTGGCGTGCGTGAGCCCGGCCTTCACGAGCTGGAGAATCGGATAGTCGCTCGCCTCACAGAGCTTGATGGCTCTGTCGATGTTGCCGGCCGTCACCAGCTTTTTGATCTGAGCGAAGAATTCCTTCGAGTTGACGCGGTATTGCGTCATTTGGAACCAGAAGCGCTCGACCACGATCGTCAGCACCACGGCCGAGCAACAGAGGTTCATCACCAGGAAGGTCGGATTCTCCCGGAAGGCCTCGATGAGCTGGCTGGTCCCGCTGGTGCCTTCGGCTGCAAGGAGCAAAAATTGCATCACCCCTACTTCCTTCTCATTCCAATATGGCAAGTCGTGGAAAGCGTCGGCTGCGCCCCGCGAGACGATCGGCTCTCGTTGGGCGGGACTATAGCTGTCGGTCCTCGAGAAGCGCAAGGTCCCATTTCTCTATGAATTCCCCTGGGTTCGCCCCGATCTGGGTGTGGTCGAGAGTGCGGCTTTGTCGCTAGATGGCCCCCCCAGAACGCCGGGTCGGAAGCACCGGCCGGTGAGCAGGCTGCCCCGAGCCCCAACCGACGAGGACGCTCGGAGCGGCCGTCGAGTTGGCGGGTTCGGGGAGCTCGGCATCTTACGCGGCCTCGCTCCTCGACGAGCGCTGGAGCGCTGACTCGCGACGGCGCGCGGCTGCATCCGAGGGAGTGCGATCGCAGGGCGAAGCGAGCCGGTGCAAGGGCGCTCCGGATTCGTGAAGGGGAGGGTGAAGGATCACGCCAAGGGTTTGTCGCGTTCTCTGTCGAAGCTGGAGCCGCGGCGACTCGTGCAGAACCGCGCACGTCAGGCAGTTGAAAGTTTCTGTCCGGAATCTAACAGCAGGCTGAAATCCAATCTCTCTTGACTGCCTGGGTTCAACTTGAACAGAATGCCCCGGTCCGATTCCGCCGACATAGCGCGGGAAGGGATCCGAGGCATCGGCCGCGGTCGTAAATCGTTGCGCTGAGCATCGCTTTCGTGTGATCGCAGCAGCGCGAAGCAGGAGCACTAGCCGGAGTAAACCAGAATGTCGAGTTTGTGGCACCACTACCAGGCGGGCGGTTGGGCAATGTGGATCATCCTCTTTTGGCTGGTCTGCTCGATTGCCGTGATTGCCGAGCGCGCCGTTTACCTGTTCGGTTCGTCCATCAACAAGGACGTCTTCCTCGCCACCATGCAGAAGTGCATCCTCGCCGGCGACATCGCGAAGGCGGTGAAGATGTGCTCGGCGGCGAATGCCCCGCTCGCTCGCATCGTTCAGGCTGGGCTCGTCAAGGTGAACCGTCCGGACGAAGAGGTCCAGGCAGCGATGGACGAGGCGGCGCTCCGTGAGATGCCCCGCATCAACAAGCGCACCGGCTTCCTCGCTCTCTTCGCCAACCTCGCGATGTTGAGCGGTCTGTTCGGCACCATCGTCGGCCTCATCAAGGCGTTCGGCGCGGTCGGCGGTGAGTCGGTCGATCCGAGCCAGAAGGCCCGCATCCTCGCCGAAGGTATCTCCGAGGCGATGAACTGCACGGCGTTCGGCCTCCTCGCGGCCATCACCGCGCTGGTCGGCTTCGCGGTGCTCAACGGGAAGACGCAGACGCTCGAGGACGACATCAACGAGGCGTCCGTCCAGGTGCTGAACCTGGTCGTGGCCAATCGCCAGAAGGTCAACCTCCAGGGTCTCGAGACGGTCTGATTCGGCAGAACGTACCGGAGCGGCGGCACCAACATCCGCGGCCGCCGCCGCTTCGGTCTTTGCGCAACTCGCGATCGGACGACAGGAGCTAGAGAGGTCAAGCCATGGCCGGTATCGACGTCGGTGGTGGTCACGGTGGCAAGCGCGCCACGAACCATGAAATCCCGCTCATCCCCTTCATCGACTTTCTCCTCTGCCTCGTCGCGTTCCTGCTCGTGACGGCCGTCTGGTCGCAGATGGCGCGCATCAACGCCGATGCGCGGGTTCCCGGGCCGCCGAAGGACGAGCCTCCCGAGGAGGTCAAGAAGGAGAAGCAGCTCCACGTGGAAATGCGTGGAGAGCGCAAGTTCCAGCTCATCTGGAAGGAAGGCAACACCGTCGTCAACACGATCGACGTGGACAAGAAGCCCGTCCCCGTCGGCGAGCAGGGCGACATCAAGTACCCGGATCTCGCGAAGAAGATCGAGGAGGAGTGGAAGCAGAACGGCCAGCATCGTGCCGCGTCGGACACGAAGCTCGACCAGGCGGTGCTGCACACGGACAACTCCACGCCATTCTCGGACATCATCGCCGTCATCGATGCGATCTACTCTCCGCATCGCGACTACTCGATTGGTGGGAAGACCGAGAAGGTCCCCGCCTTCAACGTGACGTTCTCGGTCAACTAAGCGCCGTTCCTCCCTCTGGTCGCATCAGCCTACCGAGTCATTCATGTCCGCAGACAAGCCTCTCAGCCGGTTCCATCAGCCGATCAGCGTCCCCGGTCGCCGGCTCCTGCATCACGTCCCCCTGAAGTTCGTGCGGAAGAAGGTGGCGGGCGGCGGTGGCCGCTCCGTCAATCAGGAAATCCCCCTGATTCCGTTCATCGACTTCTTGCTCTGCATCGTGCTCTTCCTCCTGGCGAGCTTCTCGGCGAGCGGCGAGCTTCCGATCGACAAGAACGTCAAGCTCCCGAATGCCGAGAACGTCATCGACATGACGGAAGCGCCGATGGTGGCCATCACGGGAACGCAGATCCTGGTCGACGGCAATCCGGCGGGAAGCACGCGCGCCATCGAGGAGTCGAATCGCCTCCAGCGCATCGACGAGCTCTTCAACGTGCTCAAGAACAAGCGCGACTTGTGGAAGCAGCTGAACCCCACCAAGGAATTCCCTGGGGTGGTGATTCTGCAGGTCGACCGCAAGGTCCAGGCGCTCGTCGTGAAGAGCGTGTTCCAGACGGCGGCGTTCGCCGGCTATCCCAACGTGAGCTTCATGGTGGGCCGGCTCGGCAAGCCCGGCGAGGGCGGCGGGCACTGAGCCGCCGAGCGAGTTCGAGCGCGTCGGGCGACGTCCCGGCGCAGCACCTTGGCGCCGGGCGGCTTCGTTGCCCGGCGCTTCGGTTTTGTGGCGACGGAGAAGGGGCTACGGGGGCCAAGGGCGGGGACGTGCCGGAAGACGCCGTGCTATTGGCTCGGCAACGATCGATGATGAAAGTCCGACTCGCGCCATCGAGAGCTCGCTCTCCGCTCCGCATATCGGGAGGTCCATCGTGACGGCGACGCGCCGACCGACGCGGGAGCGCGGTCTTCCCACTCTGAATGCGGCCCGCCAGGAGCGGCGCCGCGCGATCGTCCTCGGGCGGGCGCGGATGCCGGCGGTCCCGATGCACTTCTGGATCTGGACGGCCGTCGGGATCGCCGCGTTCGCGATCGTGTACTGGCGCATGGCTCAAGCCCAGGTCGAGGCCGCTCGAAGCAGGGTCCTGGCGAAGCAGCGGGCGATGTCGGTCGCGCTCGGCCCGAAGCTGTATCCGTTTCGAGACCGCATCGAGGGGTGGGCGCGGGAGCTCGCGGCGCCCTGGTCGGGAAATTTCGTGGCCAACGATGCTCCGCTCGCGAAGCTGCGGACCGGTCCGAGCGTTTACCTCCGACTTCGGCTGGAGGATGCCAGCGACCCGAAGCGTCTGCGCAAAGCAGCGCGGACGTCCTTGCGCGACGGCTTCACGTCGTGCCTCTTCGTGAGCTCCAAGCGCAAGGATCCCACCGCGGGCCCGGCGTGCCGAACCGCGGGCGACTGCTCGCCGGGCAAGCTCTGCAACGAGTGGAACGTGTGCACCGATCCGGAGCAGCCGTACAATCTCCGCCTCGCGTACCGAACCTTGCGCGTCCTGTCGAGCGACTGGACCGACGAAGTGCACCAGGCTCCGAGCGAGCTCTCCCTCGTTGCCTACGAACGGGATCTCGACAACGTGGCGCGCGTCGATGTGCCCGTGACGGCGCAGGTGCTGCAGCGGTCTCGCTACTTCGCGTTGGTCCTCGACGAAGATCCCGAGGGTGGTCTGCCTCCCGAAGTGGGGGAGGCGGGGGAGACACCGCTCGAGCGCGTGCAGCGGGCTCCACACGTCGCCCGCGTCGGCATTTGGGACCTCGAGCGCAACGAGCCGGTGCTTCGCCTTCGCACGGAGGCCTCCGGCGAGCTCGTTCGAGTCGGGGCACAGCCCGTACGCGATCCGGAGAACGTGGCGGCGCAGCGCCGGCAAGCCAATAGCTGCGCGCTCGCTCTCGAGGTGCGGAACGCGCTCGAACAGCGGAGCGAGGCTGCGGCGGGACCCGATCAGGGCGGGGGCGTCGCGCCGAGCGCGAAGCAGTAGATCGCTCCGAACCCGCCGCTGCTCCCCACTGTGTAGTCATCGTCCGGGACGCCGTCTCCGGTATCGATGGACACGCCCGGCTCGCACCCGTTCACGGTATGGGCGAAGATCCAGTGCCGCCCGCTCGTGCTTGAGCGCGGCCAAGAATGCCCGACCGGAACCGCGCCGCGCACGCTCGTGCTCGTCCAGTCGTTGCACGTCGCGGTCGCGCCGCCTTCGTGCAGCCTGCCCTCCCGGTTCGAGCCGGTGAGCGTGTCGTGATTTTCGACGTCGGGGCCCGGGCGCACCGGTTCTCCGAGCTCGGTCGTGAAATCGTCGATGAGATTCGGGTCCCCTTCCGGGCGTCCGTCGTTTGCGTCCGGGGCGAGGCCCTCGAGGTTCTCCGCGAGGAGGCGACCGTTCAGGTCGTACCAGGGCCCTTCGCCAATGCGATCGATCGCGTCGACGCGCTCGCCGCCGTCGTGACCCGCCGTGCTGAGGAACGCGCGCCAAATCTTCGTGTCCCCAGGGTTCCCGCGCTGAGCGAGCGTCGCGCAGATCGCGTCCGCGCCCTCGAGTCCGCCGAAGTCACCGCCAAAGCCGTTCACGGGGTCGGGCGCGAGGCTCAACAGGCCCTTCATGCTCGTGACGAAGAAGCTGAACCACGGGCGTGGATCGGCGCCGTTGCCGTTCCCTGCCTCTCCGCCGTGGCCGCTCTCTCCACCGAGCGAACCGCCCTCGCCACCGAGCGAACCGCCCTCGCCGCCGAGCGAACCGCCCTCGCCGCCGAGCGAACCGCTCTCTCCACCGAGCGAACCGCCCTCGCCGCCGTTCGAACCCGCGCCCCCTTCCATTCCGGAGCTGCCGCCGCTCGGCCGATCTGCCGTTCCAGCGCTGCCGCCTTCGGGCGCCCCCGCCGCACCGCCCGTGCCGGAAGCGCCCGCGTCAGCCGTGCCGCCCGATGGCGTCGGGCTTCCGCCGCTGGACGCCGACCCACCCGAGCTTCCGGCGCTTCCGCCCTTGTCCGTGTTGGGGGCACCGGCGCCTCCGCTGCCCGAGGACGCGCCGCCGCTTGCGCCTCCGGCGCCGCTCGAAGCGCTCGCTCCGCCGCTGCTCGGCGGCGACTCGAACAGCGAGTCGTCTACGGAGCCGCAGGCGACGAAGAGAACGAGAGAGCTCTTGAGCAGCGCGGGTCGGAGACCCAGAATCCTGCGCGATTCGGTGGACACGGCGGGACGCATGAAGACTCGGACAGAGACGGGAGCGCGCGTGCGCGTTAGACCGTCAGAGTAACCGAAATCATGGCGTGTCCATTGGCCTTCGAACGCGAGCCCGTCGCATCACCCTCGAGGTGAACCGAACCCGCCACCGCCCGGCGTCTCGATTCGAAGCACGTCTCCGGGGCTCACTTGGATCCGAGTTTTTCCTGACAGGACTTTTCCGTTCAGGAAGTCGCGCCCGGATGCTCCCGATTCGCCGCCTCGCAGCCCGAATGGGACGCGTGTGCGGCGTTCGGCGAGCAGGGAGACCGAAAGCGGACACGAGAACTCGAACTCTCGACAGATGCCGTCTCCGCCGCGATGTCGGCCGAGCCCGCCGGAGCCGCGGCGAATACTCATCTCGCGGAGGCGCACCGGGAACCGACGCTCGAGCACCTCTGGATCCGTGATGCGCGTGTTGGTCATGTGGGTGTGCACGGCGGAGGCGCCGTCGAAGGTGGCGCCCGCTCCGGCGCCGCCCGCGATGGTCTCGTAGTACCCGAAGCGCTCGTCGCCGAACGACAGATTGTTCATCGTGCCCTGGCTCGCGGCGAGGACGCCGAAGGCTCCGAACAAGACGTCGACGACCCGCTGCGAGGTCTCGACGTTGCCGCCGGCGACGGCGGCGCCCGGGAGCGGATCGAGGACGCTGCCGCGAGGGATGCGGAGGCGCACCGGGCGCAAGAAGCCGCCGTTCAGCGGCATGCGGCGCCCCACCAGGGTGCGCAGCACGTAGAGCACGGCCGCGACCGTCACGGCTCGCGGCGCGTTCAAGTTTCCGGCCACCTGCGCGCCGGTGCCGGAGAAGTCGAGCTCCGGCGTGGGACCCGGCCGCCAGGTGACGGCGATGGGCGTTCCATCGTCGAGGGCGTCGAGGAACGAGCGCTCCTCGGTGCCGAGCGCGGCGAGCGCTTGGGTCACGAGCGCGGCCGCGTAGTCTTGGACGTACCCCATGTATGCAGCGAGCTCGTCCGCGCCGAGGTCGCGCGCCGCCTCGAGCAGCAGGGCCGAGCCCGTGTGGAGAGCCGCCAGCGCCGCCTCGATGTCGGCGACGTTCTCCTCGGGCCGGCGTGCTGGGTGCGGCCCTTCGGCGAGGCGCGCGAGCAAGCGGTCGCGCTCGAAGTGCCCGCGGTGCACGATGCGCTCGGCGCGGAACACGATCCCCTCTTCCGCGAGCGACGAGGAGAACGCGGGCATGGACCCGGGCGTCACGCCGCCGATGTCCGCGTGATGGCCGCGCGCCGCGACGAACGCGAGGCGCCGGCCCGACGCGTCGTGGACGGGCGCGACGACCGTCACGTCGGGGAGATGGGACCCACCGAGCGCCGGATCGTTGGTGACGAAGGCGTCCCCCGGCTCCGCGTCGGGATGCAGCGCGTGCACCGCGCCGACCGACTCGCTCATCGCGCCGAGATGCACGGGGATGTGCGGCGCGTTCGCCACCAGCCCGCCCTGCGCGTCGAAGACGGCACACGAGAAATCGAGGCGTTCGCGGATGTTCACGCTGAGCGCCGTGCGCCGGAGGGTGTGCCCCATGCGCTCGGCGATCGACATGAAACGGCTGCCGACGAGCTCGAGGAGAATCGGGTCGGGGCGGCTTCCGAAGCTCGCCGCTCGCCGCGTGGCCCCTTCGCTGGACTCGACGGGCGTCGCCACCAGGAGCCCGTCGTCACGGACCGCGAGCTCGAACCCCGGATCGACGACGATCGTGCTCGTCGCTTCGGTGACGATCGCCGGCCCCGCGATGCGCGCGCCTGGCTCGAGCTCGCTGCGTTCGAATACCGGGACGTCGCTCAGCATCTGGCCGTTCCAGAAGAGCGAGCTCGCAGGGCGGCGCGGGCGCGCCGCGCCGCGGGGTGGGCGCAGCACGGCGACCGGTTCGCCGGTTCTGCCGAGCACGGTCAGGCGCGCGCGGCGCAGCTCGACCGAGTGACTCGGCCGGGTGTAGCCGAACTCGGCGCGATGGCGCGCCTCGAAGCGCTCCCGCAACGCGTTCGCGTCGAAGACGGCGTCAACGAGCAGCGCGTGATCGGTGCCACGATAGCCGAGCTCGACCTTGCGGCGCGCCTCGAACGCGCGCGCTCCCTCGGCCGACAGCGCGGCTCGCCCGGCGACCTCGAGCTCGTCGAAGGCGCCCTGGAGCTCGGGAATGGCGGCATCGTCGAGCTCCCGCGCGCCGAGCTCGCGCGTCCCGCTCGTCGACAGATCGGCGAGCCCCATCCCGTACGCAGAGAGCACGCCGGCGAGCGGGTGAAAGAGCACCTGTCGGACTCCGAGCTCGCGCGCGAGCGCACACGCGTGCTGTCCCCCGGCCCCCCCGAACACGATCAGGGCGTGATCGCGGACGTCGTGCCCGCGCTTGACGGACACCTCCCGGATCGCGTCGGCCATGTTCTGATTCGCGATCCGGAAAAACCCTTCGGCGACCTCGAGCGGGGAGAGCGCGCCGCCTCGTGCTCCGATCGCGTCCGCGATCTCTTGGAGCCGAGCGTGGACCCGGGTGGTCTCGAGGGGGAAGGGGAAGGCAAAGGGGAGGACGCGCCCGAGCGCGAGGTTCACGTCGGTGAGCGCGAGCTCGGCGGCTTCGGGCGCTCCGTAGCAGAGCGGACCGGGACGCGCGCCGGCGCTCTCCGGGCCGACGGAGAGGCGATGGCCGTCGTAGCGACAGAGCGAGCCCCCGCCCGCCGCGACCGTGTGGATCGCGAGCATCGGCGCGCGGAGCAGCACGCCGGCGACCTCGGTTTCGTAGCGGTGCTCGAGCTCGCCCTCGATGCGCGATACGTCGGTGGACGTGCCGCCCATGTCGAACGCAATCGCCCGGCGAAACCCGGCGCGCGCCGCGACGTGGAGCGCCGCGACGGCCCCACCCGCTGGCCCGGAGAGGATCGCGTGCGGCCCGCGGCAGCGTGCGGGCTCCGAGAGGCCGCCGCTCGACTGCATCACGAGCAGACGACTGCCCGAGAGATCGCGCGCGAGCGCGGCGAAGTACTTGCTGAGCACGGGCGTGAGGTACGCATCGAGCACGGCCGTGTCGCCGCGCGCAACGACGCCGATCTCGGGAGCGAGCTCGTGGGAGCCGACGGCATGCTCGAACCCTGCCGCGCACGCGGCCTCGCACAGGGGGCGCTCCACCGTGCCGCGTTCGTAGTCGTGGAGCACGACGATAGCGGCGCTCGAAAGCCCTCGAGCGCGCGCCGCCTCGAGCTCACGGCCGAGCGCTCGTAGATCCGGCGTTCGCTCGGGCGTTCCGTCGGGATTCGCGCGCGCATCGACCTCGAGGACCGCTTCGTAGAGGGGCTTCGGCTTTCGAATCTCGAGCGCGAAGAGCTCGGGTCGCGCCTGGGTGCCGATCTCGAGCACGTCGCCGAAGCCGCGACTGATGACGAGCAGCGTGCGCGCGCCTTTGCGCTCGAGGAGCGCGTTCGTCGCGAGCGTCGTGCCCATGCGGATCTCGCAGGGAGGGATCGTCTCGTCCGCGCCGAGCCCGAGCAGCTGCCGAATGCCGATCAGCGGGGCATCGTCCGACGACAACACTTTCAGCACACGGAGCTCGCCGGTTTGCCGATTGTGCAGGACGCAGTCCGTGAACGTTCCACCCCGGTCGATCCAGACGTCGTAGCGCATCGCGAAAGGCTCTATAGCGCTTGCGGGCCTACGCCAGGAACGCAAGGGCTCCACACCGCCTGGACGCCAGGGACGCGCGGACGCCACGGCGTCGCCGAAGCCCCAACCGGCTCCGGTGCTGCCCGCGCGTCGACGGTCCTCTCTCCCGTCGTCGCGCGAGCGTGCCTGGGTCCGTCGCGGGCATTCCCCCGGACGCGCTAGTTCGGCAGCTTGGCGGTCGAGGGAATGCCGGCCTGGTTCCCGCGCAGCGTGAAGCGGATGGCGCCGTCGGTGTAGTCAACGAGGGCGTGGCCGCCGAGCTCGAGCTCGCCGAAGAGGAGCTCCTCGGTGAGCGGGCGCTTCACTTCGTCTTGCAGGAGGCGCGAGAGCGGGCGCGCGCCGTAGTCCTTGTCGTAGCCTTTCTCGGCGAGGTAGGCGCGGGCAGCGGGAGTGAGCTCGAGCGTGACGTCGCGCTCCGCGAGCTGCTCGTTCAGCTCGACGATGAACTTGTCGACGACGAGGCCCATGACCTCGGGGGAGAGCGGATCGAACGCGATGCGCGCGTCCAGGCGGTTCCTGAACTCCGGGCTGAACGTGTTCCGGAACGCGATGTCGTCTCGGCCACGGCTCTCGCGCGTGCCGAAGCCGAGCGGTGCCCGCGCGAGGTCCTGCGCGCCGACGTTGCTCGTCATGATCAGGATGACGTGGCGGAAATCGGCCTTCTTGCCGTTGTTGTCGGTCAGCGTGCCGTGGTCCATCACCTGGAGCAGCACGTTGAACACGTCCGGGTGCGCCTTCTCGATCTCGTCCAGCAGGAGCACGCAGTGCGGCGTCTTCGCGATCGCCTCCGTCAAGAGCCCCCCGCGGTCGTAGCCGACGTAGCCGGGCGGCGCGCCGATCAACCGCGAGACGGTGTGCCGCTCCATGTATTCGCTCATGTCGAAGCGCACCAGCTCGATCCCGAGCGTCTTCGAGAGCTGTCGGGCGACCTCCGGCTTGCCGACCCCCGTCGGTC
>Ga0079224_100015040_pt1 | contig 10823 bp, 11 predicted proteins | sample Stecom2015_FD_80414 | JGI IMG/M metagenome (GOLD analysis project Ga0079224, IMG submission 80414) | Agricultural soil microbial communities from Utah to study Nitrogen management - Steer compost 2015 | ecosystem: Environmental > Terrestrial > Soil > Agricultural land | place: USA: Utah...
CTTTTTTTTCCGCACGCTGCGTATATTGTTACAGGTTGAAGCACAAAAAATAACGGTTCCTATCCCGAGGCTGTCTATTCCTGCCGGGAATATCCATAAACCATCGACTTCCGGTGGAACTAACTATCTTTGTCTTTTCCTGTTCTTTTCAAGATCATGACAGCTTCGTATTGTCCGGTATCATAGTGGGGCGGATCAATAGCGAGCTTGGTCGGAAAAGGCTTATTTTTGTCGAAAAAATAAATTTTCGTCACGCTACCATAGTCGTTCGTCGGAAACATGTCCGCACACGCTTCGTATTTCGCGTTCGCCATGTCGCCAACTGTAACGGCATATACGCGGATGATGCCGCCCTTATTCTGCTCGTTACGTACGAAAGCTACCTCTTTAAAATCTCCGGGAAGGTCCTCAATGGAGGGTTGGCTGAACGCCTCCCAAATGCCGTAGCCGAGCAAGACAATCAGTCCCGCGGCTATCCACCATAACTTTTTATTTCGTTGCATCTACACGTTTATGGTTACTCCTAACAACTTATAAAATTCTTTCAGAATCGCCTGATGACCGGGCCACGCCGGCGAAGTTACGAGGTTTCCATCAACCACAGCCTGATCTGCGGGCACGTTTTTCCATGTGCCTCCCGCTAGCTCAATATCAGGGCCGACAGCAACATATGCAGTCAATGTACGTCCTTGGAGAACCCGCGCTGTCGTCAGTACCTGTATACCGTGGCAAATGGCAGCCACGGGCTTATTTGCCTCAAAAAAGTGCTTTGTGATTTCGATAACCCGATCGTTTAACCGGATGTACTCGGCCGAACGGCCGCCGGCAATGTACAGGCCGTCATAATCCGCCGGATTCACAGCATCAAAATCCTTGTTAATTGCAAAATTATGCCCCCGCAGTTCTTTATAAGTCTGGTCACCGGTAAAGTCGTGAACAGCGGTAGGCACCACATCGCCGCTTTTCCTATCAGGTGCGACAGCATCAACGTCAATACCGACGGCTCCCATAGCTTGAAAAGGAACCATTGCTTCGTAATCTTCTACGTAGTCTCCGACTAGTAATAATACTTTCTTTGCCATATGATTTCTGTTTAGTGTATTAAAGTCCTTCTGCCATCCGTTCTTTCAAGACCCGCTTTGTTTTCCGGACCTTTGCTTCCAGCTGGCTTCTTAGCAGCATATTGGTAACGCCTTTCCCTTCCTCAAAGTTTTGATAAAACTCAGGCAGGCTAAAAGTTTCTAGTATTTCGGCACCGTCGAAAGGCAAGCGCGCCGTCGCTATATCGAGCACACTTTGGCCGCCACGCCGGCCAGGGCTTGTCGCCATAATAAATACAGGCTTTCCGTTATAGATCTTCCTCCCCGGAATCCGCGACACCCAGTCGATTAGACTTTTATACGCCGCGGTATGGTTGCCGTTGTTCTCCGCAAATGAAATCAGTATAAAATCGGCAGCATCAATTTTATCAGCGAACGCATAGGCGAGAGCCGGTATCCCTTCTTCTTTTTCGAGGTCTACCGAAAAAATGGGCATCGCATAATCATTGAGGTCCAGAATCTCGACCGTGTCGTCGGCTTCCTTATAATATTTACTGACGCTTGTTACAAATTTTCTGTTAATCGACTGACGGCTGTTACTCCCTGCAAATGCTAGTATGTTCATAAGTAAATAATTATTCAGTCCTGTTTGCTTTCAGTGGCATTCATGAACTCACTTCGTTCGTATGCTTGTCTCTGCGGGTACATGCATATTTCATACTTGATGATATCCGTTTCTTAAAGCGTGGGGCATAGCTGTTTTCCAGCCCTCCCTCCCTCCCTCCCGGCCAGCGTTCCGCCAAGGGCTGAGTCCGCTTACGCCGCCCAGCGCAGTTCATACATCTAAATTTACTGTAAATAAAATTCAGGCGGAAAAAAATATGTGATTTTCGTGTAAGATCTTTTCGTCTTCCTCTTATTTAACGCTCAACGGCGTGCTGGGCGATGAACTCGGAGGGGGATTCTTTCATGATACTTCGAAAAACCCGATTGAAATGCACCGCGGTATTGAAGCCACATTGGTAAGCCGCTTCCGAAATACTCTCTACCCGTTTGTTAACAAGAAGCTGACAGGCCTTCTCAATACGTATTTCATTCAAAAAGGAGACAAACGTTTTCTTGGTATGTTTTTTAAAGAATTTACAGAAAGCTGTCGGTGTCATGTGGATAAGGGAAGACACCTCCTCCACCGTAACATTGCGTTTAAAATTATCGATGGCGTACTTGATTACCGTGTTTATACGTTGTCCGTCGGAGTCATGGAACTCTATTTTATGCAATCCGGAATAGAGGGAGATCAATTGCTTTTCACGGTAGCGGAGGTAATCAAATATCTCTAAAATCTTTATCAGCTTATGGGGGCCCTCATCCCGATGTAGGCTCGAAAAAGCGTCGCGGATCGCTATGGCAAACTCGGCCGGTAAGAGTTTGCTGGCAGGAATGTGATAAAACAAGCTACGGATCGCCTGCAACTCCGCCATCTCAAAAAACGGAGCCAGCCTCTCCAGCGAGAAAAAAAGATGAACAATATGTATCGACTGTTCTTCCTCAGCATTTTCTCCCTTGAAAAATAGGTGTGGGTCGTTCGGTTTGATTAGAAAGATCTCATTCTCCAAACACGGTCGGATCAGGTTTCCGATCATAAAGGAACCATTGCCTTTCAGCAGATAGCTCAGCTGAAACTCGCGATGCCGATGGTAATAGCCATAAAACTCGGGGCCGATATCTTCCATCACATAAAAGGCGCCGTCGCCGTGCGCCGGAACCGTAAACTCGATGGGCCTGCGGTAATCGTGGTTCTTCATAAGAAGTGGTATTATAAAAAGCGAAAAGATGGCACCATCCGAAAAATCTTATGCCGCCATCTTTTCTATTTACAACAGCGCCCTCGCTAGGGCATCTGCGATCTTTATCCCAAAAACGGATAGCGATAATCCGTATCAGGATGGAAAGTTTCCTTGATTGTACGAGGCGAAACCCAGCGCAACAAGTTGATCATGGAGCCAGCCTTATCGTTGGTACCTGACCCGCGGGCACCGCCAAATGGCTGTTGTCCTACCACTGCTCCGGTACATTTGTCATTGATATAGAAGTTTCCTGCTGCGTTGCGAAGTGCATGTGTAGCTTCGTTGATCGCATAGCGATCCTGCGCGATAATAGAGCCTGTCAGCGCGTAGATCGAAGTCTGATCTACCAATGTCAATGTCTCGGCCCAATTTTCGTCTTCGTACACAAAAACCGTCAATACCGGACCAAATAGCTCTTCGGTTAACGTTTCGTAATCCGGAGTCTTTGCCACGATAACGGTAGGGTGAATAAAATACCCTTTCGACTTATCATATGTCCCTCCGATAACGACTTCGGCGTCGGCACTATTCTTTGCGCGCTCGATATAGGATGTTATTTTATCAAAGGCTTTTTCGTCGATAACGGCATTGATAAAATTGCCGAAATCTTCCGTCCCCCCGATCTTGAATGACGCAATATCGGTCTCCATGCGTGTCCGCAAGTCGTTCCACAACGATTTAGGAATATAAGCACGGGAAGCAGCGGAACATTTCTGACCTTGATATTCGAAAGCACCGCGCACCAGGGCGGTATTTAATACCGCGACATCCGCAGTGGGGTGTGCAAGTATGAAGTCTTTTCCTCCGGTCTCTCCCACGATCCGGGGATATGTTTTATATCGGTGAATATTCTCCCCAATGGTTTTCCAAATATCCTGGAATACGCCTGTGGATCCCGTAAAGTGAATACCAGCAAAATCAGGATGTTTAAAAATCACATCTCCCGCTTCAGGGCCTGACACATACACCAAATTGATTACACCGTCCGGCAGGCCAGCTGCCTTAAACACCTTCATCAAAACATTTGCCGAATAGATCTGTGTATTAGAGGGCTTCCAAACGACCACATTTCCCATCATTGCTACACACGACGGCAGGTTTCCGGCAATTGCCGTAAAGTTGAAAGGCGTCAGGGCAAAGACAAATCCCTCTAAGGGACGCTGTTCTACCCTATTCCACACGCCCTTGCTGTTGGCCGGCGGCTGCTGTGCGTAAATCTCCGTCATATACGCTACATTAAAGCGCAAAAAGTCGGTGAACTCACATGCTGAGTCGATCTCCGCCTGATATGGGTTCTTTGACTGCCCCAACATCGTGGCAGCGTTCAGTTGGTAACGGTACTTCGTGGACGCCAATTCCGCTGCTTTTAGGAATACGGCCGCCCGCTGCTCCCACGGCAGACTTTCCCAGTCCGCTTTTGCCGCCAACGCTGCTTCAATAGCCTTCTCGACATGCGCTTTATCACCCTGGTGGTAATACCCTAACACATGTTGGTGATCATGCGGCGGCGTAATTTTAACTTTCTTATCTGTACGAATCTCTTCGCCTCCAATATACATAGGGATGTCCGCTTCCTGTGCTCTCGCATCTTGAATAGCGGCTTCCAGCAATGCTCTTTCTTTCGTTCCCGGAGCGTACGAGTAAACCGGCTCATTGCTCGGTGCGGGAACATTAAAAAATCCTTTTAACATAACACTTGTTGTTTAAATACAATGATAAAGTTATCCATTCCCGGACGGATATCGTTTACAGATTATAGCAGACCATAAACAAATATTGCCTGAAATAATAGATAATAATCTAAATATAGGCAAATATACGTTATTTACCGGTAGCATCAACCGCAGTAATCCGATAAGACTATCCGCTGCTGCGCTCAATGAGCACCATCAACAGCACGCTCAGCAGCAGACGCTCTTCCTCGCCGCCTTGCTCGGCCAGTCGATGAACGGTAAATCTACGTCCGAAAAAAGAGGGTTCTTTCCGGATCTCATACTGTTCGACTCCGCGCAGATCCTTCAAAAGATAAGAAGGGTTGAACACATAGCCTGACAAAGCACCGATGATCGGGATCTCGCCGAAAAGGCCGTCCCACATCTTTGTCCATGGATTTTTCTCTGTAATAGTATAGTCATGCTCACCGGAGGAATTTAAAAGGTAAAACGTCGATCGCCACAGGGACCTTAGTGACTTCCGCCTTACTTTGCCTATCACGCGGCCGGTATTGTCTGCGATGGTAAACGTCTGCCGGAAATCAATCAACTTATTGGATACAAGCTCATACAATACCTCGGATCTGGACGAGTCCCGGTACACCCTTACCGTATCTCTAAAGGTGAATATTTTCTCCCGGACATAGAATAGACTGTTGCCCATGGCGTCGGTTGCCTCAAAATCGTTAGCGATTGTTCCGATCTTAAACTTAAATTGCAGCGGGTAAACCAGTGGGGTAAAAAGCGACCTTTCCATCCTATCATAATTTAGCATCATTAAACTTACACAAAATGTTTTACATGCAAAAACACCGCTGAATAATACGCGTTATAATGCCCCGGTGGAGCAACAGGCAGCGCTTAGCGTTGGTCAGACTACGGCAGTACCGTGTGTCAGGCTTGATCGGGTAACTCCCGACTGAAAAGGGTTAATATTTGATCTTGAGTCTTTCGAACACTTTGGACCATAACCAAATCGGCCCGATGGTTATTAAGCGCCAAACCTCCTGAAATGACACCTGATGCCCCTTTCTAGCCTGAAAGAAAAGGCCGATAGCACCCACAAGTGTCAGACAGAGGGCCACCGACCACACTGCAGGTCCCCCGCCCCGTTCGAGGTACTCCAACTGTACAATCAAGAAACTCATTATACCTATGCTGAACAACATGGCGTAGGACAAGGTCGGTGCCAACCGCAGGTAAAGGTAGATCACAACGGCGATGTAAAACGAACCCCAATTTAAAAAATTCTGCATATTCATTCGCTCCAGGAGTGCCAGCTTCGGAAAGGGTATCATCCAGACCAGCGCCAGCACACCGAAGAACAGCAAAGCCAAAAAAACACTATAAACAATCCTATCTCCCGGAATAATCCGCTGATCTAACTCGTAGAAATACCGGTCTACAGGTCTTTCAAACGTCGGTTTTATCAACTTCTTATTTTTCTTTTTCATATGCATTCAATTTTCTCCCCTTACGGCATACGCATGTATTGTTTGACGTTTACGTCCCCATACATGCGTATTTGACGCCGCAAAGTTACATATTATCTGCGGCAGGTGCGGTGCCCCCGGCCAGAAAAAGCGTTATCGATATATCGGGCTTAAAAAAACCGTCTACAGACGCTTCTGCGACGATTTTTTATTCATCCAATAAAAGACCACCGGGATAACCGTGAAACTGAGAATCAAACAGATTATCAGCCCCCCAACAATCATGATCGCCAACGGCTTTTGAATTTCGGCCCCCATCCCTGTCGACATCGCTGCCGGCAGCAGGCCCATGGATCCCATAAGCGCAATCATAACGACCGGTCGTATCCTGCTCTTCACGCCGGTCTGTATGGCATCCAGCAAAGGCATCTTTTGCCTCATATTATCCCTAATAACGCCTATTAATACGATTCCATCTATGGTTGCAACGCCAAACAGGATAATGAATCCGATACCGGCAGAGATTCCGAAGATCGTTCCTGTTGCCCATAGGGATATAAAACCACCGATAAAGGCGAAAGCTAGGGTTAGGGAAGATATGAGTGTGTCTTTTAAGTTGCCGAAATTAAAATACAGCAGCAGCAATATCAACGCCAGACTGATGGGGACTACGAGTGCAAGTTGCTTTGCGGCACGCTCTTTACTTTCGAACTCGCCGGCCCACTCCATGTGATTTTCCTGAGGCAGTTTTACTTCGCGGGCGACGGTTTCCTTAGCTTCGGCGATGGTACTACCTAAGTCCCGGCCTTCGATGCTGAAACCCACCCCGATATATCGGCTGTTTCCTTCCCGGTAAATGAAGGCAGGTCCTGTCTGGTACGCTATCGTTGCTATTTCCTGCAGTGGTATACGCTGCCCATTACTTGTTGGGATCAGAATGTTCTTAATCTTTTCGGGTGTGTCGCGGTAAGCTTCACTGAAACGTAGAACCACGTCAAACTGCCGATCTCCCTCATAAAACTTCGTAGCGGCCTGGCCGCCGATAGTCATGGCGATCACGGCCTGTACATCTGCAGTAAAGACGCCATATTTAGCCATTTTTGAGTCGTGTAGCTGTATACGCAGCTCGGGAAGACCGATATTTTTGTATACGTTGATGTCTTTTATTCCATCGACTTTTTCGATAGCCGTGGCCACACGGTTGGCATAATTCTCCAGATCATAAAGGTCGTCTCCAAAGATTTTGATAACCAACGAACTCTTCACGCCGGCAACATATTCTTCGACGTTGTCCTGTATAGGCTGGCTAAACCCAAAATTTATACCGGGATAGTGATTCAGCTGCTCCCGCAGTTCCTGTATGATGTCGTCTTTACTCACCTTACGCTTCCATTCACTTTGATCCTTCAGCTGTACGTTAAACTCTATGTTAAAGAAACCTGTCGGGTCTGTTCCGTCGTTTGGACGCCCTGTCTGCGTAAATATAAAATCGATCTCTTCACAGCTCTTCACCATGATCTGCTTCATCTCCTGGGTCAGCCGCGTTGACTCCTCGAGATTCACGCTGTTGGGCAAGGTCGCCCTGATATAAATGGCACCTTCGTTGAGCTTGGGTAAAAATTCGGAGCCGTAATGCAAAAACTTCAGCATACATCCCCCCAGAATTACGATAAAGATCGCGACAGTCGTCTTCTTGTAGGAAAAGGCTTTATCAAAAAGCGCGTAGATGCTCCGTTGGAAAAAGCGTGTTACCCAGTTTTCCTTTTCGTCCATACCTTTTGTGAACAGAAGCTTACACATCGCTGGAACGTATGTCAGGCTGAGAATGAGCGATCCGAGCAGCGCATATCCCAACGTGAAGGCCAGCGGCGAGAACATCTTTCCTTCCACCTTCTGAAATGAAAATATAGGCAATAAGGCCACGATCAGGATAATTAGCGCGAAGAATATATACGACGCCACACTTCCGGCACTCTTCTTGATGACACCCAGTTTACTCATCTTGGCGAACCGCTCAGGTCCCACACGATGAGATAGGGTGGCCATTGCCACGAATACGGTTTCTACGATAACGAGCGTGCCTTCCAGCAGCAGACCAAAATCCAGTGACCCCATGGAAATCAGATTGGCCGGAAGCCCTTGTATCTTCAGCATAATGATGGCAAACAGGAAGGACAGCGGAATCACCGAAGCAACAATAAATGTTGATTTCCAATTATATAAAAAGATAAAAACAATCAGTGAAACCAGTAGAATACCTTCGATTAAGTTCCGGGAAACGGTCCGAACGGTATTATCTACCAGCTTGGTTCGGTCTACAATACTTTCAATCTTCACGCCATCCGGTAGCGTTCTGCTATTTAATTCCTCGATTTTATCTTTCAACCGTTCGATGACGGCCGAAGGATTCTCGCCGCGCAGCATGATTACGATACCTTCGACAACGTCATCCGCTTCGTTAAAACCTACCTGGCCGAGTCTCGGTTTGTTCGATACGACGACATCGGCGACATTTTTAATCAAAACCGGTGTCGAGCCTTCCAGCTTGATGGTGATATTACCAATATCTTCCAATTTATCCAGCAGGCCGACCCCCCGCACAACGTAGGCCTGGTCGCCCTGTTGGATCACATCGCCGCCCACGTTGATATTCGATTTGGACACCGCTTCGTACACGTCCAGCGGAGACAGGTCATAATTCTTAAGTTCAGTGGGGTGAATACGGATCTCATAGATCTTCTCTTCACCGCCAAAACTTACGACGTCCGCTACGCCGGGCACCCCAAGCAGTTCCCGCTCAATAACCCAATCCTGAATAGCTGTAACTTCTTTCAGGGGCAGGTCGCTACGGATTATGTATCTAAAGATCTCACCCGTAGCGCCCGATGGGGGCTCGATGGAAGCTTCGGCGCCTTCCGGCAGATCTACCCCCGCCAACTTGTTGGACACATATTGCTGTGCATAGAAATCGTCGACATCGTCTTCAAACTGCACCGTTACAACAGAAAGTCCAAACAGGGAGATCGAACGGACGTTACTTTTTCTAGGAATGCTGTTCACCTCTTTCGAAATAGGCAGGGTAACAAGCTTTTCCATTTCCTCGGCACTACGTCCGGGCCACTGGGTAATGATGCGGGCCCGCGTATTTGTAACATCGGGAAAGGCTTCAATAGCTGTATGCCGCAGGGCGTAGATCCCGCCGAACAGCAATATCATCACTGCGAACAATACGACTGTGGTATTACGTAATGAAAACGTAACAATCTTTTGTACTAGTTTTTTCATGTTTCCCCCTTTTACCTCGGCTGGCTCAGCTGTTCAAAAATCAACAATGCGTTAGAGCCTATAACGCGTTCGCCCTCCGCGAGCCTTTCCGCTATAAAAGTATATTCTTCATTGGCAGCCACAGGCTTAATGCGCCGCACGTCCAGATTGCAATCGTCCTTATACACTACGATGTATTCTTTGTTGTTGCTAAACACCTTAGCCCTATTCGGAATCGCAAAAGCGGATCCTGAGTCGTTCTTCATATTAATAATGATATCCGCGCTCAGGCCCGGCATCAGATTCAGGTGCTGGTTGGATAAAACAACGCGGGCCTTCAGCACATGTTCGTTATCGTCGAAAACGTTGTATATCTTGTCGATTTTCCCCTGATAAAACTGATCGGGATATGCTATGGTGCGCACTTTAACTTCGTCTCCAACCTTGATGAAGCGTAGATTGCTGGCATATATGTTAACCATCACCCATACCTCTTTTAAGTTGGAAACCGAAAAAAGAGGATCACTATCCGGCGTTATCGTCTGTCCTACACTAACCGATTTTTGGATAATATATCCGTTCTTGGGCGCCAGAATCTGGAAAGCTCCTCCACCGACAGCCTTATATAGCTGTAAACTTTCGTTGACGCGGTCTAGTTCAATCCGTGCACTTTCCAGCTCATGCTCAGCTGCAAGGACTTCGGGCGCTGCTACGAGGCCGTCTGCAGCCATCTCTTTCTTGCTATTTATCTGCTTTTCCAGCAGGCCGATCTGATTCTCCTGATAACGCTTTTGTTGGTGGAGTTCCTGGATCTGTGCCGACTTTATCGTGGCCAGCACCTGTCCTTTCCGCACATAATCGCCGAGTTCGAACTGCACACTCTCGACCACGCCGTCCAGCAGCGTACGAAAAGCCACCATATCGTTCTCGTTATACTCTATCTTACCCGACAGTGTCAACTGCTCGCTGATGGGCTGTTCGGTCACATCAATAATTTCTGTCGATTGCTTTAACTGATCGTTTATACAAAATCCTTGCTCTATTTCGGTTTGAGCCTGCTCCTGTGCAGCTTTCGGACCGCAACTGAAAAGTAAACTTGTCCCTGTTACAGATAGCAAAACACCGATTCTTATTTTCATATCTCAATAATTAATAAATCATTCCTGTTGTTCGTGATGGCAAGCATCGCCGATGAGCGCCAAATTAGGCCTCCGCGTGAGCGCTTTCCCCGTTCTCACCCACCGCACCGATCGGCTTCATAACGCCTGTCGGCACGCTGTCCAAGACATCTCCTCTAATCAGAAATCGCTGCCCACCAAGTATTGTAGTTCTTCCAACGTGGTGTTGTAGTTTTCCCAGACATCTAAGAAGGCCCCATGTGCCTCCCGTGCTGCCTGAACGAAGTCTATGAATTCCATGAGCGTGATCTGCTGCCCCTGCAAATGTTTACGGTATCGGTCGACCATGGCCTGCTGTTCGTGGATAGCATCAGCCGACCAATCCTGCAGCATACGTTCATATCTCAAC
>Ga0079224_100015041_pt1 | contig 10823 bp, 6 predicted proteins | sample Stecom2015_FD_80414 | JGI IMG/M metagenome (GOLD analysis project Ga0079224, IMG submission 80414) | Agricultural soil microbial communities from Utah to study Nitrogen management - Steer compost 2015 | ecosystem: Environmental > Terrestrial > Soil > Agricultural land | place: USA: Utah...
ACTCGCCTGGATCGCAATCTCTGCTGTTTCTCCATCGCGGATTTCCCCAACCATCACCACATCCGGGTCTTGCCGCAAAATAGCGCGCAGGCCACGCGCAAAGGTCATGTCTACCTTAGTGTTCACCTGAGTTTGACCAATGCCCGGCAGCAGATATTCAACCGGATCTTCGATGGTGAGAATGTTCCGGCTGCGGCTGTTGATATGACTTAAACCGGCGTAGAGCGTGGTGGTTTTACCGGACCCGGTGGGACCGGTAACGAGAATAATTCCGTGGGGTTTCAACAAAGCTTTGGCTAAACGGTCGTGAACATGCGTAGGCATAGCCAGTTGTTCGAGCTTCAATTGTCCTGCGGCCTGATCCAACAGCCGCAATACGATGCGTTCGCCGAAGGCAGAAGGAATAGTAGACACACGAATATCCACTGCGTGTCCCGCGAGGCGTACGGTAATACGACCATCTTGGGGCAGGCGCTTCTCGGCAATATCCAGACGCGCCATTACCTTTAAGCGCGACACCAACACCGGCGCAAGCTCAGCTTTGGGCGAAAGAACTTCGGTGAGTACGCCATCGATACGAAAGCGCACTGATACACGATCTTCGAAGGGCTCAAGATGGATATCCGATGCGCCTTCCCGGACTGCCTGGGAAAGAATGGCATTGATCAGACGGATGATGGGCGCATCGTCGTCGCCCGCAAGCAAATCTGTGCGATCGGCGAGATCATCGGCTAAAGACGACAAATCGTATTCCGCTCCGAGATCTTCCGCAGCGCGTTGGGCAGCGCCTTCGCCGCTTTGGTATTCGCGTGTCAAGCGCCGCTGGAAATCGCTGGCGGGCACTTCTTCCATCACGAAATCACTGCCCAGATAGCGTTGTAACTCAAGCAGTACTTCAAGGTTAAGCCCGGGGCGGTAAAGCAGTGTTCGGCTGCCTTCCTCCTCCAGCATCACGCCGTGAGTCGAGGCAAAGCTAAATGGCAGGCGCGCAGTCGCAGCGGCAGCAGCGCTGGCGGGCTGCTCTTCTTCGACCATATCAACTAACGGTTCGTCGGTTGTCCTCAGCTCATCATTCACGGGCTACTCCTCAGTGGAGCTATCTGAGTCGGAACGAAGATCAATAACCTGATCTAGCTTTTGAGTTTCCTGCTCGCGTTTTTCGCGCGCGCGCTGCAGCGCTGCTTCGTCAATCCACTCAGGCAACACCGGAATCTCACGACTGTTCAATAACAGCCCGCTTTTGCGCCGCTGCTCGATCTGGAGATCGCGGATCGCGCTGTATTTCTCGGCAGTGGCACCGACCATCATCTGCGCATCTTCAACCACGGTTGCGCGGATAAATACCAGCAGGTTGGTTTTAACTACGCGCGAGGTCTGGCTGCGAAACGCATGACCAAGGATAGGAATACTGCCAAGAATCGGCACCCGCTGCTCGCTTGATTGCACATCATCTTTGATCAAGCCACCGAGCACCACGACCTGACCGTTCTCCGCGAGAACCTGGGTTTCGATAGTACGTTTATTGGTGACAACGCCATCAACGTCATCAACGTTGGATAAGCTCGACACTTCCTGACTGATGTCCAGTACCACACTGTTGCCGTCATTCACATGGGGCGTCACCGTGAGCTGAACCCCAACGTCACGGCGTTCAACCGTGGTAAAGGGGCTAGTGGGATTGCTGACACCGCCGCCAGTTGAAGTATACGAACCTGTCTCGAAAGGAACTTCCTGACCCACTGAAATCGAGGCTTCGTGATTATCTGTAGTGAGCAGATTCGGTGTGGAAAGGATATTTGTCTTGCTGTTGGACTGCAGCATTTTCAGTATTCCGAGGAAATCCGTCCGTTCGCCGAGGCGCCCGATACCGAATACCTGGCCGGTGACCCCGCCGATTCCGGTTGCCAGATTCGCCAGTCCGGCATCACTGCTATCGAGTGCAGCGCCCGCGAGACCGCCGATGATACCGCCACTATTACTACCTCTGGCCGAACCACCGAAACCATAATCGCTATCGCGGTACATCCATTCGATGCCCAGTTCTTTACCGGAGCTTTCTTCAATCTCAACAATGATTGCTTCAACAAGAACCTGCGCGCGACGAATATCCAAACTCTCTATAACCGTCAGCAGAGATTCCATAGTGTCGCTGTCTGCGGTGAGCAGAACCGCATTGGTATCGACATCAAATTGAATGCCTGTATTCGTGGTGGTGACAGCACCTTCGGTCGCAGGCTTATTTTGCGTCAGGTTTTGCACCATGCCGGTCAGAACTTTAGAAACTTCTTCCGCTTTAGCGTATTTGAGATATACCACACGCATATTGCTGTTTTTGGCTTGCGGACGATCCATACGGTCGATAAGCAGCTTAATACGCTGACGTTGCAGATCGTCACCACTCACGATGATGCCGTTGATTCGCTTGTCGGCCACAACCACCACGGGTGCTGACGTCGTGCCGCGATTGGGATCGGGCTTTTCCAGGGTAGTGATGATGTTAACCACATCGACGGCCTGTGCGTAACGCAGCTGGACCAAGTCGGTTCCGATAACGGCGGCCTGATCGATTTTGGCAATGATTTCGTTGAGGCGAATAATGTTGGCGCGGGTATCAGTAATAATCAGCGCATTACTGGCGTCATAAGCTGCGATATGGCCATGTTGAGGAACGAGCGGACGCAAGGTCGGCAGCACCTTTCCCGCACTGATATTTTTTAACTGAATGACTTGGGTGACATAGGTATCGTCAAGGGTCGTGGTTTCGCTTTCACTGGGCACTGGCAGTGAACGGGCATCACGGTTTGGCACGATCCGTACAATGCCTCCACTCTCCACCGCGGTATATCCGTGAACATCCAGCACCGAAAGAAACAGACTGTAGAGCTCTTCGCTGTTGAGTGGTTTGGTAGAGATCACCTTGACCGGACCACGCACTTTGGGATCAATGATTATGGTTCTGCCCGTGGCATCCGCCATAAACTTGATTACCTCCTGGATATCTGTGTCCTTGAAGTTGACCGTCCAGCTCTGCTCTTGCGCAAAGACACCGGCACTGAGACTCAGGCACAGAGCTAGCAGCAGGACAGCTGACTTTATGGGATTAAGACGAAGCTTCACTGGATATCCTCACTATTCAAGCACTATATCGATAGACATGACGCTGCCACCGCGCTTGATTTCCAGACTGGCAGAAGTGGCATTGCTCATATTTTTATAAATTTCCATAACCTTACCGGGGCTGGTCAGGGGGACGCCATTGACGGCTGTCACAATATCGTCAGTTTGCAAACCCAGCGCAGTAAATTGCTCTGCATTCCGCCCGGGACGGATCCGGTAACCGACGACTTGTCCGCCCTCACGGTGGATGCTCATCGCTACCACGTCAGATAAGGTGCGCGCCGCCTCCGATGCAGGGTCTTCTCCCCCTTGGGTGGGTGTGTCATAAGCAGGAGCAGGGTCGGCAAATAATTCAGCCTGAGGTTCAGGTTCGTCGTCCGGCCGGCTTCGACTGTTCTGTTCGACAGGGGTGACAGAGCTAGAAATCGTTGAGCGACCGGAAGACCCCTCCTGGTAAAGCCAAAGTGATTCATAGCGTCCGTTATTATTAAGAATGACACGCGTGTCCAGTACCTTGGCGAGCGTTACACCCCGGCCCGCTGGCAGTTCGTCGCCCGGGGCGTAGATATTCTGTTCAGAACCATTGGCGATAATCGCGCGTCCGCCAGTTTCCAGGTTGCTTCCCACCACACCTCGCAAAATCAGATTCAGCTGTGTATCAACCGCTTCGTTTTCTACGTTATTGGCAACTGGTGCTACCGACACATTTTCTTCGGCGATAGCGGCCTCATCGGCCTCGCCAAAAATATGCGCTTCTTTAAGAGCCTGGATATCAATCGCCTGGCCGCTATTAGCGCCTCGACCAGCAGATGAAACGACCGAGGATACCGAGGCGGTGGGAATATCAGGAGCGGGAGCAAATAGCCAGAACAAACAGGCGAGACTGTAGCTCAACCAAACGACGAGAATAAGGGTGACCAGAAACTTCCAACGTTCGATAGGGACTTTGCCCAGCACCACGGCCGTACGCCGCAGCAGTTGCTCAAGTTGAGCTGCGCGTTGATCGAGGGCCAACCGGGGAGGTGCTATTCTGGCTTGCATAATCGCGTATCAATATCCTTTACCTGATGAGCGGATGAACCTCATGCAGCTTGAGCCAAGGAGGTCCACAGGCAGAGACTTTATCATTATTAAGAGAGCGCAGGATTGTACTCTATCTATTTCGCAAATGGGAAAAGCGAGATTCCAAATGGTTAACATAACTATCGAGTGTGAATGAAGTAATGAGCAGAGCACACCAGAATAGAAACTTTTCTTTACATTCTGAGTATGGCTTAACAATTTAATGCCATTTAATGGCTACTTCAGCCCCTCTTCCAACCCGCTCGGCCTATTTAAACAAGCCCTGATGGCAATCGCCCGCCCCCCTAGAACCTGTTAAGCAGCCTGTGATGACGCATAAATCCATAAACAGCTATACTGCTACGCCAGCTTTTTCGCTCACGTCTTCATCAAATCACTTACTCTACTCCTGCCGATAGCCGCGGGTTGATGCGGACTCTTGCAGACTAAAAACATAGGTTTCACATGGAATTTCTTACACGCTTGAGACGGACACTCCGCAAGCCATTAAAGCGCTTGCTGCGACTGGCAGGCATTGTCCTGCTGCTTACCATCATCAGTATGGCCATAGGTTTGAGCATCGGCAAAATCTATCAAACCTGGGACGATGACGAACAGCGTGGCGCCATCCCCATAGCGCAAGGCGCCTTTGGTGAAAGTTACTCCACTCCGGTTTATCTCGATCAAGGCTGGAAAGAATCAGACAGTTTGTGGTTCTACAACACCACTCAGGGCTCGGGTTTATTACCCTATGATTTCTTTATTGCTCTGGAGCAAGCCGAGTCCACTGAACTGTTACGTTCGCCCGAAAGTATGGACGGTTTCCGTTACTTGCCGCAGAAGCCGACGTTTTTTAATCCCGATGGCTTACCCGTGGGTTTTGTTAAAGACACCTATCGCGGCAAAGATTATCTCGGCTACACCTGTGCCGCCTGTCATACCGCGCAAGTGAATTACAAAGGGCAGGCCATCCGCATTGATGGTGGTCCAGCCATGGCTGACATGGTGGGGTTTCTGGCGGCCCTGGAAAAATCATTACAAACCGTGAGCGAGCCGGGTGAGAAGCGCACGCGGTTTATCAGCCGGGTGTTAAGCCTCGACAACGGCTATAGCAAGGAAGCGGATGTGGCGAAAGATATTGATTACTGGACTAACAATATCAACCTCTACAACACCATCAACCACAGTCATATTGATTACGGCTACGGGCGACTGGATGCTTTCGGTCGCATCTACAATCGTGTACTGCAACATGTGCTAAGCAAACAGCAAGTTCGTGAACGACTGGTTAATGCAGTGTCGCCCAGCGGTAGTCCGATGGTGACGCCTGCGCAAGCCGATAAGGTACTGGCAGACATCAACGAGACAATCATCCGGGATACTGAGTTCACCCGGATCTCCAAGCGCCTGATGTCCGACGAGCCGGGATTTCCTGCACTCACCCAGCGCGAGATGCTGCGCTTGCGCAACGAGCTGTTTAACGAGCCCGATGCTCCGGTCAGCTATCCGCCCCTGTGGGACATTTCCCATTCGGATTATGTGCAATGGAATGGTGTCGCCAACAATGCAGGGATGGGGCCGCTGGCTCGCAATGCCGGTGAAGTTATCGGGGTTTTCGGTATTCTCGACTGGAGCGCAAAAAAACCGGGCTTCAGCGTATCGGCCTATCTTTCCGGCCAGAAAAACAAGCAGATGCGGATCGATTTCACCTCATCCATTGATCTGGTGAATTTACAGCGCCTGGAAGGACATTTAAAAAGTCTGACCTCACCCGTATGGCCTGAGGAGATTCTCGGTTCCATCGACCGCGAGCAGGCAGCACGTGGGCGTGTAATTTACGGCCGTTATTGCCAGTCCTGCCATGAGCTGGTGGACCGCACTGCGTGGGATCGCCTGATTATTGCCAAGATGACTAACATTGATCTTATCGGCACTGACCCTGCTATGGCGCAAAACAGCGTCAACTACAAAGGCAAATCCGGCAATTTTGTTCACACCCGTCAAATGACCGGTGCCGGCCCCTTGGTCCTGGAACAAAATGCACCGGCGATTCAGATTCTTACCTCCGCCGTCAAAGGCGTATTAGGCACCAATGATGCCGATAAATGGCCTATGCGGCGCGCGCTGGATTGGCTGTACACCCTGGGCATGTCGTTCTTCGACAACGATATCCCCGTAACCATGAAAGCCGGCAATTACTTGCCCGATACAACCGCCACACCTTACCGTTCGCTGCTCTCTTATAAAGCGCGCTCGCTCAATGGCGTGTGGGCTACAGCGCCTTATCTTCACAATGGCTCGGTACCCAGTCTGTACGATTTACTGCTCCCCAAAAAACAACCTGGCGACCCGCAAGAGGGTGATTATCGCCCCGACGAGTTCATGGTTGGCAGTCGTGAATTTGATCCGGTAAAGGTAGGTTTTCGCACTGAGGGATACGACGGCTTTTTATTCAAGGCGATACGCCGGGGAGATTTGAATAGCGGCCATGAGTATGCGGCTGGGCGAACAGCGCAGCCCGACGGCAGAATACTGCCCGCACTGAATGAACAGCAGCGCTGGGATCTGGTGGAGTTTCTTAAAACGCTTTAACACAACATGTTTTCGTCGCCGCTCCTGTCATAGATCAGATGGGAGACAGGCCCGACGACAATAGTTTCTGGATAAATAACAACGCGGCCTCAATCATCAACCACACCACGCCGCTTAACACCACCAGGCTAATCACCGTCAGAAAAAATCCCACGACAACAAAGACGCCGTCGCGCTCCATCAACCCGAATGCCATCATCAATATGCACAAACCTGGCAATACGTTGTCCAAAGGAATTGGCATAATCAAAACCAGCGACAATAGAAAGCATATCAAGCCTATGGCACGTTCGACTGATGAAGACGTCAACATAAGCCAGCGCGGCTTCGTTAAACGCTCCAGACGTTTTAGCCACGGAACCACGCGATAGATAAAACCTTTGCACGCCTCACTGCTAAACGATTTATTATTCACCCAGCGCGGCAGATAGATTTTCTTAACCCCAAGCATGACTTGTAGCGCAACCAGCGCCAGGGGTATTCCGACGATAGTCGAAAAACCGGGAATACTGACAATCGGCAAACAATTCGGCAGCGCAAAAAGCAGTAAGACAAAACCAAAAGCCCGATCGCCAAGCAATTGTGTGAGATTTCCCAGCTGCACTTTTTCTGCCTGGAGATCTTTTGCAAAATCGAGCAACAGCTCCGATAGCGAGCTCGGAGAATCGCCAGGCGCTACCGCTAAAAACTCTTCAGGGGGTCTCGACATTGAACTCTCTTAAGTAGTGACAAGCTTTCCGGATTTTAACTATTTCTCAGCGCAAAAAAGAGATGTAAGTAATTATGCAAATCGATTTCGTTAATTCAATTCATGCAATCAGCGCTTCTGAATGGAATGGATTGATAAACGACGACTATCCCTTCGTCCGTCATGAATTTTTTGCGGCGCTGGAGGACAGCGGCAGTACAACTGCAGCCAGTGGCTGGCAAGCACACCATCTTGTATTGCGCGACCAGGGGGAACTTATTGCCGCGCTTCCGCTGTTTATAAAAAATCATTCTTACGGCGAATATGTGTTTGACTGGGCGTGGGCCGATGCTTACCAACGCTATGGCGAGCGCTACTACCCCAAGCTTGTCAGCGCAATTCCTTTTACGCCCTGCTATGGAACACGTCTGTTATTAAGCTCACACACATCTGTGGACGACTGCCTTCCTAGCATTGTCGAGGCGCTCCAAAAACATGCGTTTATTTTGGGTGCGTCGAGCTGGCATTGTCTTTTTCCCACCGTCGACCTTAGCAGCCGTTTGAATGATTTGGGAGTGCGCACACGCCTCGGCTGCCAATTTCACTGGTTTAACCATGGCTACGCAGATTTTGATGATTTCCTTGCACGCATGTCATCAAGAAAACGCAAGAATATCAATAAAGAGCGGCGTCAACTTGCCCAGCAGGAATTTACTTTCCTTGTTAAAGAGGGCTCCGATATCAGCGCCGATGATTGGGATTTTTTTGCGCAGCTTTATCAACTAACCTACCTAAAACGCAGCGGCCATACCGGCTACCTCAAAAGGGATTTTTTCCACCTGCTAGGCCAGCGGCTTCCGGAAAATATTGTCCTGATTATTGCGCAGCGCCACGGTCAAGCTGTTGCAGCATCGCTTTACCTGCGCGATACCAATACGCTTTATGGTCGTTATTGGGGTTGCCGCGAAGAATTTGAATTTTTACATTTTGAGACCTGTTACTACCAGGGAATTGACTATGCTATTGCGCATGGTTTGCAACGTTTCGATGGCGGCGCGCAAGGTGAACACAAAATACAGCGAGGCTTTGAGCCGATTGTTACTCGCTCAAATCATTGGATAGCTAACGCAGATTTCAGCAACGCAATTAATGATTTTATGCGCACAGAAGAATCTGATATCAAGGCTTACCAGAAAGCCGCGCAGAATCATCTTCCGTTTAAAAAGTCAACGGAACAATAACGTTAGATATCAATATCAGGATTATATTTTTTTAACTGCGCCGACCAATTTTCGATCGGCTCTTTTTTTGCACTCGGTGGTAGCAACGGGTTGGAGATGGAAATTATTTTTCGCGCCTGCAAATTCAATTGAGTAATCGTATCTACAATCAAAGGATGACGATAGAAAAATTCATCATAGGAACCGTCGTCAAGCATTTCTCGCAGCCCTTGCTCTATCCGTTTTGCCAAGGCATCATTTTTCTTGCTGACAAAAAAATAAACCGGCGAAGAAAATGTCAGTACCAGTCGCGGTTCGATAATAATATCTTTATCTTTATTATGTCGTAATTCGGACAGAATCTGATTGGCGCCGCGCGGAAAGAAATCAAAACGTTTGGCTGACAACATTTTGAATAACGATTCATAGTTGGCACTGACACTCACAGAAATATCATTGCTTAATAATATTTCCACATCCGGCCAGTCGGCTCCCTGGCCAGCACGGAAATTTTGTAACTGAGAAAGGTTAGTGACCTGTGAAAAAGCTTTTTGGTTGTCTTTATGAATCAGAAAAATTTTGTAGCCCATCAAACCTTTTAACAACGGAATACGAATAGGCTGCAACATGGCCTCGCGTTCGATAGTGGTGCTGGCCCAGTAGAGATCAACGCCTTGATCACCTTTGATCCGCACCGCGCTGCGGATACGCGTCAACTCATCTTCCATATGCACAATATTGCATGGACCAAATGTTTTTTCGGTTCGCTTGAGAATCAGCGTCAGCAAATCATGGTAGAAAATTTCTTGCTCCCAGCTGCTGGCTTTGCTTTTAGGTATTACCAGTAGCGGAACAGCAGGGCGATCATCGGCATTGCGAATCGCACAGGCTGAACCCTCCTGTACAGACGATAGGAATAACAACGTCAGCGAAATCAATGCGAGCATTTTTTTCATAAAATGAAATAGCGTCTCTTCTTAAGAATCTCTCAACGATGTTTTAACAAATATTCTTTATATCCTGGGCGAAACCACACAGGTTTCAGCACCGCCAGACGCTTCTGGATTTCTTCCCCGCCTTGGTAATCTAGAGTATGGATCAGATCATCTGAATGTGTAGCTGAATTCAACCCGGCGTCAACATCGACTTTTGAAATCAATAATTAACATTACCAGCAATATAAAACCGCTATTCATCAATGAACTAATGTGCAGGAATAAAAGCTCACGCGCATAGGGCATTGAGCCTGGCGCAAAAAGCGCTACCATGCACCTGGTCTTCGCTGATAGAAGATTCTCCCGATACCAACAATAACAGCCTCGACAATTAACCCGAGTCCTTACATGCAACTACCCCGGATTTTGCACCCGCGTCATTTGTTTACCACGCTCGATCAGATCGACAACAGCGATGGTTCTTACAGCCTTACTCGGCCACAGGCGTTACGACGGGTTTTTGCCACGCTCGCCTGCGTGTCGGTCGCGCTGTTGTTCGTTCATTACGCCAAATACTCCCGCAACCTGGCGCTTTTTCTGGATGACGCTCAGCTGCTGTATTTACAACAAAAGGGATGGTACGAGCTGGTGTGTTACATCTGGTGGACGGGCTGCCACCTGCTGGGCTTTATCCTTTTGCCCTGGCTGGTGATCCGCTATTTATGGCAAGAGAAGCTGGTGGATTTTGGCTTGCGCCTAAATGACAGCACGCAGCACTGGCGCGGCTATCTATTATTGCTCAGCCCGATTCTGCTGTTTGTCTATATCGCGAGTCTGGGTACCGACTTCGTTAACCACTACCCTTTTTATGATCTCGCCGGGCGCAGCTGGTTTGACCTGCTCGCCTGGGAGTTTTTATATCTGAGTCAATTTGTGTTTTTGGAGTTTTTCTTTCGCGGCTTTATGCTCAAGGCGCTGCGCCCAGCCATAGGGGCGAATGCGATTTGGGTGATGTGCGTACCCTACCTGATGATTCATTTCCCCAAACTCTGGCCTGAAGCATTCGGCGCGATCCTTTTCGGGCTATTTCTGGGGATTCTTGCGCTGCAATCGCGTTCGATCTGGGGCGGTGTTCTGGTGCATGCCGGCGTGGCAGTGAGCATGGATATCGCCGCGTTATTGCGCAAAGGCGCCATTCCCGAACAATGG
>Ga0079224_100015042_pt1 | contig 10822 bp, 13 predicted proteins | sample Stecom2015_FD_80414 | JGI IMG/M metagenome (GOLD analysis project Ga0079224, IMG submission 80414) | Agricultural soil microbial communities from Utah to study Nitrogen management - Steer compost 2015 | ecosystem: Environmental > Terrestrial > Soil > Agricultural land | place: USA: Utah...
CAAATAATGAAGCTGCTGTAACAATTCTGATTTTATTAACCGGCTGATATTTCATATACAACAAAATAAGCCCAAAAATAATTAAAAAACTAATGGGTGTTAGTTTATTTAACCGGATTCAGAATGATTTCAAGATTATGTAATCACTGATAATTAAAGGCTTTCATTATAAAATGAATATTATAATTAAACAGTTAGTTTTACAGAAAAAACTCCATGAACCGATTTTTTTTATTGATTCTTATCGCTTTTATGGCAGCATGTGCAGTGAACCCCTATGCTAAAACCAATAAAGACCACAGGAAGAAAATAAAAAATTACACTAAATCATTAAAACAGCGCCCGGATCAATCTGTTTTCGGACATAATGGTTTTTTTGCAGGTACCACAAATTTTTCTATCAGAACGCCTGATTTTGTTATTATTCATCATACAGCGCAAAACTCCTGCGACCAGACTTTAAAAACCTTTACCCTTCCCCGTACCGGAGTTAGTTCGCATTACGTAATATGCAGGGAGGGATATGTTTATCAAATGCTTGATGATCGTTTTCGTGCCCATCATGCAGGTGTAAGTAAATGGGGACCGGTAAGGGATATGAACTCAGCTTCTATTGGAATAGAACTGGATAACAATGGATTTGAACCTTTTTCACCTGCTCAGATAGAAAGTCTGTTAAGAGTATTAGATTCTCTTAAAACCAGATACCGTATACCTTCAGCAAATTTTATTGGTCATGCAGATATAGCACCAAGAAGGAAAGTTGACCCGAATATTTATTTTCCCTGGAAAACCCTTGCTGAAAATGGTTTTGGTTTATGGTATAGAGATACAACAGATCTGGTACTTCCCGGGAATTTTGATCCCATAGAAGCTTTTCAATTTATTGGTTACGATACCAGAGATACAATGGCAGTAATAAGAACATTCAAGCAAAAATTTCTTCAGGATACTATATTGGAAATGAATGAAAAAGATCTGAAGGTATTATATGGTTTAAAGCTTGCGTATGCAGACAGATAAACTTTATAATTAAATTTTTGCCTGAATTTCTTTTTATTTGGCGGCCTTAAACAATAGGATATATTAATTCCCACTGACCATCATATACTCTGGCAGTATTAAATCCCATAACAGCATCCTTTTCATCATAGGTCATATTTTCCATGTATTTTTCAAGAAGGCTCTTCCATTGCAGATACATTCCTGAAAGCAGCATGGTTGGCCAGTCGCTGCCAAACATGAGCCTGTGCGTGCCAAAATGTTCAAAAAGTACATCAAGATAAGGATAGAAGTCTGCAGGGCTCCAGTTTTTAAAATCTGCCTGTGTAAACAAACCGCTCAGTTTGCAAAAAACATTGGGATATGTTGCCAGCTCAGTTATAGTTTCCTTCCAGGTATCCATTTCCTTCGATCTGATATCTGGCTTACCGCAATGATTAAGGATTAATACCTGGTTGGGATATGCCTGAGCCAGAATTACTCCTGTATCTGCCTGGTCGGGCCTTAAAACCATGTCAAATGTATAATCATAATCTTTCAGTAATGACATATTATACCTGAAGGTAGAGTTGGTTACCACTTCAAATGGTTTATTATCCATAGGATATCTAAAACCCCTAAGAGACTTGTTATTACTTAGATCAAAAATCCTTTCCCTGGTGTTTTCTCCCAGCATATCTACCCAGCCGACCACACCAAATATCCAGTGGTAAGTATTAGATAGCTCAAGAAGCCATAAAGTTTCAACTTCAGATTCCTCGGCCTGAATTGCAATTACCCCTTCCACATCATTATTGAATAATGTAGGCCTGAGGTGGTCCGGAAGATAATCTTTCTGTAACAGTTTCATATTTTTATTATGAATCCAGTCTGTATTAAGCTTTTTAAACTTCCAGAAATTTACGTGGGAATCAATAATCATCATAAGTACTGAGATTTATTTATGGAATTTAAGAAAAAAATTATACCGCAAGATAAGTGTGTAAATTTTGTATACTATGTGCATTTAACCCTTCCATAAATGTTTTTTTCCCATTTTTTAATGAGGATTTACCCATTTTTCTTTGAAGAAAATAAACTAAAAAGGGCTTGCCATAAGCAAGCCCTTTCATTAAAATAAAGCCGGAATTATTGTTTAACCAGTAAGTCCTGACTTTTGGTTTTCCATTCAATACTATGGTTTCTGAGAACATTACCCTCGTCATCAACCATGTCGTACCCGAGTAATTGTCCGTTAAGGCTCAATTTGTGGTTAGCAAATAAAACTGTGGTTTCAGAATAAGAATCGGATTTTTTAATTGAAGTCCGAAGATTTTTAGCCTGAAGTTCAGGAAACAATCCTGCGTATTCAAGAATAGCAAAGCTATTATTAATAAAACCTGTCGGAAGATCGAAATAGAATTGTGAACTGGCAGTACTATTATGATCATAACCATAAGAGGTGGTTACAGATTCTCCGTCTAAATTTGAGAACTCTTTAATTTTAGAAAGATTTCCTTTAGAATCATAGGAAAACTCTGAACTGATCATCATTTTACCATGTAATACTTCAAGTTTAGATAACCTGCCGTTTTGATAATAAAAGTTTGAAGGAAGAAAATTATCATCTGGTGAATTTCCCTGTTTAACACTTCTTACTTTTCCATCTTCATTAAGATAAGCAACAAAAACTGTATCAGAAGGAGTACCAGCATTCACAAAAGCAATCTGAGAAGCCGATTTAATTACATTAAAACTAAGCTGTTCGGAGGATGAACCGGTTTCTCCCGTAAGCTGGGTTGTAATCTGGGTGCTTCCATCAGGATGCTGAAACAGAGAGAATACATTCAATTCTTCTTTAGGAAAAACTCCAACCGAAGAAATTGAATATTTTGATGGCTGAAGCTCAATCATTGCTTCAGGATTTTGAATTTTAGGAGCCTGTACAAGGTCTTGATCCATCTTTGAACAAGACTGCAGAACAAGCCCTGTTAAGGCAGTGGCACATGCCAGTTTTAGGAGATTTTTCATTTTTTTCTGGAATATTTAAATTGGAAATTAAAAACGAGGTTTGAAATGTTTATTATCTGTTTCCTTTCTGATTTTTTCAGGAGCAGGAATTGAGGGGATGGCAAAACTGATACCGGAAAAAAGGGTAACAATGCCGCCAAAAATTAATATTAGTACCTGAAATAAATTTTCTTTATCGCCGGTTCCATTAACAAAACTTAACAATGCAAAACCAATAAGTACTATACCGGTTGCAATCAAAAAATAGGCTGGAAGTTTTTTCATCATTATAATTTTATCAGTCACATCCCTCTAACGCAAATGAGATACCAGAATTTAATCACTTAACCGATTATTAAACCTTTTACAGTGTTTTTAACATAACAAATAAAGATTCATATGTACCAATAAGAGAAATTATTTAAAACCAGGCATTGAAAAACTGTATTAATATTCATTTACCCAAAACCAACATTTCTATGACATACTGTAATTCAGGCATTTAACTGATGAACTATATTTTTACGCCATAAAATCTAATACACATCTATTCATAAGAATTATTTATCTTGAGCAACACAGCAGGAAATAATTAATTTTGCAGGTTCATGGAAAAAATAATTCAATCTATAAAAGACCTTTATAAAGATTACACCGGAGGGGCTGAATGTGAAGTAGTTAAGTTACCTCAAAGCGGAAGTATAAGATATTATTTCAGAATATACGATGGTGATAAAACAGTTATTGCAACCTATGGCGATAATATAAAAGAGAATAATACCTTCATATACTTTAGTAATGAGTTTAGAAAAAAAGGTCATCCTGTTCCGGAAGTTTATATCAGCAATGAGGAAGGAACAATATACCTTCAGGAAGATTTTGGAGATACCTCTTTATTAAAAGAACTGGAATCTAAGGGGTTTGTACCGGAAGTATATAATCTTTTTCAAAAAAGCCTTAAAGCACTGGCGGCATTACAAATAAACGGAGATGCAGGCTTAGATTACAGTAAATGTATTACAAGCCATGAATTTGGTAAACAGGCAATTCTTTCAGACCTGTTATATTTTAAATATTATTTTCTCGACCCTCTTCAATTGCCCTACGATAAAGAAAAATTACTGGATGATTTTGAAGACCTGAGTACTTACCTTACAAGGGTAGACTATAAATATTTTATGTTCCGTGATTTTCAGAGCAGAAATATTATGGTAAAAGATAAAGCTGTTCATTTTATAGATTATCAGGGGGGAATGAAAGGTGCTTTGCAATACGATGTAGCTTCTATGTTATGGCAGGCAAGGGCCGAATTACCGGAAGAGTGGAAAGCTTCTTTGCTGGATTATTACATAGATTGTGTTGATGAATTATTAAATAACGAACTGGATACTCAAAGATTTGTAAGCCAGTATTACGGATATGTATTAATAAGATTGCTTCAGGTATTAGGTGCATACGGATTCAGAGGATTATTTGAAAGAAAAGCTGCATTTCTTAGTTCTATCCCATTAGCGCTTAAAAATCTAAAATGGTTTTTAGAACATAAAACTTTTGGTATTGTACTACCAGAGTTTCACGATATTTTAAAACGTGTGGTATCTGATGATATTATTCACCGGTTTGAAACAGTAAAAGCTACCGAAGAAACACCACTTGTAGTGGAAGTAAACAGCTTTTCCTATAAAAGGGCTTTACCAAAAGACGTTTCGGGTAATGGAGGTGGTTTTATATTTGACTGCAGAGGGATATTAAATCCCGGAAGATTTGAAGAATACAAACAACTTACGGGAAAGGATAAGAAAGTAATTGATTTTCTGGAGCAAAGAACAAAAATGAATGAGTTTGTTAATAATGTGATGAACATTATTGATATATCTGTAGAGGAATATATTAAAAGAGGTTTCGGAAATTTGCAAATTAATTTTGGATGTACAGGTGGACAACATCGAAGTGTTTATGCTGCTGAAGCTATTTGCAGGCATTTAAAAACAAAATTCAATGTTAAAACCCGCATCAGACATATAGAACAGGAAATCAAACAACAATTACAGGAAGAGAAAATTTAATATGTATTACCTTGTTTATGGATCCCTTTATTTAATTTCTCTGCTTCCAATGCAGGTTTTGTATTTAATTTCAGACCTCATATTTTTTCTTCTATACTATGTATCCGGCTACCGGAAAAAAGTGGTAAGAGAGAATTTAAGAATAGCTTTTCCTGAAAAATCTGAAAAAGATTTAATTAGAATAGAAAAGAAATTCTATAGAAATTTTACAGACAATTTTATTGAAACATTAAAAATGTTTTCGGGTGGGCCCGACTGGGCAGATAAACATTTTTCTACCGACAATAGCTTATTCGATAAGATTTATTCTGAAGGATATAAAGTTCAGGTTTACCTGGGACATAATTTTAACTGGGAAATTACTAATGTGGCTATAGCCCGTCATTTAAAATTTACTCCTCTTATGGTTTATATGCCACTTTCCAATAAGGTTTTCGACAAAATTATGTACAAACTCAGGTCTTCTTCCGGTAATATTTTAATTTCTGCAAAAAATATTTCAGTAGAATTATTACCATATAGAAATGAACAATATCTTGTTGGATTAATTGCTGATCAGGTTCCGGGGAAGGTTAGGTTTGCTTACTGGGCAGATTTTTTCGGAAGAAAAACTCCTTTTCCAAAGGGGCCTGAAAAATTTGCCAGAGCTAATAATACCGCTATCGTATTCGCTGCCATCCATAAAATAAAAAGAGGATATTACAAACTCGAATATCATCTGGCAGCAAAAAATTCAGAAGAACTTCCTCAGGGAATGATAACGCTTAGCTATATACGATTTCTTGAAGATGCTATTAAAAAAAATCCTGAAAACTGGTTGTGGACACACAGAAGATGGAAAAAATCATGGAAAGAAGAGTACAGGGAAAACACTCTCGACTGATTTTATCTTATTGGTGAAGAGTTTTACATTGAAAGGTTAGTTCCCTTAAATTTTATATATAATAAAAGCGCCGGATTTATAACCCATGCGCTTTTATTTTTGTTGCGTTAAATTTTTTAATAGAGATACTGAACCTCTATATGCTCCTTATTTTTCGGAGTTTTTTTTCGGATAAACTATCTTTTGCTGAAGCCCGGGTTCCTGCGCCATTAATTTCCAGCCTCCTTTAATATTCCTGAGTTTGGTAAGTCCGTGCCTTTTTAAAAGAGAAGCAGCAATAACACTTCTATAGCCCCCGGCGCAATGGATATACAAACTATCATTTTCTTCAATAGAGCTTACAGTTGCAGGATCTGTCAATTCATCTAAAGGCAGATTTACGGCGAAATCTATATGTCCGGCTTCATATTCATTATTCTTTCTCACATCCAGCACCACAATATTTTCATCAAAAGAAAGGTCCATTCCCATTTCATCAGCATCAATACTAATTATCATATCCATTTCCCGGCCTTCTTTCAGCCAGGCCCCGAAGCCGCCATCCAGAAATCCAACAAAATCTTTAAAGCCGGCATCCTGAAGTCTTTTATGCGATTCTTCTTCTTTATCGGGTTCGGCAATTATCAGAATTTTTTTTCCTGAAGGCAAAACAATTTTCGACCATTCTTCCAGCTTTCCTTCCAATCCGATACTGATAGAAGAAGGAACATAGCCTTCTGTAAATACATCAGCATGTCTTGTATCAACAAATATTACTTCTGTATTGTCTATCAGGGGAATGATTTCCTGTACTGATAAAGGCTTTAATGTTGATGCTGATTTACTTTCCATTTATATTTTTTTAATACAGTAAAAAAATCAGGCATTCAGTTTTTCAACACAATCCATAATTTGTTTCACCCTGGAATGGTTAACTGAATAATAGATAAATTTACCCTCTCTTGAGGTTTTTACAATTCCTGCTCTGCGTAAAATGGCAAGATGCTGCGAGGCTACAGATTGTTCCAATCGCAATTTCACATAAATTTCCGTAACCGTCAATTTGTGATTTTCATCTATCAGTTTCACAATCTGCTGTCTCAATTTGTGGTTTAAAGCTCTTATAATTAAAGCAGCTTTTTTTAAACCCAGAAAATCAACCTTAATCTGATCTTCTTCATCCACTAAAGTCATGGAATAATTTCCTGTAGTATTCATGTTTTTCTTTCTTAAATAAATAAATAATTAGTTTTCATTTTTTTCTTGTATCATAAAACTCTTTAACATAAAATGGGACGGAATATGCAAGGTCGGCAAATTCTTTATTTAAATATTTATGTTCTGCGATCGTGATAAGTTCGCGGGCTGAATGCATCCTTTCTGAAAAAAAGGCATTTTTATGATTTAGAATTTTTTTCAATTTCACTGACCCGCTGCCAAAAAAAATCATCTTATTATCTTCAAGTTTATCAATAAAACTCCGCTCATCTAATATTTTTGCTAACGGCGGCATTATTTCTTCTAAATCGTTATTATACATTGCCATAAACACTTCCATTCTCCTTGCATCCACCATCGGACAATAGAGATCAAAACTCTTGTCCTGCTGTTGCAAACCCATTGTCATAACTTTCAAACTGTTTTCTTCAATCAACGGAATACCGAGGGCATAACACAATCCTTTTGCGGAAGCCATTCCTACTCTTAATCCTGTATAAGAGCCCGGACCTGAGGATACCGCCACTGCCTGAAGCCTGTTTATTGTAAAACCTGAACTATGAAGTAAATCTTGTATTGCAGATTGCAGCCAGGATGCGTGGATATTTTTATCGTTATTTTCTAAAAATCCTATCTCCCTGCCATTTTCTGCTAATGCAATACTTCCTGCTTCACCGGTGGTATCTATACAAAGTATAATCGCCATGTTGCTGTTTATGCAATTTGCAATACTTCCTCCTCAAGCTTTGGTGCAATTGTGTACCTTTTTTCCGTCTCACTTAACTCCTTAAGCAGATGATAGATTTTGGTTATTCCTATTTTCGAAGCCCATTCAAAAGGACCCAGGGGATAATTTGTGCCGGTTTTCATGGCTGTATCAATTTCACTTCGCTCACTCACATTTTCGCCTAAAGCATAATAAGCTTCATTTATTATCATTGCCAGAATTCTTGGAGTAACCATTCCTTTTATATCAGGAACAGTATGAAAATTCAATCCGGTTTCTGATAATAGATCAGCCTGTTCATTCGAAAACCCTTTAGGTAATGCTATTTCAATTTTTTCTCTGTTTATTAATCCCGCCCATCCTGCCAACCTCACAAAATTTTCTCCCAACATACCGGTGGTAGTTTCTACAGAATTTACCATCACCAGTCCCCTTAATTTTTTCAGCTCTTCTATTCTTTTTGCAGAAAATTCAAATAACATATCTATGTATATATCTGCCTCAATTATTTGCAAAGATCGTAAAGAATCAGCAAAAACAAATTGAGTATCAGTCTTTTGGGAATGCCTTAACCATTCTTTTTGCTGATCTCCTTCTCCTAATACTGCTATAATCAGTTGCTTCATATTGCAAAGAAAAGCAATCTAAAGGGTGTTATCTCTATATGCACCTTGTATTTTAACTAAATTTGAACGTTTGAATTAAAAATCTATAAAATAATGAAAGAAATTATCAAATCAGAAGCCGCTCCAAACCCTATCGGGCCTTACAGCCACGCCGTAAAAGCAGGGAATTTTATTTTCCTTTCCGGACAGGTTGGTGTTAATCCTTCCACCGGAGAACTTATCAAAGACGACATTAAAAAGGAAGCCACCCAGGTGATGGAAAATTTGAAATCTGTTTTACAAGCTGCCAATGCCGACTTTTCTAAAGTGGTTAAAACTTCCATTTTCCTAAGCGATATGTCGTTATTTGCCGACGTGAATGAAGTTTATGGAAGCTATTTTCAGGGTAATTATCCGGCAAGAGAAACTGTAGCCGTAAAAACATTACCCCGAAATGCCAATGTAGAAATAAGTATGATAGTAATGATCTGATTATTTCAGTACGCCCAGCTTTTTACCTATACGGGTAAAAGCAGCAATGGCCTGGTCGAGATGATGCTGCTCATGCGCTGCACTGAGTTGTACTCTTATCCGGGCCTTCCCTTTTGGTACAACAGGGAAAAAGAACCCTACCACAAAAATGCCTTCATCCATTAATTCGGCAGCAAACTGCTGAGATAATACTGCATCATATAACATTATGGGAACAATCGGGTGATCGCCGGGTTTAATATCAAACCCTGCTTCTGTCATTTTCTCCCTGAAATATTTTGTATTGAACTCCAGCTTGTCTCTAAGGCCTGTGGTAGATGTAAGCAGGTCTAAAACTGCTATACTGGCCCCTACTATAGAAGGTGCAAGAGTATTAGAAAAAAGAGATGGGCGGCTTCTTTGCCTAAGCATATCAATAATTTCTTTTTTACCACTTGTAAAACCTCCCGATGCTCCTCCCAGGGCTTTTCCAAGAGTGCCGGTAATTATATCAATTTTACCCATTACCCCATGATATTCATGGGTACCCCTGCCTGTTTTACCCAAAAATCCGCTTGAATGACATTCATCAACCATTATAGCAGCATCGTATTTTTCTGCCAAAGCCACAATTTTATCTAACTGCGCAATTGTGCCATCCATACTAAATGAACCATCGGTAACAATAATACGACTTCTGTGTTCAACAGCATTTTTTAGCTGTTGTTCCAAATCTGCCATATCATTGTGCTTATATCTGTACCGCGCTGCCTTACATAATCTTACCCCGTCAATTATAGAAGCATGATTGAGTTCATCAGAAATAATAGCATCCTGGTCGTTAAACAAAGGTTCAAATACACCACCATTGGCATCAAATGCTGCCGCATAAAGAATGGTATCTTCAGTGCCCAGAAATTCTGACAACTTTCTTTCTAATTCCCTGTGAATATCCTGAGTTCCGCAAATAAACCTTACGCTGCTCATCCCGTATCCTCTATCATCAATAGCCTGCTTTGCCGCTTTCAAAACCTCGGGATGTGAGGATAACCCCAAATAATTATTTGCACAAAAATTGAGCACGGTTTTTCCGTTCACGGTAATCTCGGCCCCCTGGGGTGAACTGATTTCTCTTTCTTTTTTATACAAACCTGCAGCTTTAATATCTTCAATTTCAGCTGCTATTCTATTAGCCAGATTATTATTCATGAGGCAAAAATAAAGCGAAATTCAATATATAAGAAGATAAGCTACAGTGAGTAAAAGAATTTTCAAGCGGAAGTAACTTTTTTGCGAACTGTGCGTATAGCTATAAATCAGTTATTTCATGTTAAGGAACAGAAGCAGAGAATTTCCGGGTTTAACAGTACTAATAATAGTACTGATGGCGGTGGTATTAACCATTTGGACCAGAAACCGGTCTTCTGCAGATGAAGTGAACCAACCGGGGGAAGGAAGGAATATGCAGGTTCATTTTCCCAACTGGGAATCTCTAGGGAAAATAATAATTTTTTAAGGCAGCGGAAAGGGAATTAATTTTGACAACCGCTGTTAGGGTATAGAAATTCAGAGAACTAACAGATATTAAGAAAATCAGTGCTTAACTGCCTGCTATGACAGAAAAAGACTATAACCAATGTGTAAAGGATTATGCCGATAATGTTTATCGGTTTATTCTGAAAAATTTAAGACATTCTGAAGATGCACAGGATATTGTACAGAATAGTTTTGAAAAGCTATGGATCAACAGAGAAAATGTTGACTATTCCCGATCAAAATCGTATTTATTTACAATTGCATACAATCAAATGATTGACCATATAAGAAAGCATAAAAGAATTGTTTTAAAAGATGAATTTAAAGAAGGTGTAAAAGTTTCACA
>Ga0079224_100015043_pt1 | contig 10822 bp, 13 predicted proteins | sample Stecom2015_FD_80414 | JGI IMG/M metagenome (GOLD analysis project Ga0079224, IMG submission 80414) | Agricultural soil microbial communities from Utah to study Nitrogen management - Steer compost 2015 | ecosystem: Environmental > Terrestrial > Soil > Agricultural land | place: USA: Utah...
CGGTTGACGTTGGCGGAGGCGCCGGAGGTGGAGATGCCCAGCACGACGTCGCGGGGGAGGAGGAGTGTCTCCAGCCGGTCGACGTAGACGCGGGAGAAATCGCTGTCGTTTCCCACGGCGGTCAGAAACGCGGCGTCGGTGCAAAGGGAGATCGCCGGGAGGGCGCGGCGCTTTTCGATGATCGGATGGGAGAATTCCACGGCGACGTGGATAGCGTCGCAGGCCGAGCCGCCGTTTCCCATGGCGTAGAGCCGGCCTCCGTCCCGAAGGCGCGTCGCCATCTCGCGCACGCATCGCTCGAGGTCGACGGCGCTTTCCTCGAAAAAGCTCACGATGGTCTCGGCGCTTTCCCTTGCCTTGCGCAGGATGGCTTCTTTCATGGCACGGCCTCCGCGGTTGCCTTCCGATGTCGCCCGTACTGGAAGTAGGCGGCGCAGGCCCCCTCGCTGGAGACCATGGTCGCGCCGAGAGGTGTTTCGGGCGTGCAGCGCGTGCCGAAGGCGGGGCAGGCGTCGGGTTTGGCGAGGCCCTTGAGGACCAGGCCGCTGATGCACGCCTGTGGCTCTCGGGTGGCGAGCTCGCCCACGTCGAAGCGGCGTTCGGCGTCGAAGTCGCGATACTCCCAGCGGATCTTCAAACCGGACTTGGGGATCCAGCCCATGCCCCGCCACTTGCGATCGGTGGTCTCGAAGACCTCCTCGATCACGGAGCGAGCCGCGGGATTTCCATCTTCGGGCACGGATCGCTCGTAGGCGTTTTCCACGCGAGCCTCGGCCCGCTCGAGCTGGCGCACGGCGAAGAGGATCCCGCGCAAGAGGTCCACGGGCTCGAAGCCGGTGATCACGATCGGCAGGCGGTAGCGGCGGCAGAGTGCGTGGTAGGCGCGCAGGCCGGTGACGGCGCAGACGTGGCCCGGCCCGAGGAAGGCCTGGACGCGGCTCTCGGCAGTCTGGGCGATGTAGGCGATCGAGGGCGGGACGAGGACGTGGGAGACGAGCATGGAGAAATTCTTCACGCCCAGTTTCTTCGCCTGCAAAAGCGCCATTGCGTTGGCTGGAGCGGTGGTTTCGAATCCGATGCCGAAGAAGACCACCTCTCGGTCGGGGTTCTTTCGTGCCAGCGCGAGCGCGTCCATCGGCGAGTAGACGATGCGGATGTCGGCGCCGCGCGCCTTCAGGGATAGAAGATCGCCTTCCGATCCGGGGACGCGGAGCATGTCTCCGAAGGAGGTGAAGATCACGCCGGGCTGGCGGGCGATGAAGTGGGCGCGGTCGATGGTTTCGAGGGCGGTGACGCAGACGGGGCAGCCGGGGCCATGGACGAGTTCCACCTTGCCTTCGAGGAGCCGGTCGACGCCGTAGCGCAGGATCGAATGGGTCTGGCCCCCGCAGACCTCCATGATCACCCAGGGCCTGTGGGACTCCCGTTCGATGGCGCGGACGAGCGACTCGGCCGCAGCTCGATCGCGATACTCATCCAGGTACTTCATCGGCTGCCTTCTCGTATTCGGCGGTCTCCCCGATCTCGGTGAGCGTTTTCCACGTGCGCTCGGCCGCTTCCCGATCGATGGTTCCGATGGCGAATCCCACGTGGACCAGGACGAAATCCCCGGGCCGGGCCTGCGGCTCGTAGACGAGGCAGACCTCCCGCAGCACGCCTCCGAAGCGGACCTTGGCGAAGGGGAGGCCCTCGCGCTCCAGAAGCTCGACAACCTCGCCGGGGACGGCCAGACACATCCTCAGGCCTCCGTCGCGAGCGTGGCCCTGGACCGAAGCCGCGCCGCCGCCACGGCCACCTGGCCGAGGGCGATCCCTCCGTCGTTGGGAGGGACCTCGCGCGCGCAGAGCACGCGGAATCCGGAGGCCTCCAGCCGCTCGCGGGTGCGGGAGAGGAGGAGGCGGTTCTGAAAGCAGCCACCGCCGAGGACGACGTCACCGAGGCCGGTTTTGGCCCGCGCCAGATGGCAGCCGGCCTCGATGGCGCGCGCGAGGGTTTCGTGGAAGCGAGCGGCGGCGATCGAGGCGGGCGTCCGCGAGGCGACGTCGGCCGCCAGCGCCCGGATGGTGGCACGAAGGTCGATCTCGAAGGGCGAGCCGGCGCGAATCTCGAAGGGATAGGCGTCGACCGGCGCGGTGGTGGCCACACTTTCCAGCTCGGCGGCCGCCTGTCCGTCGTAGCTCACTTGCTGCCGGACGCCGAGCATTGCCGCCACCGCGTCGAACCAGCGGCCGGCGCCGGTGGAGGTGGGGAAGGAATCGCCGCGCTGGAGCCGGGCGGCGAGGGCGGCGAAGGCGCGCTCGGGAGGTTTCGGCAGGACCTCTTCGGGAACTCCGGCGTCGATGGCGGCGGCGAGCGCCAGCCGCCAGGGGTTGCGGATCGCGGCGCCGCCGCCGGCGAGGGCGAGCGGCCGAAGGTTGCCGAGGCGCCGGTACGATTCGTAACTCGCCGAGAAGAATTCTCCGCCCCAGAGGCGGCCGTCCTCCCCGAGACCCGTCCCATCGAAGAGCACGGCGATCGCCGCTTGCGCGCCATTTTCCAAAAGCACGGCGCCGGCGTGGGCGTGGTGATGCTGCACGCCGATCGTCGGCAGGCCGGATTCGAGCGCCCACCTCGTGGAGCGGTAGTCGGGGTGGAGGTCGTGGGCCACGGCCACGGGCTCGATCCCGGTTCGCGCCTTCAGGCGTTCGATGTCGTCGAGGAAGCGGGCGAAGGCCTCGGTGCTCTCCAGGTCGCCGATGTGCTGCGAGAGGTGGGCCTCGCGGCCGGCGGCGAGGCAGACGGTGTTCTTTTCCTGGGCGCCGACGGCGAGCAATGGCGGTGTCTCGAAGGGGAGCTCGATCGTCTTGGGGACGAAGCCGCGCGAGCGGCGGATCGGGATCGGCCCTTCGGAGGAGCTGCGGAAGACGGAGTCGTCGGAGTGCTCGACGATCGCGCGGTCGAAGAGGAGGACGCCATCGGCGAGCTCCCCCAGCATTCGCAGGGCCTCCGCGTCCTCGCGTAACGTGGGCTCGCGGGTGAAGTTGGCGGAGGTCATCACCTGCAAGGGCGGCCCCTCGCGAAGGAGGAGGACCTGCAAGCCCGACGAGGGCAAGAAGAGCCCGACGTCGCTCAGGCCGGGAGCCACCGAGGGGGCGATCTCGGCGGAGCGGCCCGGAAGGAGGAGGATGGGCCGCTCGGGGCGATCGAGGAAGGCGCGGTCTTCGGAGCTCACGAACGCCACGCGCTCGACCCACTCGAGGTCGCGCGCCATCACGGCGAAGGGCTTGTGCGGCCTTCGCTTGCGCCGGCGGAGCTTCTGGACCGCCTCCTCGTTGCGCGCGTCGACCGCGAGGTGGAAACCCCCGCTTGCCTTGATCACGACGATCCTTCCCTCGTGAAGGTACTCGATGGCGCGAGCGAGAGCGGCCTCTTGGGTCTCGGTCCCCTGCTCGGAGACGAAGCGCAGCACGGGGCCGCAGTCCTTGCACGAGATCCATCGAAATCCGTGCCGACGGTTGCCTGGTGTCTCGAATTCGATGCGGCACGCGGGGCATGAGGGATCGGCTCGGCCGTCGTCGATCCATCCGGTGGAGAAGGCGGGACCACAGGCTGCGCACTGGATGAATGGGTAGCGGTAGCGGCGATCCTCCTGAGACAGAAGCTCGGTCAGGCAGTCGACACAGATCGACCGGTCGATCGAGGCTTTCGGCGCGGGGGTCATGCGCGGAATCTGGACAGGGAGTGGCGCATGTGCAAGCCGGGTGCGGATGTTTCATTTTTTACCTTTGAGGCTACCTTGTCATGCGCAGGAGTAGGATCTACCTCCAGAGGATGCACGAGCTTTCCCTTGCGGAGAGCATTGTCGACATCGTGACGGAGAGAACGGATGCGGCGCGCGTGCGGCGCATCCGGGTGGAGGTGGGACGCGCTCTTTCCGTCGTGCCGGAGGCCCTTCGCTTCTGTTTCGAAGTCGTCGCGCGCGGAGGTCCGCTTCAAGGCGCGGAGATCGAGATCGAGGAGGTGCCGATCTCGGGCCGGTGCCGTTCGTGTGAGTGGGAAGGATTCCTGGAAGGATTTTTGCCGCTCTGTCCCCGATGTGCCGGCGGGGTGGAAATGGTGTCGGGGAAAGAGCTGCGCATCAGCGAGGTGGAGGTCGTCTGATGTGTGCGGTCTGCGGTTGCAGTGGCCATGTCCATCTCGACGGTGAGCACGAGCATGTGCATTCCCATTCCGAGCCAGCACACGGGCACGGTCAGACGCAGGCATGTGCGCATGTTCACCACCACCCGGGCGCACACGAGCACTCGCACGATCACCTTCACGTCGATCCGCTCGCGGACGGACGATCGATCGTCTGGCATGAATCCGCGCCGAGGTCCACCGGGGAAATGCCCCACCTGCACCTCGATGCATCCGATCGCGAGGAGGCGGAGGAGCTTCGACGCCGGATGCGGTGGGAAGCGGAGATCCTCTCGATGAACGATCGCATCGCCCAGGAAAATCGAGACTACCTCGCCGGCGTCGGAGCCGTCGCCTTCAACGTGATCGGAAGTCCGGGTTCGGGAAAGACCACGCTCCTGGAGCAGATCATCCGCCTGCTGGGACGGGAACATCCGATCGCGGTGCTCGAGGGCGATCAGGAGACGGACCTCGACGCCGAGCGGATCCGTCGGCTCGGCGTGCAGGTCTTCCAGATCAACACCGGCTCGGGTTGCCATCTCGACGCCCGGATGGTCGGCCGGAGTCTGCCCCGGCTCGACCTTCGACCGGGCTCGCTGATCTTCGTGGAAAACGTGGGGAACCTCGTCTGCCCGGCGCTCTTCGACCTGGGGGAGCACGCCAAGATCCTGGTGACCGCGGTGACGGAAGGTCCGGACAAGCCGCTGAAGTACCCGCACATCTTTCGCGAGGCGCACGTGCTGGCGCTCACCAAGACCGATCTCTTGCCGCACCTCGACGTGGGGCTGCACGCCTACGTGGAAAACGCGCGCCGGATCAATCCTCACCTCGTGATCTTCCCGGTCTCTTCGACCCGGAACCTCGGCATGCGGCCGCTGCTCGACTGGATCGTCCGGAGCGCCCGTGCGGAAAGGGTGGCCTTCTCGGGGGCCTGAAATGGAAGCTCGTGGCGAAGACTGGAGGGCGACCGAGCAGCGGATCGCGAGCTCGATCGCACGCCTGCGCGAGAGCGCGGGGCCGACCATCTGGCCGATGGTCGAATCGCTTCTGGAAGGGATCCTCGCCCTCCAGGGGGAGGCGCTCTCTCGCATCCTCCGCGAGGCAGAGAAAGGCGGCGCGGCCGTGCTCGAGGCGATGCGCGACGACGAGCTCCTCTCGAGTTTGCTCCGCCTTCACGGCCTTCACCCGGAGCCGACCGTCCTGCGCATTCGCCGGGCGCTGGAGAGCGTGCGACCCGCGCTGGGTCGCGGCATTCGCGAGCTTGCCCTCCTCGGGATCGACGAGGAGGGCCGGGCGAACGTCGCCGTGGCATTTCGGGAAGGGGTGCCGGTGGATGCCGCACAGGTCGTGCAGGCCATCCGCGAGGCGGTGGAGATCGAGGCGCCGGAGGTGCCGGAGGTTCGGCTCGTGGACGAGCGGCTCCGCCAGGCGGCGCTGGGGATCGTCCCACTGGGGGTGCGAAGGGCATGAGTCTTTCGGTGCTGGCTCCCTACGCGCGTTCGCGAGGGCGGCTGCCCGAGCGGTGCGAGCTCTGCGCGGCGCCCATTGCCGACGAACACCCGCACGTGGTGGAGATCGTCTCGCGTCGCCTCTGCTGCGCTTGCACGGCCTGCGCCACGCTCTTCCGCGATCCCGGGGCGGGGGGTGGACGATACCGAACGGTTCCCGAACGCATCCTGGCGGACCCGGGCTTCCAGGTGCCGGCCGAGCGATGGGAGTCCCTCGGCATCCCGGTCCGCCTGGCTTTCGTCTTTCGCAACGGGAAGCTGGGCCGGTGGGTGGCGGTCTACCCGAGCCCGGCGGGGCCGACGGAGACGGTGCTCGAGGAGGACCCGCTCGCGCTGGGGGAAAGCCCGCTGCTGCGCGCCGCGGAAGACGACGTGGAGGCGCTGCTCTTCTTCGGGCGCCGGGGGGCGGCGTCGCTGGACTGCCTGCTCGTTCCCATCGACCGCTGCTACGAGCTGGTGGGGCTCGTCCGGCGGCGTTACCGCGGCTTCGACGGCGCGGAGGGGCGCAAGGCGATCGAGCGCTTCCTTCGGGACCTCGGCGCGCATGCCCGACCGGTTGAGAGGAGGTCCACATGAGCTTCGACAAGGTCCGAGCGGTGGCGGATGCCATCCTGCTGGAGGGCTACGTGCTCTACCCCTACCGCGCGAGCGCGGTGAAGAACCGCTACCGCTGGGCGTTCGGAGTGCTCGCGCCCGAGGCCTGGCGCGTGGCAGCGGGCGAGCCCTCGCGAGCGCAGATGGAATGCCTGGTCGAGGGGGAGCCGGAGGGGCTTCGCTTGCGGGGATTGTTGCGCTTCCTCCAGGTCGAGGCGCGCCGGGTCGAGTGCACGGACGAGGCGGGGGAACTCCGGGAGGCGGAATCGCTCGAGGTCGGAGGGGTGCTCTACCTCCCCTGGGAGGAGGGGAGGCTGCGGGAGGTGGAATTCGAGCCGGGAACGCCCTGCCGGTTCCGCTTCGCCGGCGGCAACGAGATCGAGTGGCTGCGCGAGCGCGGCGAACTCCGCGGGCGCGTCGTACGCGAGTGGTGCGAGGTGGCGGGCGAGCTTTACGCCTCCGTGGAGAGGCTGGGGCCGCGGCTGTCTCGGCTTCGCGTGCGGGTGGAGAACCTCTCGGAGGCGCGGCCGAGTTCGCGGCCGGAGGCGATGCGGCATTCGCTCGTCTCCACCCATCTCCTCCTGGCGGTGGAGGGTGGGACCTTCGTCTCGCTTTTCGACCCGCCCGCATGGGCCGCGGAGGCGGCGAGAAAATGTGAAAACGACGGGCTCTTCCCGGTCCTCGCCGGCGAGCCGGGGACGGGCGACCTTTTGCTCGCGGCGCCCTTCATCCTCTACGACCACCCGGCCATCGCGCCGGAGAGCCCGACCGACTTTTCGGACGCAACCGAGATCGACGAGCTCCTCGTGCTGCGAACCGCCAACCTCACCGAGGAGGAGAAGCGCGAGGCGCGCGCCACCGATCCGCACGCGGCGCGGATCGTCGAGCGGGTGGACGGTCTCGGGCCAGAGGAGAGGGAGCGTCTGCACGGAGCCCTCCGCGCGCTTCGGCCCGCGCGCGGTGCCCTCGAGATCCGGCCTGGCGCGCGGGTGCGGATCCGGGCTCCTCGCCGCCGCACCGATGCGCAGGACGCGCTCTACGCGGGCTGCGTGGCCACGGTGGAGAAGGTGATGGAGGATGTGACCGGAGAGCGCTTCCTGGCGGTGACGATCGACGACGATCCCGGCGCCGAGTTGCAGCGAAGCTTCGGGCGCTTCTTCTACTACCGCCTCGACGAGGTGGAGCCGCTCTCGCCATGAGCGTTCTCGTCGCCGGAGTGGGCAACGTCTTTCGGGGAGACGACGGCTTCGGCCCCGAGGTGGTGCGGAAGCTGTCGGGTCGCGTTCTCCCCGCGGGGACGCGGGTGGAGGATTTCGGCATTCGCGGGATCCACCTGGCCTACGAGCTTCTCGAACCCATCGACCTGCTGATCGTCGTCGACGCGGTCTCGCGCGATGGGAAGCCGGGGACGCTCTACCTGATCGAGGCGGAGACGGAAGGGGAGATCGCCTCTGCCGGCCTGCACGGCATGGACCTTCCCTCGGTCTTCGCCTTCGTTCGCGGCATGGGGGGAAGGGTGCCGAGGACCTACGTGGTCGGCTGCCAGCCGGCAGACCTCTCGGAGCGGATGGGCCTCAGCCCCGCGGTCCGGGCGGCGGTGGAGCCGGCGACGAGCTGGGTTTACGAAATCGCATGGAAGGAAGGCGGGCGTCCGCCTCCGAACGTGGAGGGACGATGAGAAGGAAGACGAATCCCATGTGGATGATGGTCTGGGCGGGAGCGCTTGCGGTGGGGGCGATGGTGATGGCGAAGAGCCTGCCCGACCTTCGCCGCTACCTGCGGTTGCGGCGCATGTGATCGAACCGGTGGCGGAGGGCCGGTCGCCCGGCTAAGTAGTCCCCCTCACGTTCGAGGTGCGCCATGATCGACCTGTACTACTGGCCCACGCCCAACGGTCACAAGATCACGCTCTTTCTGGAGGAGGCGGAGCTGCCCTACCGCATCGTCCCGGTGAACATCGGCAAGGGGGAGCAGTTCGACCCCGCATTCCTCCGGATCTCCCCGAACAACCGTATCCCCGCGATCGTCGACCACGATCCGCCGGGGGGCGGGGAGCCGGTCGCCATCTTCGAGTCCGGAGCGATCCTCCTCTACCTCGCGGAGAAGACGGGGAAATTCTTGCCAAAGGACCTGCGCGGCCGCTTCGACGCGCTGCAGTGGCTCTTCTGGCAGGTGGCCGGCCTGGGGCCGATGGCGGGGCAGAACCACCATTTCACGCAATACGCGCCGGAGAAGATCCCTTACGCCATCGACCGCTACGTCCGGGAGACCTCGCGGCTCTACGGGGTTCTGAACAAGAGGCTGGCCGACCGCGAGTACATCGCGGGCGAGTACTCGATCGCCGACATGGCCTGCTACCCCTGGATCGTCCCGCACGAGAAGCAGCAGCAAGAGCTGAATGACTTCCCCAACCTGAAGCGTTGGTTCGAGCGGATCGCTTCCCGCCCGGCGACCCTCCGCGCCTACGAGAAGGCGAAGACCGTGGCGACGGAAGCGCCGATGAGCGAGGAGGCGAAGAAGATCCTCTTCGGGCAGTCGGCCCAGACCGTGAAGAACGACTGAGTCCTTTCCCCTTTCACACACGCGCAGCCTTGGCACGCCGCTTCGCGCTTCGCAGTCCGCACGATCGCGCCATCCTCGGCCTGGCCGTCCCCGCGCTGGGGAGCCTGGCGATCGATCCGCTCGTCTCGCTGGTGGACTCGGTCTTCGTGGGGAGGCTCGGGCCCGCGCCGCTCGGCGCGTTGGCCATCGACGGGGCCATCTTTTCTCTGGCCTTCGTTGGTTTCAATTTCCTCGCCTACGGGACGACGCCGCGGGTGGGGCGCGCGCTCGGCCGGGGCGACCGGGAGGAGGCCGGCCGGATCGTGGTCCAGGCGATGGGGCTCGCTGCCCTGGCCGGCTTCTTCGTCACGCTCTTCTTGCTGGGGATGGCGCGACCGCTGCTGGCGCTGATGGGAGCCAAGGAGGAGCTCGAGGCGCCGGCGCTCACCTACCTTCGCATCCGCGCGCTGGCGGGTCCGGCCGTCCTCCTCGCCACGGCGGCGCATGGCGCTTTCCGCGGCTACCGGGACACGCGCACGCCGTTCTGGGTGGCGCTCGGCGTCAATCTCGTCAACCTGGTGCTCGACCCTCTGCTGATCTTCGGTCTGGGTTGGGGCGTTGCCGGAGCCGCGTGGGCGACGGTGGTGGCGCAGTGGACCGGGGCCGTCGCCTTCCTTTGGCTTCTCTTCGTCTCGCGTCGCGAGGCGATGGGGATCCCGCGGGTCTGGCCGCGGCTGCGGGAGATGCTCCCGCTGCTCCGCGTGGGCGGGCACATGCTTATGCGAACCGGTGCCCTTCTCGGCACCATGGCCTTTTCCACTGCCACCGCGGCCCGGATGGGGGTGGCGGTGGTGGCGGGCCACCAGATCGCTTTGCAGTTCTGGTACTTCCTCGCGCTGGTCCTCGACACGCTGGCCATCGCGGCTCAGGCCCTCGTGGCTCACGAGCTCGGTCGCGGCGACCGGGCGACGGCGCGCGCGCTCGGGGATCGGCTGCTTCAGTGGGGGCTGGGGCTCGGCGTCGCCCTCGGGATCGGGCTGGCGCTGCTCTCCGGGTTCTTGCCGCAGCTCTTCACCGCCGACCCGGATACGCTGCGCGCCGCGCGGGCCGCGATCTTCTTCGTTGCCTGCCTGCAGCCGCTCGCGGGCCTGGTCTTCGTCTGGGACGGGATCTACATCGGGGCCGAAGCCTTCCGTTACCTGGCATGGGCCATGGTGGCCTCGGCGGCCTCCGCGGGGCTGGTCCTGGTCGTCGTCGGCGCGCATGGCTTCGGTATCGCCGGGGTCTGGGCGGGGATCGGGACGCTGATGACGGTGCGCGCCCTGACCTCGGGATGGCCGTGGTGGCGTGGCCGCGTGGTGGGGGAGGCGGCCCCTCCCATCGCGTCCGGTTGATCAGTGGGTGAGGCCTTCCTCGTGGAGCGCCTCGCTCACCGCCTCGACCACGTTCGCCATCGAAGGAAATTCTTCGTCGGGCGCATCCTGGATGATGCGACGCAGGCTGACGGTCTGGCCCTTGCGGTACTCGATCTTCTTGCTGCCGACGTGCTGGAGAAGATCTTGCTTGGAAACGGGAAAGTCGAGGCCGTGCAGGGCCTGGGTGATGGCCGCGATTCCGTAGGCCTCTCCCTTGGCCGGCCCCGGCTTGTTGTAGGGGTCGTCCATGATCTGCTTCCGGTCTCGCAGGTCGCGCTGTCGCTGGACTTCGAGGCCACCTCGCCGCCCCGCTTCCTGAACCGTCATGGAACCCCGCCGGTAGTCCTTCTTCGCCATCGCATTCACTCCGAGCCGATCGCTACCAGGAGCCTGTCGTGGTAACCGACCGTCGCGAGGCGGCGGAGGCGGTAGGGGAGGCGCTTCGCGCTTTCCGGCATTTGTTGCTCGCTCCGGCAAGCCTCCGCTCGTGCAGCGACGAGCGACGCAGGCGTGGCCGTCGTGACGTCGAGGAGCGAGGAACGCGCACGCCTGGCCGCGGCCCCGCATCCGTCGCCGCAGTAGGTTGGTGACTGCAACAGGCTCCTA
>Ga0079224_100015044_pt1 | contig 10822 bp, 7 predicted proteins | sample Stecom2015_FD_80414 | JGI IMG/M metagenome (GOLD analysis project Ga0079224, IMG submission 80414) | Agricultural soil microbial communities from Utah to study Nitrogen management - Steer compost 2015 | ecosystem: Environmental > Terrestrial > Soil > Agricultural land | place: USA: Utah...
CGTCGGCGAGGCGGTCGGCGAAGCCGTCGGGGCCGGCGGTTCGTCGTCCGGCCGCTGCCCGTAGCGCCACTCGTAGTAATGCCGCCCAACGTTGCCGGCTTCGACCACGAAGCCCGCGGGATTTCCCGGTGTGTAGGTCAGGCAGCGCCGCTCGAAGCATTGCATCAGGACGTCGCGATAGGTGCCCGCCACCTTGACGCTCGCCCAGTAGGCTTCGGTAACCGGCCGGCCCGTCGCGAAGTAGGGGTTCTCGAAGAGCGGCTCGCTCACGAGCTGCCCGTCCACGTAGACCGTCCCGCTCGAGGTCATGAAGTCCCAGAATGGCGCGGCGATCGCGTGGTTGGTGACCTCATCGACCAGCGCCACGCTCACACCCTGGCCTGTTAGGCCGGGATCGTCGCTGATATTGCCGGCCCGGTCCACTCGCGCGGTGAGCGCCACGCCGACCGCGGCCGGCGGCGCGTCGAGCAGCTTCGCGAAGGTGGCGTACTGCGGGCCGGTGGGGTCGTCGGCGTCGCCGGCCACGTTGACCGCGGCTGGAACGCGCTGCTCGAAGGTGCTGTCGCCGGTCTGCATATGGCCGGTGATGAGTTCGACGACGAGCAGCCCGTTGGTGACGTCCCAGGGCGGGCCATCGGCGCGGTAGGCGTTGTCCTCCATGCGGCTCTTGTCGAAGTACTGCACGCTGCGCTGGCTCCCGGGCGCGTCGGCGTAGGGTTCGGTGAGCGGGTTGCTGAAGGCTTCCGGCCCCCACATCCAGGTGCGGCTGGCCTGGCCCTCGAGAACGGGCCGGTCCGCGCGCTCCCAGGTGCGCCGGAAGGAGCCGTCGCCCGGCGTGGCCGCGCTGGCGCCGAGCACGGTCAGTACCGCCAGCGCCGCCACGAGCAGCGCGCCGCCGCCAGCCCAAGCGCGTGCCGTCTTGTTCCCACTGAAGACTCCGGTTCTCATTCGCATCCTCCGTCAGTCCCGTTTCTTACGTTGTCGAGGCCGCGGAAAGCGCGCGGCTCCAACAGCGTATGGGCCGGCCTCGCGGGGCGAAATCGTGGGATTCCCGCCGCGGCTATCGTGGTTTTTCGATGGCGGCGTAAACGGCGACCGGCCCCGGGAAAGTTCCCGGAGCCGGTCTCGAGATGGAGGGAAGGGATTAGCGCTCGGGCTCGAATTTCTGGACGCGGTCGTTGAGGATATCGGTCACGTAGACGTCGCCGCCGGGGTCGACTGCGATCTGGTAGGGCAGGTTGAACTGGCCCGGGCCGCTGCCGGCGGAGCCAAACGCGCCGAGCGCCTGGCCATCCGGGCTGAAGATCTGCACGCGGTTGTTGCCGGTGTCGACGACCAGGATGAGGCCGTCGAAGCTGACCGCGATGCCAACCGGCCCCTCCAGATCGCCAGCGCCGCTCCCCGACGTGCCGAACTGCCCGAGGTAGTTGCCCTCGCGGTCGAAGACCTGCACGCGGTCGTTCCCGTAGTCGGTGACGTAGACGCGCTCCCCGGCGATGGCGATGCCCATTGGCTCCTGGAACTGGCCGTTCCCGTCGCCGAGACCGCCCCACTGGCCCAGGAAGACGCCGCTGGCGTCGAACTTCTGGACGCGGTTGTTCTTCGTGTCGGCCACGTAGACGTTGCCGTCGTCGTCAACTGCCAGCGCCGTCGGTCCGTTGAACTGGCCGGGGCCGCTGCCTGTCGAGCCCCATACGCCGAGGTACTCCCAGGTGGACGAGAAGCGCTGGATGCGGTTGCTGATGCGGTCGGCCAGGTAGATGTCGCCCGTCTCGAGATTGACCGCGATCCCGGCCAGCACGTCGTACTGACCCCGGTCCGGCCGCGTGTGGCTCAGGACGTCGAGCGGGATGCCGGCGGGCGTGAAGCGGGAGACCGAGCCGGAGTCGTAGATCTCCTTCTGGCCGTCGATTGTCAGGACGTTGCCGTCCTGGTCGACGGCGATGTCCATCAGCGTGCCGAAACGGCCGCGGCTGGCGTCGCGGATCTCGTAGAGGAACCGGCCGTCGCGCGTGAATTTCTGGACGCGCTCGTTGGCGAAGTCGGCGACCAGCAGATTGCCCTCGCGGTCCAGCTCCAGCCCGATCGGCCGCTGGAGTCGGCCGAGCGCGGTGCCTTCCACGCCCCACTCGGCCACAAACTGGCCGTCGCCATCGAATATCTGGATGCGGTGGTTCAGCGTGTCGCCCACGTAGATGTAGCCTTCGGCGTCGATCGCGATGCCGTGTGGGTCGTTGAATTGACCCGGGCTGCTGCCCTCGCTGCCGAACTGGCTGCGGAAATCGCCCGTGCTGGTGAAGGACACGACGCGTGAGTTGTTGCCGTCCACGACGTAGAGATTGCCGCTGGCGTCGAAAGTGATCTGCTCCGGCCCATCCAGCTGGCCCGCGCCGCTCCCCGAGCTGCCGATCGTCGCTTTGTAGGTGCCGTTCAAATCGAACATCTGGATGCGGTCGTTGTCGCGGTCCGAGACGTAGACGGTGTTGTTGTAGATGGCGATCGAGGTCGGGGAATAGAACTTGCCGTTCGCGGTGCCGTAGCCGCCCCACTGGAACAGGAAATTGCCATCCGCCGAGAAGACTTGCACCCGGTCGTTGTTTTGGTCGGCGACGTACATGCGCCCGCCTGCGTCGAAGGCGATGTCCTTCGGCAGGTTGAACTGCCCCGGCCCACTCCCCGGCCCGCCGAGGGCCTGCAAGAACATGCCGTGCCGGTCGAAGCGGACCAGCCGGTCGTTGTAGGTGTCCGCCACCCAGTAGTTGCCGGCCGGATCGAGGCTGACGCCGGTCGGCCCCTGCAGCGCCTTGGTGGAGGTATAGGTGCCGCCCCACTCCGTCTCGTACCGGTAATCGGTCACCGGCGCTTCGGTCGCGGTTGGAGAAGCCGTCGGCGAGGCGCTTGGCGAGGCCGTCGCGGTCGGTGAGGCGGTAGCCGTTGGGGAAGCGCTCGGCGCCGGCTCGCTGGATGCCTGCTCGTAGCGCCAGGTGTAGTAGTGTTGGCCGACGTTGCCGGCTTCGACCACGAAGCCGTCCGGGTTACCGGGGGTGTAGGTCAGGCAGCGCCGCTCGAAGCACTGCATCAGGACGTCGCGGTAGGTCCCGGCGACCTTCACGAAGGCCCAGTAGGCTTCGGTGATTGGCCGGCCGGTGGCAAAGTAGGGATTCTCAAAGAGCGCTTCAGTGGTGAAGACGCCGTTGGCGTAGACCGTGCCGGTCGAGTTCATGAACTCCCAGAAGGGCGCGGCGATGGCGTGGTTGGTGACGTCGTCGATGACCGCCACGATGACGCCGGCAGCGGCCAGCGAGTCGTCCTGTGAGACGACGCCCTCGCGGCTCACCGTCTTCGTCAGGAGCGTTCCGGGCGCTGCCGGCGGGCTGTCGAGCAGTGCCGCGAAGGTGGCGTATTGCGGCCCGTTGTCGTCGTCGGCATCCCCGGCGACGTTGACCCTGGCCGGTTGCCGCTGCTCGAAGATGTCATCGCCGAGCTGCATGCGCCCGGTGATCAGCTCGACGACCAGCAATCCGTTGGTCACGTCCCAGGGCGGGCCGTCGGCGCGGTAGCTGTTGTCTTCCATTCGGGCCTTGTCGAAGTACTGCACGTTGCGCTGGCCGCCGGGCGCGTCGGCGTAGGGTTCCTGGAGGACGCTCGTATTGGCCTCGGGCCCCCACATCCAGGTACGCGCGGTCACGCCGTCGCGCACCGCCAGGTCGGTGCGTTCCCAGGTGCGCTGGAAGGCCGGCGTGCCGGGCGGCGCGGCGCGCGCACCGTAGAGCGAGAGAAGCACCATCGCCAGCGCGGCCAGCAGGCCGGCTGCCGGCAGATGACGGCGGAAGAATCGAGCGCCAGAAGCCCCCGGTACCATGGCAGCACCCCTTCCACGGCGACGCGAAAGGGTGGTACGAGCGTCGCCGATCCAATCCCTGTTCCATTCAGGTCAGTGGAGCAGCCGCAGCGCCGGCCGGCGCTTGAGCCTGTCGGGGCACATCGTACTATCTCGCCGCCGGCGACGGGCGCTTCACTTTTCCGCATGCCCGCAGTCTAGCCGCTGGGCGATTTTTCCGGAACCGCCCCGGCACGATATGGAATATCGAAGTTTCTCGATGCAGGCGCCATGCGCGGCCCATCGCACGTGAGGATGGTCGGCCGGGCCTAGTTCATCGTCAGTGCGCCGTCCCAGCCGTCCACCGTGTCGAGGGCGCGGCGGATGTAGCCGGCCAGCTCGTCGACGTTGGGCTGGCCGTCGACGCGGTTGAGCGGCCGCTCGTAGGGTGGCAGGCCGGGCTCCAGGGCCCGGATCGCGGCGTGGATCTCAATGTGTGGGTCGGCGCCGTCGAGCGGCGGGGCGTGGACCAGCAGCGCCCGGTTGAAGCCGCGCGATTGCCAGCGCAGCACCATCTGGATGCCGCCGCGCTGGGCGTCGGCGACCAACTCGACCGGGTGCTGCCAGCGGTCGGTCGCCTGGGTCGCGGCGCTGGCCATGATCCGCGCCAGCTCCGAGCGACGGCTGATCTGCTCGCGGGTGCGATAGATCTGCCCGGTGCGCTCGGCGTAGCCGCGGCGGACCTCCTCGCTGCGCCAGGCCAGCAGCCCGCCAGCCAGGATGGTGGCGTGGACGATCGCCACCGGGATCATGATGCCCGGCGTCTCGGTGCGGTAGATCTGGCGCCAGTCGCCGCCGTCGCCGGCGCCGCCGAGCGCGTCGAGGACCGGGTAGAAGATCAGCGCGTTGGCGATCTCCAGCGCGCCAAAGAGCAGCAGCACGTAGTTGATCGGTGCGCGCGTCGGCTTGAACCAGCCGATCGTCAGCGCCGCCAGACCGATGGCCACGCTGACGGCTGGCCCGGCCAGCGCGATGAAGCCTTGCTCGTAGGGCGTCAACCCGTAACCGTTGTAGGAGACATAGCCATAGATGAAGTAGAAGCCGAAGTCGAGCACTTCGCGCCCGACTGCTCGAATCGCGGCGGCATGCCCCAACTCGTGGAGGATGATGCTGGCCGGGAGGAGGGCGAAGATGACTAGCCGCAGCAGGCGGCTGCGCGTGTCGGCGGTCATCGGCTCGGCGAAAAGCGTCTCGTGGTGACGCACGGTGTCCCAGAGCGTGGCGATCGACGCCAGCGCCATGATCAGGCCGAGAATCCCTACTTCTTGAAAGATCGTGTCCGCTCCCGGATGATGCCGTTCTGAGGCCGCCACAACAGTCGCCGGAATTGTATCGATTCGTCGCTCACGATCGGGGCGTCACTCCGCGGGGAAGTCGGACCCGTCGAGCGGGCGCGCGGTGAAGGCCAGCGACGTGGCGTCGGGTTCGGCGTCGCGCAGCCAGACTGCGAAGCGGCGGCCGTCATCCAGCACCAGCACCCTGGCATGGCGCATCGCGAGCGTCCCCGTCCGGCCGGCTTCGGCAGCCTGCAGGCGGCCGGAGACCGACAGCCGCTCGCTGCCGTCGCCGCCCGCTTCCCAGCCGAGCGTGAGCGCATAGAACACCGGGATCGCCCGGGCGTGCTGGCCGACCAGCAGTGTGCCCAGGCCGCGCGCGACCTGCCGCGGGCGAGGATCGGACATTGAGCAGTTCCTTTGCGCCGGGCAGCCGCGAATAGCCACTTAAAGAGGAGGCCCCGCGGCGCGGTGAAGGGTGGCGCGCCGCGGGGGTGTCGTTCCCTTGTCCCCTGGCTAAGGGGAACGGTCGAGGCGATACACTCCGACGGAGGGGCGAAAGAGCGGGGACCGCCGCCAGAGTGCCGGGTCACACTTGGTCGGATGTGACCCTGGGGGTAGGTGGGTGGATAGACATCGGGGTGCCTTATTCCACCTTGGGTGCAATTTGATAGTAGCAACGCCCCGCCGGAGCGTCGTGATGCCCCGGTCCAACGCCCGGGTATATGTCGAGTCATGCCTTTCGGATGCGTCACTCAGGGGCGCGACGACCCCGAAAACCGTACAATCCCTCTCACCATGCACGCGCCACATCCGCCGATTCGAGGCTCGCTTCAAGAGTACGGCCGGGGGATCGCCGGTGGCCTGCTGTTCAGCCTGCCGATGCTCTACACCATGGAAATGTGGCAGTTCGGCTTCATCCTCAGGCCCGAGCGGTTGCTGCTCTACGCGGTCATCAGCTTTGTCCTGCTGCTGGGCTACAACCGCTATGCCGGGCTCCACCACGATGCCAGCTGGGCGGAAGTGGCAATCGACTCGGTCGAGGAGATGGGCATCGGCATCGTCCTCTCGGCGCTCTTCCTGGCCATCCTGGGCATCATCACGCTCGACATCGCGCTCTCCGAGGCGGTCGGCAAGACGGTCATCGCCGGGATGACCGTGGCGATCGGCGTCTCGGTCGGGACCGCCCAGCTCGGCGCGCCGCCGGAAGATGAAGACGAAGCTGCAACAGCCCGGCGCCGCGAGCGCCCGTCGTCATTCCCCGAGCAGCTCGTCGTCGCTTTCATCGCCGCCATCCTGGTAGCCGGCAACATCGCGCCGACCGACGAGATCGCCATCCTGGGAATGTATCTGGGCACGCTGAACCTGGTCGCGCTGGTCCTGCTCTCGCTGGCGCTGATCGCCATGATCCTCTTCTTCGCCAACTTCACCGGGGCCGGCCGGCATGTGCCCGAGAACCTGACGCTGGCGACGGTCCTGGGCCGCTCGGCATCGTTCTACGCCGTCGCGCTGCTCGTTTCGGCGCTGATGCTGTGGTTCTTCGGCCGCTTCGAGGGCGCCGGGCTGATGCAGTGCCTTTCGGCGACGATTGCGCTCGGCCTGGTCGCCAGCTTCGGCGCGTCGGCTGGGCGGCTGCTGCTGCAATGAGGAGTCCGGCCAGGTGGTGAGGAAGAACGCGCTGGAGTGGAGCATCTTCGCGGTCAGCGGCGTCCTGTTGCTTCTGGTCTTCGGTTACCTGGGCTACCACGCGTTGACGTCGGAGGATGAGCCGGCCGAAATCGAGATTGAGGTCGGCGTGGCGCACCCGCAGGGTGGACGCTACATCCTGCCGGTCTCCTTGCACAACCGTGGCGGCCAGTCGGTCGAGGATGTCGAGATCGAGATTAGCTTGCTCCAGGGCGGCGTGACGACCGAGACGGCCGCGATCACCATGCCTTTCCTTCCGCGACTGTCGACCCGCGAGGGCTCGGTCTTCTTCGACTCTGACCCTGCCCAGGCCGACGAGATCGAAACCCTCGTCATCGGTTACATCGTGCCCTGAGCGCCGCTCAGCTTCGGCTATGATCGTGCCGGGAATCAGCAGAGCACGATCAGGGAACGGGAGCGCGGGATATGCGGCGTCGATTCAGCGAGTGGGAAATCGAGACCAATGGCATCACCACCGTCGTCAGCGAATGGGGCGCGGGCGACCGCAACGCCGTCCTGCTCCACGGCGTCAGCGGCAACCGGCACTACTGGTCCGACCTGGCCGAGGAGCTGGTCGCCGAGGGCTGGCACGTCTTCGCCCCGGATCTGCGCGGCGCTGGCGAGAGCAAGATCGACTCGGACGATCAGGTCGGTCGCGAGATCCAGACTTACGTCGAAGACCTGCGCGCCTGGACGAGCGCGCTAGGGCTGGAATCCTTCGTTTTGGCCGGGCACTCCTTTGGCGGGCGGCTGGCAGTCGACTTCACGGCGGCCTACCCAGAGCAGGTCGAGCGGCTGATCCTGATCGCGGCGGCCGGGCCGGATGCCCTGGCGGAAGTCGCCAAAGCCCACCCGGAGCTGGTTGACCCTGCCTCCCCGGGCTTCGGGGAGCTGGCCGAGATCGAAGGGCCGGTCATCGAGGTGCTGCAGCGGCTTCATCAGCGCCAGCCCGACCGAGCCGTCACCCGCGCCGTCGTGCGCCGTTGGCTGGAGAACCTGGATATCGGCCCGGACGGCTACGCCCGCCACCACAACATCACAGCCACCGCCGACGCGCAGATGAACATCATCCGCACCGTCGACCAGACCCCGCTGCTGGCGAAGATCAGCCAGCCGACGGTGGTGTTGCGCTCGGTCAACGAATCGCGCATGTTGCGCCACGTCATCCCGCACTACGCCGAGCAGATCCCCAACGCCACCTTCATCGACGATGTCCCCGGCGGCCACGACACCCCGACCGCCGCGCCGGACTACGTCCTGCGCGCGTTCCGGGATTAGGCCGCCCCAACCCAGTTGCGCTGCGGGCCCCGCGGATGACTGAGAAGCCGGGTGGAGCTCGTCTCCACCCGGAAAGAACGACGGCGCGACGAGGAAAAAATCGTCCTCTGACCGGCAATGACAACGGCCCCGGCATCATCGCCGGGGCCGCGTCGTGTCCCTTGGCTTAGCCGTCGAGATCGGCCGGGCGCTCGCCGAGGGTGACCTGGAAGGTCAGCGTCTCGCCGGTGCTCGGCCGGTAGACCTCGACGTCGATCGTGTCGCCCGGCGCGTACTGGAACAAGATCGTCTGCAGCGAGCGGTTCTGGGTGATCTCCTCGCCGTTCAGCTTGGTGATGATGTCGTCGACCTGGATGCCGCTGTTGGCGACTGGCCCGCCGGGTGTCATCTCCATGACGATCGCGCCATAGTCGATCGGCAGGTCTTCGGCAGCCGCCAGGCTGGGCGTCAGGATCTGGAACGTTATGCCCAGGAAGGGCCGCACCACCTGGCCGGTGTTGATGATCTGGTCGACGATGTCGCGCACCGTGTTGCTGGGCACCGCGAAGGCCAGGCCTTCGGCCGTAATGCCGGTGCCGGCGTTGCGGATGACCGCCGTGTTGACGCCGACGACTTCGCCGCGCATGTTCAGCAGCGGCCCGCCGGAGTTACCGGGGTTGATCGCCGCGTCGTGCTGGATCAAGTTATCAAGGTCGTCGAGTTGGCGGCCCAGACCCGAGATAACGCCAGTGGTGATCGTGTTGGTGTAGTCGCCCAGCGCGCTGCCAATCGCCACGATCGGCTCGCCGGGGCGCAGCGCGTCGGAGTCGCCCAGCGGCACGACGGCGGGCACCTCGGCGTCGACCTTGATGACCGCCAGGTCGGTGCGCGCGTCGGCGCCGACGAGCTGGCCGGTTACCGCCGTGCCGTCAGTGAAGATCACGCGCAGCTCGTCGCTGCCCTGGACGACGTGGTGGTTGGTGACGATGTAGCCGTCTTCGCTGATGATGAAGCCGGTGCCCGCGCCGGCCGGCACAATCTGATCGGCATCGCCGAAGAAGCCGCCGGCGAAGCGCTGCTCGTTGATGATCGTCACTACAGCCGGGCTGACCTGCTCGAAGATGTCGGCCGGAGTCGCATCGGTACCCTGGTCGCTTGGCGCCGTCGGCTCGTCCTGCGCCGCCTCATCGCCCGTCTGGGCGACCGTCTGGGCCTCGTCGGCGGTGTCCGGGGCGGTCGTCGGCGTGGGCGCCGAGGTCTGCTCTCCGGTCGGGGTGGCGGTGGCGACGGCTCCGCTCCCGTTGTCATCTCCCTCGTTGAGCGCATAGCCGATCACGCCGCCGACGACCCCGCCGCCGATCACCCCGAAGAACAGGACGACGACGGCGATCAGCGCGGCCAGGCGACGGCTGATTCCACCATCGCCGTTGCCGCCGTTATTGCGGCCAGCCGACGGTGGTTCGCTCGGAGGTTGTGGATACTGATAATAGGGGCGTGATGAAGAGGACCACTGCTGTCTGTCGCGATCGTACATCCGTGTGCTTTTCCGTTCTGTGCCCGATGCCTGTCGATGTGATTGTCGCGTGTCTGGCTGAACGCTACCTGAATCATGGCTGAATTCTGGCTAAAACCCTACCGGAATTATGACGAATCCGTAGCTCCGGCGGCTTGTTCTTGAGGCTTCAATGACGCCGGCCGCCTCGTGCGATTCGAGGCGGCCGGAGAGTAAGGAGGGTGTGGGGGTGTGTTGTGGGCCGTTCCGGCCGGGGGAAGGCGGAACAGCTCCTCGCTCTTCTGGCGTGGAGAGTTCGCGTGCCGGGTCCCGGCCGTGGGCGACGGGGGGACGCCGCCGGGGTGGTGTGCTCTGAGGCCCGGCGCGCGAAACGCCATCACGTTTTCTATGCTCTATGATCGTGCCCCTAGCTGAACCGCGGGTTAAGTGTTCCTGAGAATAACCTGAAATCTCCGCGGCAGGCACAATTGCGCCGGCTGGTCGCGGGCCGGCTGTGGCCACGAAGGGGGCGCGGTGAGGCAAGCGCGTGGAAGAGCAGTGTTGGATAGAAGGCTGACCCGCCGGGCGTGGCTGGCGTTGCTCGCGGTCGCGGCGGCCGGCTGCGCCCGCAGCGAGGCCGGGACGCGCACGGCAGTCCCATTCGACCCGTCGGCGCTGACGCCCATCTATCCGGCTGGTGAGCAGCTGGTCGATCCCGATTGGCTGCGTGGGCGGCTGGACGACGCGAACCTGCGCCTCTTCGACCTCTCCGACCTGCCCGGCTACCGCGACGGCCACATCCCCGGCGCGGCCCACTTCTGGTGGCAGGACCTGATCGAGATCCACAACCCGGTCTACGGGATGCTGCTCGGCCCTGAGGGGCGCGCCCGGCTGATGCGCGACGCGGGCATCGAGCCGGACAGCACCCTCGTCTGCTATGACCGCTCCGGCGGCATCTACGCCAGCCGCCTGCTCTGGGTGCTGCGCTACATGGGCTTTCCGCGCGAGCGTGCCCACCTGCTGCTCGGCGGTCTCCAGGGCTGGGTCGAGACCGGCGGCGAACTCGAGCGCGACGCCCGCAGCTACGCGCCGGCCGCAACGCTCCTGGACGACGCCCGCGACGAGACGATCAACGCCAACGCGGCCGACATCCTCGCCCGCCTCGGCGAGCCGGGACTGGCGATCCTCGACACCCGCGCCGGGGCCGATCTGCGCGAGACCTGGCGCGGGCAG
>Ga0079224_100015046_pt1 | contig 10821 bp, 9 predicted proteins | sample Stecom2015_FD_80414 | JGI IMG/M metagenome (GOLD analysis project Ga0079224, IMG submission 80414) | Agricultural soil microbial communities from Utah to study Nitrogen management - Steer compost 2015 | ecosystem: Environmental > Terrestrial > Soil > Agricultural land | place: USA: Utah...
CGCTACGAGCTGGTCGGGACCGTCACCGCCACCTGGGTTCCTCCGCCGATACGGGACGCGCTGCTGAGCCAGTCCGGCGCTCTCACAGACCCCGGACCGGCGGGCGCCCCTTTCACCGCTTCGGCCGCCGCCGTCCACACGGCGATCGCCGATGGGCGGCTGGAAGAGGCCGAGAACATGATCCGGGAACGTCTCGCCGGCAATCTCTCCGCGCAGCACGTGGCGGAACTGCGATGCCTGCTGTCGGACGTCCTGTACCGGACCGGCAGGGGCGAGGAGGCGATCCACGAGGCCGGCAGCGTACTGGCCCTCCCGGCCCGCCCGCATCACGTGCGCGACCGCGCGGTCGCCGTGCGGCTGTACGCCATGACACGCCTGCGTGACGACCACGTACGCGCGTACGCGGAGGAGATCGTCGAGGGCGAGTCCGGGTACGGTCCGGCAGTCACCGCCGCCGCGCTGACCGCCCTGGCCACGATCGAGCGGGACGAGGGCAGGCTTTCGAACGCCTTCGCACTGGCCGGGGATGCCTGGCGGCTGTCCGGCATGGACGGGCCGGACGAACGCCGCTACGAGGCCTGTCTCACGATTGCGGCGATGCTCGTCGATGTGCGCGACCTCGACGCGGCGCGGGCGATGCTCCAGCAGGCACGCACGGACATGCTCGCCCACGACCATCCGGTCTGGGCGGCGGACGTCGCGGCATTGGAGGCTCGCGCCGAATTCGCCGCGGGCCGGTTCGACGGTGCGGTCGCCGAGGCGAGAAGAGCCATGAGCCTCGCCGCCGCCCACAACACGCCGCCGGCCGCCGAGGTGGCCGGCGGCGTGCTTGCCGCCGTCGCTCTCCGGCGGGGCGACCTGCGAGAAGCGACGCGACGGGTCGCGGCCCCCGCTGAGGGGTCGGGCGAAGCACATGCGAGGCGGTCCCTGCTGGCAGCCCAGGTCACCGAGGCGCGCGACGGCCCCCGGGGCGCGATGACCTTGCTCACGGATCTCTGGGGCCCGCTCCGGCAGCCGTCCCCGCTGCTCGCCGTGGATCCGACGGTGAGCGCGTGGATGGTCCGGGCCGCCATGGGCGCGGGAGACCGTTCGACGGCCGAGTCCATCGTCGCCACGGCGGAGGCCCTCGATCACGCCAGCCCGGGGTTCCGGACATTGGCCGCCTCCGCCGCGCACGCCCGGGGCCTGCTCTATGGCGATCGCGAGGCTCTCACCCTAGCTGCCGGCCAGATCGAGGACCCATGGGCGCAGGCCTCGGCCAAGGAGGATCTGGGCGTGGTGCTGAAGGCCGCCGGGGAGCAGCAGGAGGCGGTCGCCAGCCTGGATCAGGCCTTGGCGATCTACCACGACATCGGATCCACCAGGGATGCGGCACGCGTCCGCCGGAGGCTGCGCGGCCTGGGAGTGCGCCGCCGCCACTGGCACCACACTCCGCGGCCTCCCTCCGGCTGGAACAGCCTCACGGAGACCGAGGATGCCGTCGCGCTGCTCGCCGTCGACGGATGGACCAACCGGCAGATCGCCGAGCAGATGTTCCTCAGCGTCCATACGGTCGCGTTCCATCTGCGGCATGTCTACCGCAAGCTGGGCATCAATTCCCGCGTCGAGCTCACACGTCTCGCGGTGGCGCAGGGACGTGCCGGCCCCGACGGGTCGCACCGCCGAAACTACACCGATGGGGGATGTGACAGCCCGGTGCGAGGACAAGGGTCGGAACGGTAAGCACTGGACCCGGACTCTCACCCCGAGGGGGTACCGATGGCACGACTGGCAATTCGCCCCAGGCTCGGCGAGCTGTACCCGATGCGCGAGTTCGAGGACGTCTACGACCGGCTGGGGCAGCTGATGAGCGCAGCCCTGGGAGAGTTCACCGAGGACGGGCCCACCGGCACGTGGACTCCCGCGGCCGACATCTCGGAGACCGAGGACTCGTACGTCGTGGAGGTAGACGTTTTCGGTGCGAAGAAGGATCAGGTCGACGTCCAGCTCTCCGAGCGCGAACTGATCGTCACGGGGCAGATCGAGAAGCACGACAGTCAGCGGCGGCACCGCGAGACGCGCAGGGCCGGCAGGTTCGAGCTGCGCACGCTGCTCCCAGGAGAGGTCGACGACGAACGAGTCGAGGCACGTCTGTCCGACGGCGTGCTGACGGTCACCGTTCCGAAGGCGGAGGCTGCCAAGCCCCGGCACATCGAGGTGACCGCCGCCTGAGGCGGGAAGAGGAGGAGTCGTATCCGGTCCCCTTACTGCCAGCAGGGGGACTGCTCGTCATACGACACGTCTCGTACCTCCGCGCGGCCGGCTGGGGCGCGCGAAGCGAGGTCCGGCCTCCCCGCCGGCCTGTTCCACGGGATCTTCGCGACGAGGGCAGCGTCCATGGTCGCGCTGGTCCCGTGGCGATCATTGGCCGGCGGTTCTTCGCGGGCCGGCCGCGCACCCGACACACGGCGGCGGATGAATACCGAGTACGAGGTCCTCCTCGAGTCCGGGCATGCGGCCAGGGCCGATGAGCTTCTTGGGAAGGCGGACGAGCAATGGCGAAGGCAGTAGGAATCGATCTCGGAACCACGAACTCGGTGATCGCCGCCACGGAGGACGGTCACCCCACGGTGCTCCCCAACGCGGAGGGCTCGCGGACGACCCCGTCCGTGGTGGCGTTCACCGCCGAGGGTGAGCGCCTGGTGGGTCAGCTCGCGCGGCGCCAGGCGATACTCAACCCGAAGGGGACGATCTACTCGTCCAAACGATTCATCGGCCGTCGCTACGAGGAGGTCGAGAGCGAGAGCCACGCTGTGTCCTTCGACGTCGTCGAAGGGCCGCAGGGAGCCGTCCGCTTCCAGGTCGGCGACAAGCAGTATGCGCCGGAGGAGGTCTCGGCGCTGGTCCTGCGCAAGCTGGCTGCCGACGCCGCGAAGTACCTGGGCGAGAAAGTGACCGAGGCGGTCATCACCGTGCCGGCGTACTTCAACGACGCCCAGCGCCAGGCCACCAAGGACGCGGGGCGCATCGCAGGCCTCGAGGTCCTGCGGATCATCAACGAGCCGACCGCCGCCGCCCTCGCGTACGGGCTGGACAAGAAGGCCAACGAGACCGTGCTGGGCTTCGACCTGGGCGGCGGCACGTTCGACGTCAGCATCCTGGACATCGGCGAGGGGGTCGTCGAGGTCCGGGCCACCTCCGGCGACGGGCACCTCGGCGGCGATGACTTCGACCGCAGGATCGTCGATCATCTCGCTGACGATTTCCAGCGAGAGCAGGGCATCGACCTGCGCAAGGACCCGCAGGCATTGCAGCGCCTCTTCGAGGCGGCCGAGAAGGCCAAGGTCGAGCTGTCGTCGGTGACCCAGACCACGGTCAGCCTGCCGTTCATCACGGCGGACGCCTCCGGTCCCAAGCACCTCAACACCACGCTCATGCGGTCCACCTTCGAGAAGATCACCACCGACCTCGTCGAACGCTGCATCCATCCCGTCGAGCAGGCGATGCAGGACGCCAAGCTCAGACCCGCCGACATCGACGAGGTGATCCTCGTCGGCGGATCCACGCGAATCCCCGCCGTTCAGAACCTCGTCCGCAGGCTCACCGGGGGCAAGGACCCCAACATGACGGTGAACCCCGACGAGGTGGTCGCCGTCGGAGCGGCGACCCAGGCGAGCATCATCAAGGGTGAGGTGCAGGACGTCGTGCTGCTCGACGTCACGCCTCTCTCGCTCGGCGTCGAGACCCTCGGCGGGCTCATGACCAAGGTCATCGAGCGCAACACCACCATCCCGGCCCGCCGGACCGAGACGTTCTCCACGGCGGAGGACAACCAGAGCGCGGTGGACATCGTGGTCCTGCAAGGTGAGCGGGAGCGCGCCGCCGACAACCGGGTGCTCGGGCGCTTCCGGCTGGAGAACATCCGTCCCGCGCCACGAGGGGTGCCGCAGATCGAGGTCACCTTCGACATCGACGCCAACGGCATCCTCAACGTCTCCGCGCGAGACAAGGACACCGGGGCCGAGCAGCGGATCACCATCAGCGAAAGCTCCAACCTGGACAAGTCGGAGATCGAGCGGATGGTGGCGGACGCCGAGCAGCACCGTGCCGAGGACGCCCGGCTCCGGGAGACCGTCGACGCGCGCAACGAGCTGGACTCGGTCTCCTACCAGGTGGAGCGCCGGCTGAGGGAGCTCGGCGACGCGGTGCCCGTGCACGAGAAGGCTCGCGCGGAGCAACTCGTCGAGGACGCCCGCCAGGCGATCAAGGAAGAAGCGCCCCTCGACCGGCTGCGCACACTCAGCGCGGAGCTCCAGCAGGTGTACCACGGACTCGGCGCCGCCGGTGGCCGGCCCGAGACGCCCGGGGTCCCGCCCCAGGGCCAAGGGGAAAGCGCCCCGGGCGCCGACGACGACGTGATCGACGCGGAGTTCACCACCTCGGAGCCCGATTGACATGAGCGAAAACGTACCCGATGCCCACAAGGAGCCCCGCGAGGAGGCCGCCGCCGCGTCAGCGGAGACGGACGCCAAACTCGCGGAGCTGGAAGACCGGTGGCTGCGCGCCGTCGCGGACCTGGACAACCTCCGTAAGCGGATCTCTCGCGACAACGAGCGGCTGCGGGCCGAGGAACGCGCCAGGGTCGCCGCCGCGTGGCTGCCCGTCCTGGACCATCTCGAGCTCGCACTGAGCCATGCCTCCCGCGGCGACGACCCGAAGGCGGTGCTCGACGGCGTGCGAGCGGTGCGCGACCAGGCCGTCGCAGTCCTGTCCAGCCTGGGCTACCCGCGGGACGACGAGACGGGCGTGATTTTCGACCCGGCGCGCCACGAGGCGGTGGCGACCGTCGAACGGGACGATGTCGAGCCCGGCACCGTCGTGGAGGTGCTGCGGCCCGGCTACGGCGAGGGAGAGCGGCAGCTGCGACCCGCGAGAGTCGCTGTCGGGAAGAAGGCGGAGTGATGGCCGCACGGCGGGACTTCTACGAGGTGCTCGGCGTGGACCGGAACGCCGGCGCGGACGAGATCCAGCGGGCCTACCGCAAGCTCGTGCGCGCCTACCATCCGGACGTCAACAAGGATCCAGAGGCCGAAGACAGGTTCAAGGAGATCTCCGAGGCCTACGCCGTGCTCTCCGATCCCGAGACGCGCCGCCGGTACGACGCGTTCGGGCACGACTTCCGTCAGGTGCCGCCCGACGTGGACCCCGCGGAGTACGCCCGCGCCCGCGCGGGTGCCGGCGCCCGGGCAGGGGCGGGCGGCGCATGGCGGCCGGCGGGGGCCGGGGACGTCGGCTTCGGCATGGGCATCGACCTGGACGATCTGCTCAGCGGCATGTTCGGTGGCAGGCGGGGCTGGGGTCCTGTGCCCGGCGCCGACCAGGAGGCGCAGCTCACGCTGACCGTCGAGGAGGCCTACCGCGGCGGCCGCCACGTCATCACGCTGCCTGGCGGCAGGCGCCTGGACGTCACAATCCCGCCCGGGGTCACCAACGGGCAGCGCATCAGGCTCGCCGGTCAGGGCGGGCGAGGAAGCAGCGGAGCGCCGGCAGGCGATCTGCACCTGATCGTGCGAATCGCTGATCATCCCCGGTATCGCGTGGAGGGCCGCGACATCCACGCCACCCTGCCGCTCTCCCCCTGGGAGGCGGCACTGGGCGCCACGGTGCCCATAGACACACCAGGCGGCGAGGCGAAGCTGAGAGTGCCGCCGGGCACGTCCAGCGGCCGTCGGCTGCGCTTGAGAGGGCGCGGCATGCGCAACCCGCATGGACCCGCGGGTGACTTCTTCGCCGAAGTCAAAATCATGGTGCCGGCCACGCTCACCGACGCCGAGCGACGCCTGTTCGAGCAGCTCGCCGCCGCATCGCGGTTCGACCCGAGGAGGCACTCGTGATGTACGCACTGGTACGCCCGGCCCGGCTCGACCTCGATTCCTACGCACGGGTCACAGGGCTGCACCCGGAGTTCGTTCGCCGGCTGGTAACGCTAGGGCTCCTGGAGCCGGGCAGGGATGCCAGGGGGGAGCTGTACTTCGCCCCTTCTCAGGTCAGGGCGGCCGCCCGCATTCAGCGACTGCGCGAGGGCCTGTCCATCAACTACGCCGCGATCGGTGTGGTGATCGACCTCCTCGACCGGATCGCGGAGCTCGAGACCGCCCTGCGCGGCCCTTCGCCACGACGCTAGGGGGATTGGCATGGACCCGAACAGGATGACGCAGAAGACGCAGGAGGCTCTGCACGACGCCCAGACCAAGGCGCTGCGGCACGGTCACACTGAGGTCGACGGGGAGCATCTCCTGCTGGCCCTGCTCGACCAGTCCGAGGGGCTGGCACCTCGGCTGCTGCAACAGGCAGGCGCCGACACGCAACGTCTTGGCGCCGATGTCGAGGCGGAGCTGATGCGCAGGCCCAAGGTCAGTGGCCCAGGCGCCGCCCCCGGCCAGGTGTTCGTCACTCAACGCCTGGCCCGGCTGCTCGACGCCGCCGACCGAGAGGCGAGCCGGCTCAAGGATGAGTACGTTTCGGTCGAGCACCTGGTGCTGGCCATGGTCGAGGAGGGCGCAACGACCGCGGCGGGGCGGCTGCTGCACAGTCAGGGTGTGACCAGGGACCGGTTCCTGCAGGCGCTCACCGCCGTCCGGGGCAACCAGCGGGTCACCTCGGCCATGCCCGAGGTCGCCTACGAGGCACTGGAGAAGTATGGGCGCGACCTGGTCGCGGACGCTCGGGCGGACAAGCTCGATCCCGTGATCGGCCGCGACACGGAGATCCGCCGGGTGATCCAGATTCTGTCCCGCAAGACCAAGAACAATCCCGTCCTGATCGGTGACCCCGGCGTCGGCAAGACGGCCGTGGTCGAAGGGCTCGCCCAGCGGATCACCCGCGGCGACGTCCCCGAAGGGCTGCGCGACAAGACCATCTTCAGCCTGGACATGGGCGCGCTGGTCGCGGGGGCCAAGTACCGCGGGGAGTTCGAGGAACGCCTCAAAGCCGTGCTGAACGAGGTGAAAGCGGCCGAGGGCCGGATCCTGCTGTTCGTCGACGAGCTGCACACGGTGGTCGGCGCCGGGGCGACCGAGGGTGCCATGGACGCGGGCAACATGCTCAAGCCGATGCTCGCGCGCGGCGAGTTGCACATGATCGGCGCGACCACGGTGCAGGAGTATCGCCAGCACATCGAGAAGGACGCCGCCCTGGAGCGGCGGTTCCAGCCGGTACTGATCGACGAGCCCTCGATCGAGGACGCTGTTTCGATCCTGCGCGGCCTGCGTGAGCGGCTGGAGGTCTACCACGGCGTGAAGATCCAGGACAGCGCGCTCGTCGCCGCGGTGACGCTGAGCCACCGCTACATCGCCGACCGGTTCCTGCCGGACAAGGCCATCGATCTGGTCGATGAGGCGTGCGCGATGCTCCGCACCGAGATCGACTCCATGCCGGCCGAGCTCGACGCGCTCACCAGGAAGGTGATGCGGCTGGAGATCGAGGAGGCCGCGCTGGCCAAGGAGGACGACCCCGCGAGCCGGTCCCGCCTGGAAGAGCTGCGGAAGGAGCTGAACGCCTCGCGTGCCGAGGCCGAGGCGATGCGGGCGCAGTGGGAGGCCGAGCGGTCGGCCTTGCGCAAGGTGCAGAGCCTGCGGCAGGAGCTGGAGAGCGTGCGGCGGGAGGCCGAACAGGCCGAGCGTGCCTACGACCTGAACCGTGCCGCCGAGCTGCGCCACGGCCGGCTCCCCGAGCTGGAACGCCGGCTACGCGCCGAGGAGGAGCGGCTGGGTACCCGGCAGAACGGCCACCGGCTGCTGCGCGAAGTCGTCACGGAGGACGAGATCGCGTCCATCGTCTCCCGCTGGACCGGCATCCCGGTGACCCGGCTGAAGGAGGCGGAGCGGGACAAACTGCTCAAGCTCGATGAAATCCTGCACGAACGTGTCGTCGGGCAGGAGGAGGCCGTGCGGCTCGTGGCCGACGCCGTCATCCGCGCTCGTTCCGGCATCAAAGATCCTCGGCGCCCCATCGGATCGTTCCTGTTCCTCGGACCCACCGGGGTGGGCAAGACCGAACTCGCGAAGTCCCTCGCGGCGGCCCTGTTCGACACCGAGGACAACATGGTGCGCATCGACATGAGCGAGTACCAGGAGCGCCACACGGTCAGCCGGCTCGTCGGCGCTCCTCCGGGCTACGTCGGTTATGAGGAGGGCGGCCAGCTCACAGAGGCGGTGCGGCGCAAACCGTACTCGGTGGTGCTGTTCGACGAGATCGAGAAGGCCCACATGGACGTGTTCAACACGCTGCTGCAGGTCATGGACGACGGGCGGCTGACCGACGCGCAGGGCCGCACGGTCGATTTCCGCAACACCGTGATCATCATGACCTCCAACATCGGCTCGCAGCACCTGCTGGACGGCGTCACCGCCGACGGGGAGATCAAGCCCCAGGCACGCGAGAGCGTGATGGGTGAACTGCGCATGCACTTCCGGCCCGAATTCCTCAACCGGGTCGATGACATCGTGCTGTTCAAGCCGCTGACCGAGGCCGAGATCGAGCACATCGTGGACCTGATGTTCACCGACATCAGAAACCGCCTGGCCGACCGTCGGCTCACCCTGGAGGTCACCGAGGACGCGCGCCGGCTCATCGCCAACCAGGGCTACGACCCCGTCTACGGCGCCCGGCCACTGCGCCGGTTCATCTCCCGCGAAGTGGAGACCAGGATCGGACGCGCTCTGCTCTCCGGCGACGTGCCCGAAGGGGCCACCATCATGGTCGGCGCCGACAAGGGTGAGCTGAACGTCACCTTCTATCCGTCCAGGACCTGACATGAACACCCTGAACTGCGCCAACTGCGGCAGGCCCAACAGGGTTCCGGACGCCTGGCGAGGCAGGCCCTTGTGCGGGGTCTGCCACCGCCCGCTGCCGTGGATCGTCGACGCCGACGACAGCACCTTCGCCGAGGTCGCCGAACGCGCCGACCTTCCCGTCCTCGTCGATTTCTGGGCGCAGTGGTGCGCGCCGTGCCGGACAGTCACCCCGGCACTCGAACAGCTCGCCCGCGAGATGGCGGGACGGCTCAAACTCGTCAAAGTCGACGTGGACAGGTCTCCGGCCCTCGCCCGCCGATATGCGATCACGGCCGTCCCGACGCTCATGGTGCTGCACGAGGGCCGCGTCGTGGCGCGGCGCGCGGGCGCACCGCCCGTGCCGCAGTTGCGCGAGTGGGTCGAAGACACCGTACGGGCACCGTCATGACGGCCTCGCCGGCCTGCGCGGCCGGAGCGCCTGACCCGCGCGGGATCCGGACCAGCGCGCTGTCCGCCGCGGGCGACGTTCGCAGCGGCCAGGTCAGACGGGTCGCTGCCGAAGCCGGAGAAGGCGCCACCGTACAAGAGAGATCCACCACCCGAGGAAGTCATGAGAGAGGACGGTGATCCACATGCCCGTGATCGCAGTTTCCAGGTTCGAGCACTTCTTCCGCGCCGCCGCGGGACTGGACGTGGACAAGGCCGACCTGAAGCGCCACAGCGACTTCGTCAACCGCAAGCTGTACGACATGCTCGTCGTCGCCGAGGCCGCCGCGAAGGCGAACCGGCGCGACATCATCCAGCCCTGGGACCTGCCCATCACGAAGGGACTGCAGGAGAACATGCACGACTTCCGTGACCTGGACGAGGAACTGGACCTGGCGTCGATCCTGGACGAGCTCGCCGCGCTGCCTCCGCTGGATCTGTCGCTCAGCGTGGAAACCGAGGCCCGGCTGCCGGCCGTGGCGGGCGGGCTCTCCGTGGCGCTCGGCAGGGCGATCAGGTTCATCGAGCCCGATCGGAAGAACCCGACGAGCAAGGAGTGGGAACGAACGAGCCAGATCTTCGACCTGCTGCTATGACGCGACTCGGCGGGCCGCCGTCGTCTGCCGCCGCCGATTCCGGCTGTGCTCGGAGCCGGCGGGTAATTCCTCGGTCCCGGAGGAGCCAAAAGCACGGTCAGCGACGCCGAGCACGCGCTGGACTCGCACGTCAAAGGGATGGCCTCAGCCCGTCCTGTGACACGCTGATGCCGTGAGCGCAGCGTGGGAGGGTCGCGGACGGCGGATACTTTCCTTGCGGCGGGTTTCGATGTGCGCCCTGCTCGGGGCGGTGGCCGGCGGGGTTGTCGCGCTCATCGGCGCCCCTGAGCTGTTCTTCTTCGTCACCTGGGATGTGGCTGTTTCCCTCATCCTGGTGTGGGCGTGGCGGATCATCTGGTCGCAGGACCACGAGGGGACCGGGCGCACGGCAGAAGAGGAAGGTGAGACGCACACCACCGACACGGGCATTCTGATCGCCTCGGTGGCCAGTCTCGCGGCCGTCGTGGCCGCCGTCCTCCGCAAGGGCAGCGATCTGGACCCTGTCGCCGTGATATCAGTGATCTTGAGTTTGGTCACCGTAGTCCTGTCCTGGACTTTGACGAACACCGTTTTCGCCCTCAAGTACGCGCGCTTGTACTACGTCGAGGTTGACGGAGGCATCGACTTTCAGCAGGAGCAGCCGCCGAGCTATATCGACTTCGCCTACATGGCGTTCACCGTGGGCATGGCTTACGGAGTGACGGACAATGCGCTGAGCAGCACCCGCATCCGGAAAGTCGCCCTCGGGCACGCCCTGCTTTCCTATCTTTTCGGCACGGTCGTCATCGCGGTGTCGATCAGTCTCATCGCCAGTCTGGGAGAGTGATGAGCCCCTGTCGAATACGGGTCCGCTCGTAATGCCCGGCGCCGGCACGAAGTCCACCACGAGGATCGGCGAGCGAGGGTGCGGCCGGCTGCGGGATGGAGGCACGGCAAGACAGCAGCGAGACGCCCGGGTCCTCTGA
>Ga0079224_100015047_pt1 | contig 10821 bp, 8 predicted proteins | sample Stecom2015_FD_80414 | JGI IMG/M metagenome (GOLD analysis project Ga0079224, IMG submission 80414) | Agricultural soil microbial communities from Utah to study Nitrogen management - Steer compost 2015 | ecosystem: Environmental > Terrestrial > Soil > Agricultural land | place: USA: Utah...
GGAAACCGACATGACAAAGCTCGATGCTACATTACAAATGTTCAAAGATTTAACAGATGCAAACGGCATTCCAGGAAATGAACGTGCACCACGCGAAGTGATGAAAAAATATATCGCACCTTATGCAGATGAAGTAGAAACAGATAACTTAGGCAGTTTAATCGCAAAAAAAGTAGGCGATGAAAACGGTCCGAAAATTATGGTTGCGGGCCACTTGGATGAAGTTGGTTTCATGGTAACACGCATCGATGATAAAGGTTTCGTGTTCTTCCAAACAGTTGGCGGCTGGTGGAGCCAAGTAATGCTTGCCCAACGTGTGACAATTACAACGCGTAAAGGGGAAGAAATTATTGGTGTGATTGGATCAAAACCGCCACATATTTTACCGGCTGATGTTCGCAACAAAGTAGTCGACATTAAATCAATGTTCGTTGATATCGGTGCCACTTCAAAAGAAGAAGCAATGGAGTGGGGCGTACGTCCAGGAGATATGATTACACCATATTTCGAATTCAACGTAATGAAAAACGAAAAACATCTATTGGCGAAAGCATGGGACAACCGAATTGGCTGTGCAATTGCAATTGACGTACTGAAAGCATTAAAAGACGAAAAGCATCCAAACATTGTTTATGGTGTCGGGAATGTGCAAGAAGAGATTGGCCTTCGCGGTGCAAAAACGTCCACATTTAAAGTACAGCCGGATATCGGTTTTTCTGTAGATGTTGGTGTTGCTGGTGATACACCTGGCGTGACACCGAAAGAGTCAACATCAAAAATGGGCGCAGGTCCACAAATTGTCGTATATGATGCATCAATGGTATCACATACAGGCTTACGTGAATTTGTCCTTGATGTAGCTGAAGAAGCAGGCATTCCATACCAGTTCGAAGCAATGGCTGGCGGCGGTACGGATGCAGGAAGTATCCATATTACAGCAAATGGAGTACCATCATTGGCAATCGGTGTTGCAACGCGTTATATCCACTCACACGCAGGAATCCTGCACCGTGATGATTACGACAATGCAGTAAAATTAATCGTAGAAGTAATTAAACGATTAGACCGTGATGCGGTAAATAAAATTACATTTGAATAAAAATGAATTTACTATCTGGAACTATATAACGAATATGTAGAGACCAGGTGAAATAAAAAATCAATTTTCCGAAAGGGAAATTGATTTTTTTTGCTTTTACAATAATGAAACTTACAAAGAAATCGATATTTGATGAATAGAAAAATAATATAGGGAAATAATGGTTCTATTAATTATTCAAGAATGGGGGCAGTAGTATGTTTTTTGGAAAAAAGAAAAAAAATGATTCACGCAAAAAACAAACAGAACCATTACCGCCATCTTCTCAAAAGAAAGAAATGCCAGAACAGGCATCCGACAAAACGCAAAAAAGTGAGACCATTTCTGAAACTACTAAAACTTTTATTCAGGATATGAGTGAGAGGGTACTGTCACCAGCCGATTTGGTCGTACGCAATGTATCTGAAAAAATTACGATCATGTTTGTGGATAATTTAATAAAAGAAGATATTTTAAATTTAAAACTTTTGCCGGCTTTACAAAATATTATGGATGAATCTCCAGAAACGATCATAAGTCAATTGCCGCTCCCGCAAATAAATGAGACGTCTAAAATGAGTGAGTGTGTTGATGTAATGCTGACGGGCGCAGTCGTTATTCATGTTGAAGGACATGACTGTGCAATACTTGTCATTATACCGGCAAGAGAATCACGAGGGTTAACTTCACCTGAAAATGAATCGCAAGTAATTGGATCACAGGTTGGTTTTAATGAAAGTTTATCTACCAACATCTCTCTTGTTCGGCGATATATAGCAAATCCGAATTTGGGAAACGAAAAATTCAAGGTTGGTAAACAAACAAATACCGCACTCTCAGTAATGTATATTAAAGGAATTGTAGCGGAACAAAATGTAAATACAATAAGGCAAAGAATTGAAGCACTTGATATTCAAGACATCATAGATAGCACGGAACTGTCTGAATTACTCGATGACAATAAACTTTCCTTTTTTCCGCAAATGTTGACAACCGAACGTCCAGACCGTTTTTGTGATGGGTTGTTAAACGGAAAAGTAGGAATTCTTGTAGATGGGAGTTCAATGGCCATTCTTTGTCCGTATAGCTTTATTGAATTTTTTCAGAGCAGAGAAGATAAAAACTTAAGATGGCCAATCGCAACATTTTTAAGGCTCTTAAGGTTCGTCGCTATTTTAATTTCTATCTTTTTAACACCACTGTATGTAGGAGCTTTAACTTTTCATTACGAGGTCATTCCTCAGTCGCTGTTAGTTCCTTTAAGTGAATCGAGAGCACGAGTTCCCTTTCCGCCAATACTGGAGGCACTTTTCCTGGAATTGATTATGGAATTGCTTCGTGAAGCAGGGGCAAGGTTACCGACAAAAATTGGTCAAACAATAGGAATCGTCGGCGGTATAGTCTTAGGGACAGCGGCGGTACAAGCAGGGATTACTAGTAATATCCTGATCATTATTGTTGCGCTATGTGCCTTGTCATCGTTTATTACGCCAAGTTATATGATGGGGAATGTCATCAGGATTGTCCGTTTTCCGATTATTATTATGGCCGGGTTTTGGGGTTTTTATGGAATAATGCTCGCTTTTTGTATTTTATTGATTCATCTACTGAGACTGACGAGCTTGGGTGCTCCATACTTGTCGCCATTTTACCCTCCAAGAATTCGAAGTTGGGGTGACAGTATAATTCGATTTCCGTATCGACTTACTGTTCGCAAATCGGCAACTACAAGAGTAGACGGTGCTGAATTTTCATCAAACCAGGATGGTCAGAAGAATGATGGGAATGTGAAAGAATGAAAAATAAATTGCAAATCGGAACAAATGAAATGTTTAATGCTCACCTTCTATTCTTTATAATTTGTGCTTCACAGGTGGGAGTAGGGGTTCATGGATTTCAGGCTGTAATCTATCAATATGCAAAACATGATGCCTGGATTTCCATTATTATTAGTTTTTTGGTAGCTTATCTTTCCGTTTTTATGTCATTAAAGTTATTGGAATTATATGAGTCAGACGATATTTTTGGTATTAATCTCGATTTATTCGGCAAATATATAGGAAATTTCATCAATTTAATTTTAGTGATGTATAGTGGGCTAGCTTTTTTTGCAATTATAAGAAACTACACAGATGTTATCAATGCTTGGGTTTTTCCGGATTTAAAGCCTTCATTTATTATGATTACATTGATGATTCTGGTGCTGTATGCCTTTACTGCCGGACTTCGGACAATTATCGGGATATGTTTTTTTAGCTTTTTATTAGGATTATGGATTCCAATTGCGTTAATAATTCCACTAAATTATGCTAATGTAAATTTTTTATTGCCTGTACTCAGCGCTGATTTAGTTGGACTTCTTAAAGGAGCCTATTACATGACCTTTACCGTAGCAGGATTTGAAGTAATTCATACACTTTATCCGTTTATTAAGGAAAAAGAGAAAGCAAAAAAATATGTTTCTTTAGGATTGTTTTTTACAATGTTTCTATATTTGTTTGTCATGATTGTTACATTAACATTTTTCAGCGGGGAACAGCTAGAGCGTACAATTTGGGCGACGTTGTCTCTCTTTAGTAATATTCGTCTTCCTTTTCTTGAAAGGGTAGAGCTTATTACAGTTTGTTTTTGGATGATAATCATTTTACCGAATCTCTGTTTATATGCATGGTCGGCTTTCAGGGGCATGAAAAGAATGGCCAATATTTCAGAAATGAAATTTATTTTAGGCATGTTTTTAATAATATTTATAGGATCATTCTTCATTGAAACAAGAAGTGAAATCTATGATTTTAATAATAAATTCGGATATATCGCATTTGTTATTGTGCTATTTTATCCAATGGTTCTGTATTTAATTGCTCTTATAAAAAAATCAGTTTCTAAGCGGCGGGCTGGAAAGGAATGAGTGAGCTGGCGATATGAAAAAACTCATTATAGTAATCGCTTTTACATTTATTTTAAGTGGCTGTGCAGAACAGAAAATTTTAGAAAATATAAGTTTAACGACATTGGTTGGATATGAATTAGAAGACGGGGGTGAGCTGACTTCCACCGCTGTGATTAGACAAATTAATCAGGATTTGGAAAGCCGTGTAGAAATTCAATCTGCTTCGGCCATAACTAGTAAGTGGGCACGAACAAAAATTGACTTAAAAACATCAAAAATAACCGGTTCAGGTCAATTGAGGGTTGTATTGTTCGGTGAAAAGTTAGCTAAAGAAGGGTTAGACCACAATCTGCACATTTTAAAAATGAATGCAGAAGTTAGTAATGCCATCTATTTAGCCATTGTTGAAGGTGATATAAAAGAATTACTGGAATACAAATATAAAAATATAACGGATATCGGACAACATATTTACCAGTTAATCAAGCAAAATATCGAACATCACCATGCGTTGTCATCAACTCTCCATGAAGTGAATAGAGATAAATATTCATTAGTAAAGAGTTATGCCCTTCCGGTAATCAAAAAAGAGGGTGAAAATATTATAATCACGGGAATGGCCCTATTTAAAGACAGCAAAATCGTCGGTCAGATTACTGCCGACGATACAATGTATATAATGATGATCAGAGAGCGAACACACAATGGAACATTACAATTAGAATTGCCTGACTCAGCGCTTGATGGCTTAGCTGATAAACCATTTGATCAATTGGCAATCGCTCTGGATACAATTGATTCGAAGCCAATCCTTAAACTTGTGGATCCCTCAGTACCTGAATTTGACTTAACGATAAAATTGGAATGCCGTTTGAGAGAAATAAATGCCGATATAATTGTAGATACACCTGAAAAAATTAAAAAAGTAGAAGAGGAAATCAATCAAAAAATCGAAAGTGAATTAACTCGAATTATTAAATACAGTCAGGAGGTGAATTCGGATATATTCAACTTCGGAGAGCGTTTTAGAGCGAGGGTACGCAATGTAATAGTCGATAAAGAAAAATGGTATGAGTTATATCCGCAAATGAAAGTGAATATTAAAGTAGAATCACAAATTGTCCGCGATGGCGTGTTTCAATAGAATTTTATAATTAAACTGATTTTGTAGAAGGGACTGTTATTTTCAGGTCTCTTAAAACCTTCATTATAATTAGCAAAAACCATTAACTTTACGGTTATCAGGAAAGTTAATGGTTTTTTGTTTATTTTACATCATGAAGGGCAGTAAGCTTCCCTTCAATTGAGTCCGTTAAATCGGACGTCGCTTTAGGTACGAAACTTTCCAATACAGGGTTGATCATCATCCCCATAAAACCGCCTGCAGATAGATCCAGGCTTCCTGTAACTTGAACCGAATCGTTCTTGCCGGCTGTAATAGTAAAATAGCCATTGCCGTCAAAATTGTCGGATAGTCCTCTAATGTTAAACTTTACATCAGTTGGCTCAATAAAATCCGTAATATCGACTTGAAGGGTAATCTTTTTTTTCGTGAACCCTAAATCTGCAAGAAAAGTCCAAGTGAATTGTGTATCTTGCTGTGCTTCGTGACCTATATAACCAGGGATTAAAGGTGCCCAATTATTATAGTCCTTAAGAAAATTCCATATTATATCATTTGATAATGGGATTTGCACTGTATGGATAGCGCTCGGCATGAAGATTCCTCCTAAATAATCAATTATTAGTTCAAGTAAATTATTTCCAAAAAGTACTGCTGTAATCAGTATGCTAAAAAATGAATAGGAATTCAATAAAAAACTGAAATTTTCTCTAATAAACAATATTCATATCGCTTAGGTGATTTTTTTCTTTTAGTTGAACTATCCGATAACGCGGGTAATTATTGAATAATTAAATTAATTTAAAAATTTATAATAATTCACTTGATTTTATAATTATTCATTTGTATAATAAAACCAACATAAAGCTCACAGAGGTGTGTAATGATGAAATTATTAGAAGAGGTGCAATTAAAGCCGGTTGAAAGTTTACAAGGAAAAGACTTATTAACATTGCTTGACTATACGAGTGAAGAAGTGAAGCAACTGCTTGAACTTGCGACACAGTTGAAAACAATAACGAAAGCGGGCAAATGTCCACGATTATTGGAAGGTAAGACACTCGGCATGATCTTTGAAAAAAGTTCAACGCGTACACGAGTATCGTTTGAAGTAGGTATGCAGCAGCTTGGAGGATATGGCATGTATATGAATGCGCGCGATATGCAAATCGGGCGTGGTGAGCCAATCTCCGATACAGGGAGAGTATTATCGGGTTATTTGGACGGAATTATGATTCGTGCCAACTCCCATACGATGGTGGAAGAATTGGCCGATAACGCTTCGATTCCGGTCATTAATGGATTAACGGATCTGGATCATCCATGTCAGGCGTTAGCTGATCTTGAAACAATTGCCGAAAATAAAGGGGAATTGAAAGGATTAAAAATCGCTTATGTAGGTGATGGCAATAATGTAGCACATGCGCTTATTGTTGCTGCAGCACATGTTGGTATGCATGTAGCCGTTGCAACACCACCAGGGTATGAATGTGATACACGTATTATTGAAAAAGCACAAGAGATTGCTTCTTATAACGGCAGTACAATTCTCGTTACGAATGACCCAATAGCGGCTGTTAAAGATGCAGATGCCGTTTATGCAGATGTATGGACATCTATGGGGCAGGAAGAAGAAACGCAAAAACGATTGAAGGATTTTGCAAAGTACCAGATTAATGATGAACTGGTTGCTCATGCAAAGCCGGATTATATGTTCCTGCATTGTTTACCGGCACATCGTGAGGAAGAAGTTGCGACGTCAGTTATTGACGGTCCAAATTCTTATATATTTGAGCAAGCAGAAAATCGCCTGCATGCACAAAAAGCAATTTTAGTATCTTTATTGGCGTAAAAAACAAAAGGCAGTCGGCATTGTACTACGGGTTGTAGTCGCCGTCTGTGAACCATACATTATTTATGGGCAGGAAGGGCAAATAAATAATGTAGTAGTCCAACATGAATAAAAACGGGAGGCGCTGTAACGATTCATGAAGAACTACAAGTGATGTCTGTATTCAAGATGGAATGCCCCATCACTACATAGAAAAAGCAATCCGGGAGACGCTGGATTGCTTTTTTGTATGGAATTATAATTGAATGATGGGTGGTTATGCTAAATGTTAGCTGACAAATTGTTTAGCCAGTTTTTGCGAAAATTCATTTCGCTCACTTTCGCTTGCACCTGTCCACCATTTTTCCAGGAATACACCAAGACCCGGAAGTAAATGTTCCTCGCCACGTGAAATTGCATCATTGACGATATCCTGAAACTCTGCGGCATCTGAGCCCATTACATTGGCAGTAATTGCTTGTCGAATTTGAAAATCCATATGAAACCTCCTTTTCCCATACTTTGTTCAAAATAATAAACTTTATACATGGCATTGCATTATGGATTACAAAATAATTGTGCTAAAATATACAATCGAGTACGTAAAAAAGGACGGGAAATTATGAAAAGAATTGAATCGACACAAAATGCGCTAGTGAAGCATTGGAAAAAGCTTGTTACACAACGGAAAGAACGTGAAAAAACAGGAGAGTATTTAGTAGAAGGTTTTCATTTAGTGGAAGAAGCGTTAAAGCATAAAGATCAAATCGTGCAAATCATTGTGCGTGATGGTGTTGATCTACCATTATTATGGGCAATAGATGAAGTGACATTAGTACACGTAAATGATGCAGTGTCAAAAGAGATTGCGGAAACTGAAAATTCCCAAGGGGTGTTTGCTCACTGTAAGCAACGCCAAATTTCCGAAGATGAACAATTCAATTGGCGTAAAGTACTTTTAGTCGATGCGGTTCAAGATCCGGGAAATATCGGCACAATGATCCGAACTGCAGATGCAGCTGGAATTGATGCAGTTGTTTTAGGGAAAGGTAGTGTCGATGCATTTAATCCGAAATCATTACGTTCGGCTCAAGGCTCTCATTTCCATATTCCGGTCGTACGTGGCGACTTGTTGGAATGGGTGGAAAATCTGCAGGCTGATGGTGTACGTGTATACGGCACTTCATTGGATGAATCGATTTCTTATAAAAAATTGGAACCAAGTGATTCATTTGCATTAATTGTGGGTAATGAAGGGAGTGGCATTAATCCGCAAATTTTGGCAAAAACAGACCAGAACGTCATCATCCCTATTTTTGGTGGGGCAGAATCACTGAATGTTGCGGTGGCAACAGGAATTTTATTGTATGCCTTTGTAAAATAAACAGGTGAAAAGTTAAACGGGGATTTTGTAAGTAAGTACTTATAAAATCCCATTTCTTTTAAAATTTAAGGTAAAAAGTGGAAATAAAACCCATAATATGAAACATTATGCGCTTTCTGATTAGTCGCAAAACATGAACTTTAACGAGTTCATAGAAATGTCATTTTTGAAATGAAGGCAGCTTTTAGCTCGCAATTGCTCTGTTTTACTGCATTTTCCGTCATTATTTTAAAATATTAAAAAAGAATCGCTCGAAAAATGGCAGAAATAAGGTTATTTTCCAATTTGATGTTTTGACACTTATTTGATGTTTAACTAAAATCTAATTAGGTTAGACAGGCGCCTTAAGTTGTCACAACAAAAAAATAAAATAATGCTTTTTAAAATAGTGTGCAAACTGTTGATTATGGGATTCAATTTAAAGGTTCTAAATGGTGATGAATTGATGGTCTGGCTATTTGCCACTATATGCATAGTGTAAATGGTAATAAGTGAAATTATTCATTCGTAGTAACGCTATCGTCATTATTTTATTTTCGCTCTCACATGAAAGCGCTTAAGCAAAATCTAACAAGCTCTATTTATTTGGAAAGGAGTCCAACTATGAAAGTAAATATGAAGGGAACATTACTCTCTTTCATGGGACTAGGTGCTATCCTATTAGCAGGCTGTAACGATAAGTTAGCAGTACTTGATCCTAAAGGTCCTCAAGCTCAAAGACAAGCCGATGACACAATGTTATTAATTTACTTAATGTCAGGGATTGTTCTAACAGTATTAGCAATTTTGGTGTTTATGTTATTTAAATACCGTGCATCAAAACAAAGTCCAGATTACGAGCCACCGCATATTCATGGTCACTGGCTTGTAGAAACATTTATGATTGGTATTCCTGTAATCATCGTTATTTTCTTATCATTTGTTTCTGTTAAGAGTAACTACATTGTTGAGAATGTTCCTCAAGAATATGAAGATCAGGAACCTTTAGTTATTTATGCTTCATCATCTAACTGGAAATGGCACTTCAGCTATCCAGAACAAGGTATTGAAACAGTAAACTACCTATACATTCCTGCTGGACGTGCAATTGAATTCAAACTTTATTCTTACGGTCCAATTACAAGTTTCTGGATTCCACAACTTGGTGGTCAGAAATACGCAATGGCAGACATGGTAACAACATTACACTTAGCTGCTGATAACCCAGGCGAATTCTGGGGACGTAACGCGAACTTCTCAGGTCGTGGTACAGCAGAAAACATTTTTGATGTAACAGCATTAACTCAAACTGAATTTGATGAATGGGTAACAGAAGTTCATGAAACAGCTGCTCCATTAACAGAAGAGAAGTTTGACGAATTATTAGAGCCAGGTCATCTTGGTAAATCAACTTATACTGGTACACATCTAGAGTTCTCACCAGCTCCGGAACACAACCATGAATCTTCAGACGAAGAAGATGAAGAGGATCATTCTTCACACTAATTTTTGAAAGTAACAACTTTTCGAAAGGAGTACTACTATGTCGGAATTCTTTGCACAGTTTGCAGTTCCACACCCAAGCACATTAATTTATATCGCAATGGCTTCTATAGTTTTAGGGTCAATCGCGTTAGTAGCGATCGTTACTTATTTTAAATTGTGGGGCTATTTATGGCGTGAATGGATTACAACTGTTGATCATAAAAAAATCGGTATCATGTATTTAATCACTGCTTTAGTTATGCTTTTCCGCGGCGGTGTCGATGCTGTAATGATGCGTTTACAATTAGCTGTTCCAGAGAACGGTTTCTTAGACGCACAGCACTATAACGAAGTATTTACAACTCACGGAGTAGTCATGATTTTATTCATGGCGATGCCATTCATTACATTCTTCTTTAACTTTTTAGTACCTTTACAAATCGGGGCACGTGACGTTGCGTTCCCACGTTTAAACAACTTGGCATTCTGGTTATTCTTCATGGGTATGGGATTATTCAATATCTCATTCATCGTTGGTGGATCTCCTGATGCTGGATGGACTTCATATTTCCCATTAGCGGATAATGAATTCAGTACATCAGTTGGTACAAACTATTACATGCTGGCACTTCAAATTGCCGGTCTTGGTACGTTAATGACAGGTATTAACTTCATTACGACAATCTTTAAAATGCGTGCACCAGGTATGACATTATTCAAAATGCCAATGTTCACTTGGTCAGCACTTATTGCAAACTTAATTATCGTATTCGCGTTCCCTGTATTAACAGTAGCATTAGCTATGGGTACATTGGATCGTCTATGGGATACTAAATTCTTTGCTATCGGCGACGGTGGTATGGACATGCTTTGGGCCAACCTGTTCTGGGTTTGGGGTCACCCTGAAGTTTATATCTTAATCTTACCGGCATTCGGTATTTTCTCTGAAGTTATTTCGACATTCGCACGTCGTAACTTATATGGTTACACGTCAATGGTTTGGTCACTGATCGTAATTTCAGTATTCTCGTTCGCTGTATGGACTCACCAC
>Ga0079224_100015048_pt1 | contig 10821 bp, 10 predicted proteins | sample Stecom2015_FD_80414 | JGI IMG/M metagenome (GOLD analysis project Ga0079224, IMG submission 80414) | Agricultural soil microbial communities from Utah to study Nitrogen management - Steer compost 2015 | ecosystem: Environmental > Terrestrial > Soil > Agricultural land | place: USA: Utah...
ATCGCGTTATCGAGGACCTCTCTTACATCCCCCATCGACAGTTCGTGAACGAACCCGACCGGATTCGCGTCCATAAAACACGGGTCGCACATCATATTGCAACGGTTGGTCAGGTCAACGGTAAGGACCGCGCCGCGGCCATACTTAACCGACGACGAACCATGATTATGAAGCTTTTCATCGTTATGAGCTTCCATATCACGACCCGGAAAAAGCGACTCAACGTGCTTGAGGAAGTTGGCGTCGATCGCCATCATATCCTCGATCTTGCCGTGGGTCGGACATTCTTTGATCATCCAGACCTCGTTGTTGCGTTCAATGATCTGAGCTTTGATCTCACCGACCTTTTCATTGACCAGCATCGAGACATCCCGCTCACCGGAGAGAATAGCCTCGCGTGCCTCAATGTCACACTGCGGGCAAAGCGAATCGGTCGTCCGCGGAAAGCCAAGCACCGGTTTCGTCTTCTGCCAAGACTTCAAGATCGGCTTGTCCGCCCATTTTGGGGTGAACGACGGATTTGGTTTGTACTTATTAACACTCCGGACAGCATTAAACGCTGCCCCTGCAACGAAGCTCAGGCCTTTTTCAACGTGTTTGATGGGTCTCATAAAATTTGTTTGCTTTTCTCCACAAAGCGGAACTAAAGAACTATGGCGCATGCCTAAATCGGCGAAAGATTGTGCTCAAAACCGGCACGATCTGAACACATATATGTGCAAATATCGTGCCGAAGCCCCAAGCCACCTGGATTGAGTGTAAGTGACTGAAACTCAATGGTTTATGTCAGCCCCGACGCGATCTCCCCTAGGCCCTCCGCGACACACAAAACCGAATGTCAAATATTTTATGTATCCGAATGACACACTGGACAGCTTTTAGTCCCCCAAACCTGGCCTCCAAACGCGCCTGGCGCTTAACCGCTCGGTCAACTTGAACGAATCCCCGCTTAAGGCCATTAAAACTCTACCTCACGTTACCTGCTGTAACCCTATGCGAATATTGAAGATAAAAAAACTTAAAAAAGGACTTTACAAGCGCATAAAGCTATGTTACATTTTCAAGCACTTCAAGGGATAACACCAGGACAACTAGAAACAGGAACGCTCTTAAGAAGCCGGAGTGCCGGCACAACTTCCCAATGTCGATCAAGTTTGGAACTTCCGGTTGGAGAGCGGTCATCGCAGATGAATTTACGTTCGCGAATGTCCGAAATGTAACCGAAGCGATATGTAGATATTTGAAAAACGAGCCCGGATCTTACGGTCGCCTGATCGTCGGCCACGACACGAGATTCATGGGAGAAAAGTTCTCGGACGTTGCGGCCGAAATGATCGCGGCAAAAGGGTTAAAAGTACTTCGATGCACGCATCCGGTTCCAACGCCTACCGTTGCCCACGCGATCAGGGCCCTTAAGACGGACGGAGCGATGAATTTTACTGCGTCGCACAACCCGCCGGAATATCAGGGAATAAAGTTCTCGACGCCTGACGGAGCTCCTGCACTGCCCGAAGTGACCAATAAGATCGAGGCGGCCTTAGGCGATGCCGATCCGGTACCGGACGACGATGGCGGCAGTATCGAAGATCTTGACCCGAGACAGCCCTATCTCGACGATCTGGCTACGAAGATCAATTTTGATGCGATCGAGAAAGCGGGCGGCAAATTCGTTTACGACCCGCTGTGGGGAACGGGCCGCGGCTATTTGAATAAGGCTCTTGCCGATCGAGGGGTCTCGGTAGAAACGCTGCACGACTGGCGGGACGTTACCTTTGGCGGCCAGGCACCGGAGCCCGGCGAAGAACATTTGAGCGATCTCAAGGCGGCTATCAAAAGTTCCGGCGCAACCCTAGGCCTTGCGACCGACGGTGATAGCGATCGATTTGGGGTTATAGCTCACGATGGAACGTTCATCACGCCGAACGAACTTATTGCTCTTTTGACAGACTATTTGGTCGAAACTCGCGGATGGAAGCTCGGAGTTGCTCGCAGCGTTGCTACTTCGCACCTTGTTGATAGGGTTGCGAAAGATCGCGGAATCAAGGTTTTTGAAACGCCGGTTGGATTCAAGTATATCGGTGCATTGATAAATAAGGACGAGATCATCCTCGGCGGTGAAGAATCCGCCGGGCTTACGATCCGAGGCCATTACCCTGAAAAGGACGGAATTCTCGCTTGTCTTCTTGCGGTTGAGGCCGTTGCCGTCAGGCAAACGCCTTTGGTCGAGCAGCTCAGGCAGCTTTGGAACCGTGTCGGCAGGCTGTATTCGGGCCGGATCGGCATCAAGCTCAATGATGAGGTCGCAGCCAAGCTTAAAGAAAAGCTTGCAGAGGACCCGATAGAATTTGCAGGTCGAAAAGTGCTGAGCACGGACAGGATCGACGGAGTACAGTTCAGGTTTGAAAATGACACTTGGATCCTTTTAAGGCCGTCGGGCACGGAACCGGTAGTTAGGATCTACGCCGAGGCCGAATCGGAAGCGGACGTAAGCAAACTCTTAGAAGAAGGTAAGAAATACCTTCTAGGTTAGATAGAGAAAATGACAAGGCAACGCACCACGACCAAAAGCAAGACCATGAATTCAAAACGGCAGCGACCGTTTTGGGTTTCTGTTCTCGTCGTAGTTGCTCTAACAGGGACGCTCTTTGTCGCCATCACATATCGGTCCTTCTCGGCGGTTACTGCTGAGGTTCGCGAAAATGAGCAGCTTAATTCGATGATCCAAAATTTGACGGACGAGAACCTTCAGTTGCAGGACGAGATCCACAGTTTGAAGACCGATCCGAAAGCTATCGAACGCGAGGCAAAACGCCTCGGCATCGCGGTCAAAAACCTCGATGCGAAGACACAAGTTCCGGTACCGGCGAAGTGAGAAGCGGAGAATTGCTTAGCTGGTCTTTTCCTGCCCTTTGACAATCTGCCTTTTGCCTATCTACTCCGCACGGCCTACAGTATTCCCATTCAGCTTTACTTTGCGGCTTCTTGATCCCCGAAAATCGAGAAGCCGCTTTCCTTTCCCTATTTTGCGCGTCAATCCGCAGCATCTCGTGATCTTCTGCGTCTTTTTGTTTCGCGAGTCCCGCCGAGATACGCAAAGATCATTACGACGAGATGGACGGCAAACCAGATATTGTCGTACCCCATATTCTGGTAAATGTAGATAAGGATAAGCACGCGTGGAGCGAACACGCCGAGCAGAAGATCGGCCCACTGCGGGACAGAGTTGGCCGGGAAGAGCTGAGGATACATCAGCAGATAAACGACCATTACGATCCGCGGAAAGAAGAGCGAAAATAATAGGAAGTAAAAGTCCACGGCCACCTCTGTTTTGCAACAATTTCGTCGGCAAAGCGTCTTTCAGCAAACAAAGAACTTTTTCGCGCCGAGATTGATGTCATTTTGGTTCGATTTCGGATTATAATCAAGCATATTCTCGCAGTCCGTTCGTTCTAATGGTTGACCAATATCAGGGCGCTAGGCCCGATCTCTTGCAGATATGAAAAGACTTCTAACCGTCGCCGCCTTTTGCGTTGCGCTACTTCTTGTCGAAGCAACATTTCTTGTCAACCATTCGTCGGCGAAAGCTGATGTGGTCGGCCAGCTACTGCAGCTTCCCGCTCCGCCGCCGCCAAACCCGCTGGTCGTGCGGCCGATTTATACCGACAGCGAAGCGAAGGCGGAACCGCCGGCCGACGATGCTCCGATCTCAGAACTCTGGGCATTTTGGTCAAGTGTGAACATTCCGGCAAGGTCCCTTGGATATCGCCCAAAAATGTCGGACAAGACTTTTCAGAGGCTGAAGGCAAGGGTCGACCGCGATCCCAGGGAAATCACGTCGATCCTCGGCGCATTCGACGATAGTGAAAGGTCGTACGAACTTGTAAAAAAAGCTTTTGACACGATGACCGCGACCGAAAAGCTTGAAGAGGGGCAACTTTCCGATATTCGCGAATGGCTAGTAAATCACAGCCCATACTTCACCGACGAACTTCTCGAACGTGCCCGCACGACAAAGGACACGGCCACCTATGTAGAGAATCAGGAAGAGCTGCTCCAGTTGACGCGATTCGATTTTGATAAAGCTCGCCCTCTGATCGACGAGATGTATGCGAGGGATGAAGATAAAGCCACGCACGTCCTTGCCCGCTGGGCACTCTACCGACACGCGATCGAAACCGGCTCATCTCTTGATGCGGACCGTTATCGCGATGAATTGAAGTCGATCGTCGAGAATAAGGAATTGCGTGCTCCTTTGCGCGACCTTGCAATGGATGCACTCGTTACCGAACCTGAGTGGCCGGGACGCGAGCAATGGTATCTTTCCCTCTTCCAGGACAAGACGTTGCAGGATCTTGGCGGCTACACCGGATTGACCACGCTGATAAACGTATCTCCGCCGGGAAAATATGCCCCGCAAATGCTCGACCTTCTCAATTCTGGTGATCCTGTCGTACGGGCCGCTGCGGTAAAGAATTTGCTCATCAAGATAGAGTTTGCAAAGCCTGAGGTCGTGCGTGCCCTGCTTCCGTGGCTTGAAGATCCGAAATGGGCCGACGACAGCAACGGGACTGCTCGAGGCGCGATCATAAAGGCCCTTCAAAAGGTTAAACTTCCGGAAAGCGTGCCGTCATTGATCAGAACGCTCCACGAAAAGAATCCGAACGCAAAGGTGGGCAAAGGATCGACCTCTGCGAATGCTGCAGCCAATGTCGTGGCCAACGCCGCCGCTACGGTGGCGCGTGCGATGGCAAATGCTGCCAACGCAAATACAGCCATCGCTGTGGCAAATACGTCTGTCTATGGAGCAAATGCTACGACCGGTTATTACGGCGAGGACAACACTTATCCGTTTCGCGACGATGCGATCGAAGCTCTTGGTTTCCAAGGCCAGATTCAAGCGGGCCCGCCGCTTCGGAGGCTTCTCTCCTCGCCGACAACGAGTTACGAGCGTATCCGGTTATTCAAGGCAATAGTCCAAGTCAAAGGCTTTTCGATTCCCGAGCAGCTCGACGCTCTCGAATCCACCGTTCGCCGAGACCTTGCTGCCGGCGACTCGAATTCGATGGTAAACGAGTGGTCAAGCGAGCCACGCGTCGCCACGCCGGCTCAAGTAAAAGCCGGGCTAGCGGAACAACTCACCCAAGACCCATCACTAATTACAGAGGAGCTCGCCACAGCCGTTGTAGCACGCATTGATGCTCTTGAGACCCGAGAGCCGCTCGTCGCCCAACAGTTGCGAAAGATAGCGCTCGATTGGATTCTAGCTCCGATCGATTCGATGACGATCCGAGACGTCAAGCGCGGTGTCGCAGAACAAGAGGAAATTCTACGCGTGCTGGCTCGCCGTAAAGAGTTGGTAGAGAAGAACGCCAGTGAGATCTCAGACCTTCGGAGCGGTGCGCCACTCGCGGCGGCAGTTGGTGCGTGCGTACTCGGAGACGCAGGCGGGTATGAAGCCATCCTTAATGGCGCGGATGCAACCACCAAGCGAGCGCTTTTTGCATGTGCTCGCCTTGTGCGGGCCCAACTCCCGCATGCAAAGGTATTTGCGATCGCCAAAGGACCTGACAAGCTCCTGGCCACTGCCGCAGTAGCCTACTTGGAAAGCGATGACTCACCCGAATCGCGACAGGTCGTCCTTTCCCTCTTTCCGAACGAAGCAAAGGTTCTTGGTTCGACAACCGCTTTCAAAATCGGCGAATCCGAACCTGAGTTCTCGACCTGGCTATCGCGCTTGTTCACTTCAACTGATGAGGGCATCGAATATTACAGCACCTACGTCGGCGGGGAAGATACTTTGATGGCGATCGAAAAGCGCCTTCAAAAAGAGGTCAAGGAAGACGATTCTCTCATTGGAATCTATGGCTACGATTCGAATTACGTTCGCATTTACAAAGATCGCGTCATCTACTCCTGGGAAGAGGACGAATCCAGATATAAAGAACGGCCGCTCGAACCGGCCGAATTCGATTACTTAAAACAGTATCTCGCCCAAAATCGCGTTGATACGCTGCCGCCGTTCCTCGAGTGCTTTGGAGACTATTGCGAGGCGAAAGAGCTGCTGATGCTTAGCCGTGCAGGCGGCCGCCGTGTATTTATGACCGGCGAACCCGGCGAATTCTTTAAGGGTCTCGACAAGTACTTTGAAGAGGTAAGAAAACGCCCCGGTACCGTTAAGTATGCTCTTAGCCGCGAAGTGCCCGGGCTCGATCTGATGCTCGCGGATGAGAATTTCACTGCCTATACGGTTTGGAAAGAAGGTGATGACCTTCGCGTCGCCGTCAGCGATGATGCCGTCCGCGAACAGGTCGATAAGGACGTTGAAGAGATCGCCAAGCACCCGACCGGTGACGACTCAAAGGCGCCTTGGCAGGTTTCGGCGGAGCTCGCTGAAAAGCGAAAGTATGATGGCTATTCATGGCGACACATTTCAAATGGTTCGCTTGGCGGCGTCGTTTCACAGCCAGTCGGTATCGAGTACATCCCGACGAATGACGGGCTCGCCGGCGAGATCACAAATGAACAATGGAAGGCCCGCGTCGGCACGACCGAGTATCGTGCAGGCGACGGCATTTACAGGATAAGCGGCGGCCGCTCGGAAAAACTCGCCTCTGGACCATTCAACACGCCGATGGTTACGCCGGACGGCAAATGGGTCGTTGCTTACAAAGGCTGGGAATCTTCGGAAAGCCAAAGCGGTTTGCGAAGAATCAACACGGCCACTAAGAAGGAATTCGTTATTTCCGGAGTTGAAAGTTATGATGCGTATCGGCCCGCCGCGTACCTGCCAAGCCTGAAACGTATGCTCCTGGGCATAAATAACGAGTATGATCCCGAGGTCCAGGCGGAAAGTCTGATCCTTCTCGATCCTGAGACAGGACTCGCGACGCCTGCAGCAGGAGAATTCCGCCCGTTGGCACAGCAGACCTTTAGGCCGCTGCAGCGCGGGGCCGTCCCGGGTACTTTTTGGGCTGCGCTTCCGAACAGTGAAAAGAATTCGACCGATGTGGGCGTGTACGACGCTCGGACATTTAGGTTCAAGAATGTACTAACGATCCCGAAGATAGTGTTCGACAGCATGGCAATGTGGGTCGATGAAGCCGGCGGTTCGGTATATTTCGTTTACAAAGGACAGCTTTTGCGGCTCCCGCTGAAACCGTTGCCTGCCAGGCCAAAATAGTAGTTTTGGGTCTTGCGAACTTGCCTGAGAGCCTCGAAACGCGCTTTAATATTTGTTTGCCTTTCAGTAGAGGGGCGAAGTCGGGTCTCGCCCGATACACTTTTTGCCGAAAAGGAGGTGAGAAAACAAAATGGCAACTGTAATAGTTAATAATAACGAATCGATCGAGTCGGCCCTTCGCCGGTTCAAACGAAAGGTCATTAGCGAAGAGATCATTAAGGACTTCAAGAAGCATTCTCACTTCATTCCGCCTGGTCAAAAAGCAAAGCTGAAGTCGGCAAATGCGCGAAAGCGCAATCGCCGCCGCTTCCGTACGCAGCGTCCCGCAACAACAACGCCGCGTCCGGCACCAGCTCGGTAAGCAGTGATCTGAACTTTTGCGAAAAGTGGAAAAGTGCACCTTTGGTCGCTTTTTCACTTTTTGATTTCTACAGCTCGAAAAAATGACAAAACCGCGAATTCTTATCACGAACGACGACGGCATTCACGCCGAAGGCATTAAGGCCCTCGAGGCGGCTCTTGCTCCGCTCGGCGAGGTCTTCGTGGTCGCTCCGGAAGCCGAGATGAGCGGTGCCTCGCATAGCCTCACACTCGCTCGTCCGTTGAGAATTCGTCGTATTGATGATCATCACTGGACGGTTGACGGCACCCCGACCGATTGCGTCGTAATGGCGTTGAACAAGATCCTTCCGCCGGATATGCCGCCCGACATTTGCTGCTCGGGCATCAATCACGGGCCGAACCTCGGAGACGATGCGAGCTACTCGGGAACGGTCGCGGGAGCGATGGAGGCGACGATCCTTGGTGTTCCGGGTATTGCCTTCAGCTTGGCAGTTTCTCGCGACCCTGACTTTAGGGAGTCTGCTAATGTCGCCGCTTCGATCACTGAAAAAGCTTTGAGCGTCGGCTTGCCCATGGGGACTCTGCTGAATGTAAATATCCCACGCGGCCTACCGACCGGCACCCGTATCACAACACAAGGTTTTAAGACCGCCCGGCCGGTTATCAGCGAACATACCGACCCGCGCGGAAAACTTTATTATTGGATCGGCGAGGTTCGCAACGGATATCGTGCCGAAGGTGGAACAGATTTTGAGGCGATCGACGCCGGCCTTGTTTCGGTAACTCCGATGCGTGCGGATCTGACGGATCACTCGTCCTTGACGCTGCTAGGTGATTGGAACGCCTAGTCAGAAAATTCAATTATGCCGCCCGGAGCAACACGCGATGACATGACGATCCGCCGCCAGCAGATGGTTGCGATGCTCGCCGATGAGTTTCACATTCGAGATGCTCGCGTTCTGGAAGCAATGGCTAACATCCCGCGGCATCGGTTCGTACCGGACGCGCTAAAGGCGCAGGCTTACCGTGACGGTGCACTGCCGATCGCGAGCGGCCAGACGATCTCGCAGCCATACATCGTGGCCCGAATGACCGAGCTTCTCGAACTCAAAGGCAACGAGAAGGTGCTTGAGATCGGTGCCGGGACCGGCTATCAAACTGCAATTCTCGCCACCTTCGCGAGAAAGGTTTTTGCGATCGAGCGACACGAAACCCTTGCACGCGAGGCAAACGCTCGGCTTGCTGACCTAGGATTCAGAAATATGCCCCTAAAAGCCCGCGATGGCACAAAAGGCTGGGACGCATATCACCCGTATGATGCTATCCTTGTCGCGGCAGGCGGGCCTGACGTGCCGGCACCGCTCGTCGCACAACTTAAGGTCGGCGGGAAGCTCGTCATTCCGGTTGGCGGTAGTCGCGAAGATCAGCGGCTCATACGAGTTACAAAAACCGAGACCGGCATTAGAACGGAAGATTTCGGCCCGTGTAAGTTCGTGCCTCTGATCGGCGATCACGGATGGAAAGATCTACAGCAGTAAATGGAAACACTCATCGACATTTTTAACGCCGTCCGAGAGTTCTTGAACCCGGCCCATCTGATCGATTATCTCCTCGCGTTGCTCGGGAATTGGGTGTATCTCGGCCTCTGGTTCGTTATCTTCGCAGAGACGGGACTCGCGGTCGGTTTTTTCCTACCCGGCGACTCTCTGCTGGTCGTCTCAGGACTCTTTGCCGCCGCGGGCAAACTGAATGTTGTGCTGGTAATGCTCGCGTTCTTCCTTGGTTCGGTGATCGGCGACAGCACCGGTTACTGGACCGGGCGCGTAATGGGAAAGAGCTTGTTCGGCCGCGAGAATTCGTGGGTGTTCAAGCCCTCGCGAGTGGGGAAAGCACACGCGTTCTTTGAGCGTTATGGACCAAAAACTGTCGTTCTCGCCCGTTTTGTGCCGATCGTACGCACCTTCGCACCCATTGTGATCGGTTCGGTAAGAATGGAATATCCAACGTTTCTAGCTTACAGCGTTGCCGGTGGAGCACTTTGGATATCTACGATGGTACTCGCGGGATATTTCTTCGGCGGGATCATCGAAAACGCGCTTGGTATCAAGCTACAGGATCACATTGAAAAGGTCGTGATCGTCGTCGTCGCGCTCTCGCTCTTGCCGCCCGTTATTGAGTACCTTCGGCATCGCTTCGGCAAGAAGCCGGTAGATGAGGCTTCGCAGGATATCGCCTAAATTTGTTTGACAGGCGTCCGCCGGATGCCTAAACTTGGTATTTGACTTATCGGGGCGTGGCTCAGCCTGGTAGAGCGCACGGTTCGGGACCGTGAGGTCGGATGTTCAAATCATCTCGCCCCGACCATTCTAAGAAGAAAAGCTGCCCGGAGTTCGCTCCCGGCAGCTTTTTGTTGTTATCGGCCTGAATTGCGCGAATCAGGCAAGCTGATAAGTTGCAACGCTAGTTGGCGTCTCGTAGCAGCGGACCTTATAGACCTGGACACGGCCGTCCGAGATGCGCGAATTCAGGTAATCCACGAAGAATTTCGCAAGATTCTCAGCCGATGGGTTGAGTTCCTCGTCAAAGGGCGGGAGTTCATTGATGTTGCGGTGATCTAAATATCTAACGATCTCATCGGCGGCGTCTTTAAGGTCACCAAAATCGATCAAAAGTCCGATATTATTGAGTTCTGCCCCACGTGCAAAGATCTCGACCTTGTAATTGTGTCCATGCAGATTCTCGCATTTTCCCTTGTAGCCGCGCAGCTGGTGGGCTGACGAAAAATTCCGCTCGATCATAACTTCGTAAAAAGCCGTCATATAACTTGTCGAAATTATAACTTTCTATTCGAGAATTTCACGAACGTCATCGAGTTCGCTTGTGATCCTCATTCGCGGCAGTGAAGCGAGGAAGTCGCGGCCGTAACCTTTGGTGCGCAAACGCGGATCGAGTATGGCGATAACGCCGCGGTCCGAACGGCTGCGGATCAGACGGCCAATTCCCTGTTTTAGCGTGATGATCGCTTGCGGAACGCTGTACTCAAAGAACGAGGCACCGCCGCGTTCGTCAATAAATCTTGCGCGTGCGGCGACAAGCGGATCGGTCGGCACCGCGAATGGCAGTTTGTCGATAATGACGCAAGAAAGCTGCTCGCCTCGAACATCGACACCCTGCCAAAAACTCTGCGTCGCGAAAAGCACCGCATTTGGCGTCGAACGAAAACGCTCGATCAGTCCGGCTTTCGACATCGTGCCCTGCACAACGGACGGCTAGCCGATTCGCGACTTTACGAGATGATA
>Ga0079224_100015049_pt1 | contig 10821 bp, 7 predicted proteins | sample Stecom2015_FD_80414 | JGI IMG/M metagenome (GOLD analysis project Ga0079224, IMG submission 80414) | Agricultural soil microbial communities from Utah to study Nitrogen management - Steer compost 2015 | ecosystem: Environmental > Terrestrial > Soil > Agricultural land | place: USA: Utah...
CAAAAATCCGATTTGGTTAAACGAAGCCAAAGGGATTTCAATTAAACGAGTAACCATAAGCGGTGTGAAAAACGCAGAATCTTTGCATTACAAAAAAGACCATTTAGGAAATGAAATCTTGGATGATAACGGAAATAAAATCCCTGTTGATTTTGTAAGCACTGGAAATAATCATCACGTTGCTGTTTATAGAGATGAAAAAGGGAATTTACAGGAAAATGTAGTTTCCTTCTTTGAAGCAGTTATCAGAGTAAACCAAGGATTACCGATTATTGATAAAACGTATAACCAACATTTAGGATGGCAGTTCTTGTTTACAATGAAACAAAACGAAATGTTTGTTTTTCCGAATGAGAATACCGGATTTAATCCAAATGAAATAGATTTATTAGACCCGAAAAATAAAAAGGAAATCAGTGCGAATTTGTTTAGAGTGCAAAAATTGGCAACCGGAGATTATTGGTTTAGACATCATTTAGAAACAACGGTTGAGGTTAAATCAAGTTTGAAAGATGTTACTTACAAACGATTAAGTTTAGTTGGAATTAAAGATGTCATCAAAGTCCGCATCAATCATTTGGGAGATATTGTAGGATTTGGAGAATATTAAAAAATTAAAACTATGCTTAAACGAACCCTCTACATTGGCAATCCGGCATACCTGAAGTTGAAGGACAATCAGCTTCGGGTCATCGACCCCGAAACTAAAGAAGTAAAAGGTTCGGCACCGGTCGAGGATATGGCATTTCTGGTTTTGGATCATTATCAGATTATGATTAGTCATCAATTGATTGTTGCTTTGCAAGGCAATAATGTAGCGATTATCAGTTGTGATGCACATCATTTGCCATTTGGATTGATGTTGCCGATGAGCGGTCACGTGGAGCATTCAGAAAGATTGAAGCACCAATTAAATGTTTCAGAACCTTTGCGCAAACAATTATGGAAACAAACGGTGGAAGCCAAAATCAGTCAGCAAATGTTGCTTTTGAAAAAGCTTCGCAAAAATTATGAACCGATGACCGAATACCTCAATAACGTGAAATCTGGTGATAGCACGAATATGGAAGGAATTGCGGCGCAATATTATTGGAAAAATTTATTCGATGATTTTTCGAGAAAAAGAGATGGGGAGGCACCAAATAATTTTCTGAATTTTGGTTATGCTGTTTTAAGAAGTATTGTGGCAAGGGCAATCGTAAGTTCAGGTTTAAACCCGACCATTGGTATTTTTCATCGAAATAAATACAATCCTTATTGTTTGGCCGACGACATTATGGAACCGTATCGTCCTTATGTCGATGAATTGGTTTATAGTTTGGTGTTGCAACCTTCACGTCCGCAGGAATTGACGCGCGAAGTCAAAGCACATTTACTGAAGATTGCTACTCAAGACGTGATGATGATGCAAAAGCTTCGTCCGCTGATGGTTTCCGTGAGCAGTACAACTTCTTCATTGTACAAATGTTACACGGGCGAACAACGGATTCTTCAATATCCGATGCTGTATTAATTCAATTCTGAGGAACGAGAAATCTATGTTGAATCAAAACAGATATAACGCTTATCGGATTATGTGGGTTTTAGTATTTTTTGATTTGCCGACCGAAACCAAACGCGATCGGCATCTCGCAACCAAATTCAGAAAGCATCTGATTGATGACGGATTTTCGATGTTCCAATTTTCCATTTATTTGCGGCATTGTCCGAGCCGTGAAAATGCTGAGGTTCATATCCGGCGCATCAAAAACAATTTACCCAAACACGGAAAAGTCGGAATAATGTGTGTGACGGATAAGCAATTCGGACAGATGGAAATCTTTTTCGGACAGAAAGAAACCGATTTGCCCGTTCCTTCTCAGCAATTGGAATTGTTTTGACAGAATGAAAAATTTAGGAATAAAAAAGCAGATAATCCTAAAAATTACCTGCTTTTTTTGATTCTGATTAAATCCATCAAACCCTTTCTGATAAAAGGATTAGATTGAGGTTGGAATCTAATCCCGTAAAATTACAAATTTTTGAAAGCAATTCACAACGGCTCAAGCTTGATATTTATAGTACCCTTAGTTGGAATCTAATCCCGTAAAATTACAAATTTTTGAAAGCAATTCACAACATTTAGACCGGCTTATGGTAGAACTTCAGAGTTGGAATCTAATCCCGTAAAATTACAAATTTTTGAAAGCAATTCACAACTTCTCGTAATGTCACTTATCTCGGTAATAAGTTGGAATCTAATCCCGTAAAATTACAAATTTTTGAAAGCAATTCACAACCTTTTGAAGTTTGCGTTCTCGGCAATGGATGTTGGAATCTAATCCCGTAAAATTACAAATTTTTGAAAGCAATTCACAACAATTGCGGCGGCCGACGTTTTCAATCGTTCGTTGGAATCTAATCCCGTAAAATTACAAATTTTTGAAAGCAATTCACAACAGTTTGGCACTTATTTTTTCAAGTCTATCAGTTGGAATCTAATCCCGTAAAATTACAAATTTTTGAAAGCAATTCACAACCCTTCGTAGGTTTGACGGGAATACAGAGATGTTGGAATCTAATCCCGTAAAATTACAAATTTTTGAAAGCAATTCACAACTAAGGAAGCATATAACACCAACCGGAAGCGGTTGGAATCTAATCCCGTAAAATTACAAATTTTTGAAAGCAATTCACAACGTTAGGGTCGTCGACGCCTTCGTAAGTATTGTTGGAATCTAATCCCGTAAAATTACAAATTTTTGAAAGCAATTCACAACGGAACTTCCGAAAAGAAAAGAAGAAAACTAGTTGGAATCTAATCCCGTAAAATTACAAATTTTTGAAAGCAATTCACAACAGATAACCACATTTGATTGTAATTGGCGTTGTTGGAATCTAATCCCGTAAAATTACAAATTTTTGAAAGCAATTCACAACGGTTATACGCTTCAACTCCTCGCGCCCTATGTTGGAATCTAATCCCGTAAAATTACAAATTTTTGAAAGCAATTCACAACCGAATTGGTCTGTTTTCGGATTCATTGAAGGTTGGAATCTAATCCCGTAAAATTACAAATTTTTGAAAGCAATTCACAACTTTTGCCAGCTTTACGCTGTGAGCGTTTGCGTTGGAATCTAATCCCGTAAAATTACAAATTTTTGAAAGCAATTCACAACAGAATAACACTTAATTCTTCAATCAAATCGGTTGGAATCTAATCCCGTAAAATTACAAATTTTTGAAAGCAATTCACAACCGGTTAATCCTAAATTAGAATTGAATTTTAGTTGGAATCTAATCCCGTAAAATTACAAATTTTTGAAAGCAATTCACAACAAATGGAGAACACACCTACCAATCGCTTCAGTTGGAATCTAATCCCGTAAAATTACAAATTTTTGAAAGCAATTCACAACGAAGAAGTAGTTTTGAATTGTTTGTGATTTGTTGGAATCTAATCCCGTAAAATTACAAATTTTTGAAAGCAATTCACAACAACGCTGAAGTCATCCACTCTCGATGTAATGTTGGAATCTAATCCCGTAAAATTACAAATTTTTGAAAGCAATTCACAACAACTGCACCTGAAGCTGAATATTGGAATGAGTTGGAATCTAATCCCGTAAAATTACAAATTTTTGAAAGCAATTCACAACTGTTTTACGATTTGAGCATTTTGAGGAATGGTTGGAATCTAATCCCGTAAAATTACAAATTTTTGAAAGCAATTCACAACGATGGAATCATTTCCGTTTCCGGGGCGAACGTTGGAATCTAATCCAGTAAAATTACAAATTTTTGAAAGCAATTCACAACTGTGTTAGAGTCAAAGGGTTGAATTTATCAGTTGGAGATATGAAAAATTGATCTTTTTCAATTATTTATAGGGTAAAATTATAATCACCCATTTTACATCCCAATTTATTTATTTTTACTCTTCAGTTTTTCAGTTTTTCTTTTCAGCGAATCAGTTTTCTCCTTACGGGATTTTTGCTTTACGCTATCCATTTGTTTCTCCAAACTTTTCAGTGAATCTCGCCCGCTGTTATCGCCTGCATCAGGAAACTGGAACGGGTAATTCCCAAACAAACTGACCAAACGGAATGTGCTGTAAATGGTTCTGTTTTTTCGGTTTCCCAGTGCAATTATGGTTGCTTCATGGTTAAAATCCCTTACATAGGCGGTATTGTTTCCATGCCACCATCCGTTGTGGTAGAGGATTTTACTGCCATCATCCCATTCCATCAATCGAATTCCTAATCCGTAATTTTTTACACCCTTTGATTCGTAACTATAGCCTTTCCAGGCTTTTTCTTTCAGGTTTTTAGGGAGAAATTTATCGGAATACATTGCCAAATCCATTTGCAATAAATCGCGTGGAGTTGAATATATATTTTTATCGCCATAGGTTTTGTCTAAATGGTCATATTTCCACTCACGGCCGTTGTGATAATAGGATTTAGAAACTCGAGCCGAATCTTTGTCAAATTCCATTACAAATGTATCTTTCATTCCCAATGGGTTAAAAACCATTTCTTTCATGGCATCTGGATAGCTGAGTCCGGTTACTTTTTCAATGACCAAGGCAAGTAGTAAAAAGTTGGTATTATTATAGGAGAATTTTTTCCCGGGCTTGTTTATAGCTTGCGGTTTTTTCTGGACCAAAATATCCAACACATCTTGGTTGGTTATTTTTTTTGAATTGTCCCAATAATTTTTATCATCAGACAAATGCAGGTAATTGGGTAATCCGCTTCTGTGATTGAGTAAATCTTCAATTCTTACATCCTCATAAGGAAAACCGATTAGGTATTTACTTACTTTGTCTTTTAATTCAATTTTATCAAATTCCACTAATTTGAGTACGGCCATTCCGGTCAAAACTTTTGAAATAGAAGCGATATGAAGCGGGGTAGAAGCCGTCATCGGGATTTGTTTTTCAAAATCAGAAAAACCCGTATAGCCTTCAAATATGACTTCTCCGTGTTGGGCCACGAGAAAACCGCCACTTACATTATTATGCAACCAGAAATCATTGTAAAATTTATCAAGAAATCGGTATTTGTTGGCTTTGTCAATTAAATCTACTTTTTGAAATTTATATTCTTTTGCCCAATCCAGTGAATCAAATTTGGGTAAGGTGTCATTTTTATGTTTTGATTGTTTTAGGCGTTCCTGCTCTGAATTTTTACAGTTTATTGCACATATTAATACCAAGAGGAAAACGGCCAAATTCCTTAATTTCATATCCAACTTTTATTCGAGTGTATGTTTTGTTTGGGAGCCAATTTACACTAAAACTAAAAGAAGAAACAAAAATTTAACTTTTTGCTAAGATTTAATTTGAGAATGAACTTGACGCCCGCTCACCCAAAATAATTCCCGTTGCCATGGCAACATTCAGGCTTTCAGTTTTTTGAAGACTTCCCATTTTTGGAATAGAAATTTTTTGGGTTATGAGTTCAAAAAGTTCTTTTGAAATGCCATTGGCTTCATTTCCCATCAACAAGGTTGCATTTTCGGGAAATTTCGTTTGATAAATATTTTCTCCTTCCATAAATGCACCTAATACAGGATTTTTATAAGATTGAAAAAAATCCTTTAAATTCAAATAATTTACCTGAACTCTTAGAAATGAACCCATTGTCGATTGAATCACTTTGGGATTGTAAACATCCACCGTTTCATTTGAACAAATAATCTGCCCGATTCCAAACCAGTCAGCCAGTCGAATGATTGTTCCCAAATTCCCCGGATCCCGGACATCGTCAAGCGCCAAAATAAATCCCTCTGTATTTATGGGTTTCTCATCTGGGATTTCACACAAAGCCAAGACAGTATTGGGTTGAACCAATTGGCTGATTTTTTTTAATTCTTGTTCAGAAATAAATTCCAAACTATTTTCAACTAAATTAAAAGAAGAATCGGTAGTAAATATTTTGTGAATTTGGAGTGAACTGTTAATTGCCTCATCGACGATTTTAACACCTTCAACAATAAACTTATTGTATTTTTGCCTAAATTTTTTTTTGACCAAAGAATTGATTAGTTTGGTTTCACTATTTGTAAGCATCTGAAATGAAATATCTAAATGCAAAGATAATATTATTCGCTATTCTGGTATTCATCGCCTATAGTTGTAATGTAACAAAAAAAGTTCCCCATGGCGAGCACCTGCTTACGCAAAATGAATTTGAATTCGAAACCAAAGAAAAGCCATTTAAATCTCAACTTCTCGATTATGTACGACAACGCCCCAACGGGGGAGCTATTTTCGGTTTCCTTCCTTTAAAATTATTACTTTATAATTCGGTTCCTGCCAAATTTGATACAACTTTTTTGGAATATTATGATTTGACAAAGAAAAGAAGAAATCAACAGTCACTCGATAGTTTGCTGGTCAAAAATGGATTAGAAGAATATACAGGACAAAGCCTTTGGTTCAAAAGATTTCGTTTCAATCAAGGTGAACCACCCGTTTTAATCGATACCGCAATGTCTTCTTTTTCTGAAGAGAATTTGGAAAGTTTTTACTTTGACCGAGGTTATTTTGATGCTTTGGTCGAGTCCTCACACGATTTGGACAGTACCTCAAAAAAAGGAAAGGTCATTTATACCATTCAACCGGGTGAAGCTTCAAAGATCAAATCCTATCAATATGAAATAAAGGATACAACAGTTAGAAATCATTATGAAACCTTGTTAAAAAGAGGTGCGGAAATCAAAGTGGATGAGCGTTATGACATGGATAATTTTTTTGCAGAAAGAGACAGAATTGTAGAATATTTGCAAAACAGGGGTTACTGGAAATTCAATGAAGACGGACAAGCCATAGAATTTACTGCCGACACGACTATCAGTGATAAACAATTAGATGTTACGCTTTTGATTCCATCCCAAAAAAATGATTCCGTTAAAGTCAAAGAAACTTTTGCCAAATACCGTTACGGCGCCATTCATATTTATCCCGATTCAAATCAGAAAGAAAAAGAAAACAATGAAGTAATTTATTTTGATACAATTTATGACGGTTATCACCTTCATTATAAGGACCCTAAAATGAAATTCCGTCCGAAATTTTTCACAGATGCCATTGTATTAAGAGATTCAGCACTTTATCGAAAAATTTCAGAAGATCAAACCAAACGGAATATTTCCAAAAGAGAAGGAATCAGGCTGACTACTTTCCAAACCAAATGGGATTCTACCCTGCTCATCCAAAATGACAGTGTGCTGAATGTAGATATGTTTTTCCAGCCCAAAAAGAAATACGATTTGTTTTACGGAGCCGAACTTTCCTGGTCCGAATTCATGAATTTCGGGGTTACGCCACGTGTTTCTTTGGTTGCCCGAAACCTTTTCAGGGGTGGAGAAAATTGGGAGACTACCCTTCGCGGAACTTTGGGAAATGTAAATGAGAAATTCACAGACGACGGAAGTTTCTTCAATGCTTTTGAAATGAATTTCCAGACTAAAATAGGTTTCCCTTATTTATTGTTTCCTATTAAAACCGACAAAGTCTTTCCCAAACGTTTTTATAAACAAACCGATTTGCGAATGGGGGCCTCGGTTCAAAGAAATATCGGACTTGGCAGAATTACCTATTCAACCGGATTGGATTATAACATTTCTTTCAGGGACACGCATTCCCACATGTTGAGTATTTTGAATACAGAATTTGTGAATAACATCCAGAAAGACAATTATTTCGAAGTTTTTGAAGGCGACAATAACATTAAAAATAATTTCTTCAACCAATATTATTTTATGTACAATCCGGGTGCGGCCATTCAGCATTATCAGGGAGAATTGTCAGATGTAGACGTAATCAATATGATTTATGATGACCAGACTTTCCTGAATACCCTTGAAGGACAAGGACTGGAAGATCTGTCTATTTTTGAAAATATGAATTTTAGACGGCAGACCATTTCACAAGATGTTTTGATTACTTCTTTAATTTATCAATATACCCTAAACCAAAGCGAACGCCGGAACGTGAAAAACCCTTGGTTTTTACGAGGAAGAGTGGAATTGGCCGGAAATGTTTTAAATTTATTGGACAATGCTTTCGGATTTTATAAAACTGAAACCACTCAAGGTAAAGAAATGGGAATGGTTTTCAATGTTCCTTATTCCCAATTTGTCAAATTTGATGTAGATGTCAGAAAATACTTTGAACTCGGCCCAGAATCAACATTGGCCACAAGAGCATTTTTCGGGATTGTCCAGCCTTATGGCAACACAGACTTTATTCCTTTTGTAAGAAGTTATACTGCCGGTGGTGCCAATGACGTAAGGGGGTGGGCAGCCGCAACTTTAGGACCAGCCGATTTTCCGCGCTATGCAGGGGGAGATGATGTCTTTGCAATTGAACGGATGAAACTGATGTTCAATGTGGAATACAGATTTAAAATGGTCGGGATGGTCAATGGAGCCCTATTTGTAGATGCCGGAAATATTTGGGGAACCGATAAAGACAACGAATTAACTTTGTTCAGATTTGATGACTTTTACAAAGAGCTGGGAATAGGTTCCGGGTTCGGATTTAGATTTGACCTTACTTATTTAATTCTTCGTTTGGATTTCGCCTATAAAATTCACGATCCAAGTTATCCGTTGGGTCATAGATGGCAGTTTGATAATTTTAAAATATTTAAACCCCGACTTGCTTTTGGAATAAATTACCCATTTTAACTATAAGTTCTCTATATTTGTACGAAGTTTAAGCACCAAAATTTTTAGCTATGAGTAGAAAATTCCCGGCCGGAGTTGCAACCGGTTCATTAGTAAGAGAAATCATTCAAGACGCAAAAGAAAATCAGTACGCATTGCCCGCATGTAATGTAATCGGTTCAAGTTCTGTAAACGCTGCAATGGAAGCTGCGGCGCAAGTAAATTCACCATTGATCATCCAATTCTCAAATGGAGGAGCAGCATTCAATGCAGGAAAAGGTCTGAAAGGTGAAAATCAGTTAGCAGCCGTAAGAGGGTCAATAGCCGGTGCTTTACATATCCATACTTTGGCGGAAGCCTATGGCGCAACCATTATTTTACACACCGACCATTGTGCCAAAAACCTTTTGCCTTGGATTGACGGAGTAATGGACGCCAATGAAGATTTCTACCACAAAACAGGAAAATCATTATTCAGTTCTCATATGTTGGATTTGTCTGAAGAACCCTTGGAAGAAAACATGGAAATTTCCAAACGTTATTTAGAAAGAATGTCCAAAATCGGGATGACACTTGAAGTCGAACTTGGAATCACCGGTGGAGAAGAAGACGGCGTAGACAATACCGGCGTCGATAATTCTTTATTGTACACACAACCAGAAGAAGTTGCTTATGTTTATGAACAATTAAAATCTGTAAGTGATGATTTCTGGATTGCAGCAGCTTTTGGAAATGTGCACGGTGTTTATAAACCCGGAAATGTGGTGTTGACCCCTAAAATCCTTGATAATTCCCAAAAATATATAGAAGAAAAATTCGGAACAGGAAAAAATCCGGTTGATTTTGTATTCCATGGTGGATCAGGTTCCTCATTGGAAGAAATTCGTGAGGCGATTGGTTACGGAGTTATCAAAATGAACATCGATACCGATTTGCAATATGCATTCATGGAAGGAGTTCGAAAATATTTTGACGCGAAAAAGGATTATTTACAAGGCCAAATCGGGAATCCGGAAGGCGATGAAAAACCGAACAAAAAATTCTATGATCCACGGGTATGGGTGAGAGAAGGTGAAGTAACTTTTAAAGAAAGATTAATTCAAGCCTTTGAAGACCTAAATAACGTAGGTAGAATTGGATAATTTAGATAATATATACGATCACCAAAACGAGAAAAAGAAGATGGCTTGGTTTAGAAGAACAAAAAAAAATATAACGACTGAACATAAAAAAGACGTTCCAAAAGGACTTTGGTACAAATCGCCAAGTGGTAAAATCATAGATACTGAAGAGTTAAAAGCCAATATGTATGTGAGCCCGGATGACGACTTTCATGTACAGATAGGCAGTCAGGAGTATTTTGAAATACTGTTTGATGATGCTAAATTTAAGGAACTTGATACAAAAGTGGAGAGTAAAGATCCATTAAATTGGAATGATACTCAGAAATACAAAGACCGTCTGAAAGATGTGAAAAAGAAAACCGGACTTACAGATGCCATCCGTACGGCTACCGGAAAAATGAATGGTAGAGATGTCGTGATAAGCGCCATGGATTTTAAATTCATCGGAGGATCTTTAGGTTCTGCGATGGGTGAGAAAATCACTCGTGCTATGGCTTATTGTTTAAAACACAAATTACCATATATATTGATTTCCCAATCTGGAGGAGCCCGTATGATGGAAGCAGCTATTTCCCTTATGCAAATGGCAAAAGTAGAAGCAATGCTTACCCGCATGTCAGACGCTAAACTTCCGTACATTTCTGTTTTGACCAATCCCACTTACGGAGGAGTTACAGCTTCTTTTGCTTCAGTGGGTGATCTGGTAATTGCGGAACCACGCGCTTTAATCGGATTTGCGGGACCAAGGGTTATCAAAGAAACAATTGGACGGGATTTGCCGGAAGGATTTCAAACTTCAGAATTCTTATTGGAAAAAGGATTTGTGGATATGATTGTACACCGTAAGATGCTAAAAAACCAATTATCAGAATCCATTAACCTATTGATGCCTACGGAAGTAGAAAAAAACAGCGTAAAAAAGTAAAAATTATTTGTATAAAATAAGCGGGATTGTTTATATTTGCGTCCCAATTGCGAGAATAGCTCAGCTGGTAGAGCACGACCTTGCCAAGGTCGGGGTCGCGGGTTCGAGTCCCG
>Ga0079224_100015052_pt1 | contig 10820 bp, 12 predicted proteins | sample Stecom2015_FD_80414 | JGI IMG/M metagenome (GOLD analysis project Ga0079224, IMG submission 80414) | Agricultural soil microbial communities from Utah to study Nitrogen management - Steer compost 2015 | ecosystem: Environmental > Terrestrial > Soil > Agricultural land | place: USA: Utah...
GCGCCCGGCGCCGGGCGCGAGGCCCGCGCGGTCCGCCTGCTCGTAGAGGCCGGTTGCGAAACCGTAGTCCTTCAGCGCCCGGTCCACCCCGTAGGGCGAGGCGCCAGCCTCCACCATCAGGTCCGCGGCGGCTCGCCCGGCCGCATAGACCCTGGCACCGAGGCTCTGGCCGTCGAGCGTGCGCACCGCAACCCGCCCCATGCGGCCGGCGAGCGCAAACAGCGCCGCCGCCGCCTCGGGCGCCGTCGCCGGCAGGGTCGCGACCTCCATCGCCCGGCTCCCCGGCACCGGCGGCAATGCCAGCCCGGCCAGGTCGGCGACGCGCGCGCTTGCCGCCGCGAGCCGGTCGAGGCGCAGCGCCTCGGGCCCCTCCGCCCGCGCCGCCACGGCGATCAGCGCGCCGCGCTTGGCGACGGGCTCGACCCGGGCGAGGTCCGCAGCCATGCCCTCGCCCACCAGCACGATCAGGTCTGCCGTGGCGAGGTCGCCCGGCGCGACCGCCCCGCCAATCTGCGCCCAGCCGGCATCGCGCGCCGCGGCGCTGAGCCGTCCGCCCGAAACCTCGCGTTCCAGCAGCGCCGCCACCCGCGCGAGCCCAGCCGAGAGCGCCGGCCCGTCGGCGCCGAGCATGGTCACGTCGATGCCGAGCGCCATGAGCGCGACGGCAAGCTCCGCCGCCACGCCTCCGGTTCCGGCGATCCCGGCGCGGTAGAGCTGGCGCACCGGGGCGGCGGCGAGGTCGGGCTGGCGCGCCGCCCGCCGCTCGGCTAGGAAGGCATGGCGCAGCGCCGCCGCCTCGGGGGTCGCCAGAAGGTCGTCGAAGGCGGTGGCCTCGAAGGCGAAGCCCTCATCCTCAGGGAGAAGGAGCGCGGCCTCGACGCAATCGATGATCCGCCCCGGCGCAGGGAGCCGCGCGGGGCCGAGCCCGGCGCGCGCCGCGGCGACGGCGGCAAGCCAGCCTTCCGGGTCGAACCGTCTGCCGGCGAACCGCTCCGCCGTGGTCGGCAGGTCCGCCTCCCCGGCCACGAAACTCCGCGCGATGGCCTCCGCCGCAGGCTCCGCGCCGCCCTCGGTCACGGCATCGACAAGCCCCATCCCGGCCGCCCGCGCCGCCGCGACCGGCAGCCCGCTGAGAAGAAGGCCGAGCGCCGGTTTCGCACCGATGAGCCGCGGCAGCCGCTGCGTGCCCCCCGCCCCGGGCAGGAGCCCGAGCGTCACTTCCGGCAGGCCAAGCTCGGTCCCCGGCTCCGCGACCCTCAGGCAGGCGGCCAGCGCCAGTTCCAGCCCGCCGCCGAGGACGTGGCCCTGAAGCGCCGCAATGACAGGTTTCGGGCTCGCCGCGACCCTCGCGCAGATGGCGCGCAACGGTGGCGGCTCCACCGCGCGGCCGAACTCGCGCATGTCGGCGCCCGCGGACCAGGTCCGCCCCGCCGCGGCCAGCACGACAACCTTCACCGCAGGATCGGAAAGCGCGGCGTCGAGCGCCCGGGTGAGCCCGCGCCGCACCGCCGCGCCCAGAAGGTTGAGCGGCGGATTGTCGATCGTGATCCGCGCGATCCCCTCGCCGGTGGCGATGCGCACCTCTCCGGTCATCTCGACCCCGTCTGCCGCGTCCCGTTGCCGTCCACTGTAAAGGCCCGGCCCGGTTTGGCAATGCCTGCGGGGCAGCCGGGGACGACGCCACGCGCGGGCGTCACTTGTGCGGCGCGCAGGCGCGGCAGAAGGGCGTGGCCGGCAGCAGGTCGAGCCGTTCCTCGGCGATCTCCGTCCCGCAGGAGACGCAGTAGCCGTACTCGCCCTCCTCGATCCGGGCGAGCGCCGCCTCGATCATCCGCAGCTCCGCCTGCGCCGACTGGCCGAGGTCCTCCAGCACCTCGTCGGCCTCCCGCTCGATCGCCATCTCCTCCCAGTCCTTGGCGTCGTGGCTGTCGAGTTCCTCGCCGATGCCGGCGATCCGGGCCATCAGGTCGGACTGGCGCGCCAAGAGTTGAGCCTTGCGGTCGGCCACGGATTTCATCGCTGTCTCCTCTACCGTCTTCCCCGGTTCTAGGCGCCCAGTGTTCGGGGCCACCTTGATGCAAGTCAATCCCGCCCCTAAGGGGAATGCGCCGGCATGTGCCTGCCGGCAGACACCGGTGATGGTTGACATGCGCCTTGCCGTCGACATCATCCCCGGCACGCGCGATCCGGACCCTCGGGAAAGGGCCCGGACACAGGGAGGACACATGCACACGGACTGGCTCTGGGGGCTCGCCGGCGGGCTCATCATCGGCTCCGCCGCCGCGCTCTACCTGCTTGTCAACGGCCGGATCCTCGGGGCCTCGGGAATCCTCGGCGGGCTCCTCGACGGCACGGGACGCGGCACCCGGGCGGAACGGCTTTCCTTCCTCGCCGGACTCGTGGCGGTGCCGGTCGTGGCCGCGCCGGCGGTCGGCCATGCCGAGACCAACCTCACCACGAATGTCGCCGTGCTCGTCATCGCCGGCCTCCTCGTCGGCTTCGGCACGCGGCTTGCCAACGGCTGCACCTCGGGCCACGGCGTCTGCGGCATGGCGCGGTTCTCGTTCCGCGGCATGGTCGCAACGGTCTTCTACCTTCTCGGCGGCGGCATCGCCGTCCTCGTCTTCCGCCATCTGCTCGGGGCGATCTGAGATGCTGCGCAACCTCTTCGCCGCCCTCTCCGGCGGGCTCTTCGGCCTCGGCCTCATCGTGTCGGACATGACCAACACCACGAAAGTGCAGGGCTGGCTCGACGTCTTCGGCAACTGGGACCCGACGCTCGCCTTCGTGCTCGGCGGCGCCGTCATGCCGATGGCGGCGGCCTGGATCGTCGCCGGACGGATGGGTCGCGCGGCGCTCGGCACGCCGCTGCCCGACCTGCCTCGGCCGGTGGCCGAACCGGACATCGTCCTCGGGTCGCTCCTCTTCGGGATCGGCTGGGGGCTGTCGGGCCTCTGCCCCGGACCCTCGATCGCGGCAGTCGGCTTCGGCGGCTGGACCTCCGCCCTCTTCCTTGCGGCGATGATGGCGGGTATGGTCGCCACGCCCGCGATCCGGGGCCGGATCGTCCGCCCCGCCGCCGCCTGAGGAGCCCGATGGAAATCCGTCCCCTGACCCAGACCCACGCCGTCTCGCCCCAGATCGGGCCCGAGGACATGGCTTCGATCCGCGCCGCGGGCTTCACCACGGTGATAAACAACCGGCCCGACACCGAGATCCCGGCCGATCTGCACACGCCGGTCATGGCCGCCGCCGCCGCCGCCGCGGGGCTCCGCTTCGTCGCCAACCCGGTCGTCGGCGGCGCGATCAGCGAGGCCAACGTGGCGCTCCAGCGCGAAGTGCTGGACGGATCCGAGGGGCCGGTCTTCGCGTACTGCGCCTCGGGCAACCGGTGCTCCATCGTCTGGGCGATGGCCAATGCCGGACGGCGGCCGACGGACGAGCTCATCGCCGCGGCCGCGCGCTGGGGCTACAACCTCGAACCCTTCCGCGACCGCATCGACGCCTTCGCCGTCCAGGGTTGACCGCCGCGCCGCGCCCGGCCTCGGGCGACGCCGGCGTCGCCTCGCCCTCAGGGCAGGCGCGCCATCGCGGCAGGAGCGCGGACCTGTAGACATCCCCGCGACCGGCGCCCGGGCGCACCGTGGCAGGAACGCGCGGCACCGCGAGGCCGGGCGGGGCGCCCTCACCCTGCCGGAACGGATCCGGCCGGCCCGGAGGTGACGCGCCCCGCTTCGGCGCCGCCCGACCCGGACTGCCGGGGGGCGGCCCCCGCCTCCGGCAATCCCGGCGACATGGTGTCGGGACCGGCGGTGTCTGCCGGGCCGCGCGCGGCCGGCAAGGCCCCCTGCCCCGCCGCCGTGTCCCCGTCCGGCTCCCGCAGGGCGATCCGCACCGCGAGATGGCCCTGGCACTGGCCGAGCCGGCCGCTGGCGACGAGGCGTCGGCCGCGCCCCTCGATCCTGATCCGCGACAGCGCCCCTGCCGCCACCGGCAGGAGCGCCCCCGGCCGCAGCGCGGCGACGGCCGCGAGCGGCAGGCTCATGCGGTCGAGCACGGCCTCGAGCCGCACCTCGGCGGCGAGGACCGCCCGCTCCATCCGCTCGCCCCAGTCCGGTCCGGCGGAGCCCGCCCCCGCCACCGCGTCCGCCCCTGCCGTCGTCCCGGTCCAGCCGGCCGGCGGCGGCACGGGGCCGCGTCCCTCGGCCGGGACCGCCAGCAGGACCGTCCCCGCCCGCGCCCCCGTCTCTCCAAACGCGAGCGTCAGCCGCAAGAGCCGGTAGCCGACATCCTCGAAGAGGACGCCGAGCGGGCGCGGATCGTCGAGGAAGGAGGCATAGCGGAACCCGCCCGCCCAGACGATCGCGGCTTCCGTTGCCAGCAGAACCTCCACTTCCTCCTGCACCCGGTCGATGAATCTCTGGGACATGGCCGCGTCGGTCCGCGTCGGACGACGCGGCACGATCCCGGCGGCGCCGACCCGGCCCGTCGTCTGCACCTCGATCAGCGCGGCGAGCGCCTCCTGCGACAGCGCGACGAGGCCAAGGCCGTCTGCGGGGCCCGCCATGACGGCGAGGAGCGCGCGGTCAGGCAGCCGTTCCACGAGTTCCCCGACCGAGGCGCGGATCTCGTCCGCCGCAACCACACGGACCGGCAGGCCAAGGAGATCCAGCGCCGCCTTCGCGGCCGCGAGGCCGAAGGCCCGCGCGGGCGTGGGACGCGCGCCGCCGCCGTGGCTGCGCCCGGCCTCCGCCATGCGCCTCAGCACCGTATCCGCCGCGCTCTCCGCCATTCCTCCGCCACGTCTCCGCGCCCCGGCCCCGGGGTGCGGGCCGGAGGCAGCCTAGCCGGATCACGGTTACCAAAGGATTGAAACGCCCCCGACGGGACGGCGGCGGCTAGGCCGCCTCGGCGGTCCGGGCGTTCTCGGGCCGGACCGGGAGCGCGACCCGGAAGGCCGCGCCGCCCTGCCCCGGCAGATAGGCGATGGTGCCACCGAGGTTCGCCATGATCTCGCGGCAGATGGCGAGCCCGAGCCCCGCGCCGCCCGCCCGCTGGGTGTCCGTGAGGCGCGAGAACTTCTCGAAGATCAGCCGTTGCGCGGCCTTGGGAATGCCCGAGCCGTTGTCGATGAAATCGACCACCACCCGCCCGCCGCGCTTGCGCGCGAGGATCGTCAGCTCCGGCCGCTCGGCATCGCAGTATTTCCGCGCGTTCGAGACGAGGTTGATGAAGACCTGCACCAGCCGGTCGGTGTCGGTGATGACCGGCATGTGCTCGGCGGACGCATCGCGGTGGATGGCGAACACGCGCTCGGGCCGCGTGTTGGAAGCCGCCTGGATGGCCTTGTCGAGAAGGTCGTGGAGGTTGGCGACCTTGACGTTGAGCTGGACCTTGCGGTTCTCCAGCACCGAGAGGTCGAGGAGGTCGTCCAGCAGCCGGGTGAGCCGGATCGTCTCCTCGTGAATCACCTCGGCATACTTCTGCTGGAGCGCGCCCGGCAACTCGGGGTCCATCAGGATTTCCGAGAAGGCCCGGATCGAGGTCATCGGCGTCCTCAGCTCGTGGCTGATCTGGCTCAGGAACGTGTCCTTCTGGACGGAAAGGTCGCGCAGCTTGTCGTTGGCCTCCTGCAGGGCCCGCGCGGTCCGCGCGAGTTCCTCGGACTTCGCCTCGAGCTGCGTCGAATATTCCAGGATCTGCTGCGCCTCCGAGGCCACCGCCATCAGGTCCTGCGCCGTGACCGCAGCTCCCTCGGCGAACTGCGCGATCATCGCATGTGCCGTCGCCGTGCCCACGGCGCCGGCGAGCCGCCGTTCCAGCCGCTCGATGAACTCCGGCGTGGTGTCGGGCAGGAAGCCGGCCTTGCCCTGCGCCCCGGCCTCCGCCTCGAAGAAGGCCTGGGCCTCCTCGGCGCCGAGGATGCCCTGGCTCATCGTCAGCAGGTCCTCGGCCTCCGCGCCGCCCCGGCTCCAGCCGCGCGCGCCCACGTCCCGGTCAAAGACGCTGACGAAGGCGAGTCCCTGCATCCGCTCCACCGGAGTCGGGAAGCTAAGGAGCGAGCCGGCGATGAAGGCGCCGGTGTTGAGCGTGAAGGACCAGTAGATCGCATGGAGCAAGGGGTCGATTCCCTCGACGCCGAACAGGGCCTGCGGCCGCAGCCAGCCGAGACCCCAAGGCCCCTCGTTCAGGACCGCGGCCGAGAACACGCCCTCGGGTCCGAAGGAGGGCAGGTAGAGCGTGTAGAGCCAGACGAGGAAGCCGAGGCTCAGCCCCAGCGCCGCGCCGATCCGCGTGGCGCCGCGCCAGAAGATGCCGCCCAGCATCGCCGGCAGGATCTGCGCCACGCCGACGAAGGCGATGAGGCCGATGGCGGCCAGGGCGCCGGAGCCGCCCGACAGGTGGTAGTAGGTGTAGCCCAGCGCAAGGATCGCCGCGATCGACACCCGCCGGGCCATCAGCACCAGCCCCCGCACGTCGCCGGGCGTCCGCGCGCCTCCCTGCCTGAGCGCGAGCCAGATCGGCACGACGACATGGTTCGACACCATCGTCGAGAGCGCGATGGAGGCGACGATTACCATCGAGGTCGCCGAGGAGAAGCCGCCGAGGAAGGCGAGCATGGCGAGCGTTCCGCGCCCCTCGGACAGGGGCAGCGTCAGCACGAAGAGGTCGGGGTTGGCACCCGGCGCGAGCTGGCCGAGGCCGACCACCGCGATCGGAAGGACGAAGAGGCTCATCAGGAAGAGGTAGAGCGGGAAGGCCCAGGACGCGGTGGCGAGATGGCGTTCGTCGGAATTCTCGACGACCATGACCTGGAACATCCGTGGCAGCGTGAGCACGGCCGCCGCGGAAATGAAGGTGAGCCCGATCCAGCGGCCGGGCTTCAGCGGCCAGTCGGCGATGGGCGAGCCATCGATGCGCTCGATGACCGGGCCGATCCCGCCGGCCACGCCCCAGACGACAAAGACGCCGACGGCCAAGAGCGCCACCAGCTTCACCACCGCCTCCAGCGCGATCGCCATGACGACGCCGTGGTGACGTTCGTTGGCGTCGAGGTTGCGCGTGCCGAAGAGGATGGTGAAGAGCGCGAGGCCCCCCGCGACCCAGAGCGCGGTGGCGCTCTGGTCCGGCAAGGCCCAGCCCTCGGGCGTCTCGCTCGCGAAGACCCCGAATGAGAGCGTGACGGACTGGAGCTGGAGCGCGATATAGGGCGTGGCGGCAAGGACGCAGATCAGCGTGACGATGACGCCGAGCAGGTTCGACTTGCCGTAGCGCGAGGAGATGAGGTCGGCGATCGAGGTGACGCGCTGCGCCTGGCCGATGCGGACGAGCTTTCTGAGCACGATCCACCAGCCGACGAAGACGAGCGTCGGGCCGAGGTAGATGGTGACGAACTCGAGCCCCGAGCGCGCGGCGTATCCCACCGCGCCGTAGAAGGTCCAGGCGGTGCAGTAGATCGACAGCGACAGCGTGTAGATGACCGGAGAGCGCAGCCAGCCCGCCTGGCCGCGCTCCGCGCGCCGCTCGGCCGCGAAGGCGACGAGGAAGAGCAGGATCACGTAGGCAAGGCAGACCGCGACGAGGATGTTGAACGGCACCATCAGCGCGGCTCCGCATCCGCGGCGTCATCCTCGCCGCCGGGCAGGTCACTCCGGGTCAGGGCGCGCGCGAGCAGGACGGCCGCGACGATCAGCGCGAACCATCCCGCGAAGAGGTAAAGCCCGCCCCTTGCGGTGTCCGGCTCGGGAGTGTCGCCGGGATGCCAGAGCACCGGCAGGAAGAAGATGAAGACCCCGAGAACCGGCAGCAGCCGCGCGGCGTCGATGATCCGCCGCCGGCGATACGAGTTGCGGGCAAGGAACTTCGGCGGTTTCGGCGCGGTCATGCGCCCTCCTTCCCGCCGCGTGGTCGGGTCCGGCTCATGCGCCCGCCATCTGCCGGACCGCGGTCAAGATGTCGGAATTGGCGAAGGGCTTGGCGATGAAGCGCGCGGCGCCCGCGCCCTCGGCCGCCATGCGTGCCTCGCCCTGTCCGTTCGCCGACAGCACCAGGACCGGGATTCCGGCCAGCGCGGGATCGGCGCGCAGGTCCTCGAGGATGTCGAGGCCCGACCTGCCGGGCAGCATCATGTCAAGGACGAGGACGTCCGGCGCCTCGCGCCGGATCGCCTCAAGCGCGCCCTGGCCTTCCGCATGACTCGCCACCGCCCAGCCGTCGCGCGCGAGGATGTAGCGGATCGCCTCGGCGATATGCGGCTCGTCCTCGATGAGGAGGACACGTCCGCTCATGCCCGGTTCCTCCCTGTTCTCCGTCCCCGTGGGCGGACTATCGCCCAAGGGGACGGGCGCTGTCAAAATCGAAAAGACGAGGTCCGGCCCGGATCTCAGTCGCCGGCGCCGACGATCGAGGGTTCGCGCCGGGCGACGCATCCGGCGCGCGGGCAGATCCGGCAGGCGGCGCCGACCACGCGCTCGGCGCCGCTGCGCGGGCCCTGCGCGGGCAGGACCAGCATCAGCGCCTCGGTCACCTGCGGGCCATCGAATCCGCCGGGGAAACGGGTCTCGGCATAGGCATAGGTGAGGAACCGCACCGGCACGCGGCCGGCCATCTCGACGGCGGTGCGGATCGGAACCATGGGCCGGGCCAGCGCCGCGTAGAGCGGCCAGAGCGGGCAGGCCGCGCCGTGCCGGGGCGGGGCGAATCCGGGGGCCGGCCGGCGGAAGGTCAGCGTGCCCGAGGCGTCGCAGACGACGAGCCCGACCGGCGGGCCGGCACCCTCGGGCAGCGTCGCGAGGCGCCGGAACACCGGCGCGAGACCGGCGCCGAACCGCTCGGCGAGCGCGGCCGGATCCGGGCCCGTCTCGCCCAGGGCGCGCAGGAAGCCGTGGAGCGGCAGCGCCTCCGCGTCGGCCCGGTACCGCGCGAGATGGGCAAGCGCCAGCTTGCGCGCCGCGTCGCTGGCAAGCTCCGGAACGCCAGCGACGAGCGCCGCCGGCGGCGTGGGATGCGGCCGTTCCAGCCCCGCGATGTGGTAGCCGCTCCGCGCCAGCCAGGTCTCCACCTCCTCCTGCGGCGAACTGAGGCCGGTCTCGTTGCCGGGGCTGGCGTCGAGATAGGCGGTCAGCGCGTCGGCCGCGTCGGAAAGGCGGATGCTGTCTTCATAGACGTTGCGGTGGAACCGCGCCCGCCACTCGGGATCGACGTCCTCGCTCTCGGCAAGGATGGCCGCGGTGGAGCGGATCGAGGTCACCGCCGAGACCACTTCGTGCAGCGCCGCCGACAGGTGCGGGTCGTGGGCCATCCGCTCGCTCAGCGCCGCGACAGCACGTTCGAGCGCGCCGATGCGCGCCTGCCGCTCGGCCAGGAGCGCCGCCCATCCCGGAAAGCGTCCGACGAACTCCTCGATGCGGTCGGTTTCCGGCGCACTCTCGGCCGCACCCGCCTCGGCGCCGGCGGCCCCGGCCGCCGCTTCGCGCAGCCCCTCGAAAAGCGCGCTGTCCGCGCCCTCGGCCAGCGCCGCCTCGCCCACGCCGAGCGCCTCGGCGAGACTGGCGAGCAGATCGGCGCCGACCCGGCGGCGGTTGTGCTCGATGAGGTTGAGGTAGGCGGGCGAAACGCCGACCGCCCGCGCCAGGTCGGCCTGCTTCAGGCCGATCCGCTGCCGCCTCTCGCGCACCCGAGTCCCGGTCAGCGCCGACCGCGCCATGGCCCCATCCGCTCCCTTCCCCGCCCGCCGGGGTCGCCGGAGTTTACAGCTTTTTCGAACCGGGATCGAGCCTTGCGCCCGGGTTTTCCGAAGCGCGCCCCAAGGCTCAGCAGTTCGGCGGGGCGACGTCCAGCGTGCGTTCCACGACCGGCCGGCCGTCGACGCACTCGGTCACGACGTACTGGTTGCGCGTGCAGGCCGAGAGCGCCAGCAGGGCTGCGGCGAGCAGCACGGGACGCCCTCCCGGCCGTCCCTTCGCGCCCGCGCGCGACGGGTGATCGCGCCCTGCCACAGCCTCCTGCCGCATCGCATCCGCTCCCTGGTTCCAACGCCGGCCCAGATAGACCGCGATTGCCGCCCGAGGGCAAGCGAAAAGGCGCGCAGACCGCCACACCGGTCGCCCGGCTGACAGGGATCAGCGCGCGCCGCGCGAAACGGCGGATGCTGATGGCCGGACAACCGGAAAGGAGAAAAGGATGACCCGCCATGCCCGGATGATCGCGCTCGCCGCGCTCGCCACGCTTGCCGCCTGCGAGGGGATGACCCGGCAGGAGCGCATGGTGACCGGCGGGCTGACCGGCGCCGCGCTCGGCGCCCTGACCGCCAAGGCGCTCGAGGACGACCGTGACTGGATCATCATCGGCGCGCTCGCCGGCGCCGCGGTCGGCACGCTCGTGGCGCAGAACAGCGCGACGAACGAATGCGCCTATGCGCGGGGCGACGGGACATATTACGTCCGTCCCTGCCCGTGACCCATGGGCGCCGGGCGGCAGCACCCGCCCGGCCCGCGCCGTCCCGACCTCAGCAGTTGCCCGGGGCGACGGTCGACATGTCGCTGATCTCGTTCACGCCGGGTTCGCAGTTCTCGAGCGGCTTCTGCGGCTCGGCGCAGGCCGCCAGCGCCGCGAGCAGGATCGCGGCGAGCGCGAGGTTGCGGGCGAGGGCGGGGCGGGTATCGGTCAGGCGCATTTCCTCTCCTTCCGGGCGGCTATGCCGGCCACTTCGGTCATCATGCCGGGCGCCGGTCCAGTGCCGGCTCCCGACCCCATCCTGCGCCGGGGCCGGGCCCTCTGACATTGACCGGGATCAACCGGGGCGCGGAACGGCAGGGAGA
>Ga0079224_100015053_pt1 | contig 10819 bp, 11 predicted proteins | sample Stecom2015_FD_80414 | JGI IMG/M metagenome (GOLD analysis project Ga0079224, IMG submission 80414) | Agricultural soil microbial communities from Utah to study Nitrogen management - Steer compost 2015 | ecosystem: Environmental > Terrestrial > Soil > Agricultural land | place: USA: Utah...
AGGCGTTCGTGCTCGGCCTGCTCCGCGACAAGAAGATCCTCGTGACGCACGGCAGCGGGTTCAACTGGCCCGAGCCCGACCACTTCCGGCTCGTGACGCTGCCCGACGTCGACGTGCTCACCGAGGCCATCGGGCGCATCGCGGAGCACCTGGAGACGCTGCGTACCTGACGTGCGCGGCCCGGCGGGGCCTACGGCACGGCGTGCACGTCTCCCGTGCGGGCGATCGCGCGCAGGTGCTCGCGGGCCTCCCGGACGACGGGCGTGGTCACGGTCCGGGCGGCGAGCTCCACGAGCGCGACGAGGTCGGCCGCACGCGCGACGTCCACCGCCGCGGCAGGGTCGGGCCGGGCCCCCGTCGTCCGCCCGACGACGGCGCACCACTCGTCCAGGACGCCGGAGACGTACGCGGGGTGGCGGTCGAAGCGCAGCAGGTTGCCCAGGTCGGTGGCCGGGTGCCCGGCGTGTGCGAACTCCCAGTCGAGCACGCCGGTCACCCGCATCCCGACCGGGTCGACGAGCACGTTCTTGGGGTTGAGGTCGCTGTGCACGAGGCACGGCTGTGCACCGGCCAGGAGCGGCACGGCGTCCTCCGCGACGGCACGCAAGGCCGCGACCTCGGCGCCCGACCACCCCACCGCGGCCAGGCCCGCCGCGTGGTCGTCGACCCACTCCGGCAGCACGAGGCGGAACGGCTCGATCCGCAGCGTCTCGTCGGCGAACATCCCCGCGTCGGGCATCCGGACCCCCGCGAGAGTCCCGGCGACGCCGCCCAGGGCTCGCCCGAGGGTGCGCAGGTCGTCGCTCCTGCCCTCGGCGTCGAGCCGCTCCAGCACGAGGTCGCCGCGCTCCCCCGGCAGCAGCTCGGTGAGCAGGAGGCCCGGTACCGGCCCGTCGCTCTCGAACGCACCGTGCACGTCGGGGACTGGCAGCAGACCGCTCACCTGGCGCAGGAGGGCCGCCTGGATGCCCGCGGCCTCCGGCGCGTGGTGCTCGGCGGCGAGGTAGCGCGCCACAAGGGTGGCCTGGTCCGGGGCGGAGGGCACGGCGCGGAACGTCTCCCCGGACCAGCCGCCGGCCAGGGGCTCGAGGCGGCGCCCGGCGAGGCGCGGGTCGGCGTGCGGGGAGTGGCTCGCCAGCGCATGGCGTGTCGGGACGGTGCGCATCAGAAGAGGGTCTCGCTCCCGACGTCCGTACCCAGGGACGCCGCGCCGGTGCCGTCCGGGGCGACCCCGGTCAGGGCCCCGCGAGGGTAGTCGCCCTCGGCGTCGCCCCGCCCGGCCTGTGCGCCCGGGCGGTGCATCGACGCGCCGCCCAGACCGCGCTCCGTCACGAGCGGGCGCACGCGCTCCCAGAGCCAGTCCCTGTACCCCTTGTGCGCGTAGGCGCCGCGCCCGTAGACGCGGCCGTAGCCGTCGACGAGGTGGGGGTGGGTGCGCTCGAGCCAGCCGAGGTACCACTCGCGCGCGCCGGGCCGTAGGTGCAGCGGCAGCACGGTGACGCCAGTGGCGCCCGCCTCGGCGACGTCGTCGAGCAGCCGCTCGAGGTGGGCGAGCTGGTCGGTCAGCCACGGCAGCACGGGTGCGACCATGACGCCGCAGGGCAGCCCGGCGGCCCGGATCGCGCGGATCAGGTCGAGCCGCGCCCGTGGTGTGGGCGTGCCCGGCTCCACGACCTGCTGGAGCGCCTTGCCGTCGGGCGTGTCCGCGAACGCGAGGGACACGCCCAGCCCGACGTCGACCCGCTCGGCGGCCCGCTGCAGCAGCGGGAGGTCGCGGCGCAGGAGCGTGCCCTTCGTGAGGATGGAGAACGGGGTACCCGACTCCGCCAGCGCGGTGATGATGCCCGGCATGAGCCGGTACCGCCCCTCGGCACGCTGGTAGGGATCGGTGTTGGTGCCCAGCGCGACCGCCTCGTGGGTCCAGGACCGCTTGCCGAGCTCGGCGCGCAGCACCTCGTCGACGTTGACCTTGACGACCACCTGGGAGTTGAAGTCCTGACCGGCGTCGAGGTCGAGGTACTCGTGGGTGTTCCGTGCGAAGCAATAGGTGCACGCATGACTGCATCCGCGGTACGGGTTCACCGTCCAGCGGAACGGCATCTGCGAGGCCGCCGGGACCTTCGACAGCGCGCTCCGGGCGAGCACCTCGTGGAAGGTCACGCCCGCGAACTCGGGCGAGCGGACGCTGCGCACCAGCCCCGCCGTGCGCAGCGCGGGCAGCTCGAGCCCGGGCAGCGCAGCGTCGTCGTTCGAGATCGCCTGACCGTGCCACCGCATGACACGATTCGAACACTCGTGCGAACGCTCGTCAAGTCGTCAGCGCAGCGGCCCCGCGCACACGGCCGCGGCGGTGCCGGACGTCACGACGACCTGGACGCGCCACTGCGCGCGCTCGTCGGCAGGGACGGGGCGCGGCGGGTCCACGACGAGCACGCCCCCGTCGGGCACCGCGGCGGCGGCGCCGGGGTACCGGGCTCCCGACCCGTCGGTGAAGGACACCACGACGTCCGAGCCCGTCGGCGCCGCGACCTCGAGGTGGTCGCGCGGGTCGGGCACGTGCAGCCCGAGCACGTCGCGGTACCGGTCGACCCAGCTCGCCGTGACACCGGCGGGGCACACGAGGCCGGCCGAATCGGCCCCGGCGGGGGCGAGCACGACGACCGACGCCGACCCCAGGAGTGCCGCACCGACCGCCAGGGCCGACACCACGAACCGCCGACGACCGGCGCGACCGGCCGCCAGCCGGTTGCCGTCCAGCTGCCACAGCCCGCCCGACAGCTCGCCCCGGGCCCGCTCGGACCGGCGCCGCCTGCGGCGCACGGGGCTGCCGGTGACCCCGACGAGCGACCGCTCCCAGCGCTCGCGGAGCGCCTCGTCGCGCACCTGTCCCGAACCTGCCATCACCTGCTCCATCGGCCTGGACCCGGGGGCCGAAAACCGGCCGGCGGCGTCAAATCACTGGTGAGGTCTTGACGACCTCGTGGTGAGGCTAGCCGATACAGGATTCAATTATCTGGGCAATAAGGACATTCGAGCGTCAGTTCACCCGCGCGGGACCACGCGCGGCCACAGATCACCCGACGGCGGCTGCCACGTGGCGGCCTCGGCGTCGACCTGGTCACCGGACCGGATGTCCTTCACCTGGTCCGGGCCGACGGTGCCGTCCTCGCCCGGCGCGCCCGGAAACCACACGAACGGGATCCCGCGCCGGTCGGCGTACTTGATCTGCTTGCCGAACTTCGCCGCCGACGGCGCCACCTCGACCGGGATGCCGCGGGCACGCAGGGCCGACGCCACGGCGTCGGACGCCGCGCGCCGCTCCTCCGAGACGACGGCGACGAGCACCGCCGACGGCACCGAGCGGGTCGCCTCGGCGAGCCCCGCCGACAGCAGCCGGGACACCAGGCGCGAGACACCGATCGACAGGCCCACGCCGGGATAGGTGTTCTTCCCGTCCGACGCCAGGGTGTCGTACCGGCCGCCCGAGCAGACCGAGCCGAGCTGCTCGTGGCCGACCAGCACCGTCTCGTAGACCGAACCCGTGTAGTAGTCGAGCCCGCGCGCGATCTTGAGGTCCGCGACCACCACGCCCGGCGCACGCCGGGCCGCCGCCTCGACGAGGGCGCCCAGCTCCGTCAGGCCCGTCTCGAGGAGCTCCGTGACCGCGCCGTGCGACTCGGCCAGCGCGCGCACCTCCGCGACCACCCCGACGTCCGACCCGGAGATCGCGGCGAGAGCCAGGCACGCCTTGGCCTGGTCCTCCGTGGCGCCGCACTCGGTCACGAGGAGCTCGGAGACCTTCTCGGGGCCGATCTTGTCGAGCTTGTCGATCTGGCGCAGCACGCCCTCGACGTCCTCCAGGCCGATCCCGCGGTAGAAGCCCTCGGCGACCTTGCGGTTGTTGACCAGGATGCGGACCGGCGGCAGACCGATCTCACGCAGCGCCCCGAGCGCCTCCGCCATCACCAGCGGCGCCTCGACCTCGAAGTGGTAGGGCAGCTCGCCCGCGCCCACGATGTCGATGTCGGCCTGGACGAACTCGCGGAACCGTCCCTCCTGCGGGCGCTCGCCGCGCCACACCTTCTGGATCTGGTAGCGGCGGAACGGGAAGGCGATGCGGCCGGAGTTCTCCAGCACGTAGCGCGCGAACGGCACGGTGAGGTCGAAGTGCAGCCCGAGCTGCTTGTCCGAGCCCTGCCCCGGCTCCTCCTGCAGGCGCGAGAGCAGGTAGACCTCCTTGGAGGTCTCGCCCTTGCGGAGCAGCTGGTCCAGCGGCTCCACGGCCCGCGTCTCGATCCCGGCGAACCCGTGCAGCTCGAACGTGTGGCGCAAGGTGTCGAGCACGTGCTGCTCGACGATGCGACCGTCAGGGAGCCATTCGGGGAAACCGGAGAGAGGAGTGGGCTTTGCCATGCCTCAGATCTTCCCACGACCCGGGTGGTGTCGGCCTCGGCTTTCCACAGCCGCGCGGGACGCCCCCGCCGGTCACTCCCCCGGCGTGCGCAGCGCGGCGAGGAAGGGGTTGGTGGCCAGCTCGTGCGCCACGGTGGTCGCCGGCCCGTGGCCCGGCACGACGGCGAGCACCGGGTCCAGCGCCCCCACGACGTCGCGCAGGGTGCGCGCCATCGTCTCGGCCGACCCGCCGTGCAGGTCGGTCCTGCCGACCGACCCGGCGAACAGGACGTCCCCGGTGAGGACCGTCGGGGACGTGGGGTCGTCGATCCGGTCGTCGATCCGGTAGAGCGTCGAGCCCTCGGTGTGGCCGGGTGCGTGCAGCGCGTGCAGCACGACGTCGCCGAGCGCGAGCTCGGCCGAGCCGCCGGGCGTGGCGAAGGGCCGGACGTCACGCGGCTCCCGGTAGGCGTCGCGGTGCAGGCCGAGCGCGGACTCGAGCGCCGGGCTCAGCGTCGCGAACGGGTCGGCGAGGCGGTAGGCGTCGTCCTCGTGCAGCAGCAGCGGGACGTCGTACCGCGCGCACAGCGCCGCGGCGTCCCACGTGTGGTCGGCGTGGCCGTGCGTGGCCAGGACGGCGCGCGGCGTCAGCCCGGCGTCGTCCACCAGGCGGACGACGGCGTCGGCGACCCCCGCGCCGGCGTCGACGACGACGCAGTCGGCTCCGGTCGCCGTCCCCGAGGCGACGACGCAGCAGTTCGTGCCGAAGACGGGCGCGACGACGACGCGGAGGTGCGGGGGTCCTGGCATGGGTCCACGGTAGCGACACGCGGCCCCGACCGGTGTTCTCACCCGGCGTGCGGGCGCTCGGACGGTATGAGCTGGCGTCGGATGCCTACACTGTCCCCGCACGGGGTGATTCGCCCCGGATCCAGTGGTGAAACGGTCCAGCACGGTCCGGCACGGGCACGAGAAGGGAACGCGGTGGCGTCCACCAAGCAGCGGCAGCGCGCGCAGCAGGTCAAGCAGGAACGCAAGCGCGAGCAGCGGCAGGCGGCCAGGCGCGCCCGCAGGCAGCGGCTGTGGGCCCTGATCGCCCTGTTCACCGTGGTCGCCCTGGTCGGGGCGCTCGGCGTCGCGGCGCTCATCGACGCGGCGGGCACGAGCGGCACCGACGACGCGGCCGCGGGCTCGGGCGCGTGCCCCGCCGGTTCGACGGACGCGCGCGACACGTACGAGCTCGCGGAGCCGTCGGCCGCCGAGGACCGCACCTGGACGGTCACGCTGCACGCCTGCTCGGGCGACCGCGAGGCGGACGTCGTCATGGAGCTGGACGGCGAGAGCGCCCCGCAGGCGGTCGCGAGCTTCGTCAGCCTGGCGCAGGAGGGGTACTTCGACGACACCACCTGCCACCGCCTCACCACCCAGGGCATCTACGTGCTCCAGTGCGGCGACCCGACGGCCACCGGTTCGGGCGGCCCCGGCTACGCCTTCGGCCCGATCGAGAACGCCCCGGACGACGACGTGTACCCCGCGGGTACCGTCGCCATGGCCCGCGTGGGCGGCGACGGCGAGTCGATGGGCTCCCAGTTCTTCCTCGTCTACGAGGAATCGACCATCCCGTCGGACGACGCCGGCGGGTACACGGTCTTCGGCACGATCACATCCGGCCTGGACTTCGTCCAGGCAGTCGCTGACGAGGGGGCCGCGGCCGGTGTCACCGACGGCGCACCCGCCAACCCCGTCACCATCGAAGGAGTTGAGACCCAGTGAGCGAACCCACTTCACGCTCGTCCGAGCCCGTCCAGCAGGACGCGACGGCCGAGCCCGTGGCCGAGACTCCGACCCCCACCGAGGCGACGGCCCCGGCGCCGGCCGAGACGGCGAGCGAGGACACCGCGCAGGAGACGGCGCCGGAGACGCCCGCGGGTGAGGCCGCCTCGGAGGAGGCTGCCGCCGAGGCACCTGCCGACGCCGGGACGACCGCTCCCACGGCGGACGCACCGGTCGAGACCCCTGCGGACGAGACGGCCGCCCCCGCGCAGGAGGCGCCCGCCGTCGAGGACGCTCCCGCCGAGGGCACCGCCGCAGCTGACGCACCCGAGGGCGCCCCCGCGACGGACGCGCCCGCCGAGACGCCGGCGGAAGAGCCCGCGTCGGCGGAGCAGGCCCCCGCCGCACCTGCCCCGAAGCCGTCGCCCGCTCCGAAGCCGTCGGCGATCCCGTCGCCCGCGGCGCTCGCCCGCCCGCGCCCGCCGAAGCTCGGCGCACCCGCCGCCCCCGCGGCCAAGGCCGCGCCGGCCACCGCCCCCACCCCGGTCGTGCCCGCTGCCGCCGACGCCGCGGCACACGCCGAGGCGGAGACGTTCGGCCGCGTGGACGAGGACGGCACCGTGTACGTCCGTGAGTCGGCGGGCGAGCGCGTCGTCGGCCAGTTCCCCGGCGTCGGCACGTCGGAGGCCCTGGCGCTGTACGTGCGCCGGTACCTGGACCTCGCGGCGAAGGTCGGCCTGTTCGAGGCCCGTCTGGAGAGCGCCGACCTGTCGGTGCGCGAGATCGACCAGACGCTCCAGAAGCTCGGCGAGGAGACGGCGGAGCCTGCCGCTGTCGGCGACCTGGACGGCCTGCGCGCCCGCGTCGAGGCGCTGCGCGGCCGCGCGGCCGAGCGGCGCGCCGCCCTCGAGGCGGCCCGCGCCGCGGCGAAGGCAGAGGCCGTCGCGGCCCGCACCGCGATCGTCGAGGCAGCGGAGAAGATCGCCACGACCGACCCGAGCAAGATGCAGTGGCGCCCCGCGGGCGAGGAGCTGCGAGCCCTCCTCGAGCGCTGGAAGGAGGCGCAGCGCTCCGGCCCGCGCATCGACCGCCCGACGGAGGAGTCCCTCTGGAAGCGGTTCAGCCACGCCCGCACCGCGTTCGACCGCGAGCGCAGGCACTTCTTCGCCGACCTCGAGCAGCGCAACAACGCCGCGAAGACGGCCAAGGAGAAGCTGGTCGCGGAGGCCGAGGCGCTGTCGACGAGCACCGACTGGGGCTACACCGCAGGCCTGTACCGCGACCTCATGGCGCAGTGGAAGGCGGCGGGCCGCGCCTCGCGCAAGGACGACGACGCCCTGTGGGCCCGGTTCCGGGCCGCGCAGGACCGGTTCTTCCAGGCGCGGGACGCCGAGAACGCCGTCCTCGACGCGGAGTACGCCGAGAACCTCAAGGTCAAGGAGGAGCTGCTCGCCGAGGCGGAGGCGCTGGTCCCGGTGAAGGACCTGAACCGGGCCAAGGCCGCGCTGCGGTCCATCCAGGACCGCTGGGAGGAGGCGGGCAAGGTGCCGCGTGGCGACGTCCAGCGCGTCGAGGGGCGCCTGCGCGCCGTCGAGTCCGCGGTCCGTGAGGCCGACCAGGCGCAGTGGCGCCGCACCAACCCCGAGACGCGGGCGCGTGCCGAGGGCGCCGCTGCGCAGCTCGAGGCCGCCATCACGGCGCTCGAGGCGGACCTCGCCGAGGCCCGGGCGAAGGGCGACAAGCGGAAGGTCTCCGAGCTGGAGGCCGCCGTGACGGCGCGGCGGTCCTGGCTGGAGCAGGTCGTCAAGGCGGCGGAGGACTCGCGGGGCTGACGCTCCCGCAGCTCGTCCACAGCGGGCCCGGTCGTGCACTGCGCGACCGGGCCCGCTGCACCTATGTTCTGGGCATGCCGCCCACGCTCGCCACCCTGCTGGACCCCGGTCCCGCGCCCGCCCCGCTCGTCGTCACGCCCGCGCACGTGGGCGGTCCGGTGGCGTGGGCGGACCTGCGGCGGTGCGGGGCCCTCGTCGAGCTGCACGAGGGCGTGGCGGTGGGCGCGGGGACCGCCGTCGGGCCGCCGCACCGTGCGCTCGCCCTCGTCGGCGAGCTGCCCCCTCGGTGCGTGCTCGCGGCCGCGACCGCCGCGTGGGTGCTCACGGGCTTGCACGACGGCGACGTCGCGCGCACCTGGCCGCCGGACGCGCCGGTCGAGGCGGCCTACTCCCCCGGCACGCACTGCCCGCCGCCGCGGCCCGGACGCGTCGTGCGTCGGGCGCCCGGTCTCGCCGCGGACACCGTGCGGCTCGCCGGGGTGCCGGTCACGAACCCGACCCGCACCGCGGCGGACGTCGCCCGGACGGTGCCGCACGACGTCGCCGTGGTCGCGCTCGTCGCGCTCGCGCGCCGGGGCGCGGACCTGGCCGGGGCGGCCCGGGCGCTGGACCGGCGGGCGCGGGTGGTGGGCCGGCCCGCGGCGCACCGGGCGCTCGCGGCGGCGCGGGAGCTGCTGGGGAGCTAGTTTCGGTACATGGCAGCATCCAAGGCACCCGCGGTGGAGCTCGACGTCGCCGGCCGCACGGTCCGTGTGACCAGCCCCGACCGGGTGGTGTTCCCGCGGGGTGTCACCAAGCTGCAGGTCGTCGAGTACTTCGTCGCCGTGGCCGACGGCATCACGGGCGCGCTGCTGCACCGCCCCACGACGCTGGAGCGCTGGCCGAAGGGCTGGCACGAGGGCGCGCACCTCGCGACGCGCACGCCCAAGCCGGGCGACCCGAAGGGCGACGGTTTCTACCAGAAGCGCGTGCCGCAGGGCGCGCCGGACTACGTGGAGACGGCGACGATCGCCTTCCCCTCGGGTCGGACCGCGGACGAGGTGTGCCCGACCGAGCCCGCCGTGGTCGCGTGGGCGGCCAACATGGGCACGCTCACGTTCCACCCGTGGCCGGTGCGGCGGGACGACGTCGAGGCGGTCGACCAGCTCCGCATCGACCTGGACCCGCAGCCGGGCACGGACTTCTCCGACGCGGTGGCGGTGGCGCCGCACCTGCGGGAGCTGCTGGGCGAGCTCGGCATGACGGGGTATCTGAAGACGTCGGGCGGGCGCGGGCTGCACGTGTTCGTGCCGCTCGCGCCGCGGTGGTCGTTCACCGAGGCGCGGCGGGCGACGATCGCGATCGGGCGCGAGCTCGAGCGGCGTCTGCCCGGCCAGGTGACCACGCGGTGGTGGAAGGAGGAGCGCGGCGAGGCGATCTTCGTGGACTACAACCAGATGGCGCGTGACCGCACCATCGCGTCGGCGTACTCGATCCGCGCCAACGCACGAGCCACGGTGTCGATGCCGCTGGACTGGGACGAGGTGGCCGACGTGCACCCCGACGACTTCGACGTGCTGACGGCGGCGGACCGCTTCGCGCAACGCGGCGACCTGTTCGCCGCGCTGCGCGCGGACCGCGACCCGTCCCTGGACTGCTCCCTCGACGCGGCACTCGAACTCGCCGCGCGCGACGAGGGGGAAGGGCTCGGCGACCTGCCCTACCCGCCCGAGTACCCGAAGATGCCGGGCGAGCCGAAGCGGGTGCAGCCGAGCAGGGACAAGGACAGGGACCGCTCGGCGGACTGACCCGCGCGGCGGCTCAGTGGGACCGCAGCGCCTCGATCAGCTCGCCCTTGCGCATGGACGACCGCCCGGAGATGCCGATCTCGGCCGCCCGCTTGCGCAGGTCCTCGACCGTCCAGTCGTCGTAGTCGCCCGACTTGCCGCCCTTGCGGCCGACCTGCTTGCGGGACGACCCCGCCGCGGCGTTCGCGATGCGCGCCGCCTTCTCCTTCGAGCTGCCGTCGTCCCGCAGCTTCTCGTAGAGCTCCTTGTCCTTGACGCTCGGACCCGGATCACGCTTCGGCATGACTGCTCCTCCCGTTCGGGCGGACCGGCTCGCACCGGCCTCTCTCCCACCTTGGCGAGGCCCGGTTCGACTCGCACCCGGGACACGGCCGGGTGGTGTCATCGGTCCTGGTCAGATCGTGGTCGGATAGGGCCATGGGAACTCTGCGCTACTGGGCGAACATGTCCGCCGACGGGTACACGGCCGACAGCGAGGGAAAGTTCGACTGGGCCGTGCCGACCGACGAGGCCTACGCGGTGATCAACGACATGGAGGCCGAGGTCACCACCTACGTGCTGGGCCGCGAGATGTACCGCACCCAGGTCTTCTGGGAGACCTACGAGGAGCAGTACGGCACCACCAACCCGGTGCACGCCCGGTTCGCCGGCATCTGGCGCGCCGCGGACAAGTTCGTCGTGTCCCGCACGCTGCCGCAGAAGGCGGTCACGTCGAAGCGCACCAGGATCCTGCGCGAGGTGCAGCCGGCCGACCTGCGGCGGATCGCGGACGAGCGGCCGGGCGTCACCGCCGTCGGCGGGCCCACCCTTGCGGCCGGGGCGATCCAGCAGGGCCTGGTCGACGACTTCCGCTTCATCGTGTTCCCGGAGGTGGTCGGCGGCGGCAGGCCCGCCCTGCCGCCCGGCGCACGGCTCGGGCTGCGCCTGGCCGACATCCGCACGTTCTCCGACGGGAGCGTCTACCTGCGGTACGTGCCGCGCTGAGGCAGGCTCGTCCTGTGACCACACTCGACCTGCCCGTGCAGCCCCCGGTCC
>Ga0079224_100015054_pt1 | contig 10819 bp, 9 predicted proteins | sample Stecom2015_FD_80414 | JGI IMG/M metagenome (GOLD analysis project Ga0079224, IMG submission 80414) | Agricultural soil microbial communities from Utah to study Nitrogen management - Steer compost 2015 | ecosystem: Environmental > Terrestrial > Soil > Agricultural land | place: USA: Utah...
GAGGCCTTGATCATCACCGGAAGACCGACTTCCTCGGCGATCCCTACTGCTTCCTCGGCGCTATCGATCTCCCCGATGTAACCGGGCACCGTATTCACCCCGGCTTGCGCTGCCAATCGCTTCGACTCGATCTTGTCGCCCATGGCCGCGATCGCCGAAGCAGGTGGGCCGATGAAGACCAGGCCGGCGGCTTCCACCGCCTCTACGAAAGCTGCGCGTTCGGAGAGGAAACCAAAGCCCGGATGGATCGCCTGCGCACCGCTTTCCTTTGCCGCCGCAATGATCCGGTCACCTAGTAGATAGCTTTCCGAAGCGGCCGCCCCTCCGATGTGGAAGGCTTCGTCCGCCATTCGTACGTGAAGCGCATCCCGATCCGCTTCGGAGTAAACGGCGACGGTTCCGATCCCCAGCCTGCGACACGTCTTGATGATGCGGCAGGCAATCTCGCCCCGATTAGCGATTAGAATCTTGTTGAACAAGCTTGCGCCCCCTCGGAAACGGCTTAAGCGTTTAGAGCCGAGGGCCCGCACCCTGTCAATCTTCTGGACGCACTTCCGAAGAAGCATGCGACCGAGGTGAAAGTGCAGGCCCAGGATCTACTTTTAGCCTATCACCTGAGCCTGCATCCTATCACTCTGATGATCCTGTAAGGAGGCCACCAAGCAAGAATGCCGGATCCGATCTCCTGGGCTTTTTCCTGGCCCTACTTCCTGGCCGCCGCTCTTGCCGGCTATCTGCTCGGCTCCATTCCCTTTGGCCTCATTCTCACGCGCTTGGCCGGACTGGGAGACGTCCGCCGTATCGGCTCAGGCAACATCGGCGCCACCAACGTCCTGCGCACGGGCAGGAAGTCCCTGGCCGCAGCCACGCTTCTGCTTGACGGTGGCAAGGGTGCGGCGGCGTTCCTGCTGGCAGGTCTCTGGGGGCCGGACATGGCCCTGATTGCTGGTATGGCGGCGGTTCTCGGTCATCTCTTCCCGCTCTGGCTTGGCTTTCGTGGTGGCAAGGGTGTCGCCACGACCATCGGCACGCTATTTGCTGCCGCATGGCCCCTTGGCCTCGCCGTTTGCGCCATCTGGTTGCTGGTAGCGGCGACCACCCGCTATTCCTCCCTGGCGGCCTTGCTCTCCCTCGCCGCCTCACCGCTTCTCGCCTGGTGGATCACCGACGACCTTCAGCTTCTTCAGTTCGCCGCCATTCTGGCTCTGCTCGTTTGGCTCAGGCACCTGGACAACATTCGCCGCCTGTTGCGGGGTCAAGAAGCGAAGATCGGTCAAAGATCTTCTGGGAGGTAGCTGTTCCTTACCTCTTCGGCTCAGCTGTCCCGCTTGTGTTGGGGCTTGCCCTTGCGCTTGGTCGAAGCCATTTCTTCCAGTTCCTCCTCGCTCATGGAGCGGTACATCTCCTTTGCTGCACCTTGCAGATCACTCACCTTGGTTTCTCCCCGCTTGGCGGAGAGGGCGGCGCCTGCCGCCTTCTGTTGGGCTTGAGACTTCGCCGGCATGGCCTTGCTCCTCGTCAGGGTTTAGCTGGCTTCATCATGCCGGCAGCGGCAAAAGGTTCCCGTGATGCCGTCTAATTTCGCGACCTCGTCACCGGGCGAGAGGGTTGGACCGCTCTTGATCGCCCGCGGCAGCGAGGGGGAACTTCATCGCTTGGCGGCACTCTTGCTGCTGCCGCCCGGTGAAGAACCGCCGCGTCTTTGTCCAGGCCGAGAAAGCGAGGTTCAGCCGCTCCTGCTCGCGCGAGGCACGAAGTGCATCTGGCGCTATGATTTCGCCCTTTCGCACGAGGCGCCCCATTACCGCCTTGGCGATGAGGATTATCCCGTTGCCCTGCCTCGCCCGGGACGGACCCGCATTGCCTTCGTCTCCTGCAATGGGCAGGAGGAGGGCGATCTGCTGCGCCCGGAAGCCGAGCGGAACGCCCTTTGGTACGTGCTTCAGCGCGAACACGAGAGCTCTCCCTTTCATCTCATGCTGCACGGGGGAGATCAGCTCTATGCGGATCCGGTATGGGAATGCCATCCGGCACTTCTTCGATGGCGCAAGGCCTCGAAGCGCGGCAAACAGCGCCAGCCCTTTACCGAGCAGATGCGCCAGGCGGCCTTTGATTTTTACCTGGACCGCTACAGTCAGATCTATGCACAGCCGCCGACTGCCTGGTTGCTGGCTCGAGTGCCGTCGCTGATGATCTGGGACGATCACGATATCTTCGATGGCTGGGGCAGCCATCCGGAATGGATGCTCAACTCCCCGGTGGCTTCCGGGATCTTCAAGGTCGCGCAGGAAGCCTTTCGTCTCCTCCAATTGGGCATTCGCCCCGGCGAGCCTCCCAGTGGAGCTCTTGATCCGGAAGGCCGCTCCCTGGGTTGGCTCTGCCGCTTTCCAGACTTCACGGTCCTTGCACCCGATCTGCGCTCCGAAAGACGGCCGCGACAAGTGATGGGAGCAGCGGGTTGGAGGGGCTTCCGCCAGGCGATGGAAGCCGAACCCGACGGCCGCCGAATCCTGTTGCTTTCAAGTGTTCCGACCCTCGGGCCGCGCCTTTCATGGGTCGAAGCTCTGATCGGCATTCTGCCGAAGCTACGAGACTACGAGGACGATCTGCGCGATCAATGGCAAAGCCGTCACCATAGGGAGGAATGGAAGCGCTACCTCGCCTTCCTTGAACAACAGATCAATGTCCGCGGCCAGAGCATCACGCTGCTCTCGGGAGAAATTCACCTTGCAACCCGGGCCGAGATGCAGCTGGAAAAGGGCTGGCTGCATCAACTCGTGGCATCCGGGATTGCGCATCCTCCGCCCCCAAAGGCCTATGCGCGAACTCTCGGCTTGCTTGCGCGTTTGGGAGAAGCCCCCCTCCCCGGCCGCCCCATCACACTGCACCCTCTTCCCGGGCAAAGGGCAATCTATAGCGCCGAACGCAACTTTCTCCTGCTCCATCAGCAGCGACCCAATTGTTGGGAAGCCAGTTGGTATCTGGAGGAGTCTGGCTGGACGGGCCCCCTGACGATATAGCGTTGGATAAGCTATCACGCGGCTGCGCTCTCAGCCGCAGCGCGGATCTCGTTCCGAAGTGGCACCTTGCGGTGCAAATAGAGGTAGTGACCTTGATCCGATCGGGGCCGCAATCAATGCTGGCGCATGGACCAGGATTTGCCCGCAACGCTCCCGGAGGCGGAGCGCCTCGCTCGCCTGCGCCTGGCGCGCTCCGAGAATATCGGGCCCATTACCTTCCGCCAGCTGCTCGAGCACTTTGGCTCCGCGGAACGGGCTCTCGGCGGCTTGCCTGAACTGGTGCGCCGGGGCGGAGGACGCCGCCCCATCAGGCTCTGTGCTGCCGAGAAGGTCGAATCCGAGATCGCAACCCTGGAGGAGTTCGGAGCCTCGCTGCTGGTTTTCGGCGACCGCGACTATCCACAGCCCCTCGCCGCCATTCCCGATGCGCCACCGAGCCTTTCCTACCGCGGTAACGCCTCTCTGCTCAAGCGGCCAGCCGTTGCGGTGGTGGGCGCCCGCAATGCCTCGGCCGCCGGCCGGGTCCTCGCGCGCCAGTTCGCTCAGGACCTAGCCGCTGCAGGTCTTCTCGTGGTGTCCGGCCTTGCAAGGGGGATCGATGCTGCAGCTCATCAGGGCGCCCTCGGCCTCGGCACCGCGGCAGTACTGGCTGGAGGTATCGACTATATCTACCCTCAAGAGAATGAAGACCTGCATCATGCCATCGCAGAGCAGGGTCTCCTCCTTGCGGAACTGCCGCCGGGCCTGGAGCCGCAAGCTCGTCATTTCCCGAGGCGTAACCGGATCATCTCCGGCCTCAGCCTTGCCGTCGTCGTGGTCGAAGCCGCTCCCCGCTCGGGCTCCCTCATCACCGCTCGTCTGGCCGCAGAGCAGGGGCGCGAGGTTCTGGCCGTGCCCGGCTCGCCGCTCGACCCCCGTTCAAGAGGCTGCAATGACCTCCTCCGAAAGGGCGCCACTCTGGCGGAGTCAGCACAAGACGTGCTGGAAGCCCTCAATGGTCCGCTGGCTCCCGTGCGAAGAAGCCAGCCAGCTGGCGAAAGGCTATTCGAGGAGGAGAGCACCGATGAAAATGAGCTTGAGCAAGCGCGCTACCGGCTCCGTCAGCTGCTATCCCCGACGGCGGTTCCAGTTGACGAAGTCCTCCGGCAGTGCCAAGTGTCGGCTTCAGTAGCCCGCCTTGCACTCCTGGAAATGGAGTTGGCAGGCGCAATCGAACGTATTCCGGGAAATCGCGTGGCCCTGACCGCGACGCCCCGCTAGCGGCTCCCCGACCCTCCTTCGGGTAGCTCAGCCCTGGAGCACCACAGATAGCACCCATGCACGTCGTCGTTGTCGAATCCCCCGCAAAAGCCAAGACCATCAACAAGTATCTGGGCAAGGACTTCGAGGTCCTCGCCAGCTATGGCCATGTGCGGGACCTGCCTTCAAAGGACGGCTCGGTAAGGCCTGAAGACGACTTCGAGATGGAGTGGACGGTCGACGAGCGGGGAGAAAAGCGTCTGCGCGAAATCGCGCGGGCGGTGAAGGGGGCAAAGCAGCTTTATCTCGCGACCGACCCAGATCGCGAAGGTGAAGCCATTTCCTGGCACATCGTCGAAGAACTCTACCGCCGCCGCGCCTTGAAGAAGGACATGCCGATCAAGCGGGTGGTGTTTCACGAGATTACCAAGTCCGCAGTCAAGGAAGCGTTCGAAAATCCCCGTGAGCTCAACCGGGAACTGATCGAAGCCTACCTCGCTCGCAGAGCCTTGGATTATCTGGTGGGCTTCAATCTCTCGCCCATCTTGTGGCGCAAGCTTCCCGGCAGCCGTTCGGCCGGGCGGGTTCAATCGGTGGCCCTGCGTCTGATCAGCGAGCGCGAAGCGGAAATCGAGGATTTCAAGCCGCAGGAGTACTGGTCGCTCATCGCCGAACTGGAAGCCCCGAGCCAAGCCCAGTTTCGCGCTCGCCTCATCCAGCTTGAAGGCGAGAAGATCGAACGGCTTTCGCTTGGCGATGAAGGTGCTGCCAAGCGTGCAGAGCAGATCGTCCGGCAAGGTGGGCGCTACCAGGTCCTCTCGGTCGAACGCAAGCAGGTCCGGCGCCATCCGGCCCCCCCCTTCACGACCTCGACGCTGCAGCAGGAAGCCTCGCGCAAGTTGGGCTTTGGCGCTACCCACACAATGCGCCTCGCCCAGAATCTCTATGAGGGCCGCGAGATCGAGGGCGAATCCGTTGGCCTTATCACCTACATGCGGACCGACGGTCTGGCGATGTCCAACGAAGCCATCGGCGTCGCACGAGAGGTGATCGCCCAGCAGCATGGCAAGGCCTACCTCCCCGCTTCGCCGCGCCACTACAAGACGCGGGCCAAGAATGCGCAGGAGGCGCATGAACCCATCCGTCCGACCGATTTCCGGCGCCTGCCCGCCCAGGTTCGTCCCTACCTCTCGGAAGACGAAGCCAAGCTCTATGAGCTGATCTACCTGCGCGCGCTCGCCAGCCAGATGGAAAGCGCGCGCCTGGAGCAGGTGTCCGTCGATATCGCGGTGGGCGACGGCCGCACGTTGCTGAGAGCCACTGGCCAAGTGCAGCTCTTCGATGGCTTCCTGAAGCTTTATCAGGAGGGCCGCGACGACGAGGCTGAAGAGGAAGGCCAGGCACGCCTGCCACCGCTGGAAGAAGGGCAGGATCTGCAACTGCGCGATGTGCTGACCCAGCAACACTTCACTCAGCCTCCACCGCGCTACACCGAAGCCAGCCTGGTAAAGAAGCTCGAGGAGCTGGGGATCGGACGCCCCTCGACCTACGCGTCCATCCTGCAAGTTCTCCAGGACCGGAACTACGTGCGGCTGGAGAAGAAGCGCTTCATCCCCGAAGATCGCGGCCGCATGGTGACCGCCTTCCTCACCGCCTTCTTCCGCCAGTACGTGGAGTACGACTTTACCGCTCAGCTGGAAGAGCAACTCGACGACATCTCGGGCGGGCGAGAGAATTGGAAGGAGGTACTGCGGCGCTTCTGGGAAGCCTTTTCCAAGGCCGTGGAGGAAACCAAGGGTCTGAGGATTTCGGAAGTCATCGACGCGCTCGACCGGGACCTCGGCCCGCACTTTTTCCCCCACGATCCCGAGGATCCAGCTAAGGATCCCCGGACCTGCCCTTCCTGCGGCGACGGCCGCCTTGGCTTACGCATCGGAAAGACGGGCGGCTTTATCGGCTGCTCCAACTATCCCGACTGCCGCTACACGCGCCCCCTGGCTGTTGCCGATGGGGACAAGGGCGAGCTGGGTAGCGAGCCAAAGATCCTGGGCCAGGATCCCGAAACAGGACTGGAGGTTTCGCTGCGCAAGGGCCCCTACGGCTTCTATGTGCAGCTTGGAGAGGCTCAGGAAAAGGGCGAGAAGCCGAAACGCGCGGCCCTGCCGCGCAACCTCCCGCCAGAGGAGGTTGACCTGCCACGGGCCCTGGCTCTGCTCGCCCTTCCCCGCAGTCTCGGCTTCCATGAAGGTGAAGAGGTCACCGCTGGAATCGGCCGCTATGGTCCCTATGTGCGCAAGGGCAAGACCTACAAGTCCATCCCGGCCGATGAGGACGTCCTGACCATCGGACTGAACCGCGCCGTAGACCTGCTCGCCCAGAAGCAGCAACGGGGCGGAGGCGCGCTCAAGACCTTGGGAGAGCACCCCGAGGGTGGGGAAGTCACGCTCCATTCAGGACGCTACGGCCCCTACGTAAAGCACGGAAAAATTAATGCGACGCTGCCCAAGGACCGGGGCCCAGAGACTATCACTCTGGAAGAAGCGCTGGAGCTGATCGCAGCCAAGGCTGCCAAGAGCGGGGCCAAGACCAGGAAAGCAGCGCCCAAGCGGAAGAGCGTCGCCAAGAAAAAGGCGGTCGGCTAACTAAGGTTAGAGACAGTCTTAAATCCGCAGCGCAGAGGGATCCGCTCGCCACCGTCGTCCGGGCGAGCCAGCTTTACGCCTAATCGCGGATTTAGACGGCTGTTGCAAAGGGAACGCATCCGGAACATTCGGATGCTCACGCCTTGGCGCCCCCTCAGGCATCCTCGTACGGCAGCCAGGGGATGCGGGCAAACTCCACGCCTTCTTCTGCCAACTCCTTCGCTTCTTCAGGCGTCGTCTCACCATAGATCCCACGCGCTTCGGCCTCGCCGTAGTAAATGCGCCGGGCTTCTTCCGCGAAGTCCTGTCCTACATAGTCGCAGTTCGCTTCTACGGTCCGCCGCAACTGATGAAGCAGCGCACGGACCTGTTCGGCCTGTGGCACCACCGCCGGTGTCTTCTGGGGACCCGCCTTCTCCGGAACAGCTTCAGGCTGCGGCTTGCCCAGGCGGGGCGTCATGAGCGACTTGCTGACTCCGTTCGAGCCACATTCCGGGCAACTGATATTGCCAGCGCGACTTAGCGCATCAAAAGCCTCCGAATTCCGAAACCAGGACTCGAAGCTATGGCCGTTGTCACAAGAAAGTGCGTAGCGGATCATCTGAAAACTTGAACAAGTTGTGTAACCAGTTGCTAAATGGCATCGCTATGCCAACAAGTAAAGCCCAGCGCCCGAGCCCCTCCTCTTCCCCTTCCCCCTGGATATGCCGCTTTCTACCACTTATGAAAAGCAAGTCGCGGGTCCTCGATCTGGCTTGCGGCAGCGGGCGTCATCTCAGGCTACTGCACGCTCTCGGGCATCGGGTCACCGGCCTCGACCGCGATCTGACGGCGGTCGCCGATTTACGAGACACCGAAGCGGTCGAACTTCTGCAGGCAGACTTGGAGGATGGCTCTGCCTTTCCCCTTGCAGGGCGTCACTTCGATGCCGTCATCGTCACGAACTACCTCCATCGGCCGCTGCTGCCTGCACTGGTGGCGCTCCTGGCTCCCGACGGGCTGCTGCTCTACGAAACCTTTGCCCAAGGCAACGTGCAGTTTGGAAGGCCCCGGAATCCCGACTTCCTCCTTCAGCCCGGAGAACTGCTGGAAGCCGTCAGGGGCCGGCTGCAAGTGCTGGCCTATGAGCACGGAAAGGTCACCTATCCCAAACCCGCTGTCGTTCAGCGTATCGCGGCGCGGAACGATGGTGTACTTCAGTGATTAGGGTGTGAGCCCTGCTATAGGTTATTGCCTATCACCAGCGCTTTCCTTATCGGGTAGGTACTATTGTGCCGCCTTCCGCTGGCGCAGAGGGTGGAGCTTCACGACTTGGAAGATGTACTTGTCCATTGGCTGGAGATTGGGGGCCTCTTCGCGCTTGCCGGTGTCATGGCCTCCGAGCGTTTCGTACCCGTACTTCCCTCCTATGCGGTCCTTGCTCTGGGCGGTATTGCCGCTGCAGGAGGGGCGTACGACGTCAAGCTCGCCATTGCCGCCACCACCCTGGGCTCCTTTCTCGGCAGCCTGGGCTGGTACGGGGTCGGCTATGCGGTGGGGCCCGATCGAGTCGGCTCCTTCGTGGCGCGCAGGGGACGGTGGTTCGGCCTTACCCCAAGCGTCTATGAGCGCTCGGCAGCAGCCTATCGGCGGCACAGCCGCCTTCTCCTCATGCTCAGCCAGTTGATCCCGACGGTGCGAATCTTCGCCACCTTCCCGGCGGGCGTCCTGCGCGTTCCGGCCGCCAGCATTCTCCTGCCGACCTTTCTGGGCATTCTCGGCTGGAATGGAGCCTTTGTGCTCGCAGGCTACCTGCTGGAAGAAAGCCCTGTCGGAGAAAATGGCTTGGCCCTACCGGTCTTGCTGGCGGTCGTGCTGGTGGAGGCTCTGCTGGTCTGGGGCGGCTACCTGCTCTGGAAACGCTGGCGAAAGTCAGTGCCCAGGAGTTGAACCCGCGCAAGCTCACGCAACAGCCCGACAGCTAGAGCCAAGGCACTCCAATAGAGCGCGATCACGCTTGAGCAAAGCGCACCAACGGGGGCTAACCAAGTAAGGCCATCTGGTGCGCGCTCTGCGATGTGACTGTGAATTTCTAGATCGGATCGCGTTTGATCTGAACCACTATGGGGTTCAATCAAAAGCGTGTACCCGATCGATGCGTTCTGCTCTGGCAGAGGCCCAGATCGGCTTCGCGAAGCGAGCCGATCTGAGCCACGAAGCGGCTGAAATCTTGCGAGGCAGACTGGGTCGGGTAAGGGCCTGGCACTTACGCTGGCTGCGCTTCGACTTCCAGCGCTTCACTCTCCGCTGTCTCGACGACCAGCGGCACCGAAGGGGCCAAGTGGGGCGGAGTACGCCATGCCAGGCTGTCGAGGGTGCCGCAGGCACCACAGTGGGCCGTCCACTTGGGAGATATGGCACCGCAGGTCTTGCACAGCCACGCGGGGGCTGGCAGGGCGGAAGCCACTCGCCGCAGCCATTCGGTGCCGGCCGCCTCGCCCTTCTCGCCCTCCTCGACTTGCGCCATAAGATAGCAAACACGCTGCTCGATCGGATTCTCTTCAAGCAAGGGCGCAAGATGTCTTCTGGCTTCGCCCCAGAGCTCCGCCTCCAGCGCCACCCGCGCCTGGAGGAGCTTGCTTTCCCGATGACTTTCGCGGCCCCGCACGAGCGTCGTCACGCGTTTCACCTGCTCTAGCGGGGGCGCCTCCGCTTCGAGCGCCAGCCACGCCTCCGCGATCTCCGGATGAGGTTGACGCTGCCAGGCCTGGGTCAGGAGGCTTGCTGCCTTGCGCTTGCGTCCTCTCTCCTTCAGAAGGCGTACCTGCAGCAGGGTGGCTGCCAGGAATTCGGGCTGCAACTTGGCAGCCATCCGCGCCTTGTTTTCTGCCAATTCCTTGTCACCCTGCGCCAAGGCAGCCTCGGCCCGCTGGTAGGCGATGATGGCACGCTTTCGCAGAGCTTCCGTTTTCTCCATCACGCCTTGTCGCTGACTTTCCAGCAGAACCGCCTCGGCTGTCGGCAAGTCTCCTGCCTTCTCGCTCAACTCGAAGAGGTTGTTCAGAACCCAGGGAGAAGAGGGCTGAAGCGCTCTGGCTCTTTCAAGATATTCCTTTGCTTCCTTCTCCTTGCCTTCTCGCAGGGAGAGCATCGTGAGGCCCCGCAATCCCAGAAGCCGCGTTTCCTCCGCCTCCAGCATCTCCTCAAAGTGAGCGCGCGCCCTTTCCGCATCGCCGGAAAGCTGGGCGGCCTGCGCCTTCAAAAGTTGCAGCATAGGCTGTGGTTCAAGGAGTTTTTCCGCACGCCGCGAGTGAAGCTGGGCCTTTTCGGCGTCTCCAAGCTGCACTGCGACAAGGCCGCGCGTGAGCGCTTCCTGCCCGCGGCGGCGACGTCGTTTGCTCACCTTGCTACCAATCCTGCTTGGAGCCCCAAAGATCGCCCGCAGCAGCCTGTAGAGCAGCCCCCCCACCACCATCAGGATCGCGAGGCCCAGGAACAGCAGGCCCATCGTGGTGTCGACGCGGTAGCCGAGCCAGTCGAAAGTAACTCGACCAGGATTGTTCGCCAGCCAAACGGCGAGAGCGACAAGGACGGCAAGTTGAATGAAGAAGAAGATGCCGCGCCACATGAACTCAGCCCTCCAGGCCGCCGAGGCGCTCGAGCGCAACCCGGCTCAGGGCAGCAACACTATCGGTCGCCTCCTGACGCTTTTCCGCCTGGGCTCGCCATGTCGCCATGGCCTCCGCAGCCGGCCCCGCAAGCCTGTCGAGTTCGGCCAGACTGGCGGAAAGGTTCCCCTCCTCCAGGCGCCGCTCGGCACGGGCCAGTATCTCTGCCGTGCCATCCCCCTCCAGTTCCCCGGTGGGCCGCACGGTCACAAGATCGTTTACGCGGTTCCAGAAGAGGGCCTGCCATTCGCTCTCGGACTCTGCTGCGCGA
>Ga0079224_100015055_pt1 | contig 10818 bp, 6 predicted proteins | sample Stecom2015_FD_80414 | JGI IMG/M metagenome (GOLD analysis project Ga0079224, IMG submission 80414) | Agricultural soil microbial communities from Utah to study Nitrogen management - Steer compost 2015 | ecosystem: Environmental > Terrestrial > Soil > Agricultural land | place: USA: Utah...
CCGCGGCGACGCGGTGATCGCCCCGTCCTCGACGCGCCGCCTGCTGGAACACCTCACCACCGTCCTGCCGAGCGAGGAGCGCTCCTCCCCCGAGGTCTTGGCCGACCTGACCGAGCGCGAGCGTGAGGTCCTCGTGCTCATGGCCCGCGGCCGTTCGAACACCGAGATCGCCGCCGAGCTGTACGTCGCCGAGGCGACCGTCAAGACCCACGTGGGGCGCGTGCTCGCCAAGCTCGGTGCGCGGGACCGGGTCCAGGCGGTGGTGGTGGCGTACGAGACCGGACTGGTCCGTCCCGGGTCCTGACTCGCGAGCTCCGCCGTACGCCGCACTCGCCCCGGGGCCATGTCCACCCCAGGGATGACTGACGAATCATGCCGGGGCCCGACGACGACAACGGGCCCGCTCCGTAGCGTCGTTCCTGCCGGGGACACCGGCACCGCAAGTCTCCGGCCGGCGTTCGCACCGACCGGCCGGATCAGTCACGACGAGGAGCGTCATGAACACGAGCACCCCAGCGGTACGCGCCGAGGGACTGGCCAAGGTCTACGGCAGCGGGGACGTCGCCGTGCACGCGCTGCGTGCCGTCGACGTCGCCTTCGCGGCCGGCGAGTTCACCGCGATCATGGGTCCGTCCGGGTCCGGCAAGTCGACCCTCATGCACCTCCTCGCCGGCCTGGACGAGCCGACCGCCGGACGGGTGCTGCTCGGTGAGACCGATCTGACGCAGCTCGACGACAAGCGACTGACGCTGCTGCGCCGCGAGCGCGTCGGGTTCGTGTTCCAGGCCTTCAACCTGCTGCCGATGTACACGGCCGAGCAGAACATCGTGCTGCCGTGCGAGCTCGCCGGCCGTGCGGTCGACCGGGCGTGGCTCGACCAGCTCGTCGACATCCTCGGTCTGCGGGAACGGCTGGGCCACCGCCCGTCCGAGCTGTCGGGCGGGCAGCAGCAACGGGTGGCGATCGCCCGGGCGTTGGTGACCCGGCCGGACGTGGTCTTCGCGGACGAGCCGACCGGGAACCTGGACTCCACCGCCGGTACGGAGGTGCTGGCCTTCCTGCGCACCTGCGTGCGCGAGCTCGGGCAGACCGTCGTCATGGTGACCCATGACCCGGCCGCCGCCGCCCACGCCCAACGGGTGGTGATGCTCGCCGACGGACGGATCGCCGGGGAGATCACCGATCCGACTCCGGACGCCGTGCTGGCCGGCCTGGACGCCCTGCGCACCGGTGAGGTGGCCGTCCGATGATCCGGCTGACGCTCTCCCAGATGCGCCGCAGCGTCGGGCGCCTGACCGCCGCCGGTATCGCGATCGTGGTCGCGACCGCATTCGTGACCGCGACGCTGCTCGGTGGCAACCTCATCACGGCGACGACCGAACGTGCAGTCACCGCCTCGCTGGGCGAGGCGGACGTGATCCTCCGCCCGCAGGACGCCCCGGTGGGCTCCGACGTCGTCGAAAACCTGTCCGGCCTCGCCGAGACCGACGTCGCCGAGGGTACCGTGCAGGTCTTCGGCCAGATCAGCGCCGGTGGCGAGCGCGACGCCGGGATGTTGAGCCCGGTGCCGGGCGACCCGGCGTTGAATCCGTACGAGATGGCGCGCGGCGAGACGCCGGGACCGGGCGAGGTCGCGGTGACCGAGGCGACGGCGGAGCGTCTCGGGCTCGAGCCGGGGGCGAGCGTGACGGTCGCCGTGGACGTCCCTGACGGGGACGCCTGGTCCACCCAGGAGCGGGAGCTGACCGTCTCCGGGATCGTCGTCGACCCGCCGGCGATCGTGGCGCCGGTGGGTACCGTGCTGCTCGACCGCAGCGTGGCAGAGGAGTTGGCGGCGGCCTCCCGCGGAGGCGCCGTGACCTACGACTCCGTGCTCCTCGTGGCCGCTCCCGGGGTGGCGCCGGACGATCTGGCCGACGCCGTCCGGGCCCAGGTACCGACCGGTGAGGTCCGCACCGCTGACGAGGAAGCCGCTGCACGCACCGCGGAGCTGACCGGTAGCACCGCCATGCTCGTCGGCCTCGTCCTGGCCTTCGCGGCAGTCGCCGTCTTCGTTGCGGGGATCGTCATCGCGAATACGTTCCAGGTCCTCGTCGCGCAGCGGCGCCACACCCTCGCACTGCTGCGCTGTGTCGGGGCCACCCGGGCACAGGTACGCCGCAGCGTGCTCACCGAAGCCGTCCTGCTCGGTGTGATCGCCTCCGTGGTGGGTATCGCCGCGGGACTGGGGCTGGGCCAGGCCGCCCTGTGGTTCCTGGGCAGCGCCGATCTCGGCATCCCTGTGCCGTCGGTGATCACACCCGACGTGGCCACGTTCCTCACCCCGCTGCTCACCGGCGTCGCGGTGACCGTGCTCTCCGCGCTGGCTCCGGCGCGCGCCGCCACCCGGGTGGCCCCGGTCAGCGCATTGCGGCCGGCCGACGACCCGGCCACCCGCGCCGGTGGCGGCCGGCTGCGACGCGGAATCGCGACCGTGCTGGCCGTGTTCGGCGCCGCACTGCTGGCCGGGGCGATCGCCGTGGCGCTGATCACCCAGAGCGACAGCACGGTCCTCCTCGCGTTGGGCGTCGGCGTGCTGGGCGGGATGGTTTCGTTCGCGGGCGTCCTGGTCGGTGCGGTGTTCGTGGTGCCGCGGGCGGTTCGGGCAGCCGGCGCGGTGTGGGCGCGCCTCGCCCGGCGGTCTCGCCCGACCGTCCGGCTGGCTGCCGCCAACGCGCGCCGCAACCCCCGCCGGACGTCGGCGACCGCTTCGGCGCTGCTCATCGGTGTCGCGCTGGTCACGATGATGGCCACCGGCGCGGGCAGTGCCCGTGCGAGCCTGAACGCGACCTTGGACTCCTACTTCCCGGTCGATGTGATGGTCTCCGGGGACGGCATGGAGATCACGCACGAGCAGATCCGGGCGGTGGCCGAGTCCGAGGACGTGGTCCGCGCCGTCGCCCTGCCGTCGACCACGGCCACGGTCGCCGGCCCGTCGGGCAGTGTCGACACCGCGGTCTCGGCCATGGACCCGCGCGAGCGGGAGGTGCTGCGCGACGAGGATCTGTTTCCCGAGTTCGGTGGTGGCGTCGTGGTCGTCGGCGAGGATCTGGCCGGCCGGATCGGCGTCGCCGACGGCGAGACCGTCTCAGTCGAGGGGCCGACCGGCCAGATGCGCGGCACCGCCGCGGTTCTGCCCGGTGGCGGTTCGACGGTGGTCCTCGACCGGACCGCCATGACCGACGTCGACCGGGAAGCCCTGGTCACCGACGTCTGGGCGAAGCTCGCCGACGACGCGTCCGCCGGACAGGCGGTGGGCACCATCCAGGACAACCTGGCCGAGGCGACCACGTCCGGCTCGGTCCCCTTCGCGAACGCCGCGGCGGCCGAGCGCGAGGGGTATGACCAGATCATCGACACCCTCCTCGGCGTGGTCCTCGGACTGCTGGGCGTGGCAGTGGTCATCGCCGTCATCGGCGTGGCCAACACCCTGTCCCTGTCCGTCATCGAGCGGCGCCACGAACATGCGCTGCTCCGCGCGGTCGGAATGACACGTGGACAGCTGCGCGGCACGCTCGTGGTCGAGGGCGTCCTCGTGGCGCTCGTCGGTACCGCCCTCGGTGTCGTGCTCGGCCTGCTCTACGGCTGGGCCGCCTCGGCGATCGTCTTCGGCGGAGGCGGCGGGGAGGTGCACCTGGTGGTCCCGTGGCCCTACGTGGCCACGTGCGTCGTCGGATCAGTGGTGGCCGGCGTGGCGGCCTCCGTGCTCCCGGCCCGCTCGGCGGCGAAGACACCGCCGGTGGCGGCACTGGCCGCCTGACCGGCGACGGCGGGAGACACCCCGAGGCCCCGGTGGTCGGCGCATCAGCCGACCACCGGGGCCCCGAGCGTCAGGAGCGTCTCTCCGCCGGTCAGAGGATTGCCTGCAAGAACTCTTGCGTGCGCTCGTTCTCCGGATTGGAGAACATCTCGGCCGGCGGCTTGTCTTCGATGATCCGCCCCTGGTCGAACATGAGGACCCGGTGCGAGACCTCCTGGGCGAACTGCATCTCGTGGGTGACGATGAGCATCGTGATGTCGGTCGTCTCGGCGACGTCGCGCAGCACGTTGAGCACCTCACCGACGAGTTCGGGGTCGAGCGCCGAGGTCACCTCGTCGAGCAGCAGCACCTCGGGGTCCATCGCCAGCGCCCGCGCGATCGCGACACGCTGCTGCTGGCCGCCCGAGAGCCGTGTCGGGTGTGCATCGACCTTGTCTCCCAGGCCGACATGGTCGAGAAGCTCCCGGGCGCGTTCCTGGGCTTCGGCCTTCGGCCGGCCCAGCACGTTGATCGGCGCCTCCGTGAGGTTCTCGAGCACCGTCATGTTCGGGAAGAGGTTGAACTGCTGGAAGACCATGCCGATCTTGGTGGTCATCCGGGCAACGTCCTTCTTCTTCCGCTCCACACGCCGGCCGCCCCGCATCTCGTGAGTGAGCGGTCCGCCGTCGAGGTAGATGAATCCGCCGGTGAGGTGCTCCAACGTCATGACGAGCCGAAGGATCGTCGTCTTGCCGGAACCGGACGGTCCGATCAGAGTGACGCGCTCCCCCTTCCCGACCTCGAAGTTGAGCCCATCGAGGACGGTGTTGTCGCCGAACCGTTTGTTCACGTCCTCGAACCTCAGGACGGGCACAGCGCTCTCGCCTCCGCCCTGGTTCGCGTCGGCACCGCGGGCCGGATTCCCTGGGGCGGGCGCGGTGTACTCGTTCGGATCAATAGCGGGCAAGGCGCACTTCCAATCGCCGGAGAAGCAGGGCCGTGGGGTAACTCGCGGCCAGGAAGATCAGTCCGGCCAGCGTGATGGGCTCGAGGAACATGAAGTCATCCGCTCCGGATGCATAGGCCGTCTGCACCATCTCGGTCACGAAGATGACGATGAGGAACGGCGTGTCCTTGAACATCGAGATCACCCACGTGCCGAGTGCCGGCACCGTCGTTCGCAAGGCCTGCGGGATGACGACTCGCTGCCAGGTGCGGCGGGGCGACATGGACAGTGCCGCGGCGGCCTCCCATTGCCCCTTCGGGACCGCGTCGATACCGGAACGGTAGACCTCTGCCATGTAGGAGGCGTAGTGGATCCCGAGGACGACGATGCCGATGGTAAGTCCGTCGAACTGCTGGAACGTGTAGTAGGCGAACAGCAGCTGGATGACCACGGGGGTCATGCGGATGAACTCCATGACACCGTGCACCGGGTAGGCGATCCACCACGGCGCGAGGCGACGGATCATCGCCACGACCAGGCCGACCACGGCAGCGATCGCCGAGCCGACGACGGTCGCGAGCAAGGTGACCCGTAGGAACGCGGAAAGCATGTCCGGGAGCACGTCGAAGGTGGTGTCCCAGCTCCAACTGAACGTCATCCGCGACCTCCTGTTCCGGCCGTGTGCGATCCGGCCAAGTCCACGGAGGCTCGCGTCCGCTTCGTGACCGCCGGGAGTTGGCCCAGTCGGCGTTTGGCGATGCGCTCGAGCAGGTTCGCGATGAGCACGATGACCAGCGCGATCAGGAAGTAGACGATCATGCCGAAACCGAAGGAGAAGAAGGTGTCACCAGTGGCCTGGCGCAGTTGGTTCGACTCCCACGTGAGGTCGTGCATGAGGATGATGTAGGCAACCGCGGTGCCCTTCAGCAGCATGATGAAGAGGTTGGCCATCGAGGGGATCATGATCGACCACGCCTGCGGCCAGATGATCTTCCGCATCCGTCGCACCGGGCTGAGGCTGAGCGCCCGCGCGGCCTCCCACTGGCCCTGAGGCACGGAGTTGATGGCGCCCCTGACAACCTCGGAGGCGTAGGCGCCGTAGTTGAGGCCGAGTGCGAGGACACCGCACAGCAGCGCGTCCAGGCGGTACCCGAGCAGAGGTAGGACGTAGAACAGCCAGAAGAGCTGGACGACGAGTGAGGTGCCTCGGAAGAACTCGATGACCGTCCGGGCGGCGCCACGCACGAGGATGTTCTCCGTGCGGGCGCCGAGCCCGAGGATCACCGCGATAACGAAGGCGAGCACCCCGCCGAGGACTGTCAGCTGAGCCGTGACCCAGATGCCATCGGCGAACTGCGGCAGTCGCTCGGCGAGGATCTCGAGATTTTCGCCCATGGGCGTCGAATTACTCCAGGTCGCCGGCGCAGAGCTGCTCGGTCGTCAGGTCGCCTGTCGGCCGCTCTTCCGCCGTGAAGCCGAAGTCGCCGACGACACCGAGATAGGTGTCCTCGTCGCCCGTGATGGACTCCAGCTCCTCGTTGTACGCGTCCCGCAACTCCGTGTCGGACTCACGGAAGACCGTCCCGCCGGCGCCGACCTGCGGCGTGCCGTCGATCTCCTGGACGAAGGACTCGGTCACCTCGACCGGGGCGTCCGGGTTGTTGTCGGCCATCCAGTTCAACGAGATACCGGTCAGGGCAAAGACGTCGGCTCGCCCGTTGACGATGGCGTCCATGCCGTCCTGCGGGTTGGCGACCTGCATCGAGTCCAGACCGAGGGACTCGGCGTAGTCGGATTCGATGGCGCCGGTCATCGTGGCGAGCCGGGCGTCTGTTCCCTCGACGTCGTCGAGCGTCTGCAGGTCGAGGGGGTTGCCGTCCTCGACCATGAGAGCCGTCGTGTACATGAATTCCGGCTCGGAGAAGATCGCCTGCTCGCAGCGTTCCGGCAGGATGGACATTCCAGCCGCGATGACGTCGAACCGGCCGGCGTTCAGGCCGGGAATCAGCTGGCCGAACTCCGCCTGCTGGCCCTCGACCTCGTCGATGCCCAGCTCGCCCCAGATCTCCTCGTGGAGGGCGACCGTGGCTCCGGTGAGCTCTCCCCCTTCCTCGAAGGAGTAGGGCGCCTCGCCGGCGAACCCGACGGTGATCGAGCCGCGCTCCTGCAGCTGTTCGAGCGTCAGGGCGCCACCGCCCCCACCGCCGTCGCCGTCGCCTCCGCCGCCTTGCGGGTTGCCGCCGGTGGATTCGCACGCGGCCACTGCGACTGCCAACAGTCCGGCGCCGGTCACGGCGACGGCGCGTCGTCGGGTGGTGCTGATCATCATGGTCCCCTTCGGTTCGGACGAGGCAAAGCCTCCCGGCCCCCGCCCGACCCTGCCGGTCGTGCGGCACCGGACGGGTCACCCCGAGTGGTCATGGTGCCCGGCCACGTTAGGAAGGTTGCCGCCCAGTCACAAACAGCTCCCCTCCTGGCAAAGTCGCCGGCGTGGTGCGGTGCGCCTCCCCGCGCCGTCCTTACTATCCCGCACGTTCCTGCCGCTCACACGCCGTTCGGCAACGGCGCTCGCGGCACAGGTCGGCAGGACGTGACACGGCCGCGATTGTTATCGCTCTGTGATCTGGAAGCAAGCTCCGGCCCTGCTTCGGGCGAGCCTGTCCACGCAGTGGACGTCAACGCCACGCAATCCACAGCGCCCGTGAACCGCCCGCCCGTCCACAGCCACCACCGGTTCCGGTGGCGAGTCATCCGATCCTGGGCGCGTGACCGCCACCGCGACCATTGCTCCTCCGCCGACATCGACCGATCGCGTGCCGGTGTCCGACGCCGACGCGGCGCGGGAGGCGCTGCGCAGCGAATGGCATCTGGCCGTCCTGGCCGGCCCGGACACCGGTCGGTGTGCTGCGCTGGGCCCCTCTCCGATCGAGGTGGGCCGGGGCGGCGCTGATCTCGCGTTGGCCGACGCCCGCGTCTCTCGGCGGCATCTGCAGGTGCAACAGCGTCGGGGGCGCGTGATGGCCCGAGATGCCGGTTCGGCCAACGGGACCCGGTGGCGCCGACCACGCCGGCGACTGCGCCGGAAGCGCCCCACCCGCCCGCGCCGGTGGACCAGACGCCTGGGGCGTCGTTGGCGCGTGCTCAACGAGCGCGACCGCCTCGAGCTGGGGGCGACAATCCTGGAGGTACGCCGCCGGCCCGCCGATGTGCGCGCTCCCGCCCCGCCGGAAGCCGAGAAGCCGAAGACGCGGCGGGACTGGATCCGCCTCGCGCTGCCGTTGGTCGCCTGCTTGGGGATGATCCCCCTGCTGCTCTCCGGATCTGCCGCTCCATGGCGGTGGGCGATCCTTGCCGTCCCGCTGACGCTCGCGCTCGTCCTGATCGTCGGTCGCCGTCGCCGGCGCGACGGCGAGGCGCTGCCGGATCCCGCGGCCGCATTGCTGCTGGCAGCCACGAGGGCCGTACCGCCGGCGCCGCACGAGGTACTCCGCGTGAAGCTCACCGCCTCGGCCGAGCGCCGCCCGCGAGCGGGCGAGGTGGTGGACTTCGTCGACGGCGACCGCGTCGCACTGGTCGGTCCGCCGGATTCGGTCGCCGCCACCGCCCGATGGCTCGTCGCACAGCTCGCCACCTGCTACGACGTCTCGTTGGACCTCCCACCTCCGTGGCGGCTGCCGGAGAACGAGGCCGACTGGCGGGTCACCGTCCGGACCGACCCCCTCGAGGGACGGCCGGCGGGGCCTGCGCCCGAGCGCGAACGCCCGAGCCGACCCGGCGGCCGTCCTCCGCGCACGACGCATCTCGTGCTCGCCGGCCGCCTGGACCGGGTCCCCACCTGGTGCACGCGCGTGGTCGACGTGCCCGGTGACGGCGTGTGCGACGCATGGGCGCGGACGGTGGCGGCCCTGCTCGCACCGGGCGAGGGCACCACGGGCGACCGCTCGGCGTTGCCCCGGTCCGTGCCACTGCCGGCACTCCTGCCGCACGACGGGTTGGCCGCCGGCAAACTCGCGCAGACGTGGCGGTCACACCAGGAGGGTCTGGCAGCGCCGCTCGGCGCCGACGAGCACGGCACGGTCGAGCTCGACCTCGCCGAGCACGGCCCGCACGCCCTCATCGCCGGCACCACGGGCTCGGGCAAGTCGGAACTCCTGCTGTCGTGGATGCTGGCCCTCGCGCTGCGCCACTCCCCCACCGACCTGCAGTTCGTGCTCGTCGACTACAAGGGTGGCGCAACGTTCGGGACGCTCACCGACCTCCCCCACGTGGCCGGAGTGCTCACCGACCTCGACCCGGCCGCCACCTCCCGGGCGCTGACCAGCCTGCGGGCCGAGGTCCGCCGCCGCGAGGGTTTGCTCGCGGCGGCAGGCGCGAAGGACCTCGCCCACTACCGGGCACGTGAGCGTGCCGGCCGCGGCACGGGCACCGAACATGACAGGCTTCCGCGCCTCGTCGTCGTGGTGGACGAGTTCCGCGCGCTGGCCGACGCTCACCCGGACGTGCTGGATGCCCTGGTGCGACTCGCGACGCAGGGCCGCTCCCTCGGGATCCACCTCGTCCTGGCGACGCAACGTCCGGGCGGCTCCGTGGGCAGCGAGGTCCGGGCGAACCTCACGGTCCGGGTGTGCCTGCGGGTGCTGGAACCGGCCGAGTCGCACGACGTGGTCGGCTCGGGCGCCGCGGCGGAGCTTCCGGCCGTCCCCGGGCGTGCCGTCGTCCGCACCGATCAGACCCGCATCATCCAGTCGGCATGGTGCGGTTCCGACGGCTGGGCCCAGCACGCGGTCGAGGCCGCGCGCGAGGCCTGGCACACCACAGCCGGGACCGCCCCACCGCCACGGCCGTGGGCTGCGCCGCTGCCCGGTCAGCTCCCGCTCGACGAGCTCGATGCCGACGCGGACCACCTGCCGCTCGGCCAGGTCGACCGCCCGGACGAGCAGCGGCTCGGTACGTGGTCGTGGCGGCCAGGAGCCCTCGTCGTCGCCGGCGGCGCGGGCACCGGTCGCACCGAGACCGCACGCACCGTCGTGGCCGCGGCCCTGCGCGCCGGTCACCCCGTGCACGTCGTGGCGACCGAACCAGGACGCTTCGCCGACCTTCGCGGACCTGCACTGGGGACCGTCGTCGGTTCGGACGACCCACGCCGGGTGGCACGACTGCTCGAGCTCCTCCACGGTCCCGGGCTCCTCGTGATCGACGACGCCGAGGCGGTCGCCGACGAGCTCGACGCCGTCGCCGGACCCGCTCAAGGTACGAGCCTGCTTGCTCGCGCCGTCCGGGACGGCCGCCGGTCGGGCATCGCGACGGTGCTGACCGGCCCGCCGTCGCTCGTCGGCGCCAGGTGGCTCGAAGCGGTGCGCACCCGCCTGGTCCTTGCCCCGCGCGACGAGGCGGAGGCTTTGGTGGCTGCGGTGCCTCGCGACCTGATCGGCGGCCCTGCTGTCCCGGGGCGCGGGGTGCTGCTTGAGCCGGACGGGGCGCGCTCAGTGCAAGTGGCGCGCAGCGGCCCGGTCGACCTTGGTGAGCCGGCCGCGGCCCCACGCCTGGCGCCGCTGCCCGACCGGGTGGACGCCGTCGCGCTGCAGCGCGCCGAGGACCTGGTCGGCCCTGCCGGTCCGGACGTCGTGACCGTCGGACTCGGCGGGGACGACGGCGGACCGGTCCGGATGCCGGCAGCTGCAGGTGCGGCCGTGCTGGTGGTCGGGCCGCCCGGCTCCGGGCGGACGACGGCGTTACGCACCATGCACCGCGGGCTCACGGGCGCGGTGCCACTCGGCCCGGGAGCGCCGGTACCGGCCTCCGCACGAGCCGTCGTGGCCGACGACCTCGATCGGTGGGCCCCGAGCCACGTCGATGATCTGGCGACGGCGGTCGAGCGCCACGGCCTGACAGTGTTCGCGGCAGCTCGCAGCGAGTCGGTCGCCGCCGCCTATCGCCGGCCGCTGGCGCAGTGGCGGGCACAGGCGGCGGTGCTCCTGCTGCCGCCCGGGCAACCGGGCACCCCGCAGGCCACCGCCGTCCCCCCCACGACGGCGCGCCGCCCCGCACGCCCGCCCCAACCCCGCCTGGCCCTCCCCGTCCACCGCGGCCGCGC
>Ga0079224_100015056_pt1 | contig 10818 bp, 6 predicted proteins | sample Stecom2015_FD_80414 | JGI IMG/M metagenome (GOLD analysis project Ga0079224, IMG submission 80414) | Agricultural soil microbial communities from Utah to study Nitrogen management - Steer compost 2015 | ecosystem: Environmental > Terrestrial > Soil > Agricultural land | place: USA: Utah...
TCGCGGCGGGTCCCGTGGCCTACGATTTCAACGGTCAGGCGAACTTCGAAGCGGTGTTCGACGACGTGACGTTCGCGGAGATCGCTTCGATGGAGGGCTGCATGCAAGCGCCCGCCCATCCCACCGACGACGATGCACCTCCCGACGGGGGCTCCACCGGCGACGATGCAACGCCATCGGCGTCGAGCTCATCGGGTGCGGAGGTACTCGACGGCGATGCGTCGAGTACGTCCGGGGAGAGCCACGGCGCCGAGTCGAGCGGCACGCAGGACGATGGCGCCGCATCGACGGGCGTGGTGGCCGAGGAGGACGCGTCGACGGGCGAGGCGGAGACCGGATCGGACGATACGTGCGCTCCGGAGGGCTGCACCTTGCCCCTCGACGGATCGGCCAGCATCGTCGTGGCAGGCGATCGCTATCGATTCATCGGCAACAGCTACATGACGCGGATGAACGATCACTTCGAAGCGGTGGTCGCCGCCAACGCGGCCGTCACGGTGGACACGTTCCCGAACACGGGCGCGGCTGCGTCCAGCAGCAACGGCTACGACGGGTGGTTCTTCGGCGCACCGCTCTACGAGATGGATCCGGTGGTCGACCTCATCGCCGGCGAAGGCGACGTGGGGGCGTGCGTGTTCACCAGTTCGGTGCTCGACGGTGGCGACACCCGCACGAGCGAAGACGACGACGAACCGCTGAACGGGATGCGCGACTTCGCGGAGGCCCTGACGCCGCTGTGCGATCACATCGTGCTCTACCTGACCTGGGGTTCGGGCGCATCCCCGACGCGCAACCCGAACGACTACGACCGGGTGATCGCCAACACGATCGCGGACGCGCGCACGCTCGAAGCCGAGTTCCCACACCTCGTCACCGTCCCGATGGCGCTCGTGTTCCACGACTTGATGGCCGATCCGCCGTTGCCGGTGCCGCGTGCGGACTACCTGCATCGCCCGAACAACGACCCGCACCAGAACATGCTCGGCACCGTGATCATCGCGTGGACGTTCTACGCCGCGTTGGCCGATGCCTCGCCGGTGGGAGCCTCGTACGCCTACAACGACGTGTTCGGCCCGCCCTTCGTGGTGGACGACCAGATCGGCCTCGGCGGTCCCACCGATCCGTTCGGCGGTGGGACGGGGCCGACCCTCCCGTTCGACGCCGCCACGCAGCGGATGTTCCAGCAGCGTATCCACGACCTGGTGGTGCAGTGGCGCACGACGACCACCGCGTTCGATTGATCGGGTCGCGCCGTCAGAGCGCGCGTACGGCTTCGGCGAACACTCGTCCGCGGTGCGCGTAGCTGCGGAACGGATCGAAGCTGGCGCAGGCCGGAGACAGCACGACGATGTCTCCCGGGGGCGCGTACGAACGCGCGAGGCGGACGGCCTCGGTGAGGTCCGGCGCGACGACCCCGGGGCAACGATCGGCTGCCAACGCCGCGAAGGTCGTCGCCGTCGTCCCGATGCCGACGACCGCCCGCGCCTGCCGTTGCACGAGCGCCGCGAGCTCGGACAGGTCGTCGCCCTTCCCGAGGCCGCCGGCGATGAGCACGAACGGCGCAGGCAACCCGCGTAGGCCCGCGACCGCGCTCACGGCATTGGTGGCCTTCGAATCGTCGTAGTACGTGACGCCGTCGAGTTCGCGGACCCACTGCATGCGGTGCGGCAAGCCTTCGAAGCCGTCGAGGCCCGCCAAGCACGCGTCTCGCGAGACGCCGAGGTGGCGCGCGGCCACGAGCGCGAACAGGGCGTTCTTGGCGTTGTGCGTGCCCGCGAGGCGCAGGCGGTGACGCGGGATCGGGGGCTCGCCGGGCAGGCACAATGCCTCGTCGGGGCCGAGTTGCGCCGCATCGCCGCCCCCGACGCGGTGCACACGGCGCGCTCCCGCGGGGGCCAACGCCTCCGTCCACGGATCGGCGGCGTCCAACAACGCGAGGTCGTCCGGACCGAGACCCGCGAAGATCCGCGCTTTCGTGCGGGCGTACACCTCCATCGACGGGTAGCGATCGATGTGGTCGGGCGTCACGTTGAGGAGCATCGCCACTTGGGTCGATACTTTTGGAAACGTTTCCAGTTGGTAACTCGAGCACTCGAGGACGAGGTCGGTCGGCCACGGATGGCCCTCGCAGGCGCTCAGGCGCACGCGCTCCGCGACCGGGTCGCCCAGGTTCCCGCCGACGAACACGTCGCGTCCGGCGGCGCGCAGCAAGGCGCCGAGGAGCGCGGTGACGGTGCTCTTGCCGTTGGTCCCGGTGATGAGGCTCAGCCGCGGTGGCGTGGCGGGGAGCAGTTGGAGCGCCAAGCCGAGCTCGCCGTGAATCGCGGCCGTGGGCGCGCGCTCGCGGCAGCGTTGCACGATCGTCTGCGGAGGCACGCCGGGGCTGAGGATCAGCGCATCGATGCCGGTGAACGCCTCCGGTGGAGGCTCCGCGGCGCCGAGGAACGACTCCACCCCCTCGGGCAGGCTCTCGATCCGCGCGTTGCGGTCGTAGACCCGCACCGCGGCGCCGAGATCACGGAGCAAGCGCGTCGCCGCGATCCCGCTCTTGCCCATCCCGATGACGAGCGCGTGGCGTGGAAGCGAGAACGTCACCGGAGTTTCAGCGTCGCCAGGGCGACGAGGGCGAGCATGATGCTGATGATCCAGAACCGGACGATGACCTTCGGCTCGGCCCAACCCTTGAGCTCGAAGTGGTGGTGGATGGGCGCCATGCGGAACACGCGGTGCCCGGTGAGCTTGAACGAGACGACTTGCACGATCACGCTGATCGTCTCGAGGGCGAAGATGCCTCCGACGATGAAGAGCGTGAACTCGTTCTTCGACGCGATCGCGAGGAAGCCCAGGCCGGCACCCAGCGGGAGCGAGCCGACGTCGCCCATGAAGACGCTCGCGGGATAGGTGTTGTACCAGAGGAAGCCGATCCCGGCCCCCACCATGGCGCCGCAATAGATCGCGAGCTCACCCACCTCGGGCACGTGCGGGATGTGCAGGTAGCGAGCGACGTCGAAGCCCGCGATGAGCGTTCCGGCGGCGTAGGTGAGGATGAGGAACGTGCCCGCCGAGATGATCACCGGTCCGATCGCCAGCCCGTCGAGGCCGTCGGTCAGGTTGACGCCGTTCGAAGCACCGACGATCACGAACGTGGCGAACGCGATGTAGAGCGCCGGCGAGAGGGCGAGGTCCGAGGCGTAGAAGTCGATGAACGGCGCGGCGAGGCGGTACCGGATGTTCTCCGGCATGATTTCGCCCTGGTAGAGGAACAGCGACACGCCGCCGGCGATGAGGAACTGCAGCAGGAACTTGACCTTCGCCGGCATGCCCCCCGAGTGCTTGCGCCGCACTTTGAGGAAGTCGTCGATGAACCCGATGATCCCGAACCCGGCCGTCGTCACGCTCGCGAGCAGCACGTAGGGATTCCGCACGTCGGCCCACAGAATCGTGGGAATGATGAGCGTGAAGAGGATGAGGCTGCCGCCCATCGTCGGGGTGCCGCGCTTGGAGAAGTGCGACTTCGGCCCTTCTTCGCGAACCACCTGCCCGAGCTGGATCTTCTGCAGCGCGCGGATGAACCAGGGATAGAGGATGAGCGACAGGAGCAGCGCGGTCAGCGTCGCGGCGATGATCCGCGTCGAGGTGTACCGGAGTACATTGAGGCCGCTCAGGAAGGGATACTTCGTGCTCAGCGGGTAGAGCAGGGTGTAGAGCAATCCGGCACCTCGGGTGAGGGTCTAGAGGTGGCACACCCGGGCGTAAGAACGCAAGAACTCGCGAACTGCGTCGCGCGCGAACCGCGTGGCGCCGCGTCGGTACGCGACGCCACGACGATGATCAACCCGGAAGCCAGTCACGCCACACCTCGGGCAACGTCTCCTCGCCCAACGCGAATGCTCGGGGCGCGAGCCAGCGTGGCCGGTGCGGTGTCGATCGCAACGGCATGTCGGCCTCTTCGGGGGTATCGCGCCCCTTGAGGCGATTGCAGGCCCCGCACGCCGTGACGACGTTCTTCCACGTCGTCTTTCCGCCACGGCAGCGCGGCAGGACGTGGTCGAGCGTCAGCTCCGAGGTGGGGCAGATCTTGCCGCAGTATTGACACTGGTGGCGATCCCGCAAGTACACGTTTTCGCGAGAGAACCGTACATAGAGCGGTCGCGCTTTGACGGTGCGAAGGAGTCGCACGACGGCGGGGGCGGGATACCGCCGAGACACGGTGCGGATCTCCCAGGCGTGCTCGCTCACGACTTCGACCTTGCCGAGGATGTGCAGGCCGATCGCTCGCTGCCACGGGATCACGCGCAACGGTTGGTACCCTTGGTCCAACACGAGCGTGCTGCTGAGCGTCGTCATACTGTTCACACGTTGCCCCAAGGATCCGGTCGAGGCGATTCGAATGTTGCTGCTGGCGCATTCGCCCTAGGGATCGCGGTCGGTGTCGTCGCGTCGTTTCGGGCCGCGCATCGGGATGAGACCGCTCGAAGGGTTTTCTTGGGCGAACGCTCGCAGGTTTGGTATCCGCACCGCGTGCGGTGGACACCGGAGCAGTTGGCCGAGGACGCGGGCGGGGTGCTACTTCGGCGGGGCAGGCGCTCGATCGAAGGGGCGTTCCTCGACTCGCGCATGCCCCGCAACGGGGGATTGTTCGTGCCCATCGTCGCGGCACGCGATGGACACACGTTCGCACCCTCGGCCCTCCAGGGCGGCGCCTCGGCGCTCCTGTGGCAGCGCGGGCGAGCGGCGCCAGAGGGCGATGTCACGATCGTCGAGGTCGCCGACACGCTCGAGGCGTTCACCGCGTTGGCCCGCCGCCGGCGCGAGCGCTTCGCCGGTCCCGTCGTGTCGGTCAGCGGCAGCAACGGCAAGACGAGCACCAAGGCGATGATCGCTGCGGTGCTCGCCACCGGGCTCGCCCCCGTGCTCGCCACCGCCGGCAACCTCAACAACCACCTCGGTGTGCCGCTCACGTTGCTCGGCGAACCGCACGAACCGGGGGCGATGGTGCTCGAGCTCGGGATGAGCGCTCCGGGCGAGAATCGCCACCTCGCGTCGATCGTTCGCCCCCGCGTCCACGTCGTCACCAGCGTGGCGCTCGAGCATCTCGAGTTCATGAAGACGATCGAGGCGATCGCGGCCGCCGAAGCCGAGCCGCTCGCGTTCCTCCCCGACGACGGACTCGCGGTCGTGCCGAGCGACGAGCCGCGGCTCGTGCCGCATCTGGCCTCCGCCGGTCGAGCGCAGGTCTGGAAGGTGGGGCCCGACGCCGACGCGGACGTGCGCATCGTCGACGTGCAACAGGGCGAACGCACGCGGGCCCGCATCGGCGTGCGCGGCGAGGCCCCCGTGACGGTGCACCTTCGCCTGTTCGGCGCCCACCAGGCCCGCAACGCCGCGGCCGCGCTCGCGGTCGGCAAGTTCCTCGGGCTCGCCACACCGGCGATGGTGGACGCGCTCGAGCAGGTCGAACCCGTCGGCGACCGTGGTCGCCTCGTCCCCTACGGGCGGCATTGGATCATCGCCGACTGCTACAACGCGAATCCCGGTTCGGTCGCCGCCGCGTGGGCGAGCCTCGCCCAGCTCCGGCTCGACCCACCGGGGCCGCGCATCGCCGTCCTCGGCGACATGCTCGAGCTCGGTCCGGACGAAGACCTCCTGCACGCGGAAGCGGGCCGACGCGCGGCTGCGTTGGGTCTCGACGCGCTCGTCACCCTCGGTCCGCGTGCCGCCGCTGCGACCGAAGCCGCCGCGGCAGCCGGCCTCGACGCGGTGCACTGCGACGACTTCGCGGCCGCGGTGCGGGCGATCGAGGCGCGCTTGGTCGGACCTGCCGGGGGGGCGGTGTTGGTGAAGGGGAGCCGCGGGATGCAGCTCGAGCGCTTGATCGAGTTGCTGCTGACGTCGCAGCAGCAACTCGAACCATCGTGAGCGGGCCGCGTTACTCGGGCGCGCCGGCGAGGATCCAGTCGGCGATCGTCTGGATGTCGGCCTCCGAGAGCATGCCTCCCACGGGCATCCGCTGGCCGGCGCCTGGAGCCCCCGTGATCTTGCTGTAGAGGTAGCTGTCGTCGGGCGAGCCGGGCTCGATGTAGTCGGGGCCCGCGGAGCTCGGCTGGTCGACGATGTTGCCGTAGGCCATGCCTTCCACGAGCATCACGCGCGGCGCTCCTTGTCCGTGACACCCCGGCGTCGCGCAGTTGCTGCTGAAGATCGGTTGGACCTGCGTCGCGAAGTCGATCGTCGGTCCCGTCTCTTCACCACTCTCGGTGGTGGTCGTGTCCATCGTGGTGCCGGAGGTCGTGTCTCCGGTGGTCGTATCCCCGTCGGTGGTGCCGGACGAGGTGGTGCCGGACGACGTGGTGTCGTCGCCCGACGTCGTCGAACCAGTGCTCGTCGACGTGCCGCCGCTCGTCGTGGAACCGCCAGTCGAGGTGGACGTGGAGTCGCCGGGCTCGTCGCCCTCGGACTCTTCACCTTCGCCCGTGGAGCCCTCTTCGTCCTCTTTTCCGTCGCCTTCTTCGGTGCCCGTGTCCGCGCCCGAATCGTCCTCACCCGAAGGTGCAGGCGTACAAGCCAATCCCAACATCGTGCCCAGGAGGCACACCGCTCTCAGTCTGAGTCCCACCACGGCGGCAGTGTACCCGGAACTGGACGGCTCTCGCAGAGGGGCGCCGAATCTCCGTGGCTCGTCATGTTGCGAGGAACGTGATCGCGTATACGCCCGCGACCGTCCGAACCTGCGCGATTTCGAGAAACCCACACACGCGAATGCCCGTGTCCGCACAGACGAACACGGGCATCGCTTTCGCGCTGATCTTTTCGTCAGCGACCGCCGAACGAATAATTCGCTCCGCGGGTGGGCAACCGCGGCCGCGCGGGCTGGACGAGGTCCATGTCGACCGTGCGCGCGGCCTCGCGACCATCGGAGATCGCCCACACGATGAGCGAGGCACCTCGGCAAGCATCGCCGGCTGCGTACACCCCGGGGACCGAGGTGCGGAAGCCGGGGTCGACCTTGACGTTGCCGCGAGCGTCGAGCTCCACGCCGAGTTGCTCGACGAGCGAGTCTGCGACGGGGCTGACGAAGCCGAGCGCGAGCACGACGAGGTCGACGTCGATCACGAACTCGCTGCCGGGGATCTCCACGAAGCGCATGCGACCCGCTTCGTCGGTCTCGAGCTGCACGCGCATGGCGTGGAGCTGCTTGACCTTGCCGTCGACGCCCGTGAAACGCTTGGTCATCACGGCGAACTCGCGGGTCCCGCCTTCCTCCTGGCTCGAGGAGGTCCGCATGACCATCGGCCACTGCGGCCACGGGTTGCTCGGTGAGCGGCCTTCGGGAGGCGCGGGGAGCAGCTCGATCTGCGTGACCGAGATCGCCCCCTGGCGATGGGCCGTGCCGACGCAGTCGGAGCCCGTGTCGCCGCCGCCGAGCACCACCACCCGCTTGCCGCGAGCGTCGATCTGGTCGGGCACGTCGTCGCCCGCGATCGTCCGATTCTGCTGCGTGAGGTAGTCCATCGCGAGATGGACCCCGTCGAGGTCGCGGCCGGGGATCGGGAGGTCACGCGCCTTCTGGGCGCCCACGGTCACGAGGATGGCGTCGTACTTGGCCTTGAGCTCGGCCCAGGTCACGTCGACGCCGACATCGGTCGACGTGACGAACTCGACGCCTTCGGCCTGCATGATGGCCAAGCGGCGATCGATGACCTGCTTCTCGAGCTTGAAGTCGGGGATCCCGTAGCGCAACAGGCCGCCGATGCGATCGTCTCGCTCGTACAGCGAAACCTCGTGGCCCGCACGGCGCAGCTGCTGTGCCGCGGCCAACCCCGCCGGACCCGAGCCGACGACGGCGACGCGGCGCCCGGTCGTCTTCTTGGGCGGGCGGACCTGCACCCAACCTTCTTTGAACGCGCGTTCGATGATCTCGCGCTCGATCTGCTCGATCGTGACGGCGTCGTCGTTGATCGCCAGGACGCAGGCGCCCTCGCACGGCGCGGGGCAGAGGCGACCGGTGAACTCGGGGAAGTTGTTGGTCGACTCGAGCGCGAGATGGGCTTGGTGCCAACGATCGCGGTACACGAGATCGTTCCAATCCGGGATGCGATTCCCGAGCGGCCAGCCCTGCTGGCAGAACGGAATGCCGCAATCCATGCAGCGTCCGCCTTGCGCCCGCGACTGCTCCTCGGTCCGTTCGAGATAGATCTCGTTCCAGTCGAGGACGCGAAGTTTCGCGGCGCGGCGCGGGGCCGTCTTGCGACCCCACTCCTTGAACCCTGTGATCTTACCCATCGTAAGTGCTCTAGCTCCCTTCGACGACGCTCAAATGGGTTTGCGGCTTGGTGGCGGCGGCGCGCTGCTGCGCCTTCAACTCCGCTCGACGCTGCATCACGCGGCGATACTCGGTCGGAACGACTTTGACGAAGCGCGTGAGGTAGAGGTCCCAGTTCTCGAGGATGCGGGTCCCGAGCTGGCTGCCGGTGTGCTCGACGTGCGCTTCGATGAGGCCGCGCAGCAGGTCGATGTCGGCTTCGTCGATGACGCCTTCGAGGCCGACCATGCCGGTGTTGCAGCGCTTGCGGAACTTGCCGTCCTGGTCGAGGACGAACGCATAGCCGCCGCTCATGCCCGCGGCGAAGTTGCGCCCGGTTCTCCCGAGCACCACGACGACGCCGCCGGTCATGTATTCGCAGCCGTGGTCGCCGACGCCTTCGACGACCGCCCGAGCGCCGCTGTTGCGGACCGCGAAGCGCTCGCCCGCGATGCCGGCGGCGTACAGCTCACCCCCGGTGGCGCCGTACAGCACGACGTTCCCGATGATGATGTTCTCCTCCGCGACGAACTGCGAGGTGCTCGGCGGGAACACGGCGATGCGTCCACCCGAGAGGCCCTTGCCGACGTGGTCGTTCGCATCGCCTTCGAGCCCGAAGGTGACGCCGTGCGTCAGGAATGCGCCGAAGCTCTGCCCGGCCGAGCCGCGGAACTTGACGACGATCGTGTCCTTGGGGAGGCCGCCGACGCCGTGGCGCTTGGCGATCTCGCCGCTCAGCATCGCGCCCGCCGTGCGGTCGACGTTGCGGATCTCCATGCTGACGCGGGACGGCTCGGCGTGTTCGATCGCCCGCTTGCAACGCTCGAGCAGCTTGATGTCGATGTGCTCCTCGAGGTTGTACTCCTGCTCGGTGACGCAGCGCCGGGCGACCGTCGCGGGTGCGTCGGGCTGGGCGAGCAAGGAGCCGAGGTCGACCTTGGAGGCCTTCCAGTGGGCGATGTCGCGGCGCTGGCGGAGCTTGTCGACGCGCCCGATCATCTCGTCGAAGGTGCGGAAGCCGAGCTGCGCCATGTACTCCCGGACGCCCTCGGCGATCATCATCATGAATCGCACGACGTGCGCCGGTTCGCCGGCGAACCGCTCGATGAGCTCCGGATCCTGCGTCGCGATGCCGACCGAGCAGGTGTTGAGGTGGCACTTGCGCAGCAGGATGCAGCCCATCGAGACGAGCGGTGCCGTCGCGAAGCCGAACTCCTCGGCGCCGAGCAGCGCCCCGATGACGACGTCGCGCGGGGTCCGGAAGCCGCCGTCGACCTGCACGCGGATGCGACCGCGCAGATCGTTTTGGACGAGGGCCTGCTGCGACTCCGCGAGCCCGAGCTCCCAGGGGAGACCGGCGTGGCGCACCGAGGAGAGCGGCGAAGCACCGGTGCCTCCGGTGTCACCGGCGATGATCACCGCACCAGCGCGCGCCTTCGACACGCCAGCCGCGATCGTTCCGACGCCCATCTCGCTGACGAGCTTGACCGAGATCCGCGCCCGCGGGTTCGCGACCTTGAGGTCGTAGATGAGCTGCGCCAGGTCCTCGATCGAGTAGATGTCGTGGTGGGGTGGCGGCGAGATGAGCGTGACGCCGGGCGTGGAGCAGCGGACGGCAGCGATGCGCTCGCTGACCTTGTGCCCCGGCAACTGGCCACCCTCGCCGGGCTTGGCTCCCTGCGCCATCTTGATCTGCAGCTCGATCGCGTTCTGCAGGTAGTGGATGTGCACGCCGAAGCGGCCGGACGCGACCTGCTTGATCGCGCTGTTGCGGTTGTCGCCGTTGGGCAGCGGCGTGAAGCGAGCTTCCTCTTCGCCGCCTTCGCCGGAGTTCGAACGACCACCGAGATGGTTCATCGCGATCGCGAGCGTCTCGTGGGCCTCGGCGCTGATCGAACCGAACGACATCGCGCCGGTGCAGAACCGCTTCACGATCGAGAGCGCAGACTCGACCTCCTCGAGCGGCACGGACTGTGACGGGACGAACTCGAGCAGGCTGCGAATCGTGGACGCAGCCGCCGATTCTTCGTCGGCCAAGCGCGTGTACAGCCGGAACTCGGCCTCGTCGTTCCCGCGCACGGCCGCTTGCAGCTTGGCGATCGTCGCCGGGTTCCAAATGTGTCGCTCGCCGCGGCGGCGCCACTGGTACACGCCGCCAGCGGGCAACTCTGCGTAGCCCATCTCGGACGCTTCGCCGAACGCACGGGCGTGGCGCTCGAGGGCCTCTTGTCCGAGCTCGCGGAGCCCGACGCCGTCGATCCGCGACGGGGTGCCGCAGAAGTAGCGATTGATGAGCTCGCTGCTGAGGCCCACCGCCTCGAAGATCTGCGCGCCGCGGGACGAGCTCAGCGTGGAGTTGCCCATCTTGGACATCACCTTGAGCAGCGCCTTGTCGACCGCCATGTTGCAGCTGGCCTTTGCCTTCTCCGGTGAGACGTCGACGATGCCGCGCGCCGCGAGGTCGCGTCGCGAAGCGAGGGCGGGACTAGGCTTGATACCCGCAGTGCCGTAGCCGA
>Ga0079224_100015057_pt1 | contig 10817 bp, 15 predicted proteins | sample Stecom2015_FD_80414 | JGI IMG/M metagenome (GOLD analysis project Ga0079224, IMG submission 80414) | Agricultural soil microbial communities from Utah to study Nitrogen management - Steer compost 2015 | ecosystem: Environmental > Terrestrial > Soil > Agricultural land | place: USA: Utah...
AGCACGTCCTCGAGGAACGGGCCCGCAGCCCCCGAGCGCGATGCCGATCCGAGCTCCTCATGGTCGAAGGCCGCGAGGATCGGGATCACGCTTGAGACCGAGTCGGCGGCCTCGATCAGAGCGACCACTCCCGCGTGCACCGAGGCGAGGTCATCCAGCCGACCGGATGCGAAGAACGCGTCGTCCTTGCCGAAGACGGCGCCGCGAGCAGCATCCGCCACGACCGCGTCGAAGCCGCGGATCTCGGAGGGATCGACGCCGGCGTCCGCGGCGAGCTCGGCGAGGATGTCGGCGGATGGGGCATCGCCCAGTCCCCACACCGGCTGCGTTCCGGTCTGCTTGTCGAGGGAGAGGCCATCGTTGACCCCGCGGTCCAGGTGGATCGCCAGCTGCGGCAGCCTCAGCAGCGGCCCAGTCGCGGCGAGCACGACCCGCCCGTCGGCGAGCGCGAGGCGGCCGGCCAGACGCAGCTCGCGGTCGAGCCAGGAGTTCAGCAGCGGTCCGCCGTAGACCTCGACGGCGGCCTGCAGCCAGCCGTGCGAGCCGGTGCTCGGCTTCGGCTTCAGCTTGAACCCGGGGGAGTCGGTGTGCGCGCCCAGCACGTGCACGGGGGTCGTCGCTGCGGCATCCTCGGGCACCACCCAGCCGATCGCGGCTCCGTCGCGGACCACCACGAAGCGCCCGCCCGGCTGCGACGGCCAGGAGTCGGTCTCCTCCAGGCGGGTGAACCCGGCATCCCCAAGCCTGCGGGCGACTTCCTCCGCCGCGTGATAGCTCGACGGGGAGGCGGCGACGAAGTCCGCGAGATCGGAGGCGTGGGTGAGTGCGGCGGAACTGACGGGCATGCCTTCGATGGTAGTCGGGCCGGGTTGCGTCCGACCGGGCCGGTCGCTCAGCGGAAGTCGACGAGTCCGGCGTGGGCGGCGGTGACGAGGATCTGCACGCGGTCGCGCACGTGCCACTTCGACATGATGCGGCCGAGATGTGCCTTGACCGTGCCCTCGGAGACGATCAGCGACTGGGCGATCTCGAGGTTGGACATGCCCTGGGCGAGGCGGTCGAGCACCTCGGCCTCTCTTTCGGTGAGTGGTTCAAGGGCATCCGCCGCACCGCTGGCCGCCTCGGTGCTGCGCACATGCTTGACGAGCATCGAGGCGATGCGGGGGGAGAGCGAGCTTGCGCCGCTGTGGACCTCGCGAACGCCCTCGAGGATGCTCTCGGCGCTGGAGTCCTTGAGCAGGTATCCGGAGGCGCCGGCGCTCAGCATCGGCAGGACCGTCTCGCTGCCGTCGAGCGTCGTCACGGCCAGAATGCGGATCTCCGGCCAGCGCGCCGTGATCGCCGCAGTGGCCTCGATGCCGTTCATCTCCGGCATCTGCACGTCCATCATCACGACGTCCGCCGTGTGCTGCTCGAGGAACGCGAGCGCTTCGCGACCGTTCTCGGCCTGCCCGACCACCTCGACCTCGGGGCCGCGGGAGACGAAGTGGGAGAGCGCAGAGCGCACCAGGGGGTCGTCGTCGACAAGGAGAACGCGGATTTCCGACATGAGGGAAGCCTAACGGCGGCGGAGATTCAGGCCTCCGCGCTATGAACTTTTGTCCAGCGAACTCTGGTCGTAGGTCAGATGTGGTCAGCAGCGATAACCGAGAAGATCAATTAGAACCTAGACATACGACCAACGATCGGTGGTGAATAACATGTCCTTCTGGGAGCAGATGGCACGACTCTTCGGTATCGTTCGCTGATTCTACCCGGCTGATGGGAGATACTGAAGCATGCCGTTCGGTCTTCCGGCCCGGGACGACCCCGGCGTTCTCCGCTTCAGCCGAGGCGAGCGGCTCAACACGCTGGAGCGCGTCGCCGTAATCGTCGTCTTGGCCGGCGTTGCGTGCCTCGATATCGTGGGCCTGATCTTCGGTTCCGACACCGACGTCACCGGATCGCTGATCAGCCTCGCCTCCACCGCGGTCTTCGCCCTGTACATCTGGTGGCCCCCCATCGCCACCGCTCTTCTCGCCGTCGTGTTCGCGGCCTCATTCGTTGCGGACAAAGACGCTTCGGTGCTGGCCGTCGCTGCAATCGCAGCCGGCATGGTCATGCGCCTGGGATCCACCGCCCTGGTGCTCTCGTACGCGGGTGGGTTCCTGGTCTCGGCCGCAGTGGTGGCCTATGCCGACACGGCGGTTTCAATCAATGTCGGCCTATACCTCGTCGTCGCCGTCGTCGCCGGCGCGATCGGCTTCGCCCTGCGCGTGGCATCCACACGCGGCCGCACTCTGGAACTCCGACTCGCCGAGAGCGCCGAGCAGGAGCGTCAAGCCGTCCTCGCCGAGCGACGCTGGATCGCCGGCGAGCTGCACGACAGCATCGCCCATCATCTGACGGTCGTGGCCCTGCACGTGCAGATGCTCGACGATCCGACCGTCGTCCGGGACTCCCAGGAGGCCATCCGCGTCGCCGCGCGCAAGGCGATGGCCGACCTCCGCTTCGTCATCGAGCTCGCCGACGACGCACCCCGCGCCCGAGGGATGCAGTCGGGCGACCTCGCGCAAGCGATTGACGAGGCTCGTTCTGAGATCGAATCCGCCGGACACGAGGTCCGGGTTTCCGGTGACGCGGGCGATGAGCGCATACCGCGAGTGGCGGAGATCGCGTTCGCACGGATCGTGCGCGAGTCGGCGACCAACATCCTCAAGCATGCCGGGCCGGGCGAGGTCGGCATCCACCTGCAGGTCGACGACGAGCTCGTGGCGCTGACGATCACGAGCCCTCTTCCGGACACGCCCCGGCGGGACCTGCCCTCCAGCGGCACGGGCCTGAACCGCATGGCGGAGCGCGTGCTCGGCGCAAGCGGCGAGTTCAGCGCAGGTGCGGTCGACGGGCAGTGGCAGGTGCTCGCACGGCTGCCACTCTCGTGAGCCCGGCGCAAACACTAGACGAAAGTCCATATGAGTCTCGCCGTTCGGCTCTATAGAGCTTCCCGGGCCGGACATAGCCTGGAGTTCCCCAGATAAAGCGTCCCCAGCGCTGCGATCGCGGGCGCGATATATCGGCCTCTAGAACCGATGCGCCTGCGATCGCGTTCTGGTTTCAGGGGACTGATTCGGCTCCAGGCCCCGCTCACACCGGCAACGGGTAGCGACGGCGCAGCAGCGTGCGCTGCACGAGCGTCCACGTCACGGTGACGACCAGGTACAGCGCGGCGGCCAGCGGCACGACGGTCGCGAACGCGGCAGTGAGGTAGTGCAGTCCGTTCATCACGCGCAGCATGCCGGGTGAGGCCAGCGGGCCGTCCGCCGGCGCTTGCGGCCGGAACACGCGGCGGCTGATGTCGGCGACCACGACGATGATCACCAGCACCACAGCCCACACCGTGCCGGTGGGCACATCGAGGCCGCCGCTGCCGAGCGCCTGCAGGAGCGAGGTGCCGAGCGGTGCGCCGAACAGCTCGTGGCTCAGCAGGGCATTCGCATGGCCGGCGATCTGCGGGCGCAAGAACAGCGTGTACAGCGTGCCGACGACGGCGGCCTGCACGAGCAGCGGCAGGCAGCCGGCCAGGGGAGACGCCTGCTCGTCGCGGTACAGCGCCATGGTCTCGCGCTGCAGGCGCTCACGGTCCTTGCCGTGCCGCTTCTGCAGGTCGCGCATCTTGGGGGCGAGTCGGGCGCGCATCTGCTCGGCCTTGGCCTGGGAGACGCCGACGGGGATGAGTGCGGAGCGCACCAGTAGCGTGACCAGGATCACGGCGAGTGCTGACGCGGCGGCGCCGGCGAGGGGCTCGAGCAGGCTGGAGAGGGAGAGCAGGGCGTTGTAGGCGCCGTCGAGAAGAAGGGTCAGTGGCGGAATGGCGAAGATGTCCATGGTGAATCCGTTCGCAGTGGCGGGAGGGTCGGCGAGAAGCCGTGTTCCCGTCCTCCGCGTCGGTCACGAGAGGACATCGGGTCACACGGCGGGCGCGACTCCCGGTGCTCGCGGACGCGGATGCCCGGCCGCGTCCGGATCACTCTGCGTGAGCAGCGTGGACACGTCGATCGCTCGTCGCGGATGCGGGGCGGAGCGGATGCCGAAGAGCGGCGCGACCAGAGCGAGGCCGACGGCGATCACGGCGACGGCTACCAGCACGGCGGCGATGCCCAGCATCCCGCCCGCTTCCAGACCGGAGGGGAGCGGCACAGCTCCGAGCGCCGTCAGCATCAGCTGCAGCAGCGTGCGGATCGACTCGATCATCCGTTCCCCCTCTCCGCGCTCGAGGCTAGCATCCACTCCTTGAACGTCGTCGGCAGAAGGCGAGCACCGTCGCGCGGCAGCAGCGTGTCCGCCTCCAGGTGGCCGCCGAAGTAGAGCCCTTCGGGGCCGGAGCGCACCGGCCGGTCATCGGCCCGTGCGCGAAGGGCGCGCTCGACGAAGTCCGCCAGCGGCAGCCGCTCGGGGCCCGCGATCTCGATGTCCTCACCGAGTGCGTCGCCGGGTGCCAGTTCAGCCAGCACGTCCGCGACGTCGGCGCCGGCCGCGGGCTGCACGAGTGCATCGGGCAGCAGCACCGCCCCGCCCGCCTCCGAATTCGCGGCGATCGCCGGGGCGAACTCGAAGAACTGCGTGGCGTGCACGAGAGTCCAGGGCACGCCCGACTCGCGGACGATCTGCTCGCCGGCGGCCTTGGCCCGGTAGAACGGGAGGTCGTGCGGGCGGTCGGAGCCCACGATGCTCAAGCCGATGTGGTGGCGGATGCCGTGCTCGCGCTCCGCGTGCATCAGACGAGTGGTGGCGGCTGTGAAGAACTCCTGTACCTGCCCAGCCTCGTGGGTGTGCGGTTTGGAAACGTCGATGACCACGGATGCGCCCTCCAGCGCGTCATCCAGGCCGGCGCCGGTCAGTGTGTCGACGCCTGTGCTCGGCGACGCCGCGAGAGCGTCCAGACCGCGTGCGAGCAACCGCGCCACCGTCTTGGCGCCGATCTGACCCGTGCCGCCGATCACGACGAAATCCGTCATGGACTCACGGTACCGCGCAGCACGCGGGGCGAGGCCGCCGACCGGCGACTCCGCGTCATCCGTCCTTGACCTCCTGGTCCTGAACCGTGTCCTCCCCGGCGCGCTCGGCCGGGTAGTCCGGACGCTCCGGCTGCGGCGGCTGGTCGGAGAGCTCACCGCCCTCGCGCCCGCCGAAGGGGCGCCCGTGGTCGGCGTACTCCGCTCGCCCGAAGACGAGGGTCCACTCGCCCGCCGTGAACCGGGCGCCGGTGCGCAGCACCTCGGAGCGAACCCCGTCACGATCCCGCTCCGTACTCGCGTTCATCTCGCCCGCGCCGTGCAGAGTCAGGACGTACTCGTCGCGATCGTCATGGACGATAGTGGCGTGCACGGCATCCGCTCCGGGAAGCACCAGACTGCTGCCCTCGGCCGATCCGATCGTGACCTCGTCCTCGGTCAGGTCGAAGACCGAGCGGTCCTCACCCGCGCGGGACACCAGCAGGTGCGGAGCCCCCGAGCCCCACTCGGCGTGGGTCGTCATCGCTTGTTCATCCTCGGTTCGCTCAGTCATGGCTGCTCCTCACGTGAGATCTGTTCCACGGTGTTCCCAGTGGTGTCGGGGTCAAGGCGTCGGGCGATGTCCGCCTGGCTGACGATGCCCACCAGACGGTCCTCCTCGATCACCGGCACCCGGCGCACCTGATTGGCGCGCATCAGCGTCAGCACGCTCTCGATGTCGTCGTCGGCCTGCGCGGTCAGCGGCGCACCGGCGGCGAACCGGCCGGCGTTCGTGGTGTCCGGGTCGTAGCCGTCGGCGATCCCCTTCACGACGATGTCGCGATCGGTCAGCATCCCCTTCAGCCGGCCGTCCTCCCCGCAGATGGGCAGCGCGCCCACGTCGAGGTCGCGCATCAGCTCGGCGGCGATCGTGAGCGCATCGTTCTCTCCGACGCACTGGGCGCCCGCGGTCATGATGTCCCGCGTCAAGGTCATGGCTCTGCTCCTCTCGTCTTGATTTCGATCCTCTGGCCACGACGGTAGCGAGAGCGCAGGTCCGGCCGAATGGGGTTGACAGGGCAGTATGCGGGCGTCAAGCCCCTTCCTCGCCCGGCGAGCCGACGGCCAGCATTCAGAGGAACTCCTCGGCGAGCATGCGTCGTCGCCGGGACGGCGAGAGGAAACGGAAATGCAGCGGAATCCGAGTGGTGCTCTGGTGATGTTCTGGATCTGGATGGGAACCGTGATCGCCGGCTTCCTGACGATGGCCGTCATCGTCGTGAGCGGGAGGTGAGTCCGATGCGCCGCTTCCTGCGCGACAACGCACTGAGCCTGTTCTTCTTCGCTCTGTTCATCCTGGCGCTCTTCGGGCAGTCCATCGCGGGATTCCTGCGCAACAACGAGGATCTGACCCAGCACGGCATACCCGAGCAGGGCTACTTCGCCTTCATCTTCTCCAGCGACTTCGTCGTCGACGTCGCCGAGAACTGGCAGTCGGAGTTCCTGCAGTTCCTGCTGTTCATCGCCGCGACGGTGTGGTTCATTCAGCGCGGATCCCCCGACTCGAAGCAGCCAGGGGACGAGGGCGTCGGCACCGACGAGGACCAGAAGGTCGGGCGGTACGCGCCAACCGACGCGCCCGCGTGGGCGAAGGTCAGCGGCTGGCGCCGCGTGGTGTACGAGAACTCGCTGGTGCTCGTGATGGGCGCGATCTTCGTCCTCTCATGGCTGATGCAGTCGCTCAGCGGCACGGTCGTGATGAATCAGGAGAATGCCGAACACGGGCAGGCACCGGTCACCTGGCTGCAGTACGTGGGCTCACCGGAGTTCTGGGATCGCACGCTGCAGAACTGGCAGAGCGAATTCCTCGCAGTGGGGACCATGGCGGCGTTCGCGATCTTCCTCCGGCAGCGCTCGTCCGCGGAGTCCAAGCCGGTGGGCGCGCCTTACGTGGTGTCATCCGAATCGTCCGAGTGACGACTCGTCAGTCCGGCAGGCTCACTCCGGATCGACCTGCTCATCAAGCAGCATGATGCCTCCGCTGGAGTTCGCGGAGTGAGCCATCGCCGTGATCCATTCGGTGCTCAGCTCCGGTGTCTCAGGCTCGCCGAACACGAAGCGGAGCGGGATCGAGGGATGCAGCCAGATCGTCGTGCGACCTGGAGCGTCATCGGCCGGGTGCTTCCAGGACAGCGTGAAGCTCTCGTTTCGGCGCAGCTTCATGGCGATCACCACCTTGAGATGGGCGAGGGCGCGATCCTCGATGACGATCGCTTCAGGATTGTTGCCGTAGAAGAGCTGGCCCATGCGACTAAGGTTAGCCCCGGGGAGTCTGGGCAGGCCAGGCAGAAGCTGGGGACACGACGAAGAGAAAGAAGGGGCGCAGCCGCGATCATGGGCAAATTCATCTACGACAGCTCGATCAAGACCGAGATCGAAGACCGCGCGCTCACTCATGTGCAGCTCGTGATCACCGCCAAGCTGCGCCGCGGCGAGCCGTTCCCGTTCAGCTGGCGAGAGGATCCGAGCGTCGGCGGCGGTCGCACCACCGTATGGGTGCACGCGGGCAGCTCGCTCGTCTTCAAGTACTTCGGCAGCCGGCAGCCCGCGATCAACCGCGCGTGGGTCGAGGCGCTGGCTTTCACAGCGAACACGCCGACCGGACTGCACCTCGTTCCCGAGCCGCCGGAGGACCAGCCGGCACCGGAGAACGAGCCGCATCCCGCCGACTGACCGGGCCTGATCGCACCGCCAGCGCATCCCGCATAAGGTGCGGCGCCGCTTCGCGTCAACCCCCGCGCGGATGCTCCCGCATGCTCATAGCGTCGGACCACGACGAGAGGAATGAGCATATGGAGATGGAGAAGGTCACCGCTGAGATCGAGGTCGACGCCCCCGTGCGCCGTGTCTACGAGCAGTGGACACGACTGGAGCAGCTGCCGTCGTTCATGTCGATGGTCGAAGAGGTGACGCGCACCGGTGAGGACGAGACCCACTGGGTCGTGCGCATCGCTGGAGTGCGTCGGGAGGTCGACGCGCGCACCACTGAGCTGGTACCCGATGAGCGGATCTCGTGGGCGAGCATCGCCGAGGAGATGCATGCGGGCACGGTGCGCTTCACGCCCGTCGGTGCCGGGCGCACTCGCGTCGCCGTCGAGCTCGGCTGGGCGCCGAAGTCGTTCATCGAGAAGGCGGGCGCGCTGCTGAACCTCGATCAGGGCGCCGTCGAAGCCGATCTGCGCCGTTTCAAGGAGCAGATCGAGGACGAGAACCCCGGGTCAGACCGCGTCGAGGATCGCGACCCCGATCTCCTCGTCTGAGCATCACGTGAGTCGGCCCCGTGACGTGGCGTCACGGGGCCGATCTGCGTCCGCTGCGGATGACTACAGTTCGCCCCGGTCGTCCGGGTCAGCGACCGGTCCCCGACCGGGCGGTACGCCTGCAGCGTCGGCTCGCTCTCCATCGGAGATGCCGGCGAGTGCGTCGTCCACCTCGGCCTGGCCCTGTTCATCGCCGCCGGTGACGACCGTTTCGGTCTCGCCGTCCTCCTCCATCGAGTCGTCATCCGGATGCTGCGGCTGCACGTACTCGGGCATCATCCCCTGATCGCCGATGCCGCTCATGCCGCATCACCGCCGCTCTCGCCTTGGCCCTGTTCCTCGTCGACCGGCCCTGACGGGCCTTCCGAGCGCAGGTCGTCGGGCGCATCACCGGAGTGCAGGCCCTCGCCATCGAGGTCGCCCTGGCCGTCCTCTCCGAGGTCGGCCTCGAGCGGCAGGTCGCCCTGGGTGTCGGGCTGCAGATCGGGCCGTCCGACGATGGCGGCGTCCGCGGCTGGCACGTCGTCGGCGGAATTCATGGAATCGGTCATGATGCTCCTCTCATGGACGACCACAGTGCGCTGTCCCGACACGGGGCGCACGGGCGTTGACAGCCCGGAGAGCACGCGGTAGTCCACCCGATGCCACTGGCCGTCCTGCCCTGGCGGCTTCTCGGTGTCAACCCCCTGGTCGCCCGGGAGCAGCTGATGGAGTCTGTGCAGAACGGTTCCTGACATGTGAAGAGAGAGGCGCGAAGATGACCGACGACAAGTCTGATCCCCGTCACGAGCACCACGATGAAGAGTTCCCTCCGCAGCAGCAGGATCAGCCGGGCGACACCGACCGAACCGCGCCGACCCCCGACCACGGCGAGGACTCCTACACCGGCCATGACCGACTGCGCGGCCGCAAGGCGCTCATCACCGGCGGCGACTCCGGAATCGGCCGTGCGGTAGCGATCGCCTTCGCCCGCGAGGGCGCGGACGTCGCCATCGTCCACATGCCGGAGGAGCAGGACGACGCCGACGACACCGTCCGCCTGATCACCGACGCGGGGGTGAGCGGCCTGAGCATCCCTGGCGACCTGCGCGAGGAGTCGTTCGCGACGGACGCCGTCCGTCAGGCGCGTGAGCAGTTCGGTGGTCTGGACGTGCTGGTGCTCAATGCCGGCTACCAGCACGACATCGACGGCTTCGGCTCGCTCGCGACCGAGGACATGCGTCGCGTGTTCGACACGAACCTCTGCGGCACGATCTTCACGGCACGGGCGGCCTATCCGGATCTCGAGCCGGGCGCGAGCATCATCGTCACCGCGTCGATCCAGGCGTACAACCCGTCCCCGGGGCTCATCGATTACGCGATGACGAAGGCTGCGCAGGTCGCGTTCGTCAAGGCGCTCGCAGAAGAGGGCGGCAAGCGCGGCATCCGCGTCAACGCCGTCGCCCCCGGGCCCATCTGGACCCCGCTGATCCCGGCGACGGGATGGGACGACGAGAGGATCAAGAGCTTCGGCTCGGACACTCCGCTCGGTCGAGCCGGGCAGCCGGCTGAGCTCGCGGGCGCGTACGTGTATCTCGCGTCCAATGAGTCCTCGTACACCTCCGGCAGCGTCGTCGCTGTGACGGGAGGAAAACCGCTGTGAGCACCACACTCTCCGACCCGCCGAGCGCGTCGACCCCGCACGGCGGGTGGGAGCTGACTCCTATTGGGCGTGACAGCTGGCGCATCTGCGACCTCGCCCAGCGGCACGCCGACGCCGACTGCCTGATCGCGTATGTGGAGCGCAACAGCACGGGCTCCCTTGACGTGCTGTGGCTGCGCAGGCCGTGCCCCCGCACGACCCGCTTCCGCGACTTCAGCGAGCTGCTCGCGGCGCTGGACATCGCCGTCGCGGCGGCATCCGATCGCTCTGTCGCCCCGTCGCCCATCCGGCACTTCCCGCCACGCTGAGGCGGGCCAGGTCACTCCCGTCGCGCCCGCGTCGCGCCCCCTTCCTCCCCAGCGGCACCGGGCGTGACGGGGGTCGCACCGCGGCGGCGTAGCGTGGGTGCATGACTGACCTGCGCGACCTGCTCGGCATCCGGCATCCGATCGTGCTCGCTCCGTTCGGCGGGCTCTCGTCGGTGGCGCTCACGGCCGCGGTGTCCGAGGCCGGAGGGCTCGGTTCGTACGGACTGTACGGCTACGACGCCGATCGGATCCGCACGACATCGGCGGCGCTGCGGGAGGCGACCGATGCGCCGTTCTCGCTGAACATCTGGCTGCCGACCGGTGACGAGATCGGCCCGGGGCCCGCGCACGACGACCACGCGGCCGCGCTCCTCCCGTTCTTCACGGAAATGGGCCTCGAGCCGCCGGCGCGGCCCCAGCGGGCCCTGCCGCCGCCGGGCGAGCAGCTCCATGCGATCTGGGAGGCCGCGCCTGCCGTGCTGAGCGCGGCCTTCGGCGTGCCCCCGGCCGCGGTCGGCGACGAGGCGCATCCCCGGGGAATGCGCGTGCCCCGCGCGGCGACGCCGGGCCCCGAGGC
>Ga0079224_100015060_pt1 | contig 10816 bp, 6 predicted proteins | sample Stecom2015_FD_80414 | JGI IMG/M metagenome (GOLD analysis project Ga0079224, IMG submission 80414) | Agricultural soil microbial communities from Utah to study Nitrogen management - Steer compost 2015 | ecosystem: Environmental > Terrestrial > Soil > Agricultural land | place: USA: Utah...
CGCGTGCGACCCCGTCGCCGCCCGCGACCCGTCACCCACCGGATCGAACCACGACCAGTGCGACCCCAACGACGCGGAGGAGAACTCGTCCGACACCAACCCCGCCCCCGACGGCGGCGGCTCGTCGTCGCCGACCGACACGGTCACGGTGGCGGGCCCGGCGACCGCGCCGTCGTCGTCGGCCACCGTGTACGCGAAGGCGTCCTCGCCGGTGAAGCCGCCCGCGGGCGTGTAGGTGACCGCGCCGGTCGCCGGGTCGACGCTGGTCGAGCCGTGGGCCGGGCCGTCCACGACCGTGACCGACGAGGGCACGAGCGCGCCGTCCGGGTCGCTGTCGTTGGCCAGCACGTCGATCGTCACCGGGGTGCCGGCCGCCGTGGCGGCCACGTCGTCGACGACGATCGGCGGTCGGTTCGGCGGCGGGGGCGGCGCCTCGCCGTCGACCTCGGTCACAACGACGTCGCCGAAGGTGACCTGCGCCCGGTGGGCGATGAGCAGCGCCGAGCCGTTGGCCTTGGCGAAGGTGGTGTCGAGCGCCTCGACCGTGACACCGGCGCTCTCCGGCTGACCGGCGGGGAAGACCGTCATGCGGTAGTGGTCGCCCTGGTCGGTGCGCTGGACGCTGGCCCGGAAGACGTAGGTCTGTCCCGGGGCCAGGCTGAAGCCGCTGTCGTCGGCGGCCAGCACGTCCTCGTCCGCGCTGGAGATCTCGACCCGGGGCGGGTGGCCGTAGAGCCCCCGGTACCACGCGAGCGCGCCGCTCGGGCGCCAGCCCGCCCGGGGCTGCATCCCCGGCTGGTGGGGCGGCGCCTCGGTGTGGCCGGTCCAGCGGAGGAGGAACCCGACCGCGCCGTCGTTGGCGTAGAGGCTGTGGACCGTGACCGGCACCTCGATCTCGTAGTCGGTCCAGGTCACGTCGCCGACCGCGAGCAGGCGGTCGTAGCCGGACACGTCGTTGCGCACGCCGCCCCCGGTGACCGACCACCGGCCGTCGACGACGTCGACGACGTCGGTCGGGTGCGTGGCGCCGGCCCACTCGACGCGGGTGGGCAGCGGCCAGGTCGTGTCCGGGTGGTGGACCAGCGTCACCGTGCGCCGTGTCTCGTTGCCGGCCCGGTCGGTGGCGGTGATGACCACCTCGTTGTCGCCCTCGCCCAGGGTGGCCCTGTCGATCTCCACGTTGAAGTCGCCCGGCTGCAGCAGGCGGGGGTGGTCGTCGCCGATCGTCAGCGGCTGCTCGGGACCGCCGTTCAGCGACCAGGTCAGCGACTCGACGTCACCGTCGGGGTCGGTGACCCGCCCGAGCACGTTGGCCCACTGCTGCGCGTGGCCGGTGGCGCCGACGTGCTGGACGTCGCCGTACCAGACGTCGACGACCGGGGCCGAGCCCTGCGCCGACGCCGGGAGCGCCGCCGACCCGACGACCACGCTCGCCGCCGCCGCGACGGCCACCAGCCGCCCCGCGCGCGGGCGCCGCCCGTCCGATCGCGATCTCCGCACCTTCCACCTCCGGTCCCCGCCGAGGCACCTTCCGCCCGTCGTGCGGCCGGGACGTTAGCGGACCGCCGAGGGCGGTGGCGCGACCCCTCGTCGACCACCCAGCGCGGCCGCCCACCTGCTACCGTCGCGCCGGCAGGACAGGACCCGACGGCGGGCGGAGGCGGGACGTGCAGTTCAGTGTGGTCGTGTGCACCCACAACGGGTCGGCGCGCCTGCGCCGATCCCTGGGGTCGGTGCTGGCGCAGGAGGCGGCGGACTTCGAGGTGGTGGTGGTCGACGACGGCTCGACCGACGACACCGCCGCTGTCGTCCAGGACCACGACGCCGCCAACCTGCGCTACGTGTGGCGCCCCAACGGCGGCCTCTCGGCCGCCCGCAACACCGGCCTGCGCGAGGCGCGCGGGCAGTTCGTCATCTTCCTCGACGACGACGACTGGGCCGAGCCCGACTGGCTGCGCACGCTCGCCGGTGCCCTCGACGAGGGCACCGGCGTCGTCAGCTGCGGCTGCTGGATGCACGACCCCGACGGCACCCACGCCGAGGTGCACCTCCCCCGCACGATGCCGGCGGCGTTCGGCGGGGTGACCGCGCTGTTCCTCGCCGGCACCTTCGCCGCCCGCCGCTCGCTCTACGAGGCCATCGGGGGGTACGCCGAGGACATCCCCACCTCGCACCAGACCGAGGTGGCGCTGCGGCTCACGCCCGCGCTGGCCCGGGCCGGGCTCACGGTGGCGACCGTCGACCGCCCCCTCGTGCACATCGAGCGCCGGCCGGCGGGCCAGCGCCGGCGCCGCCCCGACACCGTGCTGCGGGGCGCCGAGTACCTGATCGACCGCCACGGCGACCGGCTGGCCCTCTCCCCCGACGCGCTCGCCGACTACCACGCCGTCGCCGCGGTGGCCGCGCACCAGGTCGGCGACCGGCGCCGGAGCCGGCACCACTTCCGGGCGGCCTTCCGGCTCGACCCGACCAACCCCCGCCACGCCGGGCGGTTCGTGCTCTCGCACCTGCCGCCCGCAGCTGCGAAGATCTGGGGTCGCCACGCCCTGTCGGCCGGCGGTGGCGGCGACCCCGCCCCACCCGTCGAGGAGGCTCCCGCCGATGCCGCACCGACCCCCCGCCGCGAGGCCGAGATGAGCGCCGGGCCCGCCACCGCCACCGGACCGCGCACCCCCACCGGCCGGGTGGCCCGGCGGCTGCGGCGCGCCGCGACGCTCGCCCGCCCCGGCGCGGCGCGGGGCGTCCTCGCCGCCCAGCGCTCGGGCCGGGCCGGACCGGACGGGGACCACCTGGCCGCGGCGGTCGCCTGGCTGGGCCGGGCGCAGGACGCCACCCCCGACGGCGGCGTCGCCGCCAGCTACAGCCTGCTGGACGGCTGGAACCCCTCCTACCCCGAGACGACCGGCTACATCGTCCCGACGCTGCTGCACCACGCCGAGGCCACCGGCGACGACGAGAGCCGGCGCCGGGCCCGGCGGATGGGCGAGTGGCTGGCCGAGGTGCAGCGGGCCGACGGCTCGATCGGACGGGGCGTCTGGGAGGGCCCCGCCGACGCCGACAAGCCGGCCGAGGTGTTCAACACCGGGCAGGTGCTCTTCGCCTACCTGGCGCTGACCGAGACCGGGCTCGAGCCGCTGGAGGACGCCGCCCGCCGGGCCGCCGGCTGGCTCCGCGACGTGCAGAACCCCGACGGGTCCTGGACCGCGCACTCGCTGCACGGCGTGCCCCACACGTACTACGCGCGGGTCACCTGGGCGCTCGCGCGGGCCGGCCGGCTGCTCGACGAGCGCGACCTCACCAAGGCGGCCGGGCGGGCCGTCGACTGGGCGCTGGCCCAGCGCCGGGAGGGCGGCTGGATCGACCTCATGGCGTTCACGCCCGGCACCGACCCGCTCACCCACACCGTCGCCTACACCATCGAGGGGCTGCTGGAGTGCGGCCTGGTGCTCGACCACGAGCCCGCGTGGCGGGCGGGTGCCGAGGCCTGCGAGGCCTTCGCCCGCTCCTACCGGGCGGCCGACGGCTGCAGGCTGCCGAGCGGCGGTGTGGCCGCCACCCTGCGCCCCGACTGGCGGGGCTCGGCCACCTACGACTGCCCGACCGGCACCGCCCAGCTCGCCCTCTGCCTGCGGCGGGTCGCCGCGGTCGACGGGCGCGACGACCTGCGCGAGGTCGCCGACGACCTGCTCCGGGCGGTGAAGGTGGCCCAGGCCGGGCCGTCCGCGCCGCCCGACCAGCGGGGCGGCGTCCCGGGCTCGATGCCGATCTGGGGGCGGTACGCGTCGTTCAAGTACCTCAACTGGGCCACGAAGTTCGCCGCCGACGCGCTGCTCGACGCCGTCACCGGCGGGCTGCCCCGGCTCCGGTACGGGTGAGGTCGCCGGTGGCACCGCTGGTCCACGTCGTCGGCGCCCGGCCCAACTTCGTCAAGGCCGCGCCGGTCGTGGCCGCCCTGGCCGGCCGGGACCAGGTCCTCGTCCACACCGGCCAGCACTACGACGAGCGCATGTCCGACGTCTTCTTCCGGCAGCTCGGCCTGCCGGAGCCCGACGTCGACCTGGGCGTCGGCTCGGGCAGCCACGCCCGGCAGACCGCGGCGCTGCTCACCGCCCTCGAGGACGAGCTCCTGCGGCTGCGGCCGCGGCTGGTCGTCGTCTACGGCGACGTGAACTCCACGCTGGCCGCGGCCCTGGTGGCGGCCAAGCTGCACGTGCCGGTGGCCCACGTCGAGGCCGGCCTGCGCAGCTTCGACGACACGATGCCGGAGGAGATCAACCGCCGGGTCACCGACACGCTCGCCGAGCTGCACTTCGTCACCAGCCCCGAGGCCATCGGGAACCTGGCCCGCGAGGGGGTCCCCACCGACCGGGTCCACTTCGTCGGCAACCCGATGATCGACACCCTGCTGGCCAACCTCGACCGCTTCGACGTGGCCGCGGCCCGGCGGGCGGTCGGCCTCGACCCCGAAGGGGCCTACGGGCTCGTGACGCTCCACCGGCCGGCCAACGTCGACGACCCCCGGGCCATCGCCGCGCTGGTGGTGGCGCTCAAGGAGGTCGCCGGCACCCTCCCCCTCGTCTTCCCCGTGCACCCCCGGGGCCGGGCCGCGTTCGAGCAGGCCGGCCTCACGTCGATCGCCGGGGTCACCGTCGTCGACCCGCTCGGCTACATCGAGTTCGTGTCGCTGATGCGGGGGGCGGCGCTGGTCGTCACCGACAGCGGCGGGGTGCAGGAGGAGACGACCGTGCTGCGCGTGCCGTGCATCACGGTCCGCCCCAACACCGAGCGGCCGATCACCATCACCCACGGCACCAACCGGCTGAGCACCGTCGAGGACCTCCCCGCGGCCGCCCGCGCCGCCCTGCCCGCCGGGGCGCCCCCGGCCGACCGGGTGCCGCCGCTGTGGGACGGCCGGGCGGGGCAGCGCATCGCCGAGGTGCTCGCCGCTTGGCTCGACGGCTGACCGCGGCCGGCCTCAGCCCAGCAGCCCTCCGAGGAACGCGGCGAGCTGCTTGACGTGGTCGGCCCGGTCGAGCCGGCGCGCGGCCGCGTCGCAGGCCTGGGTCAGCGCCTCGGACGACGCCCGTCCCGAGGCCAGCAGCTCGACGACCCGGGCGGCGATCTCCTCGGGACCGGCCGCGGCGTCGACCACGAGCCCGCAGCCGGTGGCGCGGACCAGATCGGCGATGTCCCAGCCGACGTCGGTCGTGACGACCCCGGCACCGGAGGCGACGTACTCGCCGAACTTCGTCGGGTACGAGACCTCGTTGACGAGGTGGGGCCGGCGGACGATGAAGCCCAGCTGGGTGGCGCGCAGGTGCTCGGCCACCTCGGGCGGCGAGTGGGCCGCCACCATGCGGACGACGCCGTCGGGCAGCGCCCGGCGCAGCACCTCGGCCCGCTCGTCCCGGCTGACGACGAGGAAGCGCAGGTCGGGGTCGAGCCGGTGCATCGCCGCCCAGATCTCGGCCAGCACCGGCAGGTTCTGCCAGGGTGCGCCGGTGCCGATGTAGGTCATGGCGCCCGGGCCCGGCGGCCGCAGGCGGAACGTCGAGCGGTCGACGACGGTCGGCGCCACGGCGACCGGCATGTCGCCGACGCGTGCACGCAGCAGCTCGGCCATGGGGCGGGACACGACGACGGCGCCGTCCGGCCGGCGCCCCACCCGGGTGCTGCGCCAGAGGCCGTCGACCGCGGCCCGCCGGCGGCGGTCGTCGGCGTGGAGCAGGCGCTCCTCGGGCACGCCGTTGACGCACCAGACCAGCCGGCCGGCCCGGACGGCCCGGGCGTAGGGCAGAGCGGTGAAACCGACCGCCAGCACGAGGTCGGCCCGCTCCCGACGGCGGTCGGCGAGCGCCCGCAGCGCGGACGGCAGGCCCTGGGCCCGCCCGTCGAGCACCGCGGAGCGGACCCGCAGGCGGGGGGCCATGAAGGCGTCGACCTGCGCGGCCCCCGCCGCGCGGTCGCCGTCGGGGCGCAGCCACCAGAACCGCTGCCGGGCCCCGAGCTCGTCCAGCGTGTCGAGCAGGAAGGCGAGGCGCCGGCCCTGGAACGGCCCCCGGTAGACGACGTCGACCAGCGGGCCGGTCACGACCGCCTCCGAGGCCCCGGGCCGGCGGCGGAGGGGCGGCTCATGCGGGATCGGCGGTCGTCGCGCCGGCCAGCGCCAGCGTGGCCCGGTAGTAGCCCTCGACCCGCTCCAGGTTCGCCGGGGTGTCGAAGGCCGCGACCCGGCCGTGCTCGAGCACCATGATCCGGTCGCAGCTGCTGAGCGTCGACATGCGGTGGGCGACGATGAACATCGTCACCGATCCCCGCAGCCCCTCGAGCGACCGCTGGATGGCGACCTCCGAGTGGGGGTCGAGGGCGCTGGTCGGCTCGTCGAGCACGAGGATCTCGGGCCGGCCGGCCAGGGCCCGGGCCAGGCACAGGCGCTGGCGCTGGCCGCCGGACACCGCGTCGAGGCGCTGGCCCACCCGGTGGTCGTAGCCGCCGGGCCACGACAGCACCTCGTCGTGGATGTGCGCGAGGCGGGCCGCCCGCTCGAGGTCCGCGTCGGTGACGTCCTCGCGGAAGTAGCGGATGTTCTCGGCCACGGTCCCGTTGAGCAGCCGGGGTTCCTGGGACACGTAGGCCACCCGCTGCTGCCACTCCTCGAGCGCGATCTCCCGGACGTCGACGCCGCCCACGAGGTACCGGCCGGAGTCGGGTTCGCGCAGGCGCAGCAGCAGCTGCACGAGCGTCGACTTGCCGGCGCCGGACAGGCCGACGATGCCGATGGTCTCGCCCGCCTCGACACGGAACGAGACGTCCTCGAGCACCGTCTGGCGGTCGTCGTAGGAGAACGACACCTGCTCGAAGGCGATGTCGGCCCGGGGCGGCACGGGCAGGTCGCCGGAGCGCTGCACGCTGTCCTCGTAGCGCCGCACCTCCTTCTGGATGCGGTCGAGGAAGGGCGCCACGTCGTTGAGCTTCTGGTAGGCGGTCTGCAGCTGCTGCCCGTAGGACAGGGCCCGCACGAGGATGAGCACGATGGCGCCGAGGGCGCCGAGGTTCTCGGCGCCGACGGCGTAGAGCACGGCCAGGCCGAGGATGACCAGGATGAGGGCCAGCCCCTGGTGCAGGGCGGGCACGCTCATCGACAGGAACTGCGTGCGGAAGTAGGGCTGCTCGACGCGCTCGACGAGCACGTCGATGCGGGCCCGGTGCTGGGGGGCCGTGCCGTAGACGTGCATCTCCTCGGTGAGGCGGACGGCCTCACCGACGCCGTCGGCCAGCGCGAGGGACCCGGAGGAGTGCAGGGCCGCCTGCTTGCGGGTCGCCCGGCCGAACGGGCGGAGGAGCAGGAAGATGCCGACCGCCGCCACCGCGACCGTCAGCGCGATCAGGGGGCTGAGGATGATCGCGGACGCGACGAGGATGAGGAACGACGCGAACGGCGAGATGGCCCCGGCGACGATCATCGCCGCCTGGGTGGCGCTGCGGGTGTGCGACGCCATCATCTCCTGCAGGTGGCCCTCGCCGTCGCGGGACTGCACCCGCCACGACGCCCGCGTGTAGGCGTGGAACAGCTTCCGCATCAGCCGCGACTGGGCCCGGGCGTTCATGCGGGCCGTGCGCCACGCGAGGAACCACTGCATGCCCAGCCGCAGGCCGGCGAGCAGGGCCGCGGCGACGAGCAGCAGGGGCACCGGGCCGTGCAGCCGGAGGGGGCCGATCTCGACGTCCGCCCCGCTGTCGCCCTGGGCCATCGAGTAGGCGACCTGGGCCATGAGGGCGAGGACGCCGGCCTCGAAGAAGCCGGCCAGCACGGCGAGCGTGCCGAGCACGGCCATCTGCCGGGGCAGCGGGCCGAGCGCGAACTCGGCCTTCGCCCGGGCGGACCTGAACCGGCGCAGGCCGGTGCCGAGGGCGCTCATCGGGCCACCCTCGCGGCGACCGGGGCCGGGGCGAGGCGGCGCCAGGCATGGCGGGCGCCGGCGACCAGCTCGTCGTAGAGGGCCCGCCGGGGCCACGACCGGCAGAAGAAGAGCAGGACGGCGGCGCCCGAACGGACCCGGTCGAGGGGGCCGAACTGCGGCGCCCGGGCGACGAGCGCCAGGTAGTTGCCGAGCAGCCGCCACCGGTCGAACGTCGGGCGGTCGGCCGGGCGGCCGGTCCACCAGGCGTGGCCCCGGCCCTTGCGCACGCTCACCGCCTCCGTGGAGTTGAACAGGTACTCGTCGAGCTCCCGCACGCCGCCGGCCAGGACCATCTCGGCGAACAGCACGCGGTCGGCGCCCTTGTACCCCTCCATCGGCCGGGCGGCCCGCAGGGCGTCGGTCCGCACGACCCCGAAGATGCCCGTCTGGTACTTCCAGTTCCAGAGGGCGTGGAAGAAGCGCCGCTCGGGCCGGCGGGACATGATGTCGCTCGGGTGCCGGTAGCGGGTGATGAGGTTGCCGGACTCGTCCCAGACGTTCGTGCTCGGGAACACGAGCGTGACGTCGGGCTCGCGCTCGAGCACCTCGACGCAACGGCGCAGGAAGGTGGGCTCGAGCCAGTCGTCGTAGGCCGCCCACTTGAAGTACCGGCCCCGGGCCAGCTCGAGGGCGAGGGTGAAGTTGCGGGCCGCGCCGATGTTCTCCGGGTTCCGGTGGTAGCGGACCCGCGGGTCGGCCGCCGCGTACCGGCGGGCGATCTGGCCGGTGGCGTCGGTGGAGGCGTTGTCGACGACGATCAGCTCGAAGTCGGTGAAGTCCTGGTCGAGGATCGACCGGATGGCCCGCTCCAGGTACGCCTCGCCGTTGAACACCGGCAGGCCGATGCTGACCGTGGGCGCGCCCCCGGGCGCGCCGGCGCCCCGACGCTCCGGTTCGACCAGCTGTCCGCCGTCCGTCGCCACCGAGCCCGCGCTCGGCCCGCTCTCGATCAGGTTCGACATCCGCTCCGCCACCGCCTTTCCCGGGTGAGGTTAGCCACGATCCCACGCTCCGTGCGACCGCGAGCGCCCGAAATCGCCAACAACGCGCCACGTGTAGTGGTCGTCACGCGCGCCGAGGACGGGCCGGGGCCGTCGCTCGGCGGGCCCGGGCGAGGGCTAGGCTGCCCGGCTCGATGGCAGGCGCACGGGGCGCGGCACCTCCCGGGCCGCGCCGCGCGACGCCATGACGCGGGACACCGCCGCCCGTGTCGTCGGCGCGGTGACGCTCGGGTGGCTCGGCTGCTTCGCCTACCTGACCCTCTCGCCGCAGATCCCCGACCTGCCGGGCCTGTCCGGCGACGACCGGGTGCTCGGCACCGGCCACCTCGTGGCCAGCTCCATCCTCGCCGGGCTCGTCCACCTGTGGCTGGTGCTCGCCCGGCCGGGGCGCGGCCCGGTCCGGACGGCGGTCACCGCCTTCTCGGCCACGGCCGCCTTCGGCCTCCTCGTCGAGCTCGTGCAGTTCCCCGTCCCCGAGCGCGAGCCGCAGCTCGCCGACGCCGTGCTCGACCTCGTCGGTGCCGCGGCCGCCGTCGCCCTGCTGGCCCGGGTGCCGGCGCAGGTGCTGCGCCGGCCGGCGACGACCGTGGCCGTCGGGGTGGCCGGGGCGGTGCTGATCGCCGGCACGGCGGCCGCCGGCATCTGGGGCACGACGACGACGCCGGCCGAGCGGCGCTGCCCCGGGGACGTGCCGGACGGGGAGCCGGCCAGCCGGCCCCCGCCCCCGGGCGAGCCCGGCGCCGAGCGGGTCGAGCGGGGGCTCGTGGCCCTCTACCCGCTCGACGGGCTGCCCGCCGAAGACGCCACCGGCACGCTGCCCGACCTCGAGCCCCGTGGCGAGGTCGAGCAGCTCGACCCCCACGGCGTCCACCTCGACGGCGACGCCGCGCTCGAGACGCCGGGCGCGGCCCCCGAGGTCGCCGGCCGCGTCGACGACGCCTTCACCCTCGAGGCCTGGGTGCGCTCCGGTGACCCGGCCCAGGACGGGCCGGCCCGCATCGTCAGCTCCTCGGACGGGACCGATCTGGCCGACGTCAACGTCCCCCTCGGGCAGGAGCGCCACTGCCTGAGCATCCGGATCGGGGTGGGCGACGGCGACGCCGAGTGGCTGCTCGTCGACCGCGTGTTCGACCGGCCACGCCGGGCCTGGCACCTGGTCGTGACCTACGAGCGGGGCACCGTGCGCGCCTACGTCGACGGGCGCCTCCGGGCCCGGGCCCGGACCGGAGGCGACGGGCTCGACTGGGACCCGGGCCGACCGCTGCTCGTCGGCGACGAGGCGACCGGCGACCGCGGCTTCCGCGGCGACGTCTACCTGGTCGCCCTCTACGATCGGGCGCTGACGCCCGCCGAGGTGCGGCGGAACCTCGCCGCCGGGCCCACGACCTGACCGCGCCGCCCGGCCGGCGGTCAGCGGGCCAGGCGGGTGGCGAACGTGCGGAGCGACGCCGTCGCCTCGCGGCCCATGATCGGCGCCCACTCCCGCAGCTGGGCCCGGGCCCGCCGGCCGTACTCGCCGAGGCACCGCACCCGCTCGGCGGGCGGCATGGGCACCGTCACGAGCATGCGGGCGGCCTCGGCCAGGTGCCGCCAGTAGCCGGCCACCGGGCGGTCGCCCAGCTGGGGCGTGAACCAGCCGACCCGGGAGGCGACGTGCGCCGAGCGGTCGACGTGCTCCCGGTGGCGGAACAGGCGCTCCGGCACCCGGACGAACCGGCCGAGCAGGACCAGCTCCATGAGCAGCGCCCGATCGGAGCCGTACCAGGGCCCGAGCAGCCCGGTGGACTCCAGCGCCGAGCGGCGGACCAGCCCGAAGATCGTCTGGTGGACCCGGTCGTGCTCGAAGAACGCCCG
>Ga0079224_100015063_pt1 | contig 10815 bp, 8 predicted proteins | sample Stecom2015_FD_80414 | JGI IMG/M metagenome (GOLD analysis project Ga0079224, IMG submission 80414) | Agricultural soil microbial communities from Utah to study Nitrogen management - Steer compost 2015 | ecosystem: Environmental > Terrestrial > Soil > Agricultural land | place: USA: Utah...
TGCCTCTCCCGCAACGGCCAGGCCGCTGACTTTACACAAGGACAATAATAAAACTTGAGCGTTGCAATGTCAACCCCGCGACCCTCGGCTCTGGGCTCTCGGCCGGACCTTTTCGCGACCGCCACCTTCATCGCCCCGCCCCTGGCACGCGACGACCGTTTCTGCGATACTGGCCTTGCCTGCCTGTTGGGGTTCTGCCACACCCCAGTTAGCTCTCCCGGGGTCTGCAATGCGCACGTGCTGTGCTCTGGCGCTCGTCGGTCTGGCGGTTACGCCGGTCGTCGCGCAAACCTACGACACGTCCCTCACCGGCTACGACATTCCAGCGCACGTCTCCGCGGTCGATGGCGACGCCATCCTCGTCCGGTCGGACGGCGACAATGAGCCGCTCGAACCGAACATCACGCTCATCGAAGGCGATCGCCTGCAGACGCGTCTCGGACGCGTCGAGGTGCTCTTCGCCGACGGCACTCTGCTGCACGTCGATCACTACACGACGATCGACTTCCTGCGTGACGACTTCGCGCGGGTGCTCGAGGGACGCGTGCGTGTCGCCGTGCCGCGCGATCGCCGCGTGTCGTACGGACGCGGCGCCGACGCCTTCCGGCTCGACGCGCCCGCCGCGACCATCGAACTGCAGACGGGAGGCGACTATCGCGTCGAGGTCGCGCCGAACGGCGATGCGGAAGTGACCGTCCTCGCCGGCCACGCGGCCGTCTTCAACGACCGCGGCGACACGCGGCTCGTGGCCGGCGAACGCGTCGTCGCGACCGTCGACCGCGCGCCGTCGATGCCCTACTACGCGAACGCCGCGCGCGCCGACGCGTTCGATCGCTGGAGCGACGCACGCGGGCGCGCGTACGCCGCGGCCGTCTCACTGCGCTACCTGCCAGACGAACTCGATACCTATGCCCCGGTGTTCGACCGGCACGGACGCTGGGATCGGCACGCCGAGTACGGATACGTCTGGTATCCGACGGCGCCTGTGGGCTGGCAGCCGTACTCCCGCGGCCGCTGGCGCAGCTATCCGCGGTACGGCTGGACGTGGATCGGCCACGACCCCTGGGCGTGGCCCACGCACCACTTTGGCCGATGGGGCTTCTCAGCAGGCGTCTGGTTCTGGATCCCCGGGCGCACCTGGGGCCCGGCGTGGGTGGCGTGGGGACGCTCGCCCGGCTACGTCGGCTGGTCGCCACTCGGCTGGGACAACCGACCCATCTTCATCGTAGGCGCGCGACGCGCGCACTACACGTCGAGCTACCCGTGGTGCGGCTGGAGCTTCATCCGCGAACGCGACTTCGGGGGCCGCTGGCGCTCCGGCGCGCTGGTGCACGGCGGCGGCATCTCGGCAATCGCCGCTGCCGGCATCGCGACCAGCACCGTCGCGCCTGTCTCGGCCGGCCCACGACGTGCCGTGCCTCGCAGTGGCACCGCGACAACGCGCGTGGCCGTACCGCGCCGCTCGCCTGGCGCTGGAGCGGGCGCCAACACCACCGTCGAACGCGCACCGGGCGCGGCCGGAGCGGCGCGGCCAGGACGCGCCGTCCCACGGACACCGGAGCCGAGCAACACGCCGCGCGCCGGCCGTGCGATCGCGCGGCAGCCAGACGGTGAAACGGCCAGCCCCGGCCGAGCGGTCATCCGGAGCGCCCCGCCCCGCGACGCAGCCGACCGCAACCCCGAGCCCGCGCGCATCGTTCCGCGCACGGGTAACAGCGCAGGCGCATCCACGCCGGCGACCGAGCGCGGCTCGAGCCGTGTGCGCAGTCGCCGCGCACCGGCCGACACGCGCGCCCCCGCCGCCGGAGCGGGGCCACGAAGTGCCATACAGCGCGCCGCGCCCCGCGACGCCAGTCCACGCGCCGTGGCCCCACCAGCTTCTGGCCCGCGCGCCACGACACCGCGCGCGACATCGAGTCCCGCCGCCCGGCCAGCCGAACGCGGGAACACCCGCAGCGTACGGCCACGTGAGAGCGCGGCGGGAGCCGGGCCGATGTCGGCTCCCGCGCCAACCCGTCGCAGTGCCGCCCCGCGTGTCGACGGCAATCGCGGCGCGGCGCGCGAGGCTCGCCCATCGCCATCCGCCGCGCCAGGCGGCGGCAAGCGTGCGGCGGCGCCGCGCACGTCCAGGCCGAGCGGTGCCGGCGCCAGGCCATCGACCGCGCAACCGCGCAGCGACCGCCGAAAGCCCTCAGGCGGAGACATTTGATGGACAATTGAGAGGTCGTGCGATCGACTCTGCTCAAAGCGCTTCGACGCGCCAGCCTCGTCGCCCTGTTCGTGGCCGCGGCCATCGCGGGCATCGTCAGCGGCGTCATCTTCGCCTTCACTGGCGATCTACCGCAGATCTCGGCACTCGACGACTACGCGCCGAGCACGATCACGCGGGTGCTCGATCGTGACGGCGACGTCATCGCCGAGTACGCGGTCGAGCGCCGCACGGTCGTCGGCTACGACGACATCCCTGAGCACCTGCGCAACGCCATCGTCGCGGCCGAGGACGGCAACTTTTTCCGGCACGTCGGGCTGAGTATTCCGCGCATGGTTCTGGCGCTCGTGCGCGATGTCGTCTCGAGCGGCCGCGTGCCCGGCGGCAGTACCCTCACGCAGCAGCTCGCACGGAATCTCTTCGCCAACGACATCGGCTTCACACACGGCGACACGTCATGGGAGCGCAAGATCCGCGAGTCGCTGGTCGCCATCCAGATCGAGAAGCGGTACACGAAGGAAGAGATCTTCACGATGTACTGCAACCAGATCTACTGGGGGCATGGGGCCTACGGCGTGCAGGCCGCCGCGCGGCTCTACTTCGACAAGCCGGTGAATGCGCTTACGCTGGCCGAGGCGGCCATGCTGGCCGGCATCATCCAGGGGAACGTGCGGCAGAGCCCGTACGTGAACATGGACGCGGCCGTCCGGCGCCGCAACTACGCGCTGACGCGCATGGCCGAAGAAGGCTTCATCACGACGGCCGAGGCCGACACCGCGAAAGCCGAGCCCATCGTCACGGCGGGCGAACCGACGCGCGCGCCGTCGCTTGCGCCGTATTTCGTCGAGGAAGTGCGGCAGCATCTCGAAGCGCGCTACGGCGCGAAGGCGCTCTACGAAAGCGGCCTGCAGGTGCGGACGACGCTCGACGCGCAGCTGCAGGCGGCCGCCAACCGCGCGCTCGACGAAGGACTGCGCCGCCTCGATCGGCGCCGAGGCTGGCGCCAACCCGAACGGAACATCCTGCGCGAAAAGCGTGACCTCGCGGACTTCTCGATGCCGCGCTGGAACCGGCGCCTCAACGAGGGTGAGGTCCTCACGGTGCTGGTCACCGGCGTCGGCCCGTCGATCACGGTCCGGGCCGGACGTCTCACCGGCACCATTGCGCGGGCGGGATATGCCTGGACGGGACGGCCGGCCTCACAGCTCGTCGAGGTCGGCGACCTGATCGAAGCGCGCATCGAATCCATCGACACTGCCGCAGGCAGCTTCGTGGCGCGCCTCGAACAGCCGCCTGTCGTCCAGGGGGCGATGATCGCCATCGACAACCGGACCGGGCGCGTGCTCGCGATGATCGGCGGCAGCGCCTTCGAGCGCAGCGAATTCAATCGCGCCACGCAGGCGCTGCGGCAGGTCGGCTCAGCCTTCAAGCCGTTCGTCTTTGCCGCCGCGATCGACCGCGGCTATACGGCCGCGTCGATCATCGTCGACGAACCGGTGACGTTTCCGACGCAACCCGAGCCGTATTCGCCTCGCAACTACGATCGAGAGTTCCGCGGCCCGATGACGCTGCGCCGCGCGCTCGAACTCTCGCGCAACGTGCCGGCCGTGAAGCTGATGGATACGCTGGGACCGGATCAGGTCGCCCAGTACACGCGACGGATGGGCATCACGTCTCCAATCCCGCCCTACCTGCCGGTGGCGCTGGGCGCCGCCGAAGCGTCGTTGATCGAGATGGCATCGGCGTACAGCGCGTTTCCGAATCAGGGTGTACGCATGCGGCCCTACCTCATCGAACAGGTCGCCGACCGCGAAGGCAACATCCTCGAAGAGACGAAGCCCGAATCGCACGACGCGCTGCGCGCCGACACGGCGTTCATCATGACGAACATGCTGCGCGGCGTCATCCAGCGCGGCACGGCCACTGCCGCCGCCGCGCTCAACTGGCCGCTGGGCGGGAAGACGGGCACGACCGACGACTACACCGACGCGTGGTTCATCGGCTTCGATCCCGACATCACCGTCGGCGTCTGGCTGGGACTCGACGAAAAGCGCCCCATCGGCTACGCGCAGACCGGCACGACGGCCGCACTGCCCATCTGGATCGACATCATGCGGCCCTGGGTCGAACGCCGCCGCGCCGCGGGCGCTCAGCCCGAGTTCGCCCGTCCGGGCAACATCGTCTTTGCCGAGACGGACTACGGCACGGAAGCCTTCATCGCCGGTACGCAACCCGGCGGCATCCGCGACTAGACGTCACTCGCCGAGATCGTCGCTCGCAGCCTCGAGTTTGCCGGCCGCGCGCGTGAAGAGATAGGCCTTGATGAACTCGTCGATGTCGCCGTCGAGCACGCGGGACACCTGACTGGTCTCGTGCTTCGTACGGTGGTCCTTGACCATCTGGTACGGGTGCAGCACATAGCTGCGAATCTGGCTGCCGAAGGCGATGTCCTTCTTCTCTCCACCGATCTGATCGAGTTTCGCCTGCTGCTCTTTCAATCTGAGGTCGTAGAGTCGGGCCTTGAGTACGCGCATGGCCGACGCGCGGTTCTTGTGCTGTGACCGTTCGTTCTGACACGACACGACGATGCCGGTCGGCAGGTGCGTGATGCGGACGGCCGAGTCGGTGACGTTGACGTGCTGGCCACCGGCGCCGCTGGAACGATAGGTATCGACGCGCAGGTCCTTTTCTTCGATTTCGACCTCCACGTCGTCATCGAGTTCCGGCCAGACGTAGAGGGACGCAAACGACGTGTGACGACGCGCCGCCTGATCGAACGGCGAGATACGCACCAGCCGATGGACGCCGGCCTCGGCGCTCAACAAACCGTAGGCGTACGCGCCCTGAACGGCGATGGTCGCCCCTTTGATGCCGGCCTCGTCGCCCGGTTGCTGGTCCATGATCTCGAGCTTGAAGCCGCGGCGCTCGGCCCAGCGCACGTACATGCGCATGAGCATCTCGGCCCAGTCCTGCGATTCGGTACCGCCGGCGCCTGGATGAATGGTGATGATGGCGTTCCTGCCGTCGAGTTCACCCGAGAGCAGCGTGCGCACTTCGCCGGCCTCGACGTCGGCGGCCAGCGCCGTCAGCGCCGTCTCGATGTCGGCCCCGACTTCTTCACCATCGCGCGCCCATTCGATCAGCACGTTCAGGTCGTCGGTGCGCTTGCGCAGAGCGCCCGCCAGCACGAGGTCGTCCTCGAGCCGGCGCCGCCGCTGCAGCGTTTTCTGTGCGGCGGCCTGATCCTTCCAGAAATCGGGCGCGGAAATGCCGGCTTCGAGCCGCGCGAGCTCCGCGCTCAGGCGGGCTTCGTCAAGACCCCTCCCCAGCGCAGCCGCGCGCTCGGAAAGGGATTCGAACTCCTTGATTTGTTCGTCGAGAGAACGCATGAGAAGAAACTGAGAATTGGTGAGTTGAGAGTTGGTGAATTCTAACTTGCTCTCTTCGTCGCGCGCGAGGCGATGACGACCATCAAGAGCACTGCGAGTGAGAGCCACGCAATGACGTCTCCAATGGTCGCATAGATCGTCCGCTCGGAGATCCAGCGCACCTCGCCGACCACGACGTCGGTCTCGAACAGTTCCGTGCGGGTCACGATACGGCCGTAGGGATCGACGATGCCGCTGATGCCGGTGTTCGCGGCGCGTACGAGATAGCGTCCGTGCTCGATCGCGCGCAGGGACGCCTGCTCCCAGTGCTGATACGCGGCTGACGTCGTCCCGTACCAGGCGTCGTTGGTGATCGTCACGAGCAGGTCGCTACCGCCCAGTACGAAACTGCGCACCAACCAGGGGTAGACGACCTCGTAGCAGATGGCGACGCTCAGATGGCGGTCGCCGACCGGCAGCAGCACGGGCTCGAGTCCCGGCGAGAACTCCGCGACGGCTTCGACCAGCGGCGCGACGAACGGCAGCAATGTCCTGAACGGCACGTACTCGCCGAACGGCACGAGATGCATCTTGCGATAGACGGCGGCCGTGGCGCCGTCCGGCCCCACGAGGAACGCCGCGTTGTAGAAGCGCTGAGGATCACGTTCGTATTGATCACTACCGATGACGAAGGGTGTCCCGGTCTCGGCCGCGAGCCGGCGGATGCGCGACGCGCGCACCGGGTCCTCTTCGAGAAAGAAGGGCGTCGACGACTCGGGCCAGATGACGGCCTGGGCGCCGTCGGCAATCGCGCGCCGGCTCATGTCGAGATAACGATCGAGAATGCTCTCGGCCAGCACGGGATTCCACTTGTCTTCCTGCGCGATGTTGCCCTGCACGAGGCCAACACGGACGACCTCCCCGCTCCGGGTCAGCGCGCCGTCGCGAACGCGCGCCGCGCCCCACAACGCAACGGCCAGCACACCCGCAACCGCCGCGCCCGACGCGAGCCAACGGGTCTGGCGTCGCTCGGTCACGACCCACGCCGCGGCCACGCTCACGAGCGCGACCAGGGCCGACAACAGATACACGCCGCCGATGCTCGCGGCCTGCGCCACCGGCAGCACCCTCGCCTGGCTGTAGCCGAGCAGGACCCACGGGAATCCGCCGAACACCCACGACCGCAGATACTCAGCAGCCGTCCACAGCAGCGGCGCGAGCCAGAGGGCCGACGGCCCCAGCCACCGAAGCGCGCGCCCTACGCTCCATGCGAACAAACCAACGTAGAGCGCCAGGAACACGACGAGCAATACGCACGCGATCACGGCGATGGGAATCGCCAGGCCCCCGTACGTGTGCATGGTTCCGACAACCCAGTACAGCGTGCCGGCGAAGTACACAACACCGGTCAGCAGTCCGAGGCGGAACGGATTGCGCGGCGGCGCGGGATCAGGACCGTGCCCGGCCAGCGCGACCAGCAGCGGCGCAAGCGCAATCCAGCCCAGGCCCGGGTGCCCGAACTTCGGAAAGCTCAGGGCGAGCAGCAGGCCGGACGCGGCGGCTAGCGCGTGACGAAGGGGTTGTATTGGTGTTCCCGTCTGAGCCGTTCCGCGATGGCATCGGCCTCGCGGCGCTCACTGTACGGCCCGACGCGCACGCGGAACGTCGCGGTCGGCGAACCGGCGGTTGGGGCCAGCACGAACGAAGGAAACTGCTGGCGTTTGAGCGTGGCCGCGATGCGATCGGCCGTCGTCTTGTCGCGATAGGCGCCGATCTGGACGACCCATCCTCCGGCTGCGGGTTCTGCCGGCGGCGGCTCCGGAGGCGCGGCTTCAGCCGGCGCGGGGGCCTCCACCCGTGACGGCGGCCGAACCTCGACCGGCGGTGTCGATTCCTGGAGACGCTCGTGATAGCTGAACTGATCGGCTTCCTGTGGCACCGGCGGCGGCGCATCGGGCGGGGCGTCCGCACCGCTCGTACCGGGCGACAGTGCCTCGAGCGTCGTCCCCGTCGCGTCGGCGATGAGGGTCTCGGCCGGCACCCGACGACCGACCACGACGCCGAGCAGAAAGATCACGACCGAGACGACCGTCGTCGCCATGAACAGGAAGACAAGCTGCTTCCCGCTCAGTTGAATTTCGTGAAAGCCTTCCTCGGACATCGGGTGATGGGTTCTATTTTATGCGATCGAGGAGCGCCGTCGCGGCTGCCCCGTCGGGCCCTTCGGGGTCGAGTTCGATGGTCCGCGCGATCTCGACGCGCGCATCCTCGTAGAGCCCCTGCTCGACGAGAACCGTGGCGAGCGCCAGTCGCGCCGCGGACGTCTCGCGCGACCAGATGGCGATCCGGAACGCGTCGGTAGCCTCTGACAGACGGCCCGCCCGCTGGTAGAGCCGTCCCAGCAGCAGGTGCGCCTCTGGCAGGTAGGGCGACAGGTAGATGGCGCGGCGCAGCTCGAGCGCGGCCTCGCGATCCTGCTGTTCGTCGAACAGCCGGCGCCCACGATCCAGATGGAAGGTCGAAAGCCCCTGCTGTTCCCGCTGCGCGGGATTGGTGATCAGGGCGCCGGCCGTGCCGAGATTGCCGCTGACGAGATCGGTACGCAGTCGTTCGAGACCGGAGGGCACGCCAGCGGCCTCCGCCTGCGCACCCAGCAGTTCGGCGAGTTCGCGCTCGCGCGCGGCTTCCGGGACACGCCCGCTGGCCTCGAGTACGGCCGCCATCACGAGATGCGCGGCTCCGTCGGCCGGCGCGCGCCGCACCGCCTCACGCAGCCAGTAGAGCGCGCCGTTGCTATCGTCGCCACGTGCGTAGGCGTACCCCAGGTTGAACAGGAAATCGGAATCGTCCGGATCCTGCTCGGCGGCCTCATTGAAGTAGTAGATGGCGGTACCGGCACCGGACGTGGCCCCTCGACGCAGTTGAATGACGCCAAGGGCGTTGAGGATCACCGGCGATGCGGCCTCGTCGTGCAGGTCGCGCAGCGCCGCGAACGCTTCGTCGTACTGCTCGAGCGCGATGAGCGACATGGCCGCGGCGAACCTCGCGCGACGTCCGGTCACCGAGGCCGGCTCGACGCGCCGTGCCTCCTCCAGCGCCTCGTTGTGGCGCTCCTGCTGATCGAGCAGTTCCCAGAGCGCGAGCGAGGCAGGCCAGTACTCGGGCGCGGCGGCAAGCGCCTCGCGCAGAAACCGCTCGCGGCTGTTCGGCGTGGGCGCAACGAGCCCCTTGATGTAGGCCTCGAACGCGCCGAGCGCCGGCGGCGCGACGTGCGGCACGGGCGCACCGCGCACGGCCCGCAGCCCCTGCTCATCGAGCCGCGCCGCCAGACGCGTGGTAATGGCAACGAGATCACGGAGCGCACCGCGTTCGGCAAGGTCGGGCTGCGCCCGTCCGGCCTCGACGCGTATCGCCCGGGTCCTCAGCGCGGCCTCATCGCCGTCCACGGTGAGTGTCCCGACGATGACATCCGACGCGCCCATCAGTTGCGCGACCTTGAGAATCGTGGCCCGCGTGAGCGGGGCCGACGCGGGCAGCTCCAGCTCCTCGAACGCCGCCGCACGCTCTGCGCGCGTGAACACCGGATAGCCCTGCGCCTGCAGCGCGTTGCCCACGAGCACGGCCGCCGCTTCACCCATCCAGAACGTCTCGCCGTGCTCGGCTTCGGGCGACACGTCGAAGGGCGCGACGAGCACGCGCGGCGTCTGTGCCGCGGCGGTCGCCGGCGCGGTTGCCCAGGCGACGATCGCGATCAGAAACACGAACAACACACGGAGCACACGCATCATTCGAGTGTAGGACGCCGGAGTCAGGACTGAGGACGGCGTGCGCCGAGCGCGGCCGTTATTTCGCATGCCGGATCGCCGAGAGCGCGGCAATGCGACGGCGCGGCGTCCGCCGGCACCTGGAAGAGCTTGAGCAGGCGCTCGATCATCGCGGCGTAGAACCCGCACAACGCCTGCGCGACGGGCGTGCGTACGCTGCAGAACACCGACCCGCGCAGATCGACGATGACCTTGCCGCGCCGAATCCGTCCGGTCGCCTTTGATCCGGCATATGAGTCGCGGACGAGCCGTCGAGCGGCCGACATCGCCATGCGCGCACGCACCCACGTGGGCATCATCAGCACGAAGCGGCGCTTCCATGCAGGCATGGCGCTCACCGACCAGTCGGCGGCGTACTCACCAGCGCGCGCCACGACCTCGCCGTAGGCACTGCCCTCGCCGCGCAGGAACCCCACGACCGCGGTCATCGGCGCAAGGCCGAGCGTGCCCTCGCGCAAGCCGTCCGAGTCGAGCCAGTTTTCATAGAATTCGAGCCGCTGCGGCAGGACATCGGCGATGCCCTGATGAAGACTGGCGACGATGACGCGTCCGATTCGAGCTTCCGGCATGTGTGACGTGCGGCTTCTGCCCTATCATGCCGCAATGGTCGCGGCGATACTCACCGGCGGGCGGGCCCGCCGCTTTCACGGCCGCGACAAGAGCCGGCTCGTAGTCGACGGGCGCCCGATCCTCGACCACCAGCTCGAGGTCCTCGGTGCAGCCGTCTCCGAAATCCTCATCGTCACCAGCGCCGAGCGCTCCGATGGGTTCGCACCCGCCCCGGGGCCTCCTCCGGTGCGGATCGTCGTCGATCAGTATCCCGGCACGGGGCCACTGGGCGCCGTCGTCACCGCACTCGACGCCACCGACGACGACGTCATCGTTCTCGCCGGTGACATGCCGGGAGTGACCCGCGCGCTCGTCGAAGCGCTGGCCGCCGCGCATGCGGAGGGCGACGCCCTGGTCACGGTTCCCGCCTCAACCCGCGGCCTCGAACCGTTGTGCGCCGTCTACGGCCAGAACGCGCTGCCGCCTCTTCGCGCGGCGCTGGAAGCGGGCGCCAGGTCTCTGCAGGCCATCCTGCCCGGCCTGCACCCGACCGTCGTCGCCGCCGAGACGCTCGTGCCCGTCAGCGATCCCGCCGTCCTGTTCCGCAACATCAACGCACCCGACGACCTGCCTCGCTAGGCGCGGGCCGCCCCCGGAACGCCGATCGCGAATCGTATCACGCTGATAGAATCGACGGTTCCGATGATTCTTCCCGTTCACGACCGCGTCCGTTCGCGCCTGTCCGAGGCGATTGCGTCCCGCTATCAGCTCGAGGGTGCGTCTCTGCCCAACATTGTCATCGAGACGCCGCCGCGTCGTGCCTTCGGCGACCTGGCCGTGCCCGTGGCGTTCGAGCTGGCGCGCA
>Ga0079224_100015064_pt1 | contig 10815 bp, 9 predicted proteins | sample Stecom2015_FD_80414 | JGI IMG/M metagenome (GOLD analysis project Ga0079224, IMG submission 80414) | Agricultural soil microbial communities from Utah to study Nitrogen management - Steer compost 2015 | ecosystem: Environmental > Terrestrial > Soil > Agricultural land | place: USA: Utah...
CTGATCACGACGGCGTCGCGGATCTTCTGTACATCGATGACGCCGCGCCACGCCCGGATCTCGCGCACGGGTACGTTCGTCACGCAGCGAACGTAGTGCAGAGCGACCGTATGTCTCACGTCGGCCGGCGATCCGTCGGCAACGATGCGTCCACGATCGAGCACGACCACGCGATCGGCGAGCGCGTCGGCCTCGTCGAGATAGTGCGTCGTGAGCAGTACGGCTCGGCCGGCGTCGCGGTGAGCCGCAATGCGCGCGTGGAATGCGCGTCGCGACTCGACATCCATGCCGACGGTCGGCTCGTCGAGGAACAGCAGCGCAGGGTTACCGGCGAGTGCGAGCCCGAACAGCACGCGCTGCCTCTCTCCGCCGGAGAGTGTGCCGTACAGTCGTCGCTCGAGGCCGTGCAGTCCCGCTGCCTCGACGAGCTCGGCACGCGTGAGCGGCGCCGGGTAGTACGCGCGGAACGCATCGATATGCTCGCTCACGCGGAGCATTTCGGGGACCTTCGCGACCTGGAGCATCGCGCCCGTGCGGCTGCGCGCGGCTGGCGATCGCGGGTCGCGGCCGAAGATCCGTGCAGTGCCGGCGTCGGGCGAGGCGAGGCCGAGGAGCAGTCGGATCGCCGTGGTCTTGCCCGCGCCGTTCGGCCCGAGCAGTACCGTGATCCGGCCGGGCTCGATCGTGAGATCGATGCCGCGCAGAGCCTGCACGGCGCCGTAGCTCACGACGACGCCGCGCAGCTCCGCAGGCACGGCTGAGGCAGCGTCAGCGGAGTCGAACATCGTCGACCTGGAACTCGAAGCTGCCCGGCTCCGGCCCGCCCAGGAACATGATCGCCATCACGCCCCTGCCATCCGTGCCCAGCGCCGACCACGGCACGACGATCTCCTGCCAGTCGGGTCCGGCCGTGAACTCGTACATCAGCGGAGTCATCCCGGCCGCCTCGGCGAAGACGAGCACGCGATACGTCGCGCCGCCGCCCTTCGCCTGGAACACGATCTCGCGCGTCGACGAGAGGTCGCGCGGCTGCATCTGGATCGGGCCCGGCGACCACATCGCTCCGGCCCACGCGTACGGCAGTGCTCCGGATATCGTGCCGGCGATGCGGAGCGACTTCGCGCTGCCCGCGGCGCCGCCATCGACGACCTGGATATCGCCGGTCGACGAGCCGCCCGCCATCGCATCGGTCGTCACAGCCCACGGCGTGCCGAAGCGCGCGGCGGTCGTGCCCGTCTCGAAGTCGGATATCAGACCTGCGGCCGGCACATCGGCCTCGTCGATCGCAGGATCCGATGTTGCCGCGATCGTCGCGGCGTACGCAGCGCGGTCGATGCGATGACCGCCCTTCCACACCACCTCGATCGCGCGCGTGGCCGTGATGTCACGCGTCGGATCGCCGTTCACGAGAACGAGGTCGGCGCGCAGACCCTCCGCGATCCGGCCGCGGTCCTCCAGACCGAACCGTTCCGCGGTCACACTGGTAGCGGACCGGAGTGCGTCCACCGGTGGCAGGCCGGCCTCGACGAGCAGCTCGAGCTCGCGATGGATCGCGGCGCCGTGCGCCGTGCCGGGATTCGGTGCGTCGGTGCCCGCGAGGATCGGCACGCCCGCCTGTCGAAGCTGTTGTACGGTCGCGACTGCATGCTCGTAGTTCGGCGCGCCCGGGCCGGTGCGCGCGGGAAATCCGCGGCGAAGCAGTGCGCGGTTCGCCGTCGTCAGGTACGGCGCGATCCGTTCATCATCGACGAGCGGCGCGCCGCCGCCGGTACCCGTGATGCTGCGCAGCACGACGAGCGTCGGAACCACGAATGCGCCGCGCTCGCGCGCGAGTCGTGCGAAGCCGGCGTCGGGTGGCGCGTCCACGAACAGGTGCACGAGGCCGTCTGCGCCCGCCTCGAGTGCAGTGCGCGCATCGGCGGCGCGGCTCACATGTACGACCGCCATCCGGTCGTGGCGATGGGCCGCGTCGATCACGGCGCGCAGCGTCGCTGCGTCGATCGACGGCCAGCTCAGGCCGAACGCGCTGCCGTCGTCGTACACGATCTTGATCCACTCCGAGCCTTCCGCGATGCGCGCGGCGACGAACGCGTCCGCATCCTCCGGCCGCGTGATCGTCGGGATCGCCATGCCGTACTCGGTGCCATGACCGCCCGGCGCCGTCACGAGTGTGCCGGCGCTGAACACGTCGGCGCGGTCCGTCGCATTGCCGGCGCGCTGCTCGGCCTGATACGCGCGGGCGAGGCTCACGTCCGTGAACATGTCGAGCGACGTCGTGACGCCGAAGATCGCCGCTTCCTTCAACGCGTCGCCGAACGCATGCGTGTGCGCATCGATGAGGCCCGGCAGCAGTGTGCGACCGCTTCCGTCGACGACCTCCACGCCGGATGGCGCCGTCAGGTCACGGCCGACTGCGGCGATCCGGCCATCGCGAACGAATACGTCCGTCTGCTCGAGGACCTCCGTGCCGGTGACGACGCGCGCGTCGCGTACGACGAACGTCTGGGCGTTCAGCGCCGCCGGCGCGGCCGCAGCGGCAAGCAGCAGGAAGACAGAGAAGCGCATGGTGCCTCCGTCGAAGTGGCCGAAGCAATCGGTTCTGCGCAGAAGGTAGGCAGGTGGCAGGGGGGCGCCCATGGGCGTTTGTCAGGAGATGGATGTGACGGATGTCACGGACGCGGAACCAGATGTCTGTTACGGCTCATCCGGCCATGACCGCGTTCCGCCACACGCGCGCGCCGATTCACGGGCGCCGGCCGCAGATCATTGCGAGAACGGCGTTCAGGGGCCAGTCTATGTTCGAGCCCGCGCGCGCCCGTGGGACACCGGCATGCCTGCGCGCGACATAACAGACATCTGGTTCCGCGTCCGATGCCCATCACCAGACTCCGCAGGATCTGTCTCGCGCTGCCCGAGGCCCACGAAGTCGAGGCGTGGGGCGAGCCGACGTTCCGCGTCCGCAAGCGCATCTTCGCGATGTACGCGTCCGCATCGAATCATCATGGCGCGGGCAGGCCGTCAGTCTGGTTCAAGGCTGCGCCCGGCGAGCAGGAGCTGCGCATCAGACGCGAGCCCGACCGCTACTTCAAGCCGCCTTACGTGGGACCGAGCGGGTGGATCGGCATGTGGCTCGACGGTGCCGTCGACTGGGACGAAGTCGCTGATGACATGCGCGACGCGTACCGACTCATAGCGCCGCGCAAGCTGGCGGCACTCCTGCCAGTCACGGACTGACGAACGGTCACCCCGCCTTTCCGTACGTTCGTCACACGCGCACATCGATTCCCGGAAGCCTGCAACCAATCAGCGCCTCGGCCCGTCCAACCCGGTATCCTTTCACCGGAATGGGCATCAATGACGCTGATCGGAGCCATTCCCCTCGCATTGCTCGCACTTCAGACGCCGGTCTCGAATACGGCGCAGCCGGCGCCGGACGCGCGGTTCGTTGCGAGCGCGCAGCGCGCAACGACTGCACCCGTAATCGACGGACGAGATGACGACGAGGTCTGGCGCCTCGCGGAGAAGACTGCCGACTTCCGGCAGTGGGATCCCGTGGAGGACGCGGAGCCGTCGTTCCGCACGGAGTTCCAGGTGGCGTACGACGCCGACAACCTGTACGTGTACGTGCGGGCGTACGACCCGTATCCGGACAGCATCATGCGTGCGCTCTCGCGGCGCGATGTACGCGGGCCGTCCGACCAGATCGTCGTGTTCGTCGACGCCTACAACGACAGGCGCACGGGCTTCGAGTTCGCGATCAATCCCGATGGGGTGAAACGTGACTACGCCGTGTACAACGACGACTCGGAGGACGGCTCCTGGAACGGCGTGTGGGAGGTCGCGACGCGCGTCGATTCACTCGGCTGGTCGGCAGAGTACCGGATTCCGCTGTCACAGCTGCGCTATCCGGACGCCGATGCGCACACGTTCGGCTTCGGTGTGTTCCGCGACATCGAGCGTTATCGCGAGCGCATCAGCTGGCCGGTGCTGCGACGGAACGTGATCGGTCTGTCGTCGCAGATGGGAACGCTCACGGGCATCACCGGCATCAGCTCATCGCGATCGATCGAGCTGACGCCGTACACCGTCGTGCAGAGCGAGACGCGCCCACGGTCATCGGGAGAGTTCGAGCAGGCGCAGAAGGTGTCCGCCGGTGCGGACCTCAAGGTGCGGCTCACGCCGAACATGACGCTCGACGCGACCGTGAACCCGGACTTCGGTCAGGTCGAGGCGGACCCGGCAGTGCTGAACCTGTCGGCGTTCGAGACGTTCCTGAGCGAGCGGCGTCCGTTCTTCGTGGAGGGCACCGGCCTCTATCGCTTCGCGCTCAACTGCTACATCGTCGTCGATTGCAACACGAACGAGGGCCTGTTCTACTCGCGCCGGATCGGTCGCACGCCCGTGCTGCGCGATGCGTACGGCGAGGCCGGCACACCGATCACGACACCGATCGCTGCGGCCGCAAAGCTAACGGGTCGCACGCGCAGCGGTCTCTCCTACGGCTTTCTCGATGCGGTGACGCAGCACGTCGACGGCGCGGATGACGCGACGGTCGAGCCGCGCACGAACTACGCGGTGTTCAGTGCGGAGCAGGACCTGCGTGGTGGGCAGGCGGGCGTGCGGTGGATCGGCACGGCCGTGCACCGCGCGCTGGACGAATGGACGCAGCCGTTCCTGCATTCCACGGCATACGCGAGCGGGATCAGCGCGCGCAACCGCATGATGAACGGGAACTACGAGATCGCGGCGTCGTTCGCCGTCTCGCACGTCATGGGCAGCAGCGAGGCGATCGCGCGGACGCAGAGCAACGCGGTCCACTACTTCCAGCAGCCCGGCGACGATATCGACCTCGATCCCGCACGCGAATCACTCACCGGCACGGCCGCGCAGCTGAAGTTCGGCAAGTACGGCGGCGGTATCACGCGCTTCGAGACGAGCTTCGTGCGACAGTCCGCGGGTTTCGAGGTGAACGATCTCGGGTTCCTGCGTCGCGCTGATCTCCAGGACTGGAGCACGTGGGCCGCGCTTCGCTTCAACACGCCGACCACGCTGTACCGCTGGCTCCAGATCAACGGCAACCACTGGCAGACGTGGAACACATCGGGCATCCGCCTCCAGACCGCGTTCAATACGAACGGTCACATGGGTCTGCACAACAACTGGGATGTCCACGCCGGCGTGACGATCGACGGCGTCGGCGAGGTGTACTGCGACCGGTGCACGCGCGGTGGGCCCGTGCTCCGGCAGTCGCGCGGGATCTATCCGTGGTTCGGCGTGAACGCGGACTCACGCCGCATGGTGGCGCCATCGATGTGGGTGAACCTCGGCTTCACGGACGAAGGCCGCTCGCGCAACGTCTACCTCAATCCGAGCATGCGGCTGCAGCTCTCGACGAGCCTCCAGGCGCAGATCGGGGCCGGCATCGGCCGTAACACCGACGCGACTCAGTGGTTCGGCAACTTCACGGATGGCGGAACGACACACTACACGTTCGCTCGCCTGAAGCAACGGACGCTGTCGATGAACGTCCGCGTAAACTACACGGTCGGGCCCGACCTCACGTTCGAGTTCTACGGCGAGCCGTTCGTGAGCACGGGCAGGTTCACGGACATCCGCGAGCTGAGCGCGACGCCGAACGCGGACGCCTACGACGACCGTTTCATACCGTTCGCACCGCCGGCGAACACGGACACCGGCTTCAGCTTCAGTCAGCTGCGCACGAACGCGGTGCTGCGCTGGGAGTACATGCCGGGCTCGACGCTGTTCGTCGTGTGGGCGCACGGCCGGCAGGCATCGGACGACGTCGCGTCGGACGCGTCCTGGGCGGACCAGTATGGTGACCTGTTCGATCTCCACCCGGACAACACGTTCCTGGTCAAGGTCGCATACTGGTTCAACCGCTGATGTGAACGGCGCAGCGCCGGCTTGCGCAGCCCTTCATGGACGCGCACAATGCGTGTCCATGAAGGGCACGCGAAGCGATACGGCAGCGCCGTTCCATCAAGAAGTTCACGGACCGGCAGGTCACGCGCGAGGAGATCGAGCTGCTGCTCGAGTCGGCCGTGCTCGCGCCGAATCATCGGATGACGCAGCCGTGGCGTTTCTACGTGCTCGGCCCGAAGGCGCGGCGTGCGTACGGCGCGGCGCTCGGAGCGCGCAAGGCGCGCAAGGTGGAGGACCCGGAGGCGGCACGGCTCGTTCGGGAAAAGGTCGAGGCGGAACACGAGGCGCTCCCCGCGATGATCGTCGTCGCAATGGTCGAGAACGATGACCCGGCGACGCGCGAGGAAGATTACGCGGCCGTGATGATGGCGGTGCAGAACATTGCCGTCGCGGCCGCTGAGGTGGGACTGGGCACGCACATCAAGACCGGCGCGGTGATGCAGGACCCGGCGGCGCGCGCTGCGGCGGGCGTGCGCGACGGCGAGCGCATCGTCGCGGTCGTGAACGTCGGCGAGCCGGCGGAGCTGCCCGCAGCGAAGGAGCGCAGCCCCGCGAGCGTATTCACCGTCTGGAGGCCGTAGGGGAGATCACACCTCGCGCCGCATCGCCACGAGTGCGGCGATTCCCGCCAGCAGCACCACGACACCGAGCGAGAGCAGCAGATTGCCGGCCGCGACCCCGGGACCGAGCGGCCTCAGCCGGTAATGCGACCGCGCCCAGTCACGCACCCAGTCCAGTGGATCCATGCCGAACGCCGCAGCAAACGCGACAGTCACGCTGTCGTCGCTCGTCCAGAACTGCGTGAAGCGCTCGGGCCCGAACTGCTGCTCCAGCTCGTACAGCAGCGCCGAGGACGCCACACGCCTCGCGTTGGGCCCGAGGTCGATGCCCGGGCCGCTGATCATCGTCGCTCCCTCCGGGAACGCCAGCTCGCGACACAGGTCGCGGCGCCCGGCGCCGCAGCCTCGGGTGATGTTGTCGTACGAGTACCAGCTCCAGCGAAGCAGCCGCTCGGTCGTCGTGTCGTCGAGCAGCGTCGGATCGCGCAGCTCGGCGAACGTCCACATCGGGCCGAAGCCGTCGCCCAGCAGCCCGCGCCGGCGACGCTCGAGCCAGTCCGCGATGTGAACGCCCGGCACTCCATGGCGAGCGACGAACGCGCATGGGCCGAGCGCGCTCGGCGAGAAATCCGGGACCCGCACGCCCCTGGCCATCGCATAGCCGAATGCCGGTGAGTACATGACGCCGGTCGCACTGACGTTACCCGTCGCGACACTCACGCAATACGCGCCTGCGCTGTCAGTGCCGACATAGATCTCGCGCTCCGGGTGGCGTTCACCGCGACGTACATCGGATTTGACCCCGTATGCGGCGTCGATCACGAACACGCCGATGCGTGCACGCGGCGGACCTGCGGCGGCCAGCTCGCGTTCGGCCGCAGCACGCACCGAATCCGTCACATCAGCCGGGAGTGCAGGCGACAATGACACAGTCAGCCCGGGCTGCGCGGGCAGAAGCGCCCGCAGCGAGTCGATGCGGGCGTGCTCGCGGTACGCGCCTTCCAGTCGATCGAGCTCGAGCAGTGTCCTCGTGTGCTGTGCCACGAGCACGGCCCGCTCGGTCGCCGGTCGCTCCGCCGCCGACGGCACCGGTGTGTGCGCCCAGATCGTGACGAGCAGCGCACCGACAACGAACAGCAGCATCCACCTCATCCGATCCTCCAGCGCGTGCTGCGCGTGGCGAGGAGCGCGAGCGCGGCGAGCCACACGACGGTCCACACACCTGCGTCGATCACGCCAGCACGCATGTCCGGGCGCGCTTCATCCAGTCGGGCTCGCCAACCGTCGATCACGACGTCGAGCGACGTTCCCGCAGCATGCGCGATGCGGCTGCCCACATCAGGCGCGGGTGCAAAAAGTCGCTCGAAGGAACCGGGTCCGCCCTCTCCGAGTGCGTGAGCAAGCAGACCGGCGCGCGCACCACCGCCGACCGGCGGAAGCGCACCGTGCAACGCGCGCAAAGCCTGGAGACACGCCTCGTGATCGCCATCATTGGCGCATGCGTACGCCGCGTCCATCGGCCTCACGCGCTGCGCGACCTGTGCGCGCAGCTCGTCCGGCGTGTACCAGCGCTCCCAGTCGGCGCCGGGATCGACGAGTCCGAGCGTCACGATGCATGCGGCCGTATCGCCGTCGTAACAGGCGCGCGCGGAGTGCGAGTGCGCGGTCGCGAGCTCGCGATACGCCTGCGTGTTGTCGGGCCGCAACGTGACACGAGCGCCGAGCAACCAGTCCCGGACGTCGGAAGGCAGCGCATCGGTGAGTGCGGACCGCACGACCACATGCGCCGCACGCTCGCGGTCCAGACCGCCCCAGATCCCTGGATTGAACGAATACGCCTGAGCGAGGGTGCCGAACGACTGCGGCGGCGACGATGTCACCGTCGCGCCCGCAATGCGCGCAGCACCCTCGCCTGCGACCGCGCTGTACTGCGACCACACCGCCGCGATCGCTTCGGCCGCACGAGCGTTGTCCGCGGTATCGGGATCGACGAGCAGGAACGGCCCGATGCGGGTCGTGTCCATGACGATCGCGCGCCGCCTGGCCTCCGCCATCGAATCCAGCTGCGCCAGCCGAGCGCGCTGCGACAGCGCAACCCGGTCGAGCGAGTCGATCCGCGCCGCGAGCTCGGCGCGTGCCTGGCCGGAGGCGGGCGCCGCCGCGCACAGCAGCGCGCACACGGCGCCGACCACAGCCACGAGTCGTCGCTCAGACATCGATCAGCAACCAGCTGCCACCGAACACGCGGAACGGGCCCGGCCAGCTCGTAAACGCCTCGCCCAGAACCTGCGTCGGCGAGATCAGGTCCACACCGAACTGTGACTCGATCCACGGAACCGCGATCGAGCCGCCAATGAACAGCACGCAGAACACGCCCGTCACGATGAGCGTCGTCCGGATCGTGCCGGATGCGAGCGCGAACACCGTCGCGTAGACGAGCAGGGCAGCAAGAAGGAAGCGTGCGCCGAACGCAAACGGATAGGCGCGCAGGCCGGAGGGCAGCGTCGTCATAGCCGTTGCAATCCACGCACCTGCCCAGATCGCGAGTACCGGAACGAGCATCACGACTGCTCCCGCCCACAGCTTGAGCAGTGCGTACTGCGTGCGCGACACCGGCAGCGACAGTGCATACACGTGACCCGTGCGATGATCCCAGTTCCACGCAGTCAGTGCGACGAGCGCACCGGTGATTGCGGCCAGGAAAGGATACAGTCCGGACGTCGACCCGAGCTGTGCGAGCAGCCTTCCCGATGCAAGCACGTCGTCGCCGCCGACCCACAGCGCGAGCCGCACCGACGCCTGCGGCAGCCCGATGCAGATCACCGCCAGCACGAGCAGCAGCCAGCGCGACGACTGCCACTGGAGTCGCAGCATCTGCGTCATCTCGCTCCTCATGACGTCACCTCGCGACCGGAACGAAGCAGCTCCACGAACACCTCCTCCAGATCCAGATCGACGACCTCACGCACGGTCGCGCCGGCCGTATCGAAGTACTGCACCATCGGATCGCTCCAGCCGCGCACGACCCACGTCTCCGTCTCGAACGCGTCACGACCGCGCGACAGCACCTCGAACGGCGGATGATGACCGTTCACCGGCGTGTCCGTGAGACGGATCTTCTTGATCCCGCTCTTCAGCACATCGATCGGCAGCTCCGCGACCATCCGGCCGTGATCGAGCACACCCACCCAGCTGCACATCCGCTCCAGCTCGTGCACCAGGTGGCTCGAGATGAACACCGTCGCACCAGTCTCGCTCACGTAGTCGAGAAGTGCAGTCAGCACGTCACGACGGACCATCGGATCGAGACCGTCCGTGGGCTCATCGAGGATCAGCAGCTCAGGCCGCTGCGCGAGCGCCAGCAGCATCAACAACTTCCCGCTCTCACCCTTCGACAGCCTGCCGACGCGCCGATCCAGTGGCAGCTCGAACTGCCGCCGCAGCTGCTCTGCCCACACGCCGTCCCACCGGTGATGGAACGCCGCATGACAGCGCAGCGCATCGGCGACCGTCAACGACGGATACACGTGCGGCCGCTCCGGCACGTAGCCGATCCGCGCCAGCGCACCCGGCAGCTCGCCGGGAATCGAATGACCGAGCAGACGGACGTCGCCGCCGTCGCGACGCGTCATCCCCAGCAGCACACGGATCGTCGTCGTCTTCCCGGCGCCGTTCGGGCCCAGGAAACCGTAGATCGATCCGCGCGGCACCGTCAGCGATACGTCACGCAGCTCGAACGACCGACCCGCGCGATAGCTCAGCCCTCGTACCTCGATCGCCTCACTCATGACTCGCCACTCCAGTCTCCTCGGCCAGCGCACGTCCGATCTCCGCCGCGCCGATCCCGAAACGCGCGGCCTCCGCAAGCAGCTTCCTCACCAGCTCGCGCGCACGCCGTATCCGCTCCTCTTCACGGACCTCCGCTGCGACCGCGCGCACGTACGTGCCCGCACCATGTCGCGTCTCCACGAACCCGTCCCGCTCCAGGTCGCGGTACGCCTGCACCACCGTCGACGGGTTCACCCGCAGCGTCGACGACAGCTGCCGTACCGATGGCAGCGCGTCCCCCGCCCGGTACTCCTCCGCAGCCACCGCCACGCGGACCCGTGCGGCTATCTGCTCGTATAGCGGAACCGGACTCCGCGGATCGATCTCGTCGTGCATGCCCCTCTCCGGGCGCAGGTCGGGAATTCGGCCCCGACCATCAGTTCTAAACTGTATGGTTGTTGCGATACAGTAATACTGCGCTCGCCTACCGTCAACCTTTTCATGCCTTTACACCGGACCACGCATGGGGCAGGTTGTCTTTCCA
>Ga0079224_100015066_pt1 | contig 10814 bp, 13 predicted proteins | sample Stecom2015_FD_80414 | JGI IMG/M metagenome (GOLD analysis project Ga0079224, IMG submission 80414) | Agricultural soil microbial communities from Utah to study Nitrogen management - Steer compost 2015 | ecosystem: Environmental > Terrestrial > Soil > Agricultural land | place: USA: Utah...
CCGTCGTCGCGCAGCACGCGGTGCCACTCGCGCAGCACCGAGATCGGGTCGGCGCACCAGTGCAGGACCAGGTTCGACCAGGCAAGGGCGACGGACTGGTCCGCGAGCGGCAGGGCGCCGGCATCGGCGGCCAGCCAGCCGCCGGCCGGGCCGCGCGCGCCCGGCATGAGCCGGGCCAGGAAGCCGCGCCCCGGCGGCCTCGCCAGGCGCGCGGCCGCCGCGGCGATCCGCGGCGACAGGTCGACGCCGACCGACTCGGCCTGCGGATAGCGCTGGCGCAGGGCGAGCAGTCCCTTGCCCAGGCCGCAGCCAATGTCGACGAAACGCTCCGGAGCGAGGCGCACGACCTCGAGTCGCGCGAGCATGCGCCTCTCGACCTCACGCAGCAGGAAATCCGCCCCCGCCAGGCGTTGCGCGCGCCGATCGAACTGCCGGCGAACGGCCGCAGGGTCTAGGTCGAAACTCGGGTCCACCGGCGCGAGTATAAGGGCACGGTCTTCGATAATCCGGTGATGCGACCGGCCATTCAGTCAAAGCTCCACACCGCGGCGCGGTCGGCGGCCCCGGGCGCCGCCGCCGGTTGGCGACGCCTTCCGCGGGCACTGCTCGACCTGCTGCTGCCGCGCGAGTGCGCCCTGTGCGAGAGCGCCCTCGACACGTCCGAGTCGCCCGCCGGCATGTGCATGGATTGCGCCGCCGCCCTGCCCGGCGCCACGGCTCCGCGCTGCGCCTGCTGCGGCCTGCGCGGCGCCGGCGGTCACTGTCCCGCATGCCTCGCCGCCGACGCTGCCGCGCCACCGGCGTTCACCGCGGTGTGTTGCGACTATGGCCCACCCGCCGACCGGCTCGTCACGGCCTTCAAGTACGGCCGCCGCATCGCCCTCGGGCGCGCCATCGGCGCGGCCATGGCCAGGCGGCTCGAACAGCATCGCCTCGCGCATCCATTGCCCGAGGGCACCGCCCTCGTCGCCGTGCCGATCGCGCCCTCACGGCTCGCCCGGCGGGGGTTCGACCAGGCGGCGGTGCTCGCGCGACAGGTCGGCACGCGCTGTGGCATGCCGATCATCGTCGCCGGACTCGTCCGGACCCGCGACACCCGGCCCCAGCCCGGGCTCGCGCGCGGCGCACGGGGCGACAATCTCCACGGCGCCATGGCGGGCTCCGCCGCGCTTGCGGGCAGGGCGCTGGTCCTCGTCGACGACGTCATCACCACGGGGGCCACGATCCGGGAAGCGGAGAGGGCCGCCCGGGCGGCCGGGGGCGAACCCCTGCTGCGCCTCGCATTCGCGCGCACGCCGGCGCCGGGAATGGACGAGGACGGCGAGGACGCCACGTAAACGGCCACGTGACGGCCCGCCCTGCGCGGGAGGATCGGCGATCGTGCGACCATGTCTCCATGTTCCACGTCGTCCTCGTAGCGCCCGAGATCCCGCCCAACACCGGCAACGTCATCCGGATGTGCGCCAACAGCGGGGCAAGCCTGCACCTGGTGGAGCCCCTCGGCTTCTCGCTCGACGATGCGAGGCTGCGCCGCGCGGGGCTCGACTACCACGAGTACGCCACCGTCCGAGTCCATCCCGGCTGGGCCGCCTACCTCGAGGCGACGCGGCCCGAGCGGCTGTTCGCGCTGAGCACCCGGGGCCGGCGCGGCCTGGCCGAATGTCGGTTCCAGCCCGGCGACCACTTCGTGTTCGGTTCCGAAACCCGCGGGCTGCCGGCGGAGATCCTCGAGTCGATCCCGCCCGACCGGCGCGTGCGCCTGCCGATGCGAGCGGGCAGCCGCAGCCTCAACCTTTCCAACAGCGCGGCGATCGTCGTCTACGAGGCCTGGCGCCAGCACGGCTACGCGGGAGCGGCCCCGCCCGAGCCGGGCGGCTGATCAGGACGCGCTCGCCGCGGCGAGCGCGTCGAACAGGGGCTCGATCGCCTCCATGACGATCAGGTGGTCGATGTGCTCGCGCGCGACGAAGCCCTGGTCGGCCATGGTATCGATCGCCGCGAGCAGGCTGGCGAAGTAGCCCTCGTGATCGAGGATGCCGACCGGCTTGCGATGCAGCCCGATCTGGCGCAGCGTGAGCACCTCGAAAAGCTCGTCCAGCGTCCCGAGCCCTCCGGGCAGCGCCACGAAGGCGTCGGAGATCGCGATCATGCGCTCCTTGCGCACCGCCATCGATTCGACCACCTCGAGCCGGGTGACCTCGTGCTTGCCCTGCTCCTGTCGCAGGAGCGCGCGCGGAATGATGCCGATCACCTTCCCGCCGGCCTCGAGCGCGCCGCCGGCGAGCGAACCCATGAGGCCGACGTCGCCGCCTCCGTAGACCACCGTCCAGCCGCGCCGGGCGATCCGGCGCCCCACCTCTTCGGCGAGCGCCCCGTAGACGGGAGAGGCGCCGTCGCGCGCGCCGCAGAACACGCAGACGGCCAGCTCCTTCGGCGGGCTCATGTCTCCTGCGCCTTCGGTTCGCGCGACAGCAGCGCGAGCACCGCCTCCCTGGCGCCGCTGCGTCCGTCGAGGACCGAGACGACGGCCTCGGTGATCGGCAGTTCCACTCCGTGGCGACTGCCGAGGCCCTGCGCCGCTCGCGCGCACGGCACCCCCTCGGCGACATGCCCCAGGCTCGAGACGATCGAATCCAGCGGCTCGCCGGCGGCGAGCGCCAGCCCCACCCGCCGGTTGCGCGACAGGTCGCCGGTACAGGTGAGGACGAGGTCGCCCACGCCGGCAAGGCCCAGGAAGGTCTCGCGGCTCGCCCCCAGCGCCTCGCCGAGGCGCGCGATCTCGGCCAGGCCCCGTGTGATCAGGGCGGCCCGGGCGTTGAACCCGAGTTCCAGGCCGTCGCAGATCCCCGCGGCGATGGCGATCACGTTCTTCATCGCGCCCCCGATCTCCACGCCGACCAGGTCCTCGCTGGCATAGATGCGCGCGGCTTCATGATGGAGCGCGCGCACCGCGGCCTCGCGTACCGCGGCGTCGGGGGCGGCGGCCACCAGCGCCACCGGCAGTCCGGCCGCGACCTCCTGCGCGAAGCTGGGGCCGGAAAGCACGCCGCCGGGAATGTCCACGCCGGAGGCCCGTACCACCTGGTGAGGCAGCCTTTCGCTGCCGGGCTCGATGCCCTTGCAGAGCCAGAGCATGGCCGCCGGCCGGGGCCCGGCCCGACGGCCGGCGATGTCCGCCAGCATCGGGCCGAGGCCGGCGACCGTGGTGCCGACGAGCAGCAGCCCGTCGTCGCACGCCGCCAGCGCGGCATCGAGATCCGAGCCGACCGCCAGCCCCTCGGGAAAGCGCACGCCCGGCAGGTAGCGGGCATTCTCGCGCTGCTCGTCCATGGCTCGGGCCTGCGCCGGATCCCGCGCCCAGAGGTGGACCGGGTGCCGCCGCGCCGCGTGGCACGCAATGGCCGTTCCCCAGGCGCCCGCCCCGACGACGGAGACGTTCACAGGCCCCAGACTTCCTCGGCCCGCACGAAGCCGGTGGTGCCCTGGTGGCGCACTTCGACCCAGCCGTTCGCGACCTGGGCCACCCGCTCGAGGAGCACGCCGCGCGCCACCCTGAAACGCACCGCGGAGTCGTCGTTCGGCGCGGCGCGGACGGTGGCCGGGGCGGCCGCCATCAGGTGCCTCGCCTCGCGCAGCTCGCTTGCGCGGATCCAGTTGACGGACCCGTCGATGTCACGCACCTTGGTCCAGGGCGGAAGCGTGGAGAGCACTTCGAGGGGAGTCGACTCCGTGACGATGAAGCGCTTGTTCGCCTTGTCGGACGGCGCGTCGTAGAGCACGGCCGCGGCGACCGCCACCTCGAGGTGGTTCGAGGCGGCGCCCGCCGCCATCGGAAGGCCGAGGGCGCCGGCGACCAGCAGCCAGCCGAAGCGGACGCGGGCCATGGCGCGCACTCAGCGCCCGCCGCCGGGCGGCAGGATGATCCCCGAGTCGCCGTTGCCGCCCTTGCGGGCCGCTTCCTGCTGCAGGCGCTGCTGGTAGAGCGCCTCGAAGTTGATCTCTGCGAGATGAACCGGGGGCAGGCCGGTGCGCTGGATCGTGTCGGCGATGTTCGAGCGCAGGTAGGGATAGATGACGTTCGGGCAGACGATGTTGAGCAGCATGGGAAGCTGGTCCTCGGGGATCCCGCGGATCTCGAAGATGCCGGCCTGCTTCGCCTCGACGAGGAACAGGGTCTTGTCGCTCACCTTCGCGGTGACGGTGAGCGTCACGACGCTCTCGTAGATGCCGTCGGCGATGGGCTGGCCGCCCACGTCGAGCTGGATCTCGATCTCGGAACCCTTCTGCTCGAGGAAGATCTGCGGCGCATGCGGCATCTCGAGCGAGAGATCCTTCAGGTAGACACGCTGGATCGCGAAAACCGGATCCTGGGACTGCTCGGCCATTTCGGCTCCTGGTTGGTGGCCGGCTGCTCGCCGGCCGGTCTGCGCGCCTGGCGCGCATCACATGGGAATCAGGACTGCAGCAGCGGTGCCAGCTCGCCGCGACGATCGAGCGCGTGGAGATCGTCGCAGCCGCCCACATGGACATCGCCGATGAAGATCTGCGGCACCGTCGTGCGCCCGGAGCGCTGGACCATCTCGCGGCGACGCTCCGGCTCCTCGTCGAGATCGATGATCCGGGGGCTGGAGACGCCGCGCGCGGCGAGCAGCGCCTCGGCGCGCTGGCAGAACGGGCACCAGGCCGTGCGGTAGACGACGACGGGCTTCATCGCGCCACCGGGAGTCCGGCCTGCTGCCATGCGTGCAGCCCGCCGACGAGGTTGAACACCTGTTCGCGGCCCGCCTGCTTCAGCTGGCGGGCGGCCCGCGCCGAGCGGCTGCCGTTGGCGCAGCAGAGCAGCACCGGGCGCTTGGCCGGCAGCTCGCCGATGCGCTTCTCGAGATCGGGGAGCGGAATGTTGCGCGCATTGGGCAGGTGACCGCCCGAGAACTCCGCCGGGCTGCGCACGTCGAGGATGATGGGGTTGTCGTCGTTGATGAGCCGGGTCGCCCCGAGCGTGTCGAGCGACGCGGTGCCGCCACCCATGCCCCGCTGCAGGACCGGGTAGAGCAACATGCCCCCGGACACGAGCGCGACCGAAAGCAGGGCCATGGTCTCGAACTTGAGAAAGAAATCCAAGGTTGTCACTCCGACCGAATCAACGGGTCATTATAAAATAGACGGTTCCCATGACCGAGCCCGCCCGAGCGGCTCGGGCGCACCCACAGCAACGGACCCCACAGCGCCATGCACAAGCTAGTCCTCCTGCGCCACGGTGAAAGCCAGTGGAACCTCGAGAACCGTTTCACGGGCTGGACCGATGTCGACCTGACCGACAACGGCCGGGCCGAGGCGCGCCGCGCCGGCGAGCTGCTCGCCAGCGAGGGCTTCGATTTCGACATGACGTTTACCTCGGTCCTGCGCCGGGCGATCGGCACGCTCTGGATCGTGATGGACGTCATGGACCGCATGTGGCTGCCGATCGAGAACTCCTGGCGTCTCAACGAGCGCCACTACGGCGCCCTCCAGGGCCTCAACAAGGCCGAGACCGCCCGCAAGTTCGGCGACGAGCAGGTCCTGGTCTGGCGCCGCGCCTACGCGATCGCCCCCGATCCGCTGCCCGACGGCGACGAGCGGCTCTCCAGCGGCGACCCGCGCTACGCCGACGTCGATCCCGCCCTGCTGCCCCGCACCGAATGCCTGAAGGACACCGTCGAGCGCGTCGTCCCCTACTGGGAGAGCCGGATCGCGCCCGCCATCCGGGCGGGCAAGCGGGTGCTGATCGTCGCGCATGGCAACTCCCTGCGCGCCCTGATCAAGCACCTGGACAAGGTCAGCGACGAGGAGATCGTCCACCTGAACATTCCGACCGCACGGCCCCTGGTCTACGAGCTCGACGACCAGCTGACGCCCCTGCGGAACTACTACCTGGGCGACCAGGCCGAGATCGAGGCCGCCAAGCTGGCGGTCGCGGCCCAGGGCAAGGCCCGCTGAGCCCTGCGCGAGAGGCCCCCGCCGCGGGGGCCGGGCCCGACTGGCGGGCGGACCCCACCGGTCATGCCGAGCCACCCCACACCCCTGCCCGCCCCGTTATACTGGCGACAACGCCTGCGCCAGGCGGGGGCGATCGTGCCTGCAAGTTCGCCCGGGCAAGCGCCCTCGGCGTCGCACCCGCCGCGAGATCCGGCAGCAACCAGGTTCCCATTGCGGCCCCGGGCCGCGCGCACGGACAGTAGATGAAGAGCAAGTTCAAGCAATTCGGCCTCATTGGCGTCGGCGCTTTCGCCGGCGTGCTGATCAGTGTCGGCATCAATGCGGTCGCGCAGCGGGACCAGGTTGCCGGGCTCCCCCTGGACGAGCTCAAGCAGTTCTCCGAGGTCTTCGGCGCAATCAAGTCGAACTACGTCGAGCCGGTCTCCGATCGCAAGCTCGTCACCGAGGCCATCAGCGGCATGCTGTCGGGGCTCGATCCGCACTCGGCCTACCTGGACGCCGACGCGTTCCGGGAACTCCAGGTCGGCACGCAGGGCGAGTTCGGCGGGCTGGGCATCGAGGTCGGCACCGAGGACGGCTTCGTCAAGGTGGTCTCCCCGATCGAGGACACCCCGGCGGCCCGGGCCGGCATCAAGGCGGGCGACCTGATCATCAAGATCGACACCACGCCCACCAAGGGGCTGACGCTCAGCGAAGCGGTCAAGATGATGCGGGGCAAGCCCAAGACGAAGATCGTCCTGACGATTTCGCGCAAGGGCGAGTCGGCGCCGATCGTCGTGCCGATCGTGCGCGACATCATCCAGGTCAAGTCGGTCAAGTCGAAGATGCTCGACGACGGCATCGGCTACGTGCGGATCACGCAGTTCCAGGAGCACACGGTCGAGAACCTGGCCGCCGCGCTTCGCAAGCTCGACGCCGAAGGCATGCAGAAGGGCATCGTGCTCGACCTGCGCAACGACCCGGGCGGACTGCTTCACGGCGCCGTCGGCGTTTCCGCGGCCTTCCTGCCGCCGCGCGCCCTGGTGGTGTCCACCGATGGCCGTACCGAGGACGCCAAGCGCAAGTACCTGGCGGCGCCCGAGGACTACCTGCGCGGCACCCGCGAGGACGTCCTCGCCACCCTGCCCCCGAGCGCCAAGAAGCTGCCGATGGTGGTGCTGGTCAACGCCGGCTCGGCCTCGGCCTCCGAGATCGTCGCCGGCGCCCTGCAGGACCACGGCCGCGCGGTGGTCCTCGGCACGCAGACCTTCGGCAAGGGTTCGGTGCAGTCGATCCTGCCGCTCGACAGCAACACCGCGATCAAGCTCACCACCGCGCGCTACTACACCCCGAAGGGCCGGTCGATCCAGGCCCGCGGCATCGAACCCGACTTCCTCGTCGAGGAATCGCCGGACGGCAACTACGCCCAGTTCCGCGTGCGCGAAGCCGACCTCAGCCGTCACCTCAGCAACGATCGCGGCGGCAAGGAACCGGAGCATGACGACATCGTCGAGCGCATGGCCGCCGAGGCGGCCGCCGACGCCGCCCGGGCCGCGCGCAAGCCGGTCGAGTTCGGATCGGACGAGGACTACCAGCTCAAGCAGGCGCTGAACCACCTGAAGGGCCTGCCCGTCATGGTGGCGAAGGGACCGGGCGAGCAGTCCGAGCACAAGGCGGCGGCGACGACCGCCGAATAGGCCCGGCGCCTCGGGCGGGCGGGATGGACGACGAGCAGCTCCTGCGCTACAGCAGGCACATCCTGCTCGACGAGGTCGGCGTCGAGGCGCAGCAGCGCCTGCTCGATTCCACCGTCCTGATCGTGGGCGCCGGCGGGCTGGGCTCGCCGGCCGCGCTCTACCTGGCCGCCTCGGGCATCGGCCGCATCGTCATCGCGGACGGCGACCACGTCGACGCGACCAACCTGCAGCGCCAGATCGCCCACCGCGTCAAGCGGGTCGGCTGGCCCAAGGCGAGCTCGGCCAAGGTCGCCATGAACGGCATCAACGACGGCATCGAGATCATCGCGCTGGACACCCGGCTCGACGACGAGCAGCTCGATGCCTGGGCCGGGCGCAGCCAGGTCGTCCTCGACTGCACCGACGACTTCGCCACCCGTCACGCGATCAATCGCGCCTGCGTACGGCACCGCACCCCGCTGGTGAGCGGCGCGGCGATCCGCTTCGACGGGCAGGTCGCGGTGTTCGACCTGCGCGATGCCGACAGCGCCTGCTATCACTGCGTGTTCCCCGCCGACCAGGCGGTCGACGCCGTCCCCTGCGCAACGATGGGCGTGTTCGCGCCGCTGACCGGCATCATCGGGACGGTGCAGGCCTCCGAGGCGCTCAAGATCGCGGGCGGCTTCGGCGAGCCCGCCAGCGGCCGGCTGCAGATGCTCGATGCATTGCGCATGCGCTGGACCGAGGTCGGGCTGCGGCGCTCGCCGGGTTGCAAGGTCTGCGGCGGGCGCGGGAGCTAGCCGGGCTGCTTCCCCTGGAGCATCCGGTCAGGGGACGCGCTCGTCCAGCTCCGGGAGCATCGTGACGCTCTCGCGCGTCGATGCCTCGCTGCGCGCACCGATGAATACCGCGGGATCCGCTCCACGGTTCACCGCAACGTGCGGCATTCCGGCGGGAATGAAGAGATAGTCGCCCGGCCGGGCGACGCTGCGATGCTCCAGGCCGGCACCGGTCCACAGTTCGACTTCACCACCCTGCAGCATGTAGTGCGCGCTTTCGTGGCGATGCGTATGGGCCCGCGTGCGCCCCCCCGGCGGCAAGGTGATGAGCCCGAGGAAGAGCGATTCCGCGCCCACCGTCTCGGCACTCACGCCCGGCGCATAGCGGGCGCCTTGCGGGCTCACGAAGGACTCCGATCCGCGCACGACGAACCGGTCACCACCGGCATTGAACGTGTTCATGGTCGACTCCGTCAGGTTGGCGAGCCGCTCGGGCCCGCCAGGCCACCTTGGGCCGCCCGACCCCCGATGTCACGCAAGGAACCCGGAAATCGCATTAAATTGGATGAAACGGAGGGCTCATGGCGAAACGCTTTGCGTTCGGCCCCTTCCTGCTCGACACCGCGCGCGGCACGCTGGTGCGCGACGGTGCCGCGGTGGCGGTCGGCCAGCGCGGTCTGCGCCTGCTGCACGCACTGCTCGAGGCCGGCGGGGAGCCGGTGTCGCGGGAAGAGTTGATGCGGGCCGCCTGGCCGGGGCTCGTGGTCGAGGAAAGCAACCTGTCGGTGCAGATCGCCACCCTGCGCAAGCTGCTCGCCGGCCCGGCCACGACGGTGGCGATCCACACCATGCCGCGCCTGGGCTATCGGCTCGCGGGTGTCATCGGGGTGGAGGAGACCGAGCTCGCGCCGCTCGGCCGATCCGGAGAGGAGCAGCGCGGACGCCCGCGAATCGCGGTGCTGCCGTTCACCCACCTGGGCGACGACCCCTCGCAGGAGTATCTCGCCGACGCGGTGACCGAGGCGCTGATAGCGGCCCTCGTGCGCTTTCGCTGGTTCCCCGTGCTCGGGCGCAATGCAAGCCAGACTTTCAAGCTCGCGACGATCGATGCCCGCACGGCCTCGGCCGAGTTCGGCGTGCGGCACTTCGTCGAAGGTTCCGTGCACCGGTCCGGCGCGCGGTTCCGGATAGCCGCCAGGCTCGTGGAGGCTCGCTCCGGCCGGTGCATGTGGGCGGAACGCTACGACGTTCCGGACGCCGATCTCCTGGCGGTCCAGGACGCCCTGGCACAGCAGATCGCCGGCGCAATCGAGCCGGAGCTCCTGAAGAGCGCCGGCAGCGACGCGGCATCCCGGCAAGGCCAGAGCGTGACCGCCTGGGAGCTGGTGGCGCGAGGCTCATGGCTGTTCCATCATGTGACCCGCGACACCCACCTCGAGGCGCGCGAGCTGTTTCGCCAGGCGATGAGCATCGACCCCGGACTGGCCGAGGCGCACATGTGGCTTGGGCGCGTCAGTGCGGGACTGGTCGCGTACGGATGGAGCGAGGAGTCGGAGCGGGAGCTCGAGGAAGGCGTCGCCGCGGCCCTCGAGGCGGTGCGGCTCGACGCGAGGAACCCGTATGCGCACTACGCGCTCGCCATCGTCGCCAACTACGCCGACGAAGTGGAGCTCGCGCTGCGCAGCGCCGAGGCGGCCCGCGAACTGAGTCCGAGCTTCGCCCTCGGCCACCTCGTGCACGGGATGGCGAGCCTGTACGCGGGGGATGCACGTCGCGCCGCCATCTCGCTCGAGCAGGGGCTTCGCCTGAACCGCTACGATCCGCAGAATTTCGTCTGGTACAACCTGCTTGCGCTGGCCTTGCTGTTCTCGGGTGATGCGCAAGGCGCGCTGACGCACGCGATCGCCGCGCTGAAGGTCCGCCCATCGTGGCGCGCGGCAATGCTTGCCGCGAGTGCGGCGAACGATGCCCTGGGGCGCGACGGGGATGCGGCGCGCTGGCTCCAGCGATGGTCACATGCGCCGGCCGCCGCCGACGCGATGCAGCCGCTTTGGCGGCTCAACCCGCACTGGGCCGCGCAGATGGGACAGCGGATCGCCAGCGGTTCCGCCACCGAACGCAGGGATCGCTAGGCCCCGTTGCTCAGCCGTGGAGACGCGCCGGCGGCCGAAGCGGCCGGCTGCGCTGCGCCGAAGCGATCGTCGGGCCCAGCAACGTCGCCGGCATGGGCCGGTGGAACAGGAAGCCCTGCATCTGGTTGCAACCGAGGCCGACGAGCACATCGCGCTGCATCTCGGTTTCGACGCCTTCGGCGATGACCTCCGAGCCCATGCTCGCCGCGATCGCAATGATGGCGCGCACGATGGGCGCATCGTCGCGGCTGTCCACAATGTCGTTGACGAAG
>Ga0079224_100015067_pt1 | contig 10813 bp, 10 predicted proteins | sample Stecom2015_FD_80414 | JGI IMG/M metagenome (GOLD analysis project Ga0079224, IMG submission 80414) | Agricultural soil microbial communities from Utah to study Nitrogen management - Steer compost 2015 | ecosystem: Environmental > Terrestrial > Soil > Agricultural land | place: USA: Utah...
ACCGGCATCGCCGGCTGAGCTGAGGAGACAACGTCATGGCACAGAAAAAAGGCGTAGGCTCGTCCCGCAACGGCCGCGATTCCAACCCGAAGTACCTGGGTGTGAAGATCTACGGCGGCCAGGTCGTCGAGGCCGGCAACATCATCGTCCGCCAGCGCGGCACCCAGTTCCATCCGGGCCAGGGCGTCGGCCTGGGTCGCGACCACACCCTATTCGCCCTGGTGGACGGCGTGGTCGACTTCTCCGTGAAGGGCCCGAAGAAGCGCCGCACCGTCAGCGTCGTGCCGGCGGCCTGAGGCCGTTCCCGGGCACGTCGTTCCCGGATAGGCCGCTCCCGGACACGCCTGGAAGGCCCCGCTTCGGCGGGGCCTTTCGTTTCCGGTCCCTGTGGAACCGGCCCGCCCCCGGCCCGCCCTCCTGGCCCGCCCCGGGCCCTTGCCCTTCACTGGGCGGCGGTGACGGCCCACAATCGGGCCGGCTCCCTGCCCATCACCGCGGACGCATTCGAAGTGAAGTTCGTTGACGAAGCCACCATCCTTGTCAGCGCCGGCAACGGCGGCAACGGTTGCGTCAGCTTCCGGCGCGAGAAGTTCATCCCCCTGGGCGGCCCCGACGGCGGCGACGGCGGCGACGGCGGCAGCGTCTGGCTGCAAGCCGACGAGAACCTCAACACCCTGGTCGACTTCCGCCACCAGCGCCGCTTCCGCGCCCAGCGCGGCCAGAACGGCATGGGCCGGCAGATGTACGGCAAGGCCGGCGAGGACGTGGTGATCCGGGTGCCGATCGGCACCGAGGTCATCAATGTCGCCACCGACGAGATCATCGGCGACCTGACCGGACACGGCCAGCGCCTGCTGGTGGCCAAGGGCGGTAGCGGCGGCAAGGGCAACGTGCACTTCAAGAGCTCGGTCAACCGGGCGCCGCGCAAGGCCACCCCGGGCACGCCGGGCGAGGAGCGGGAGATCCGCCTGGAGCTGAAGCTGCTGGCCGACGTCGGCCTGCTCGGCTTCCCCAATGCCGGCAAGTCGACCTTCATCCGTTCGGTCTCGGCGGCCACGCCCAAGGTCGCCGACTATCCCTTCACCACCCTGTACCCGAACCTGGGCGTGGTCAGCGTCGAGGCCGACCGCAGTTTCGTGGTCGCCGACATCCCCGGCCTGATCGAAGGCGCGGCCGAGGGCGCCGGCCTGGGGGCGCTGTTCCTGCGCCACATCCAGCGCACCCGCCTGCTGCTGCACCTGGTGGACATGGCGCCCTTCGATGCCGACGAGGATCCGGTGCGGCAGGTGCGGGCGATCGGGGAAGAGCTGCGCAAGCACGACCCGGCCCTGCTGGAGAAGCCGCGCTGGCTGGTGCTGAACAAGGCCGACCTGCTGCCGGAGGAGGAACGTCAGGCGCGCGCCGAGGCCATCATCGAGGCGCTGGACTGGAAGCAGCCCTGGTTCGTGGTCTCGGCCCTGGGCCGGGAGGGCACCTGGCCGGTGGTGCTGAAGGTGCAGCAGTTCTTCGACGAGCAGAAGGCGGCGCGGCGCGAGGCTGCCGAAGAGGCGGCGGCGCGCGCGGAGATGGCCCGCAATGGTTGAGGCGCGGGCAGCAAAAAGGCCGGCTTTCGCCGGCCTTCGTCTGCCTGAGGCGCCCACGCGGGGCGCCGCCGCATCCCGTTCGGGATCAGGCCTGCTTGAGGGCCTTGATGTGGGCGCTCAGGCGGCTCTTGTGCCGGGCAGCCTTGTTCTTGTGGATCAGGCCGCGGGCCGAGTAGCGGTCGAGGATCGGCTGGGCAGCGGCGAAGGCGGCCTCGGCGCCGGCGGCGTCCTTGGCTTCGAGGGCCTTGAGGACCTTCTTCACGGCGGTGCGCAGCATCGAGCGCTGGCTGGCGTTGCGGGCGTTGCGGACCAGGGTCTGCTTGGCGCGCTTCTGGGCGGACTTGATGTTGGCCACGGAGGGCTCCTGAAAACGGTGGATGATGGCCAGCCCCGGCGGGACAGGCGTAAGTTCGGGGTGATGAAGACCGCGAATTATGGGGGATTCAAGGGCTTGAGTCAATCCGGGAGGCCCCCGCGGGCCGCCGGCCGGGAGGCCCGGGCATGAGCCGGCGCGGCGGCCTGCTGCGCTCCGGCGCCGTGTTCGGCCTGATGACCCTGCTGTCGCGGGTGGCCGGCTTCGTCCGCGACATGGTCCAGGCGCACCTGTTCGGTGCCGGCGGCCTGGTCGACGCCTTCGCCATCGCCTACCGCATCCCCAACTACCTGCGGCGGATCTTCGCCGAGGGCAGCTTCGCCGCCGCCTTCGTGCCGGTGCTCTCGGAGCTGCGCCAGAAGGGCGACGAGGCGGCCCTGAAGGAGTTCCTGGACCACGTCGCCGGCGCCCTGTGCGCGGCCGTGCTGGTGGTCAGCGGCCTGGGCCTGCTGGCGGCGCCGGTGGTGGTGGCGGCCATCGCCCCGGGCAACCTGGACGACCCGGACAAGTTCCGCCTCACCACCGAGCTATTGCGGATCGTCTTTCCCTACCTGGCCCTGGTCTCGATGACCGCCCTGGCCGGTGCGGTGCTCAACTCCTTCGAACGCTTCGCCTTGCCGGCCCTGACCCCGGTACTGCACAACCTGGCGGTGATCGCCGCCATGCTGGCGCTCTCGCCCCTGCTGGACGTGCCGATCAAGGCCCTGGCCTGGGGCGTGCTGGCGGCCGGCGTTCTGCAACTGGCCCTGCTGTGGCCGGCCATGGGCCGGCTCGGCCTGCGGCCGCGCCTGCGCCTGAAGCTGAAGCATCCCGGCGTGCTCAAGGTCGGCCGGCTGATGCTGCCGACCCTGTTCTCCTCCTCGGTGGCCCAGCTCAACCTGATCGTCGGCACCATGTTCGCCTCGCTGCTGGTCGATGGCGCCCAGAGCTGGCTGTACTACTCCGATCGCCTGGTCGAGTTCCCGCTGGGCGTGTTCGGCGTGGCCCTGGGCACGGTGATCCTGCCGCACCTGTCGCGGCGGCACGCCGACACCGATGCCGCCGGTTACGCCGAGGCCCTGGACTGGGGCCTGCGCACGGTGCTGCTGCTGGCGCTGCCGGCCGCCCTGGGCCTGTGGCTGCTGGCTGAGCCGCTGGCGATCACCATCTTCGAGCGCGGGCAGTTCGATGCCGAGGACAGCCGGATGACCTCGCTGGCGATGATGGCCATGGCGGTGGGCATTCCCGGCTTCATGGCCAGCAAGGTGCTGCTCTCGGCCTTCTACGCCCGCCAGGACACCCGCACGCCGATGCGGGCGGCGGTGGCGACGGTATTCGTCAATGTCGGCCTGACCGCCGCCATCACCACGCCACTCTGGCTGTCCGGGGTGCCTGGCGCCCATGCCGGCATCGCCCTGGCCACCGGCCTGGCCGGCCTGGCCAATGCCGGCCTGCTGTGGCGGGCGCTGCGCCGCGGGGGCCTGGCCCTGGCCCCCGGCTGGGGCCGGCACCTGCTGCGTCTGCTGCTGGCCTGCCTGGTCATGACCGGGGTGGTCTGGCTGGCCAGCCGGGCCGTGGGCGACTGGCGGGCCTGGTCCGGCCTGGCCCGCTGGGCCTGGCTGCTGCTGGTGGTCGCGGCCGGCGCCGGCGGCTACGGCCTGGCCCTGCTGGCCACCGGCTGGCGGCCGCGCGAGCTGCGCGGCCCCTGAAGCACGCCCGCTATACTTCCGCCGATGAGCAGGCTGTTCCGGGACGTCGAGGGCAATTCACCTTGCCCGCAGGGCAGCGTGGTTTGCATCGGCGCCTTCGACGGCCTTCACCGGGGTCATCGGGCGCTGGTCGGCCACGCCCGTGAGCGTGCCCGCTCGCTGGGGCTGCCGGCCGTGGCCCTGAGCTTCGAACCGCTGCCGCGCGAATTCTTCGGTGGCGAGGACCCGCCGCCGCGGCTGCTGCTGCCGCGGGCCAAGTTCGAGGGCCTGCGCGCGCTGGGCATGGATGTGGTCGGTCTGCTGCGCTTCAACGCGGCGATGGCGGCGATGGCGGCCGAGGATTTCGTCACCCGGGTGCTGGTGCGGAAGCTGCAGGCGCGCGAGGTCTGGGTCGGCCCGGATTTCCGCTTCGGCAACCGCCGCCGCGGCGATCTGGCGATGCTGCAGGCGATGGGGCCGGCGCACGGTTTCGCCGCCGGCAGCATCGCGCCGGTGGGCGAGGGCGAGCCCTGGTCGAGCACGGCCATCCGCGCCTGGCTGGCGGAAGGAAGGCTGGAGCTGGCGGCGAAGGCTCTGGGCCGGCGCTACGCCATCGCCGGCAAGGTGGTGCGCGGCCGGCAGCTCGGGCGCAAGCTCGGCTATCCGACCGCCAACCTGCGCCTGGCCGGCAAGCGGCCGGCCCTGGGCGGCATCTTCGCCACCTGGGTGCACGGCATCGGCGACCGGCCGATGCCCTCGGTGGCCAGCCTGGGCACGCGGCCGACGGTGGACGGGGTCGAGCCCCTGCTCGAGGCGCATGTGTTCGACTTCGACGGCGATTTGTACGGGCGCCGGATCGAGGTGGAGTTCGTCGCGAAACTTCGCGACGAGATGAAATTCGACGACCTGCCGGCCCTGGTGCGGCAGATGGACGAGGACGCCGCCCGGGCCCGCGAGGCCCTGGCGCGCGACCGTGAAGAACGCGGAGGGATGGCGTGAGCGACAAGGGCAGCAAGGATTACAAACACAGCATCTGCCTGCCGGAGACGGCTTTCCCGATGCGCGGCGACCTGCCGAAACGGGAGCCGGGCATGCTGGCCCGCTGGCAGGCCGAGGGCCTGTACGCGAAAGTGCGCGCGGCCAGCCAGGGCCGGCCGCGCTACGTGCTGCACGATGGCCCGCCGTATGCCAACGGCGCCATCCACATCGGCCATGCGGTCAACAAGATCCTCAAGGACGTGGTGGTGAAGTCGCGGCTGATGGCCGGTTTCGACGCGCCCTATGTGCCCGGCTGGGATTGCCACGGCCTGCCGATCGAGCTGGCGGTGGAGAAGAAGTACGGCAAGGTCGGCGACAAGCTCGACGCCGCCGCCTTCCGCGGCAAGTGCCGCGAGTACGCCGCCGAACAGATCGCCGGCCAGTCGCGCGATTTCCAGCGCCTGGGCGTGCTCGGCGACTGGGAGCGGCCCTACCGCACCATGGATTTCGCCTTCGAAGGCGCCATGCTGCGGGCGCTGGCCAGGATCATCGAGCGCGGGCACCTGAGCCGCGGCGTCAAGCCGGTGCACTGGTGCTTCGACTGCGGCTCGGCCCTGGCCGAGGCCGAGATCGAATACGCCGACAAGACCTCGCCGCAGGTGGACGTGGCCTATGACGCTGTCGATCCGGCGGCGCTGGCCGGCAAGTTCGGCGTGCAGGCCGGCGACGCCATCGTCGCCGTGCCGATCTGGACCACCACGCCCTGGACCCTGCCGGCTTCGCTGGCGGTGAGCCTGGGCCCGGAGCTGGAGTACGTGCTGGTCGAGGGCCCGGCCCGCAACGGCCGGCGCGTGCTGCTGGTGCTGGCGCAAGCGCTGCACGAACAGGCGGCCGCGCGTTACGGCATCAGCGAGCCGACGCTGCTGGGCCGCGCCCAGGGCGCTGCGCTGGAAGGCCTGCTGCTGCAGCATCCCTTCTACGAACACCGACAGCTGCCGCTGATCCTCGGCGACCATGTCACCACCGACGCCGGTACCGGCGCCGTGCACACCGCCCCCGGCCATGGCCAGGAGGACTACCAGGTCGGCCTGAAGTACGGCCTGCTGGAGAAGCACGCCACGCCGGAGCTCAATCCGGTCGGCGGCAATGGCGTCTACCTGCCGGGGACGCCCCTGGTCGAGGGCATGCACATCTGGAAGGCGAACGCCTTCATCGCCGAGCGGCTGCGCGAGCGTGGGGTGCTGCTGGTCGAGGGCAAGCTTGAGCACAGCTATCCGCATTGCTGGCGGCACAAGACGCCGGTGGCCTTCCGGGCCACGCCGCAGTGGTTCATCTCGATGGAGCAGGCGCACCTGCGCCGCGATGCCCTGGCCGAGATCGGCAAGGTGCGCTTCTTCCCCGAATGGGGCCGGGCGCGCATCGCCGGCATGGTCGAGGGCCGGCCGGACTGGTGCATCAGCCGCCAGCGCACCTGGGGCGTGCCGATCGCCCTGTTCGTGCACAAGGTCAGCGGCGAACCGCATCCGCGTTCGGTCGAACTGATGCACGAGGTCGCCGCCCGCGTCGCCGAGGGCGGTGTCGATGTCTGGTACGCCCTGGATCCGGCCGAGCTGCTCGGCGCCGAGGCGGCCGACTACGAGAAGGTCACCGACATCCTCGATGTCTGGTTCGATTCCGGCGTCACCCACGAGGCCGTGCTGGCCGAGCGCGGCGCCGACGGCCTGGGCAAGCCGGCCGATCTTTATCTCGAGGGTTCCGACCAGCACCGTGGCTGGTTCCAGAGCTCGCTGTTGACCGGCGTGGCGATGGACGGCGTGGCACCCTACAAGGCGGTGCTGACGCACGGCTTCACCGTCGACGCCCAGGGCCGGAAGATGTCCAAGTCGGTCGGCAACGTGGTCGAGCCGCAGAAGGTGATCGGCACGATGGGGGCCGACGTGCTGCGCCTGTGGGTGGCCTCGGCCGATTACCGCAACGAGATGTCGGTCTCCGACGACATCCTCAAGCGCACCGCCGACGCCTACCGGCGCATCCGCAATACCGCCCGCTTCCTGCTCGGCAACCTGCACGGCTTCGACCCGGAAACGATGCTGCTGGCCAACGACCGGCTGCTGCTGCTCGACCGCTGGGCCGTGCACCGTGCCTTCGAGCTGCAGGAGCAGATCAGGCGCGACTACGAAGAGAACGACTTCGCCGCCGTGGTGGCGGCGGTGCAGAACTTCTGCACCAATGACCTCGGCGCGCTCTACCTGGACGTGACCAAGGACCGCCTCTACACGATGCCGCGCGACAGCCACGGCAGGCGTTCGGCGCAGAGCGCCATGTTCCGCATCGCCGAGGCCTTCGTGCGCTGGATCGCGCCGGTGCTGAGCTTCACCGCCGATGAGCTCTGGCAGCACCTGCCGGGCCAGCGCGCCGGGCACGTGCTGATGGCCACCTGGTACGAGGGGCTGGCGCCGTTGCCGGCCGACGCCCCGCTGTCGCCGGCGGATTTCGAACGCCTGCTGGAACTGCGCGAGGCGGTGGCCAAGGTGCTGGAGCCGATGCGCGCCTCCGGCGAGCTCGGTGCCTCGCTCGAAGCCGAGGTGGACCTGCAGGTGGACGCCGCCACCCAGGCCCGCTTGGCGCCGGTGGCGGAGGAGCTGCGTTTCTTCTTCATCACCTCGCGGCTGGACATCCGGGCGGGCGAGGGCGTGCAGGTGGAGGCGGCGGCGAGCAAACACGGCAAGTGCGTGCGTTGCTGGCACTACCGGCCGGAAGTTGGCAGCTTCGCCGATGACCCCGAGCTGTGCGGCCGCTGCGTGGAGAACGTCTACGGCGCCGGCGAAGACCGGCGGTGGTTCTGATGACGCGGCCGTCGCCGAACGCCAGCGCCTGGTTGTGGTTGTCGCTGCTGCTGGTGCTGGCCGACCAGGCCAGCAAGTACTGGGCCGTACAGGCGCTGGAGTACGGCCAGCCGGTGCCGGTGATCGAGGGCTTCTGGAACTGGCGGCTGGTGCACAACACTGGCGCCGCCTTCAGCTTCCTGGCCTCGGCCGGCGGCTGGCAGCGCTGGTTCTTCAGCCTGCTGGCGCTGCTGGTCAGCGCGGTGATGGTGCGTTGGCTGCAGCGCACGCCGCGACACGACTGGCGCACGGCGCTGCCGCTGGCCCTGGTCGTGGCCGGCGCCGTCGGCAACCTGATCGACCGCCTGCGCTTCGGCTACGTGGTGGATTTCGTCGACTGGTACTACGGCAACTGGCACTGGCCGGCCTTCAACCTGGCCGATTCGGCCATCGTGCTGGGTGCCGCGGGCCTGGTGCTGTTCAGTTTCCGGGCCGCGACACCGGCCGGAAAGGGCGGATAATCGCCGGCATGGACATCCTGCTCGCCAACCCGCGTGGTTTCTGCGCCGGCGTCGACCGCGCCATCGAGATCGTCAAGCGCGCCATCGAGACCCTGGGCGCGCCGATCTACGTGCGCCACGAGGTGGTGCACAACCGCTTCGTGGTCGAGGACCTGCGCCAGCGCGGCGCCATCTTCGTCGAGGAATTGGACGAGGTGCCCGATGGCGCCACCGTCATCTTCAGCGCCCACGGCGTTTCCCAGGCCGTGCGCCTTGAAGCCGAGCGGCGCGGGCTGAAGGTGTTCGACGCCACCTGCCCGCTGGTGACCAAGGTGCACCTGGAAGTGGCCCGGCACTGCCGCCAGGGCCGCGATGTGGTGCTGATCGGCCATGCCGGCCATCCCGAGGTCGAGGGCACGATGGGCCAGTGGAAACGCGAATGCGGCCAGGGCCGGATCTACCTGGTCGAAAGCGTCGAGGATGCGGCGCGGCTGGAACTGGCGCAGCCGGACAACTGCGCCTACACCACCCAGACCACCCTGTCGGTGGACGACACCCGCAGCATTATCGAGGCGCTGCGGGCCCGTTTCCCGGCCATCCAGGGGCCGAAGAACGACGACATCTGCTACGCCACCCAGAACCGCCAGGATGCGGTGCGGGTGCTGGCCGGCCAGGCCGACCTGGTGCTGGTGGTGGGCTCGGCCAACAGCTCCAACTCCAACCGCCTGCGCGAGCTGGCCCAGCGCGAGGGCGTGCAGGCGCACCTGATCGACGGCGCCGCCGACATCCGCCCCGAGTGGCTGGCCGGCAAGGCGCGGATCGGCGTGACCGCCGGCGCATCGGCCCCGGAAGTGCTGGTGCAGGAGGTCATCGCCCGCCTGCGCGAGCTGGGTGCCGACGGCGGCGTCCATGACCTGGCCGGCGAACCCGAGAACATGGTCTTCGCCCTGCCCAAGGAACTGCGGATCCAGTTGCTGGGCTGAACTCCACCCCGGGGCCTGCGAAGAGCAAGCAGGTGCAGGCCCCGATCATTTCGTCTCCTCAGCAGCACCCGGTTTGGGCACCGCAGCAACCGGCCGCCGTGGCCTTCCTGCCGGTCTCGGAAGTCTCCGCACCGGGGCTGCAGGAAGATCCCCCGGATGCGCAGGCCGGCCCCGGCGAGTGATAGGTGGTGGCGTCCTTCAGCGTATGGAAGGTTTCCCAGCGGATCCCCTGGGGATCTTCGGTCCACAGCTTGTCGGACTGGGCATAACAACAAACCACGCCGGCTTCCGGGACAACGCTGCTACCGGCAGCATCGAGGCGCCGGCCAATCTCCCGCAAGCCTTCGTCGCTGTCGGTCTGCAGGCCAAGGTGGTCAATCCCCGGCTGGCGCCCGCTGGTGGAAATGGCGAAGTTGACGCTCGGGTCCGCCAGCATCCACTTGGCATAGTCCGGCTTCACCACGGCCGGTTCGCACGCGAAAAGTTGCGAGTAGAAGCGGATGCTGGTGTCGAGGTCGCTGACATTGAGATGCACGTGGAAGCGGTTCATGGCTTTTCCTTCTGTCGGGGTGGGCATGACGGGGCGGGGGTGCAGGACAATCCCCCGCCACAGCAGTTCTCGGTGAGGAAGGCGACCAGGCTGGTCATTTGCGGGTAGCTGGCCCTGACCCGGATCACCCGTCCCTGCCTCGTGTCCAGGACCAGGCCTGCTGCCCGAAGCACGTTGAGATGCGCCGTGAGGGTGGCCGGCGGCAGGCCTAGTTGTTCGCGCAGCTCACCCACCGCCATGCCCCCGGGGCCGGCTTGCACCAACTGGCGAAAAGCGGCGAGGCGGGACGCATGGCTGAGGGCGCCGAGAGCCTTGAGGGCACTTGTCGTTTCCATATTTCGAGAATATACGAAATATTAGTGTCGTCAAGCCCGGTGCCACGGAGGAGGCACGCAGTGCCGTCCGGATTGATGACCCGTTGGTGTGCCGCCTGCCGGACCGGCATTCAACGTCGAAGGACAGCATCCGTCCGATGGCTTCGGCCAGGTCCTCGTGGACGCAAGCAACCACCAGGGCGGCAGATCGGCGAAAATTGACCGGCAATGGCACGGGCCCTAGAATCCGCGCCCTCCATGCCGGAATAGCTCAGCTGGTAGAGCGGCGCATTCGTAATGCGTAGGTCGTAGGTTCGAATCCTATTTCCGGCACCATTTCCCGGCGGACCTGTCCCCGATGCGAGCAGCTCTCGACCCGGCAGGCGCGCTGAAGTACCTGGCCCTGCGATCGCTACCGTTCGTGCGCCAGGCCTGGGCCCGGCACCGCGACAGCGGCCTGCGTTTCCGCGTACACCTGCGCGATGTCGTCGGCCGCACCATCCTGCGCCGGCGCGCCTACGAACCCCTGCTCACCAACTGGCTGCTGGCCCGCCTGCGCCAGGACGGCGGCGGGCTGTTCGTGGATGTCGGCGCCAACATCGGCTGGTTCGCCCTGCAGGCCGCCCGCGCCGGCCAGGTGGAACAGGTGCTGGCGGTGGAGCCCGACGTGCTCAACCACGCCCTGCTGCGCCGGAACATCGAGGCCAACGGCCTGGGCGAACGCGTGTTGCCGGTGGCCTGCGCCCTGGGCGACGCGCCCGGGCTGGCGCGGCTGAGCGTCTACAAGGATTCCAACCTCGGCAAACACTCGCTGGTGGTGGACCACGGCCACGGCGGCAGCTGGGTGCCGGTGCTGCCCCTGGACGGGCTGCTGGCATCGCTGGGCCTGGCCGATCGCCCGTTGGCGGCGCTGAAGGTGGACGTCGAGGGCTTCGAGCCGCGCGTCTTCGCCGGCGCCGCCCGGGCCCTGGCCCGCTGCGCCACGGTGCTGGTGGAACTGTCGCCGGAGCTGTCGCGGGCCGGCGGCCTGGATGTCGCCG
>Ga0079224_100015068_pt1 | contig 10813 bp, 10 predicted proteins | sample Stecom2015_FD_80414 | JGI IMG/M metagenome (GOLD analysis project Ga0079224, IMG submission 80414) | Agricultural soil microbial communities from Utah to study Nitrogen management - Steer compost 2015 | ecosystem: Environmental > Terrestrial > Soil > Agricultural land | place: USA: Utah...
CGACATGCGATCGCCATCGTGGCCGACTTCCGGCACTGCGGTCGCGGGAGTTCCGTGTGCTAGCGTTCCGGCAGTCCTGCAGAGGGAATGGTCATGAACAAATCGATTCCGCTGGCCGCGACGATTGTCCTCGCGGCGGGCCTTTCGATGGGCCTGGCGCATGCCAACGAGGAGGCAATGGTGGCTGATCCATACCAGTGGCTCGAGGGGGTCGAGGACCCGAAGGCGCTCGAGTGGGTGAAGCAGCAGAACGCGAAGGCCGAAGCCGAACTGGCAGGAACCCCCGAATTTCGCGCGCTCGAAGCCGAGCTGCTTGCGATCTACGATTCCGACGACAAGATCCCCGGCGTCTACAAGCAGGGCGAGTGGTACTACAACTTCTGGCGCGACAGCCGGAATCCGCGCGGCGTGTGGCGACGCACGACGCTGGACGAGTACCGCAAGCCGCAGCCGCAGTGGGAGGTGCTGATCGACCTGGACGCGCTCAACCAGGCCGAAGGCGAAAACTGGGTGTGGCACGGCGCCAGCTGCCTGCGGCCGGACTACACGCGCTGCCTGGTCGCGCTGTCGCGCGGCGGCGCGGACGCGGACGTCACCCGCGAGTTCGATCTGTCATCCAGGACCTGGGTGGACGACGGGTTCTTCCGCGAGGAGGCCAAGGGCGCGCTGGACTGGATCGACCGCGATACCGTCTACGTCTACACCGATTTCGGCGACGGCTCGCTGACCGAGTCGGGGTACCCGAGGATCGTCAAGGAGTGGAAGCGCGGCACGCCGCTGGAATCGGCGACCGTGGTCTACGAAGGCCGCAGCGACGACATGTACATCGCTGCGATGCGCGACCACACGCCGGGATTCGAACGCGATTTCGTCAGCCGCACGCTAGCCTTCTACAACGACGAACTCTACCTGCGCCAGCCCGGCGGCGAACTGCTCCGCATCGAGGCGCCGAACTCGGCCAACAAGGGCGTGCACCGGGAATGGCTGACGCTGGAGCTGCGCGAGCCCTGGGAGGTCGGCGGCAGGCAATACCCCGCCGGTTCGCTGCTGGCGGCGAGGCTGGATGCGTTCATGGCCGGCGGCCGCGGGTTCGACGTGCTGTTCGAGCCGAGCGCGACCACGTCACTGGCCGGCTTCTCCTGGACGCGGAACCACCTCGTGCTGAACGTGCTCGAGGACGTGAAGAACCGGTTGACAGTGCTGACCCCCGGCGAGGCCGGCTGGTCGCGGCGCCCGCTTGAAGGCCTGCCCGAGTTCGGTGCGGTCGGCGCCGGCGCCGTGGATGCCGACGAGTCCGATGCACTGTGGCTGACGGTCACCGATTTCCTCACCCCGACCACGCTGATGCTGGGCGACGCGGGCGAGGGAGCGGCCGCGCCGGAGGTGCTCAAGACCATGCCGGCGTTCTTCGACGCCTCCAGGCACGTGGTGGAGCAGCATTTCGCCACCTCCGACGACGGCACCCGGGTGCCCTACTTCCTGGTGCGGCCGAAGGACCTGGTCAACGACGGCAGCAATCCCACGCTGCTGTACGGCTATGGAGGCTTCGAGATCTCGCTCACGCCCGGTTATTCCGGAGGCGTGGGCAAGGGCTGGCTGGAGAAGGGCGGGGTGTACGCGGTGGCCAATATCCGCGGCGGCGGCGAGTATGGCCCGCGCTGGCACCAGGCCGCGCTCAAGTCCAACCGCCATCGCGCCTACGAGGACTTCGCCGCGGTGGCGAAGGACATGATCGCGCGCGGCATCACCTCGCCCAGGCACCTTGGCATCCGCGGCGGCAGCAACGGCGGCCTGCTCACCGGCAACATGCTGGTGCATTACCCGGAGCTGTTCGGCGCGGTGGTGATCCAGGTTCCCCTGCTGGACATGCGGCGCTACAACAAGCTGCTCGCCGGCGCGTCGTGGATGGCCGAATACGGCAATCCCGACGTGCCGGAGGAGTGGGAGTACATCCGCGGATTCTCGCCCTACCACCTGTTCGACCCGGCCAAGGACTACCCGCCCACGATCCTGCTCACGTCCACGCGCGACGACCGCGTCCACCCGGGCCATGCCCGCAAGATGTTCGCGATGATGCAGGAGGCCGGCAAGGACGTACGCTATTACGAGAACATCGAAGGCGGGCACGGCGGCGCGGCGGACAACCGCCAGGCCGCGCACATGGATGCGCTGTACCTGACCTTCCTGTGGCAGCAGCTTTCAGGACGATGAGAACAGCCCAATGAGATGCCCACTGCCTCGCCGATCCCGACCCGGGACAGACTGCGGCGCCAACGCGCCCCATGGCCTTTCGATACGACACGTCCTTTTCATTGCAACCACGATCCTGATGACCCTGACCAGCGCAGTCGCCGCAACGCCCCCCGATGTCGAACCGCGTCCCCACGTGGTTCGTGCCCCGCACGGCGCCGAGCGCGTGGACGAGTACTACTGGCTGCGCGACGACAGCCGCCAGGACCCGGCGATGCTGGCCTACCTGGAGGCGGAGAACGCGTACGCCGACCAGGTGATGGCGCCGCTCAAGCCGGTCGAGGACCGGCTGTACGAAGAGATCGTCGGACGCATCCGCCAGGACGACAGTTCGATCCCGGCGCGCGAGCGCGGCTGGTGGTACTACGCCCGCTACGAGACCGGCAAGGACTATCCCATCCACGCGCGCCGCAAGGACGGCCCGGGGGTGGACGCCGCAACGATCCAGGCCGCCAACGAACGCGGCGACTTCGAAGGCGAGCAGGTCCTGCTCGACGTCAACGTGCTGGCCGAGGGCAAGGACTACTACTCGGTCGGTGCCTACGAGATCAGCCAGGACAATACGATCATGGCCTGGGCCGACGATACCAACGGCCGCCGCCAGTACACCTTCCGCTTCCGCGACCTGGCCACCGGGCGCGACTTCCCGGAACAGATTCCCGGGACGTCCGGCGACCTGGTGTTCACCGACGACAGCCGCGTCGTGTTGTACGTGGAGAACGATCCGGAGACGCTGCTCACGCGGCGGGTCAAGCGCCACGTCATCGGCACCGACCCGGCGCAGGACACCGTCGTCTACGAGGAGGACGACGACAGCTTCTACATGGGCATCGACCGCACCCGGGACGACCGCTACATCGTGATCGGCGTGGGCAGCACCGTGTCCGACGAGCTGCGCTACGCGCCTGCCGCCGATCCGCGCGAGTTCACCGTGCTGGCGCCGCGCGAGCGCGACCTGGAGTACAGCGCCGACCACCTGGGCGGACGCTGGGTGATCCTGACCAACGCAGACGGCGCCACGAACTTCAAGCTGGTGCAGGCGCCCAGCGGTTCGAACGACCGTCGCGACTGGCAGGACGTGGTGGCGCACGACCCCGGGGTGCTGTTGGAAACCTTCGAGCTGTTCGATGGCTTCATCGCCCTGGGCGAGCGCTCGAATGCGCTCGAGCGCGTGCGCATCCTGCGCCCGGATGGCAGCGCCGACTACGTGAAGGCGGACGAACCCGCGTATTCGATGGGCCTGTCGGCCAATACCGAGCCGGACACCACCAGGCTGCGCTACACCTACACCTCGCTCACCACGCCGGCGACGACCTACGAGCTCGACACCGCGACCGGCGAGCGCGTGCTGCTCAAGCAGCAGCCGGTGATCGGTTACGACGCCTCGCAATACGTCACCGAGCGCGTGTGGGCGACTGCCCGCGACGGCGAGAAGATCCCGGTCTCGCTGGTCTACCGCAAGGGGTTCGTGAAGGACGGCACCGCCGCCCTGCTGCAGTACGCCTACGGCAGCTACGGGCTGTCGATGGACCCGGGCTTCAGCGTCACCACCGTGAGCCTGCTCGATCGCGGCATGGTCTACGCCATCGCCCACATCCGCGGCGGGCAGGAACTGGGCCGGCGCTGGTACGAGGACGGCAAGCTGCTCAACAAGCTCAACACCTTCACCGACTTCATCGACGTCACCGATTACCTGGTGGCGGAAGGCTATGCCGCGAAAGACCGGGTCGCCGCCTACGGCGGCAGTGCCGGTGGGCTGCTGATGGGGGCGGTGGCGAACATGGCGCCGGACCGATACCGCGTGATCCTGTCGCAGGTGCCGTTCGTGGACGTGGTGACGACGATGCTCGACCCCAGCATCCCGCTGACCACCAACGAGTACGACGAGTGGGGCAATCCCGAGCAGCGGGAGTTCTACGACTACATCGTCCGCTATTCGCCCTACGACAACCTCAGGGCGCAGGCGTATCCGGCGATGTTCGTCGGCACCGGGCTGTGGGATTCGCAGGTGCAGTACTGGGAGCCGGCCAAGTACGTGGCGCGGCTGCGCGACCTGGACACCGGCAGCGGTCCCCTCGTGTTCCGCACCAACATGGAGGCCGGGCACGGCGGCAAGTCCGGCCGTTTCCGGCGCTTCCGCGAGCAGGCGGAGATGTACGCATTCATGCTCGACCAGCTCGGCGTGAACTAGCGGAACGGCCGGCGCGGCCGCGCCGGATATCATCCCGGCATGCGTCCGACGCGCCGCTTCCGCTGGGCCTGGTGGCTGCTGGCCTATGCCAGCCTCGGCCTCGGCGTGCTGGGCATGTTCCTGCCGGTGCTGCCGACGGTGCCGTTCATCCTGCTGGCGGCATTCGCGGACGCGCGTGGCTCGGAGCGGCTGCACCGCAGGCTCCTGGCCGATCCGCGCTTCGGGCCGATGATCCGCGACTGGCAGGCCGGGCGCACCATCGCCCGCCGGGCCAAGTGGATGGCGAGCTGGACGATGCTGGCGTCGGCCGCGGTCCTGGCGGCGGCGATGCTGTGGGCCGGCTCCCAGCGCTGGTGGGTCCTGGCGCTGCCGGTCGGCTGCATGGCGATCGTCGCGGCCTGGCTGTGGAGCCGGCCCGAACCGCCGGCGCGCCCCGGTGGACGGTGAACGCCCCGGCGCGGGCCGGGCGCACGGTACTCGTGCTGTTTCGCGGCCCGGGCTACACTGCGGACCATGCGCAGACTCCCCATCCTGCTCGTGCCGCTGGCCCTGCTGTTGGCCCTGAACCTTGCCGCATGCGGCAACAAGGGGCCGCTGGTCTACGCCACGCCGGCACAGGACGTCGAGGACGCCGAAGCGGTCGAGGGCGCCGGGGAAGCCGGTGAAGCCGGCGAGAGCGAAGAGGCCGGCGAGGATCCCGCCGAGTCGGGCGCAATCGACGCGGACGATGACGCGCAGGCGGCGCCTGCCGAGCCGGTCGGGGATACGGACCCGGCCGCCGCGCCGCCGCTGGACCCCGGCCACGATTGAGCCGGTGGCAGTGATCGCCCCGCAACCCCAGCGCCAGCCCATGTCGGGCCAACCCCTGCGCTTCAGCAAGATGCACGGTGCGGGCAACGACTTCGTCGTGCTCGACCTGCGCGACGGGAGCCCGCCGCCGGCGCCGGACCTGTGCCGCGCGCTCGCCGACCGCCATACCGGCGTGGGCTGCGACCAGATCCTCACCATCGAACCGCCCTCCAGCAGCGGGGCGCTGGCCGGCTACCGCATCTGGAACGCGGACGGCTCCTCGTCGGGCCAGTGCGGCAACGGCGCGCGCTGCGTCGCGGCCTGGCTGGTGCGCGAGGGCGCGAACCCGGGTCCGCGCTTCGAACTCGACAGCCCGGCCGGCCTGCATGCGGTCGAATCGCTGGGTGCGGGCCGCTACCGCATCGCGATGGGTGTCCCGCGGTTCGAGCCCGGCCTGGTGCCGATGGCCGGCGGCGTCGCCGGGAGCACGCACCACGAAGCAGGCCTGCCCGGCATCGGCACGCTGCGGTTCGGCGCGGTGTCGATGGGCAACCCGCACGCGGTGATCGAGGTCGACGACGTGGACGGCGCCGACGTGGCGCGGATCGGGCCGGCGCTGCAGCGATCGGGCCTGTTTCCCGAATCGGCCAACGTCGGCTTCGCCCAGGTGATCGATCGCGGCCGCATCCGGCTGCGGGTGTACGAGCGCGGCGTGGGCGAGACGCTCGCCTGCGGCAGCGGAGCCTGTGCGGCGGTGGCGGTGCTGGTCCGCGCGGGCCGGGTGGACCGGGACGTGGCCGTGTCCCTGCCAGGCGGCGAGCTGCACATCGCCTGGCCCGACGAGGCCGCCGGAATCTCGATGGCGGGACCCACCGCATTCGTCTTTGAAGGGGAATGGATCCGATGAGCAATAGCGAGGCGCTCGGCGCGCACGAGGTCGCGGCCTGGCTGCGGCGACATCCCAAGTTCCTGCAGCAGTTCCCGGACCTGGCGCTGAGCCTGGTGGTACCGCGCGAGGACGGTCCGGCGGCGTCGCTGGCGAGCTACCAGCTCGAGGTGCTGCGCGACAAGAACCGCGAACTCTCGCGCCGGCTGCACGACCTGTTCACGATTTCGCAGGAGAACGAGCGCCTGGCCGTGCGCACCCACCAGCTCACCCTGGCCCTGATGCGCCAGGGCGACCCGGCCGGGGTGGTGCGGGCGATGGCGGCCACGCTGGAGGAGGACTTCGACGGCGACCTGGTGCGCATCATCCTGTTCCGCGCGCCGGAGGGGATCAGCGAGGAGCCCTGGCTGCAGGTGATCGAGCGCGATGCCGCCGAACTCGAACCCTTCGCCGACGCGCTGCGTTCCGGCGAACCCCTGTGCGGGCGCCTGCATCCGGACAAACAGGCGCTGCTGTACGGCGTGCGCACCGGCGAGGTGGAATCGAGCGCGCTGCTGGCGCTGGAGGGCACCGGCCTTGTGGCGGTGGGCAGCGCCGATCCGAACCGCTTCTACCCGGGCATGGGCACGCTGTTCCTGCGCATGATGGGCGAGGCCTTCGAGGTCGCGTTGCGGCGGTTCGATGGCTGAACCGCGGCCGGCGTCGGGCAGCGGCACGCCCGGCGGGGGCGGCGCGTCGGTGGCCGGCTTCCTGGCGCACCTGCAGGTCGAGCGGCGGGTGTCGCCGCATACGCTCGACGGGTATCGCCGCGACCTGGACGCACTCGTCGCCTGGGCCGCGCAGGCGGGCGTGGACGTCGACGCGCCCGTCGAGGCCGACATCCGCGCCTTCATCGCGGCCGAACACCGCCGCGGGCTGTCGCCGAGGAGCCTGCAGCGGCGGCTGTCCGCGATCCGCGGCTTCTACCGGTGGCGGCTGAGGCACGGCCATCTGGCGGCGAACCCGGCCGCCGGCGTGCGCGCGCCCAAGGCGCCGCGCCGGCTGCCGCAGGTGCTCGATCCGGACGAAGCAAAGGCCCTGGTCGAGGTGCCCACCGACGCCCCGCTGGGCCTGCGCGACCGGGCGATGCTGGAGCTGTTCTATTCCTCCGGCCTGCGCCTGGCCGAACTGTGCGCGCTGCGCTGGCGCGACCTGCATCTCGACGAGGGCCTGGTGAACGTCCTGGGCAAGGGTGGCCGGGAGCGGATCGTCCCGGTCGGTTCGTTCGCGTGCAGGGCGCTGCGGGAATGGCGCGAAGAGAGCCGCGGCGACGACGCTGCACCCGTTTTTCCCGGACGCGGCGGCAAGCCCATCAGCGCGCGCGCGGTGCAGATCCGGATGCGCCAGCTGGCCCAGCGCCAGGGCCTGTTCAAGCGCGTGCACCCGCACCTGCTGCGGCACTCGTTCGCCAGCCACGTGCTCGAGTCCTCCGGCGATCTTCGCGGCGTGCAGGAACTGCTCGGCCACGCCGACATCTCGACCACGCAGATCTACACGCACCTCGACTTCGGCCACCTGGCCAAGGTGTACGACGCGGCGCATCCACGGGCGCGCCGCAGGAAGGATTGACGGCGTCGAGGGCCGGATGAGATGTCCGGAACCGGCGAGCGCGCGCGGCGTGCCGGTCCGATCCTTGTCGCCTGTCTCCGACGGGTGGACTTCGATGGCTTTCCAGCTTTCCGGGCTCGATCCCGCGTACTTCGAGCCGCTGTTCGCGCTGGACGACTCCGCGCTGCGCGGATGCGGTATGCGGCGGGTGATCGCCGACAGCGACAGTGGATATCCCTGCCGTGTCTCCCTGCAGGACGCGCGCCGCGGTGAGGCGCTGCTGCTGTTGCCCTACGAACACCTGCCCGGTCCTTCGCCATACCGCGCATCGGGCCCGATCTTCGTCCGCCAGGGTGCCGGCCGCGTGGTGGCCCCCGTGGGGGTCGTGCCCGACTACGTCGCCCGGCGGCTGATGTCGCTGCGCGCCTACGATGCCCAGGACATGATGCGCGAGGCCGAGGTCGTCGACGGGCAGCAGGTTGCCGGCACCCTGGCCAGGATGCTCGAAGATCCGGAGATCGCCTTCGTCCACCTGCACAACGCGCTACGCGGCTGCTTTTCCTGCGCCGCGCGCCCGGCCTGACCGCCCATCGCCGCCCGCCGGCGCGGGCGGGCGGCGGTATGCCGCACGCATGGCCGTCTGCGAACCGCCGTGACGCGGATCGCCCCGGGTCCGGGAGGATCGGTGCGAGGCGGAGAGCCCGGACTCCGGGCCGCGCTTGAACCCGCGCCGGACGTCCCCACCTCCGTCGGACACACCCGGAGGTCGCATGAACCCCAGCCAGAACCCGAACGTATTCCACGCCACCACGATCCTGTCGGTGCGCCGCGACGGCAAGGTCGCCGTGGCCGGCGACGGCCAGGTGACGCTGGGGCACACCGTGATGAAGGGCAATGCGCGCAAGGTGCGCAGGCTGGGCAAGGACGGCCAGGTGCTGGCCGGCTTCGCCGGCGCCGCGGCCGATGCCTTCACCCTGTTCGAACTGTTCGAGTCGAAGCTGGAAAAGCACGGACAGCTGCAGCGCGCGGCGGTCGAGATGGCCAAGGACTGGCGCACCGAACGCCGCTTCGGCAAGCTCGAGGCGCTGCTAGCGGTGGCCGACAGGGACACCTCGCTGATCATCAGCGGCACCGGCGACGTGATCGAACCCGAGGACGGCATCATCGCGATCGGCTCGGGTGGCTCCTATGCCCTGTCCGCGGCGCGTGCGCTGCTGGCGCATACCGAACTCGACGCCCGCGCCATCGCGACCGAGGCGCTCGCCATCGCCGGCGACATCTGCATCTACACCAATCGCAACGTGGTGGTCGAGGAACTCTGACCCGCGTCGCGCCGCGCGCCCTTGCCGCGCGCCATCCCGCATTCACGCCGCGGCCGTGCCGCCGCGGCCACGAGACAGGCCCATGACCGATACCAGTTCGTCCACCATGACCCCCCGCGAGATCGTGCAGGAACTCGACCGCCACATCATCGGCCAGCAGTCGGCCAAGCGCGCCGTGGCGATCGCGCTGCGCAACCGCTGGCGGCGCGCGCAGCTGCCCGACGAACTGCGCAACGAGGTGATGCCCAAGAACATCCTCATGATCGGTCCCACCGGCGTGGGCAAGACCGAGATCGCCCGCCGCCTGGCCACGCTGGCCAACGCGCCGTTCGTGAAGGTCGAAGCCACGCGCTTCACCGAGGTCGGCTACGTGGGCAAGGACGTCGAACAGATCATCCGCGACCTGGCCGACACGTCGGTCAAGCTGTACCGCCAGCAGGCCAAGAAAAAGGTCCGCACCCAGGCCGAGGAGCGCGCCGAGGACCGCATCCTCGATGCGCTGCTGCCGCGGCGCGAGGCGCCGCAGCCGGGCTTCGGCTTCGGCAGCCAGGCCACCGTCGACATCGGTGCCGAGCCCTCGTCGAAGGAGTCCGAGACCCGCCAGAAGCTGCGCCGCCAGCTGCGTTCTGGCGAGCTGGACGAGCGCGAGATCGAACTCGAGCTGTCAGCCAACGTCGGCGTGGACATCATGACCCCGCCGGGCATGGAGGAGATGGGCCAGCAGCTGCGGCAGATGTTTTCCAGCCTCGGTGGCGCCAAGACCCAGTCGCGCAAGCTCACGATCAAGGCCGCGCGCCCGCTGCTGGTCGACGAGGAGGCCGCCCGGCTGGTCAACGAGGACGACGTGCGCGAGGCCGCGATCGAGGCCTGCGAGCAGCACGGCATCGTGTTCATCGACGAGATCGACAAGGTCGCAAAGCGCAGCGAGGGCGTGGGCGCCGACGTCAGCCGCGAAGGCGTGCAGCGCGACCTGCTGCCGCTGGTGGAGGGCTCGACCGTGAGCACCAAGTACGGCTCGGTGAAGACCGACCACATCCTGTTCATCGCCTCGGGTGCCTTCCACCTGGCCAAGCCCAGCGACCTGATCCCGGAGATGCAGGGCCGCTTCCCGATCCGGGTCGAGCTCGACGCGCTGACCAAGGACGATTTCGTGCGCATCCTCACCGAGCCGAAGGCGGCGCTGACGCGGCAGTACGTGGAGCTGCTCCGGACCGAGGGCGTGGAGCTGACCTTCGCCGACGAGGCCATCGACCGCCTGGCCGAGATCGCCGCCCAGGTCAACGAGCGCCAGGAGAACATCGGTGCGCGGCGGCTGCACACCGTGCTCGAGCGCCTGCTCGACGCGCTCAGCTACGAGGCCCCGGACCGTGACGGCAGCCGCGTCACCATCGATCGCGCCTATGTCGACGCCCACCTGGGCGAGCTGGTGCAGGATCCGGACCTGAGCCGCTACATCCTCTGAGCACGGCGTGGCGTTCATGCCGGCGCGATTGTCGCCACCGGGTACCCGCGCCGGCATGACGCGCACGGATGGCCGGCATCCGCCCTGCCTGTTCCTGAATCGACGCCGCCACGCGGGTTTGTCGCGGGCGGCGGACAGGCTATGTTTCCCGCGCCTGCACGACGCTTTCCGGGCGCGGCGGGCATGATCGGCGATCCAGCCGGGCAGGGCGGCGCAGCAGTTGCGCGCGTGCCCGGTTGGAGCGCCAGACGGGGTCGGCCGCGCGCGGACGGTCGGCACGCCAGGCTTCGGACCACCACGAAGGAGATCCCCCATGCGCCACCGCC